>ORJL010422398.1_pt1 | contig 75213 bp, 65 predicted proteins | sample 1779941 | NCBI WGS metagenome assembly ORJL01 (sample SAMEA104232317, study PRJEB22302) | groundwater metagenome | biome: forest; feature: aquifer; material: groundwater | place: USA | collected 2011-08-07 | depth 5.8 m | reverse complement strand
GCCGGGGCGATGTCCAGCAGGGAGATGACGCGCAGCTTGTTGGCAGCATTGAAGGTGTTGCCGGCCCAGGTGGACGTCCGCTGGATGTCGGCGTTGTCACCGGCGATGACGTCGTAGTCGTCGGCGCCGTAGATGATGTCGTTGCCGTCCAGCTTACCGGGGACCGCCGTACCTGCCTGATCGCTTATGGTGCGCCCGGTGCCGCCCACGATGTCGTCCTGGCCGACGTCTCCGTAGATGGTGTCGTTGCCGTCGTTGCCCTGGATGATGTCGTCACCAGCGCCACCGTGGATCTCGTCGTTGCCACCGCCGCCATACAGAATGTCGTCCAGGCCGTCACCATACAGGAAGTCGTTGCCGTAGGTGTTGGGGCCGGCAGCCGGAGCGATGTCCAGCAGGGAGATGACGCGCAGCTTGTTGGCAGCATTGAAGGTGTTGCCGGCCCAGGTGGACGTCCGCTGGATGTCGGCGTTGTCACCGGCGATGACGTCGTAGTCGTCGGCGCCGTAGATAGTGTCGTTGCCGTCCAGACGCCCGTTGATCGCAGTGCCAGCCTGGTCGCTGGTGGTACGGCCAGTGCCGCCCACGATGTCATCCTGCCCGGCGTCGCCGTAGATGGTGTCAACACCATCGTTGCCCTGGATAATGTCGTCGCCGTCATTGCCGTGGATGTTGTCGTTGGCGCCGCCGCCGTAGATGATGTCATTGCCGGCGCCGCCGGTGATGGTGTCATTGCCGAAGAGACCGGTGTTGGTCGAGTTGACGTCGAGGAGCGTGATTATCCGCCTCAGTGAGCCATCAAAGGCGTTGGCGCCGCCCGGGCGGGTGATGGTCGCGTTGTCGCCGGCGATTACGTCGTGGCCGTTGCCGCCGTCCAGGGTATCGCCGACATCGGTAATGCCCGCAAAACTGGTGCCGCCGATCAGGTCGTCGTCACCGTCCTCGCCGTAGAGTTGGTCGCTGTCCTCATTGCCCTCCAGGTAGTCATTGCCGGTGCCGCCGTAGAGCTTGTCGCTGCCGCTGCCTCCGTAGAGCGAATCGTCGTCGCTATCCCCATAGAGCTCGTCGTTGTCGGGACCGCCGTAGAGGGTGTCTTTGTTGGCGCCGCCTCTGAGGGTATCCAGGCCCAGCCCGCCGGACAGGGTATCATCCCCGTCTTCCCCTTCAAGGACGTCGTTTTCGGAGCCGCCGTCCAGGTTGTCGTTGCCTATTCCACCCTTCAGGGTATCGTTGCCGGAGCCGCCCTGGATGGTGTCGTTGCCGTCGTCGCCGAACAGGAGGTCCACGCCATGGCCGCCATCTATGGTGTCGTTCCCAGCATTGCCGTGAATGTTGTCATTGCCCATGTCGCCGTAGAGGGTATCGTCGTCCTCGTCCCCGGTAATGGTGTCGTTGCCGTCGTCACCGTAGATCGTGTCAACGCCGGCATTTCCGTGCAGGGTATCGTTCCCGTCGTTGCCGTGGATGGTATCCACGCCGGTGCCGCCGTTGATGGTGTCATTGCCATCGTTACCGTTTAAGGTATCATCGCCGTCGTCACCATTGATGGTGTCATCGTCGGCGCCGCCGTTGATGGTGTCATTGCCGACGCCACCGGACAGGGTGTCAGACCCGGAGCCGGTGCCGTTCTCGTTGTCGCCGTAGATGGTGTCTGCGCCGTCGGAGGTACAGGTCTGAGTGGGGTCGCAACCTCCGTAGATGGTGTCGTCGCCCTCATTGCCGACCAGGAGGTCGGCGCCTCCCCAGCCACGGATGGTGTCATTGCCTGGACCGCCGCGGATGGTGTCGTTCGCATCACCGCCTCCCAGGATGTCGTCCCCCAGCCCGCCGTTCAGGACCACAGGCACGTCCAGCGGCGAGCCACGGGTGATAGTGTCGTTACCCTCGCCCCCATTGATCTCGATGCGCTGGACGCCCGAGAACGTCTCCGACTTGCCATTGATGGTGACCTTGACCATGTTGGCGCCCACGCTTTCGAGGGTGACCACTTCGTCCCCATCCACGTTATCAATGCCGTCACGACTAGTGCCGTCGGGGTTGCGCCCGGCGCCGCGCTTGCCGGCATCAGGACCCACCAGCGGCTTGAGGACGCCGTTCTTTATCCGCCCCACCTGGGCAGCCTCGTCGCATACCAGCTTGAAATCAAAGATGGTGAACTCCTGACTCCAGTCAAACCCGAAATCAATGGAGAAGAGGAACAGGTCAATCGAAGCGGTGATATTGGCGAAGACCAGCCCCTTGAAGCTAGCGGTGAACTTGAAGAGGCAGAGGATTCTGGCCAGGTCTATGTCCTCCAGGCTTCCGGATGGCGCCGGTACTGTGCTCGCTAACGGCTGGCCACCGTCACCGGCGCCAGCGCAGGACTTGTCGTTGATCCTGCCCTGCAAGTCTGTGGAAAGTGAGCCAAACATGGAGTCGGGCAGGTTCTGCTTCAGGGAGCACAGCAGGGAGTCCAACTGGCCCGGGCTGCCAGCCTGCAAGCTGTTCAGCTCGGTGACGATGTTGGTCCGCGTCGTTGCGGATATGCCGGCCCCGCTCAAGGTGTCCTTGGGCAGGTGGACCAGCGTGGTCAGGATTTCGAGGGGTTTCTGCCTTGGGAGGATAGGCGTGCCGCTGGCATGGGCCGCCGCCGTAGTGCTATTGGCGCCCCGACTTACCGTCAGGTCGTTGCCGCTGACGGCGCTTATGGAGAGTTGCTCAGACTCGATGGTGATTGTTTGCCCGGTCTTGAACCGCGTACCATCGGTCACGGTCAGGGTCAGGTCCGAGGCGGAGAAGGGGGCCTCGTTGACCTTGGCTGCCTGGAGCAGGTGGCCCAGCTTGTCCAGGGCGGCCACGTTTACCTGCGTCAGGAGACCCTGGGGCAGGCCCTTTAGCCCGTCAACGAGTTTGTCAAAGGACTCAATCTCGGCTTGCGGAGCGTTCCCTTTGTACAAGTCCAGGACCTGGGCCGCGGTGAGGTTCTTCAAATTGTCCGGGACCGTCGCCTCGCCGGCGCCACCCGCTTCAGTGGGGACAGGCGTGACGGGCGCCGGGACCGACCCAGTGCGATTGCTGCCGGCAAGAATGGCCACGATCTCGTCAAAGTGCATCTTGCCGTCGTTCCGGTCCTCATCTGCCTGGTAGATGCTATCGTCGTTGAGACCCACCCCCGCCTTGAGGGTAACGGTCCCACCGCCGCTGGCGTGGATGTCCACTACGCCCAAGAAGTTCAAATCACCGGACACATAGGCGGTGACCGTGGCCAGGGCTTCGATCTCGGGGACATCTATGGCGGGGGGGCCGGGCTTCCGGTAGTCCTTGATGTAGAGGCCGTCAAAGAAGGAGTGGCCTTCCTTGAGGCCCCGGGAGTCAAAGCCGATGCCGGGCCGGAAGATGAGGCAAAGGCAGCCCCCGAAGCCGACCTCAAACTTGCCACTGGCGATGACCACGTCCAGATCAAATAGCGTGATCTTCTGTGCAATGCTTGGGCCGAAGACGATGCCGGTAATGTTCTCAAAAGCGAATTCGAACTCGCCCTCGATATTCCTGGTGATGGTGGGGAGCACGCCGGGGAACCCGCCCAGGTCCAACTCGATGAAGGTGGCGTCGCCCTTCCCCGACAAGAGATTGGCCAGCTCCAGGGGATTCTCCAAGAAGGGGAACTTCAGCGGCTTGAAGGGCGCTCTCAACTGCGATTTGTTCATGCCATCCATGTTGGCCATCATGGAGCCCATGGCCTGCTTGACCGTCGGACTGCCGTCTATGATCTCCTGCGGCGTTTTGGGCTCTCCCGTTGGCCCGGTGAAGGAGAATTCCGGAAGGATCTTCACCGAGCCCATGGTGAGGAAGGTGCAGGTGGTGAGGACTGTCGGACAGTTGCTGGGCGGCGCGTTCTTGAGGTCTCGGGTAACGTCGGCCACCTCAATCATAAGCTCTACGGCCAGGATGGCGGCCTGGGCTACGGCTTTGTACGGTTGGGTGGACTCCGGAAGCGCCTCGGCGATGGTCTTGGCCAGGTCCAGGACGCTGACGTTCAGAATAGGGACCTCCGAGGTGATGATAGACCTGATCTCCTCGATGGCCATAGGGTTGACGAAGTTGAAGACCTCCAGCGGGGGCAGGATGACGTCGCGCAACTGGTTGAGGTCAATGCCTATGCCGTCCAGGGAGAGCTCCGGGTCCCCTCCATCGTCGCCGGGGAGTTGGCCGGATTCCGGTGTTTCCTCCGCCCCTCCGGAGAACTTCTCGAAGCCCCACTTGAAGTTGAGGGTGGACTTGATGGTGGGGAACTTGGTGGGGGTGCTGCCAAAGCTAATGACTATCTGGGAGTAGATGGGCAGCTCGGCGAAGAGCTCCAGCTCGAAGCCCACCTTGAAGGGGGTCCCTCCCTGCTGGCCGCCAGGGGGCGGTGGGGGCGGTGGAGCAGGCGCGCAGCCCTCGGCCTGCCCCTTAGTAGCCTTGCACTGGGCATCGGCCTGGGAGTCTTCCTTATCGGGGGATTCCACATCCAGGAAGTTGACCAGAGTGACTCGTGGCTTGGGTTGTTGCTCCGTCATCTCGCCCAGGACGACGCCCAGCCAGGCGTAGCCCGGGTCATCAGCCCCCTGGTGGCCCACGGGTTTGAAGGGTCCGCCAACACCCACCTTGCCTTCCTTTATGCTCATGTTCAGGAAGCCCAGCAGGTTGGCGTCCGCGTTGATGCCATCAACACCCACCTTGGCGTAGAGGCCCAGGATGCGGCCCCCTTGCACGAAGAAACCATCGTCCTTGCTGACGCCAATCCCGATATGGGCATTGAAGCCAACGGTCACAACGGGCGTGACCTCAAAATCCAGGTTGAAAACTGGGTCCAGGTTCAGGCCGCCGCCGACGGGGTCACAGAGTGATGCCAGCGCACAAAGCGTGATTTCCTTGGTCAGGTCGAACTCGACCACCACCTCTTGCTCGACTATGCTCCCAGTCACTGTCACGTTAATGGTGACGAGGCTCCCCGCGGGGTTCAGGAACCCTTCCAACTCGGTCTCAATCTGGGCCAGGAATGCCTGGTCATCGTCCTGGACGTCCTTCAAGAGGTTGCCCAGGAAGTCAGCGGCGGACACCAGGTCCTTGCCCACGGTATTGGCCTGGCCCATGGCCTCGCCGATGACGGGGAGGTCAATGTTCAGGATGTCGGTGACATCCACGAACAACTGCGCGTAGTCCCGGAAACCAGCGACCAGGGCCTCCATGTCCACGAGCAGGTCCTCGAGGTTTTCCGGGTCAACGTAGACCTGGTCTGTGGTCTCGGGGTCTATCAAGGCTACCGCGGCAGGGTCCGTAATCTCCCTGTTGTAGACCGGCTTGTTCGCCCGGACGTTCTCGAGGGCCCGCAGGTTGCCTCGCACGACGACTGGGATTGCGGGCCTGTCTGCCATGGCGAGAGTCAAATCGGCGGTGAGCGGTCCTACGGCATTGGTCAGGGCCGCGCCATCGCTGCTGAGCAGCTCAGCCAGGGTAAGGTAGCCATCCTGATTGGGGTCGCGAAGCGTCACCGTGAGGACGCCACGGGGCAACCTCACCGTTCCCGTCAGCGTTCCGGCAGCGGGGCCCACGATGGCCCTTGTCCCCGTCAGTGTCTGTTCCAGAGAGACCGTCACCGTAGGGCCGCTGGACTCGGTTACAAACCCGCGCTGGTCCAGGGACGGGGCTGTGCCGTCAAAGCGCATGCCCACAGTCAGTGGCATGACAAAGGTGGCGGAGGCCTTGAGCGCATTGGTCGGGTCGCTCGTCCGCACCAGGCGGGACTCCCCCTCTTTGACGATAAGCAAGGTCAGGGGGAAGTCGCCTTTGCCGGTCATGCTGAAGGGGATAGTAAAGCGCACGTCGTCCCGGGTAATCTGGAGTGTGACGGCACCCCCAGCCCCAGTCTTGGCCAAAGCCGATTTCAGGTAGCGATCAAATGTGGTGAGGTCCTTGGGCTTGTTATCACGAACATTCTGACGGAAGGCAGAGAACTCGTGCTTCCACGAGACGAGCTTGCTCGTAGGTTTGTCCACGAAGGGGATGGGTTGCCGCAGGATGGGGTCATCCTCGAGCCGGTCCAACCAGACTACGACGCGGTCCAGGAGGCGGACCATATCCGCCGCGGTGAGGTTCCGAAAGCCAAGGAGCTCGTCAATGTCCTGGCCAATGTAGATCAGGTCTCCTGCCGAGGGGTCTGCCGGCGTGGGGCCCAATTGGAAGACGGGCTGAGCGGGGCCGCCGGGATTGTCCAGGGCGCTAAGGTTGCCCACGATGTCCACGTGTCGTACCGCGCCACCAGGGGACGCTCCCGCCAGGAGCGGGTTCTCCAGAGTCAGGTGGGCATCCACCTGGCCCTGCGGGGAGATGCGCAGGAGAGAGCCGGACTGGCCCGCCTTCTTCGCTGCGGCTATTTCCTTGAGGTCCACCTTGCCGTCGTCGGCGACAGCGCTACTGTCGTTGAGATCCAGGGTGAACGCGGGTGACAGCAAGATACCGCCCTTCAACGCCAGGTCCAGGAAACCAAGGTGAGCCATGGTGGGTTGAGGGCCTTCTCCTATGGACCCGGTTATGGTGGTGCTCAGGGTGACCAGGTTGGGCCCGGGCCGCAGGAAGCCCCGGTGCCCCATCTTCAGGGGCGATGGCAAGTTGAAAGATGGGTCCAGCTTCAGGACTGTGCCTTCCGACAAGGCATCAAAGGCAGCCTCATCAGCCAGGTTGTTCATGCTGAGCAGTTCTGCGCAGGTGGTCCGGGCCACATATGCCAGCGTCTTGCAGGTGTGGTCCGGTCTCTTGGCCACAGTATCGGCGACCAGATCAGCGTCGTCGTCGTCTTCGCTGGTGTCTGTCAAGCCATCCCCATCCGCATCAGGGTCCACATTGTCGCCCGGAGCACAGGGTTGCGAGTCAAAGCCGCAAGGCTCCGCCAACCCCGTGCCATCACCATCCGCGTCACGGAGGTCAATCCCCAGGTCCAGCGCCAGCTCCTCCCGGTCCTTGATCTTCACCCCGAAGGTCAGGTCGTAGCTGGCCTCCGTTGATGACAGGGTAAGAGCCAACTGCTTGTCCAGCTTGAGGGCGAGGGGGTCGTCGTCGCCTAGCTTCAGGTCCAGGGCCACCTGTGGCCGCGCCTGACCGTCCGCGAAGGCAGGCTTGTTGAACTTGAGCCGGTACTGGATGTAGTCGGTGGTTGCCTCGAGTCCAGCTCCGTCAGATGCCAGTCCCAGCTCTTCTAGAATGGCGGCAAACTCGGTAGCGCTAGGGTCCCGGTATTTGAGAACGCCCTTGGCATCCTTCTTTCCTAGCTCGCTACGAAGGCGGTCTACCTCCTCGTCCAACTCCTGGCCGGCGTTGAAGAGCTCGGACATGCTCTGTCTTGTCAGGGGAATGGTTGTGCCCAGCAGCCCGGTCCGCCTGTTGTCCTTGAAGAACGCCGCAGTAGCGCTGAGGATGTCCACAAGCGTTCCGACGTCCACGTTACGGAACCGGCGGAGCCCCTTGGCCGCCAGGTCCTCGGTGTCCACCGTGAACTTGTCCGCCACGCTTATGTCGGCCCACTGCATTGAGCTGCGGGCCGCAACACCGGGGAGCAGCCCCTTCTGTAGGGACACCACGGGCATGTCTAGCCCGGCTGTTCCGGCCAGACCAGCGGTGGTCAATGCCCCGATACCGGAGGTCTGGAGGTCAGCGAGTGTGGCCCTGCCGTCTCCGTCGTCCTTGAGGTCCAGCGCGAATCTGCCGCTGAGGGCAGCCAGCGAGCCAGGGGCCTCAATGTCCACAAAGCCCAACCGGCCCACCAGGTTGACAGCCTGGTCAATACCGAGGTCGAGGCTGAGGCGGTCTGAGGCCGTGTCCACGAAGAAGTCGCCATCAGCCGTGGCGCCGAACCTTATCGTCATGTCCCAGGTCATTGCCAGGGCAAGGGGCTCGTCGCTGGACACAGCCAGCTTCTCAGCGTAGATCCGGTGGCTGGGCATGACTACCTGGTCAACCACCGTCTTGGTGAAGGTCAGGGTGAAGTTGCCGTCGGCATCCAGGGAGACGTTGCCAAGTCTGGGACGTGGACTCCAGAGGTCTGTGCCACCCACAATCCCCTCCAGGGCAGCCAGCAGGTCCTGTTTGCTTTGGAAGCTAGTCCCGGTCAGGTCAGCGAAGGCCTGAAGTGAGGCGTTGATCTGCGCCACCGCGTTGCCGGCGCCAACGCCTATCAGGGGCAAGGCTTTGGAAGGGCTAGTGCTCTGGAACTGAGCGGACAGGAGGCTTTGAAGCCCCGCAACCAGGACCTCCAGACCTCTGTCTATCTTCTGGAGGTCTTCGGGAATAGCAGGTGGCACGAATACCGAAGCAGATGGGACCGAGTAGGGTGAGACGGCTGTCCTTCCGTTGCGGCCCTCCGGGGTCCTGCCGGAGGGAGTTTCGATGGAGCGGGCAACGTTGGTGATTCCGGGGGGAAGAGCAATCCTGAGCTCGGTGTCTGACACCCGCGTGACGTCCTCGGGCGTGAGGGATGCCAGGGCGTCGGCGTACGGTCGGCCCTCGCTGGCGGCGCGGCTATTGAGGGCCCGGAGCAGCTCTCTGGTCGCTTCGGTGTCTCCCCCGATGTCTTCGGGCCAAGCTGCGTTGGATAACTGGACGGCAATGGCCTGGCCTCCAGCGCCAACTCCATCGTCGGTAGAGGGCGTGCTAATGATCTTGACGGTCGCTGAGGGAGCGGACGGATCGCGCACCCCGGGGGCAACCGGGAGGCTGTCATGAGTAAGAGATGTGCCAGGGACTGTATCACCGGCTGACGGAACGGGGGAGCTGACGACCTCCTGGGCAGCCGCCAGGCTGTCCAGAGCGGGCAGAGGGATGGTCCCCAGGACCAGTCCCAGACTGGTGGTCAGCCTTATGGTCCATACGCCTAGACCCGTCTTCCATCGGCCTCGCCTGCGGGGCTCTCTCTTTCCCATCTCAGTGCCTCCCGCCCGTCTGGGCCAGCTTCGCTCTCCGGCAGGAGGGCTAGCCACTCACCTGTATCAGACGCCCCTTAACGGTGTGGAATCCCGGCATGTGGTCGTCTTTGGTCTTCATGATGATTCGTATCTTGCTTTCCGTTATCGTGGAAGGCACCTTCAGCAGCCACACGTTTGAGCTCAGTTGGGCCTCTGTGATGGCTCCGGTGGCCTGAAGCTCCACGTCAATACTCTTGGGGACCTCAAGCTCCAGGGTCGCGTTGGCGTCGGCGCCGCTGGTGTTGGTCAACGTCAGGATGAGCATCATTGAGTCGCCCACGTGGGTCTCAATAGCTGCGGTGAAGGACGTCCCTTCGTCGTTGAGCACTGCTACAGAGTCATCCACGTGCGCCAGATCGAAGGCAGCCAGTCCCTTGGAGTCGTGGTCAATGATCCCCAGGAAGTCCGAGACCCCATCCGTGTTGGTGCGATACAGGCGACGGCCAAGGTCTGCCAGGTAGAAGTTGCGCAACCCTTCATAGCCGAGGGCCGTAGCCTCGGTGTAGTCGTCACCCAGTAGGGTGATCTGGGTAACAGCCAGTGTCGTCAGGTCTATCTTCTCGAAGATCTCGTTGACGTTGGGGACCCCCTCCCCGGAGGCGTGGTACATGAAGCCGTCGTCGGGGTCGTAAGCGATGGTCTCCCCGTCGTTACCGTTGCCCAGAACCTTTACCAACGTAGGCACGGCAGTCGCCAGGTTCAGCGTGTAGAGTGACTCGGGAACGGTCGCGCCGTCTCCAGTAACTGCATAAAGAACGCCTGCCGAGTTGAACGCCAACCCCGCGAAGCGGTCGCCGGTGTCCCCGATGCTGGTCGCCAGACCTGTGCTGGGGTCAATGGTGACCAGTTGGCGCCCGACTTGCCCCTGAAGGTTGAGCAGGGCGTACAGTTGGCCACTCACCGGATGTATCGCCAGGCCATTGCCGCCTTGAACGGTCTTCCCGGGCAGTATGATGGCCACCGATGATGTGGTCTGTACGACCTCATTGGTGTCAATGACGCGCAGCTTGTCGTCTCGGGGGGAGACGGAATACAGCAGCTTCGGCGGGTAGTCGCGCCATTCAGCGGCGGTGGCGATGATGGACTGCTCTACGGTCAGTCCAGCCAACCCCGACACGCTGCCTACCAGGACAGGGCCGACTGCCTGTCCAGCCACAGCCAGCAGGACCGTGGCGGCAGCTACCAGCAGCCAGACAGGGACGTGCCAGCGACCCAATCGCAGGCTTGTTTTCGCAACGTTTCTTACCTTCCAGCCCATGATTCACCTCCTGCATCACCACCACCGCCCGGCACAAGCCAGATGAGATAGTGGCTAGAGCATGCGTCTGCTATACGTCCCGGCTGTATTCGGTTAGTCCCGCTTCTAGTCACAGACCACATTTAAGGGCCTCCTTGCGGGCGATACTAGTGTGTCTACTACATGTGCCAGTTCCATAGCTGTGTTTAGGACTGTCTGACATATTCCTGGAGCACTTGACCCATTGCTGTGGCCAGTGACCTGCGAAACGGGCACGGCGACTCGATATCCCGCCGCATCGGAGCGCCCCTGCACAAAGTGGACCGTTGTGGTCGAACCCATTCGTCTCCTCCACGGTGGTATGGGGCAGACCAGCCGTACCATATACCATTTACCAGCTATACTTATACCTTGCTTACACCCAGGGCGTAAGCCTTCTAGCTTTAGAGAAGTCATCTGGGTCTCACTTCTAGCGGACCCATCTATGTCGAGGATTCGCCTTTTGAAGAAGCGCAGGCCTGTTGATTGTCGCGCCATAGTTCGAGGCGTAGCTCATTGTCGGTGCCCCTGGCGCCAAGGGAGATGAACGCCTAGGCGGGCAATGCGAAGCCTGAGCAACTGCTCACGGGGTCATCGAAACCACGCGGCCCACCGCGGAGCGAGCATCTAGCCTGAGAACCTATCGGCGCGCAGCGGGACGTCGTCGGCCGGGATGGCCAGACAGGGGACGTGGGAACAACCTAGGCCGCCCGCAGGGCCGCTTGCAGCTACTGCCGCAGTGTCGCCACTGTCGGCTGCAACATATACCCTGGGGCCGCCGCAGGCGTTATCGTTTGGCTAGGGGTTGGACGTGCGTACTAGCTAGGACGGTCTTGTGAAGGAATCAGTCATCAACCACGATTTGCGTCACGTCAATGACCCAACTCTCTCGTGGGAGGCTATCGCCCGCGAGCTTGACGGTCCCCTGCTTGGTGAAGTCCAGAATGAGGGACTTGCTGAGTTGGTCACGACTGAGCTCCGCCTTCGCCGGCCCTGTCCTGCCGGGTCCCATGCCCTTGACAGTGACTTTAGAGAACTCCTTGATGCCGGCGTTGTCCAGGACGCTCAAGAGCGTAGGGCCCTCCTGGCCCTCCACCCCCGTACGGGGTAAGGCTTGGAGGTCGGCAAAGCCAAAAGACGCTACCGTCTTGCCCTTGAATACCACGATTACAGCGTAGGATGTGCCGGTCCCAGCGGACTTGGCCCCCTGGACGTCTATGCGGATGATGTTGCCAACTCGCCCAGACGCACCCACCAGCTCGATGGTCCCATCTGGCCGGACGGTCAGTGCGCTGCTCGCCACGGCTTCGCCAGCCACGGTTGCAGTAGTCTCCTGCTGTCCATTGCGGCCTACGATGGTCACGGCGCTGAACTCCCCTACATTGGCCCGCTTCAGAACGGACGGCAATGGGATCCCTCCGCCAGCGACATCTTGCCGCAGTGCACCCAGGTCCCTCGGACCGAGAGACAAGGCTGGCACCCCGTCCACTCGGACCTCTATGCGTTGTGGTGGGGCAGGGGTGGCCGTAGGAGTGCTTGGGGCGGGCTGTCCGGTGGCTGGCGATCCCTCTCGGGGTGCACACGCCGCTACACTTACGAGCCAGACGAAGCCGAAGAGCACAAGCAAGGAGAAAACACTATGGCCAACGCTTCGCCCCGTTTGCCTGGAAGACGACGGACCACCACACAGCCGCAACCTAGCGGTGGACAGCGGCCCGCTCCTGCCGGGGCCCATCCCTGTTGGAAACATGGTGACCTCCTTTTGCATGCGCCCGCCCCCAAATGCCATTGCCCCCTACCAAGAAAGGAAGAGGGTGACTACCTCCGCCTTGCCAGAGCCAGTTCCGGCTAAGCTACAGGCTGGTGGGCCCGGCAGGGATCGAACCTGCGACCAACCGGTTATGAGCCGGCCGCTCTAACCACTGAGCTACGAGCCCCGGACTGGAATTATACCATGCGCCTATTCGCCCAAACACCGCATCGAGGTCACGGTAGGCAATGCGCTGGACACGCTGCCCTTGCTCGCCGGGCCTTTCGATATGGCCTTCCTGGACGCCACCAAGGACGACTATCTGGCCTACTTGCAGGCAATGGAGCCTAACATGGTTGCCGGATGCCGGCGGTTGCCGACAATGCAGGGATATTCGCCGAGGCCATGGCCCCCTACCTGGAACACGTGCACCGCTCTGGGAAACACCTCAGCCGCTATTACGACTTCGGCTTCGATGGCGTGGAGGTGCGCTATCGGCTCCCCGCAGCCGAGCCATTCTTTCCCGCGCCGGCCTCTGTCGGCGCCACAGCCTGACCGCCATCAGGAACACGAGTTGCCCTTGACAGGCAGCCCTTGCGCTATAGAATAGGCGATGTTTCCTATCCCAATGGCTTCACCCGCACTTGCTTCGTCATGGGGACCAGACCATGCGTTTGAAGCCATTACGGGACCCGTCTTGGCGGACACCGCGGCAGTTCAGAAGGGAGGCAGCAATGAAGTCGTGGCTGGTATACGGAGTCAACGATATGCGCCTAGAGGATATCCCCATACCCGAGGCCCGGCCGGGCTGGGCGCTCACCAAGGTCCGGTCCTTTCAGGCCAGTATCACCGAGGTCCAAAGGTTCTGGGGCACCAGCCAGCGGGGCCAGGACCGAATGCGACAGAAGATCCAGGAGGAAGGCCCATACCCCCTGGGCCATGAGGTATGCGCCAACGTGGTGGCCGTGGATGAATCGTCGGGTCTCCGTGTTGGCGACCGGGTGGCCTACTGCCATGCTGCCCCTGGCATGGTGGCAGGGGACGACTACCCCGGTGTCTTTGCGGAGTACGTGCTTCTCCCCATCCGCTCGCTGTTCAAGGTAGACCCGGCCATCCCCGACGTCGAATGCCCTGCCCTCCAACCCCTGACCTCCTGCGTGCATGATGTCGAAGAGGCCGAAGTCAAGCTCCACGAGACGGTCGTCGTGTTCGGTCAGGGGGTAATGGGCCTGAACATAGGCCAACTATGCCGCCGAGCAGGCGCCGAGCACGTCATCGGTGTGGACGTGCGTGACCAGTGCCTGGCCATTTCGCGGGACCTGGGGGTGGACATCACTATCAACGCCAGCCAGCAAGACCCGGTGGCAGCCATCATGGAGGCGACCGGCGGCCGCGGCGCGGACCTGGCCTTCGATTGTGCCTCGGGAAGCCCTGAGGTTGGCTTGTCTGGAGGCAAGACCGTGCTTCAGGCGGTCTCGGCTCTGGCCGTGGGTGGCCGTCTCATGCAGATCGCGTTCCACCACCAACCCCTACTTTTCGACCCCAATCAGCTTCGAGCCAAGCGCCTCAGGTACATTTTCCCTCACGAGGCCGGTCCGGAGCATATGGCCCTGACTAATCGCCTGGTAGCCTCGGGCAAAGTCCGAATCCCATACATCACGCACGTGCTCCAGGGCATTGACAAGCTCCCCCAGGCCATCGAGATCACCGGCCACAAGGCACAGCACGGAGCCATCAACCCCGCCGTGGTCATGGTAGCCGGTTAGAAGTAGGGGCGTCCCGATGGATCGGGACGCCCCTACAACAGACCAATGTATGACGCAGACGTGACCGTGGTGGGGGCCGGTGTCGTAGGCCTGGCGGTGGCCGCGCGCCTGGCCGCCGAGGGCAGGCGGGTGCTGGTGATCGAGAAACAAGAGGGCTTGGGGCTAGAGACCAGCAGCCGCAATAGCCAGGTCATCCACTCCGGGTTCAACTACCCAGCCGGTAGCCTGAAGGCACGTCTGTGTGTCGAAGGGCGGGACCTGCTCTATGAGATGTGCTCAGCCCAGGGCATCGTCCACCGGCGCCTGGGCAAGCTGGTCGTGGCTACCGATGACAGCGAGGTGCCCCTGCTGGAGGCGCTCCTGCGCCAGGGCCAAGCCAACGGGGTGAACGACCTTCGACTGGTGACCGGCAACGAGGCACGAGCGCTGGAGCCCAACGTCCGCGCCATGGCTGCCCTATTATCCCCGTCCACGGGCATCGTGGACGCCTGGGGCTTGATGCGGTCGTTGTCTGGCCAGGCCAGGGAGCGCGGTGCCACCTTCGCCTTCCGGACCTCCGTTGTCGGCATAGAGCGAGTCAAAGACGACTATGAGGTGGCTGTAAGTGACCAGGGGGAGGGCTTCTGCTTCCGCAGCCGGGCGGTGGTCAACTGCGCCGGACTGGCATCAGACAAGATAGCCGCCCTGGTCGGCATTGACGTTGACAGAGAGGGCTATCGCCTACACTACTGCAAGGGAGAGTACTTCGCCTTTGCACCCAAGGCGCAAACGCTGGTGTCACATCTGGTGTATCCCGCGCCGGAACCCGAGGGGGCTGGCCTTGGCGTACACATTACGCAAGACGTGGAAGGCAACTATCGGCTAGGGCCAAACGCCTTCTATGCAAACCAGATTGACTACAGCGTTGACCCCTCGCACCAGCGGGCATTCTTCCGAGCCGCTAAGAGATACCTGCCTAAGTTGGAGGAGGGTGACCTCCGCCCGGACTTCGCCGGCATCCGGCCCAAGCTCTCCGGTGCGGGCGCGGGCTTCCGCGACTTCCTCATTCGGCACGAGGCCGACCGCGGCCTACCTGGGCTGGTGGACCTGGTGGGTATCGAGTCCCCTGGCCTGACGTCTTCCCTGGCCATTGCCCGCCACGTGGCCGACCTCCTGCGGGGCCTAGCCGAGAGCTAGTGACCTATGGCGTGCTGGTCTTCCGGCGCCAGAGGCGGCACCGAGATGCTCAGCACCAGCGCAGGCCCTTCAGCACGGACCCCATGAGGCACAAAGGGTGCTACCCGGGTGCTCTCGTGCGGCGAAAGCTTGCGGCGCTCTTTGTTCACAGTGATCTCCACCTGCCCCTGCACGCCAAAGTAGATCTGGGTGCTGTGCTCGTGGTAGTGCACTGATACCTCGCGGCTGGGGCCGAGACGAATAAGCCGGAGGCTACACTCCGGAGTCTCCACGTCGGAGACCACCTCGTAGTCGCCTACTGAACGGACCACCTGTCTACCCTCCTCGCCTCGGGCCTAGCGTATGGGCCCATGCCAATACACCCCGAGGGCGTATTGCCATACGCCCCTACACGGGGATATCTATATGCCGAAACGCCTCGGCGTAGGTCACCTTGATCTGGCGGCCGGCTTCTCCGGCACGCTCCCGGATTCGCTGGCCAATATCGTCCGTGCGGCTGTTGAGCTGGCTGGCGTGGCAGCGCAGGGCCCGGATCTTGGTGTCTATGGTCTCGGTTATGTCAATAAACGTGTTGGGCTCCTCGCTGCCCCACAGATATATCTCAGGGGTCTTATGGGGCTCGAGGCCTTCGGTCAGCAGCTCAGGACAGTGCAGGCGGTCGCGGGCGTAGGGGAAGGCGGCGTCGCAAGCGACCGTACCGACCATCCGGTGGTCCCGGTGCCAGATACGCTGCCGGTGGGGCAGTGGGTCCGAGGTAAACAGGGCCTTAGGTCGGTAGTAGCGGATCTGCCGCACCAGCTCGCGCCGAAACTCAGCGGTGTCCTCCAGGCCGCCATCGGGCAAGCCCAGAAAGACCACATCCTTAACCCCCACCACCTGCGCGGCTGCCCGCTGCTCCTTCTCCCGCAAGATAGCTAGCCTCTCCGGTGTCATCTCCGGGTCGCTGCTACCCCTGTCACCCCGGGTGCAGATTACGTAGAAGACCTCCCAGCCCTGCTTGGCCCAGAGGGCAAAGGTGCCTGACACCCCAAACTCAGTATCGTCAGGATGGGCCGCGATAGCCAGCGCACGTTCCGCCATGCTGTGTCTCGTTTCGATCCACGCCCCCACGCGAGGGCGACCTGGTGCCTATGTTATCATCCCGACGCGTCGGGAGAGGAAAGAGCGCACGGCGGCCTCCACCGGCCCCGGCGCCTCTACGGGTACTATGCCCCGAAGGAGGAGATCCTCTTTCGCCCCAGGGCCAATGCGCATGGCGATGACAGCGGCGCAATCGCCCACCAGCTCAAGCTGGCGGGCCAAATGGCTCTCTTGGACCAGGTCGTCGCCTGGCCGAGGGGGGCGGGCCGTCCTGGTCTCCAGGAGGACCGCTGAGTCATCGTAGATCAGGAAACGGGTAGCCTTCCCCAAGTGCTGGTTCACCATGATGCCATCGCTGGACGCAACCGCCACTTTCATACACACTCCCTAGAGCACGTAGGGGCAAGGCGCCGCCTTGCCCCTACTCATTGGTTCACACCTGGACAATAGCGTGGGCGGGGCACGACGCCGCACACTTGAAGCACCCGTTACACATACCCGCACTGACAAAGGGCACGGTGTTAGGCTCGTCTTGATAGATAGCCTTTATGGGACAGCTCTTGCGGGCCAGGCAACGGCCACCCGGGCACCGGTCCGGCTGGCAGCGGGCCTCGTCCAACACAGCTTTGGGCATACAATCCCATTATACAGACTATCGTAGCGGCAATTCATGAATTGCCGCTACGGGTCTGCTCACCCAGGCGCGGAGATGGTTCAACCCACCAGGCGCAGGGCCGCCTCCAGCCGCTGCAAGCAACGCTCCCTGCCCAGCACAGCCATAGTGGCGAACAGGGGGGGGGCCACTGTGCGCCCGGTGGTGGCGACCCGGAGCAACCCGAAGAACACACCCGCCTTCAGCCCCAACTGCTCAGCCAACGGACGGAAGGCTGCCTCCAGCGTCTCGGCATCGAAGGGCGTGATGGACTGCGTCTTCTCCAGCGCCGCCGTCAAGGCACGCCGAGCGGTGTCCACGTCCATGCCCTTGTCCAACAAGAGGCTGCGGTCGTACTCCAGGTTGTCCACCAGGAAGAAGTCCACCAGACCTGCTACCTCGCTCAATAGTTTCGCCCGGTCCTGGACCAGGGGCACGATGCCGGCCAAATAGTCCCTGGGCAACGGGCGTGGCAAAGAAGCGGGCAGGTCCCGCTCCAGGAAGGGCAGCGCCCGCTCCAGCCACTCCTCGGGAGACAGCTTGCGCAGGTACATGCCATTCATCCAGAGCAGCTTCTCGGCATGGAATATGGCTGCCGGCTTGCCAACGCGCTCGACGCTGAATCCCTTGGTGAGGGTGTCTCGGTCCATGATCTCAGTCTTGTCGTCCAGGGACCAGCCCAGCAGGGACAGGAAGTTCATCATGGCTTCGGGCAGATAGCCCTGGTCGCGGTACTCCAATAAGGAAGTCGCGCCGTGGCGCTTGGAGAGCTTGGAGCGGTCCGGCCCCAGGATCATGGGCATGTGGGCGAAGTGCGGGTGTTCCCAGCCGAAGGCCTGGTAGAGCAGCACATGCCGTGGCGTGCTGGGCAGCCACTCCTCCGCACGCATGACGTGGGTAATGCGCATGAAGTGGTCGTCTACAATGTTGGCCAGGTGGTAGGTGGGATAACCGTCGGACTTGAGCAGCACCAGGTCGTCCAGGGTGTAGTTGGCAAAGGTCACCTCGCCCCTAATAAGGTCGGTGAAGGTGGTCTGGCCTTGGGACGGCACCTTGAAACGGACTACTCGCCTGCCGCCCTGGGCCTCGTGCTGCGCCCTCTCCTCGGGAGACAGGTCCCGGCAGCGGCGGTCATATCCGGGGGGCCGCTTCAGACGCTGCTGCTCCTCCCGCATAGCCGTCAGCCGCTCGGGGGAGCAGTAGCAATAGTAGGCCTGGCCCTCATCCACCAGGCGCTTGGCGTGCTCGTGGTACAGGGACAGGCGTTGCGACTGGACATACGGGCCGCAGGGGCCACCAACCTCAGGTCCTTCGTCCCAGTCCAGCCCCAGCCAGCGCAGGCTCTCCAGGATGGCCTCCAACGCGCCGGGCACCAGGCGTTCAACGTCGGTGTCCTCGATGCGCACGATGAACTGGCCGCCCTGGTTGCGGGCGAACAGCCAGTTGAACAGGGCGGTACGGATATTGCCCACGTGGGGCGTACCCGTGGGGCTAGGCGCATATCGAACTCGGACGCTCATCGCACACTATTGTATGGTAAGACGGAGGCGATTCAAAGAGCGCCCAAGAGGAGCGATTGGCTCTCGTAGAGCAGGTTTCCCTCCCTACCCTACCGCGACTCGAACCGGGGGCCCTAAGCCATGGATCTGTAATTACCTCCCGTCATTGCGAGCGAAGCGAAGCAACCTCCAGCCCCGTGCAGCGCCAGAGTTTGCTTCGTCGCTCCGCTCCTCGCAATGACGAGATGCGGGTACCGCGGCATAGCCTTGGTTCGCTATGCTCAGCTTGAAGGCAGTTGGTCCAGCACCACCCTTAGCTCCTCCGGCAGCTCTGCGCGGAACTCCACCCAGCGCCCATCGGACGGCAGGCGCAGACCAAGCAAGTAGGCGTGAAGGAAAAGCCTGGGGACCTCGACCCGCCGGGCTACCCCTCGCCCATATATCGGGTCGCCGGCTATGGGATGGCCCAGGTGGGCCATGTGCACACGGATCTGGTGCGTCCGTCCAGTGACCGGACGAACATCCACCAGGGTACAATCGCGGTAGTAGCGAAGCACCTCGTAGCGGGTCACCGCCTCCCGGCCATTGGGCACCACAGCCATGCGCTTCCGGTCTACGGGGTGCCGACCGATAGGCGCATCTACCGTGCCCCGCTCCGGCGACAGCCGGCCCACTACCAGGGCCAGATAGCCCTTGGTAATCGCCCGCTGGGCAATCTGCTGGGATAGGCTCTGTTGCGCTGCATCCGTCTTGGCCACCACCAGCAGGCCCGAGGTGTCCTTGTCCAAGCGGTGGACAATGCCCGGCCTGATGGTGCCTTTGATCCCGGCCAAATCTGGGCAGTGGGCCAGCAATGCGTTCACAAGCGTATGCTCTCGGTGGCCAGGCGCCGGGTGGACCACCAGCCCCGACGGCTTGTCCACCACGATGATATCGCTGTCCTCGTAGACGACGCGGAGGGGGAGAGGCTCGGCTTCCAGCGCCAGAGGCTCTGGAGGAGGCACTACCACCCGAACTCGGTCGCCGGGGCGAAGGCGTTGGCTGGGCCGGGCGGGCTGACCATTCACGGTCACCAGCCCCGCCTTGATGAGCACCTGGATGTGCGCCCTGGTTAGGTGTGTCTGTTGCTCGGCCAAGTAGCGGTCCAGTCTGGGAGCCACTGCCGCTACCTGGAACTCCAGGACCTCAGGCACGCTCGCTGCTATCCGCGCTCGGCTTTCGGCCCGAGAGGGCGAAGTACAACGCCAGCACGACCACACCCACGCTGATGCTGGCGTCGGCCACATTGAACACCGGCCACACCCGCAGGTCCACGAAGTCCACCACCTCGCCGTAGCGCAGGCGGTCAATGAGGTTGCCGATGCCACCGCCCAGCTCCAGGCCCAGGGCAAGCCGTGCCCAGACGTTGGCGAAGGCTGCATTGCGAGAGAACACCAAGACCAGAACAAGTGTTACTGCCACCACCCCAAACCACAGGAATAGGGCCGCCTGGTCCTGGAACAGTCCAAAGGCTGTGCCCGTGTTGGTCACGTGGGTCAGCCGCACAATGCCGTCCCTGGGAACGGACGTCCCGAAGGGTATGTACGTCCGGACCAACAGCTTGGTGATCTGGTCGAGCACCACCACCGTCACGGCCACGATGAGGAGGAGGGTCTGCACCCTTAGCCACGAAGGTCTATTCATGCTGCATATCAGGCCAACCGGACGTTTTGGGCCGTCTTCGCCTGGCTCAGGAACTCCAGAAGCAGCTTGCTGCGCAGGTTGTTGCGCTCCCTGATCGGAGTCACGAACTTGCCCTTGAGCCATATGCGCTGCGGCTCGACATGCACCTGGACGCGGCTGCCATGCTCAGCCTCGTTCAGGAAGTCGGGGTAGTTCTCTCGAAACAACCGCTTGGCCTCCTCCACATAGGTCCAGTCATTCTGCAAAACGATATTCTCCAGCATGCGACACGCCTTCGGGATGTCGCTGTCCAGGGTAAGCGGAAGGCGGATCTCGTCGAAAACGTAGTCCGAGGAGATCGGCACGTTCAATACCGAGTAGTCCTTGGAGTAGTTGAGCACCGGCTGGTCGAGGATGATCAGATTGGGCACGTGCAGTAACCGTCCGGTAAGCTCTCCGCCCAGCTTCTCGTCTTCGCCGACTTCCTCCAGGACGAAGTGGAACAGCCCAATGTGTCTGACGTCGCCCTTCAGATTGCCGATCCTCACCCTGTTGCCCACGTTGATCATCCGGCCGAATACTATCAGGAAGTAGGCAGCGAAGCTGCCGATGTACTTCTGTAGGGCCAACGCCATGCCGATGGCAACCAGGGAGAGATAGACGCTGGCGCCCTTCAAGATAAGCGGAACAACAACAACCGTTGCCCCTAGCGCAGCGATGACGAACGCCAGGGCCAAGGTCCGACCCCGTCTGCTACCCGGGGCTCGGGCCGCGGCCCTGGTCATGGTAAGGGGGGCGCGCGCTGCGAGAGTCTTATCGTCCAAATGGCGTCTTTGCGACCTCGGGCCCTAGCCAAGTCCGAGCCGAGCTTAGAGAATACTCTAGCATAGAGGGGAGGGAAAACATATGGGGCCGCCCACGTCCGGGACGTATGTTCTCATCATATCCATACGTGAAGCCGTTGCCCTGCAAGTAGGCCGCCTGGGCGTAAGGGAGTTCCGTTCGGGGTACTACCTGTACGTGGGCCGGGCCAGGCGCGGCCTACCTGCAAGGCTGGCGCGCCACCAGAGGAAAGAGAAACGCATACACTGGCACGTTGACTACCTGCTGGCTGCGGGACAGATAGAAGGCATATGGGCAGCCCCCGGACCTGCGCAACAAGAGTGTGCCTGGGCTGCGGCGCTCCAGCGCCTGCCCGACGCTAGCCTGGCAGTGCCCGGGTTTGGTAGCTCCGACTGCCGCTGCCCGGGACACCTGGTCGTCTTGCCCCATCGCCCTGACGAGGCAGACATGCTTTGCCTGTTGCCACGTGCCGAGCGCTTGGACAGGCAAACGTAGGGGCGAACGGCCGTTCGCCCCTACGATGGTGCCTCTCAGTGGGTACGCACAGGTTGGCTACACGCGGCGGGTGGGGCGGCGCAGGTAGCGGGACAGGAAAGCCGCCAAACGCAGGCCGACCTCCTTTTCCTTGCCCCACCAGAAGTGGTCCACTTCCTCAAAAACGTCGTAGCTCTTGGGATCAGAGAGGTCGTGCACGAAATGGCGGAACTCATCGGGCAGGATGAAGTCATCCCGACTGCCGATCACCAGGTACTTGGGCTTGTGCCAGTCATCGAGAATACTGGGCGATATGGCTGATACCGGAGGCGAAACTAGCCCCAGCGCCCGCACTCGGGCATCCTTGGGGGCCACTGTCATGGCGATGCGCGCGCCAAAGGAGTAGCCCGCCAGTCCGAGGCACTCGGGGTCCACGAACGGCTCAGCAGCCAGAAAAGATAAGGCGGCCAACACGTCGTGTTGCTCTCCCAACCCCTGGCCGAACCGCCCTTGGCTCTTGCCCACACCACGGAAGTTGAAACGCAGGCACGCCACCCCCTGCTCCTGAAGGGCATGACACAGGGCTGCCACCACACCATTCTCCATGCACCCACCATACAGGGGATGGGGATGACAAACGACTACTCCCGGCACCGGCGTCACCGTATCCGGGACATACAGTGCGCCTTCCAGGGTCACTTCCTGGCTAGTTATGACTACCGGGGTCTCTTTCATGTTCACCCTCATCGCTCGCCCCCTTCAGGGCACCCTGGCGTCGTATGTGCTCAAGCCAGGCCACGACCACCTTCTCATAGCCCTGGTTGCCTGGCACATAGTAACGTCTGCCCTTCAGATTATCAGGAAGATACTGCTGGGTCACGAAGTGACCTGAGTAGTCGTGAGCATACTTGTAGCCCTTCCCATATCCGCTGTCCCGCATCAGGCGGGTCACCGGATTGCGCAGGTGGAGTGGCACCGGGTCATTCCGGGTCCGGCGTACGTCCTCCAGGGCCCGGCCATACGCGGCATAGGCGGAGTTGCTCTTGGGCGCGGTGGCCAGATACACTGCCGCTTCTGCCAGCGGTAGGTAGCCTTCAGGCATGCCTACGAAGTGGACCGCCTGCTGCGCGGCCACAGCCACAACGAGCGCCTGAGGCTCCGCCAAGCCCACGTCCTCGGCGGCCAGTATCACCATCCGCCGCACGATGAACAGCGGGTCCTCCCCCGCCTCGATCATGCGGGCCAGCCAGTAGAGTGCGCCGTCGGGGTCTGAGCCCCGCAGCGACTTGATGAACGCAGAGATGGTGTCGTAGTGCTGGTCTCCGGCCCGGTCATAGAGTTGCGCTCGGTGCTGGAGAGCATCCTCGATCGTGGCCAGGTCCACCACCCGCACGCCACACTCATCTGCTGGAGTGGCCTGCGCCGCCATCTCCAAGGCGTTGAGCGCCACCCTGGCGTCACCGTTGGCCATGTCCACCAGGAAGCGGCAGGCGTCCTCGTCCAGGCGCACATTCAATCCGCCCAGGCCTCGCTCGGCATCGAGCAAAGCCCCCTCCACAATGGTACGCACCTGCTCGTTGGTCAGGGGTTTTAGCGCGAACACGCGACAGCGTGAGAGCAGCGGTGACACCACCTCGAAGGAGGGGTTCTCTGTAGTTGCGCCGATGAGCGTGATATCCCCTTGCTCTACATGGGGAAGCACCACGTCCTGCTGGGCCTTATTGAAGCGGTGGATTTCGTCTATGAACAGGATGGTGCGCTGTCCCTGCAACCCCCGGCGTTCTCTAGCCTGGTCAATGATGCGCCGCAGGTCGGCCACACCCGAGGTCACGGCAGAGACAGGCTCGAACTGGGACTTGGTGACCTGGGCGATAATCAGGGCCAGAGTGGTCTTGCCGCTACCGGGAGGTCCCCACAGCACAATGGAAGGCAGTTGGTCAGCCTCGATGGCCCGACGCAGCACCCGCCCCGGCCCTACGATATGCTCCTGCCCCACGAACTCGTCGAAGCTGCGCGGGCGCCTGCGATGTGCGAGAGGGGCGTCTGCGGATAGGCTCTGCTCCCGCGCCCGGTCGAACAGGGAATGCAAGGCAGCCTTTTTCACCGGCATGGTCAGTCGGAACCAAATACCGGGGGGCCGGTCCGGGCAATAAAGACCATCTTGCCACCGCCTTTGCCTATTATTGTAGCACACACCTCCCCACAACCTGGCCACGCCAGGCTAGGCGGCAACGCCGAAGGAGCGGAACCCCAGCTACGACGTTGGCCGGGTAGCTGGACCGGCCACGGCCCCGTGCCTTGCCCTTGGGCGGCTAGTCCTTGTCCAGATCGAAGGCCCGGTGAAGCGCCACCACCGCGTCCTTGACCTTGTCCTCCCGGATGAGGCAGGTAATGCGTATCTCCGAGGTGGTGATCATCTCAATGTTGATCCCCGCCTCAAAAAGGGCGCGGAACATACGGGCCGCGTAGCCCGGGGCATTCTGCATGCCGCTGCCGACGATGCTCACTTTGCCCAGGCTAGGCTCCCCCAGGCACCCGGCCGCTCCAATGTCTTTGGCCACCTTCTCCACCAGGGGCATGGCCCTGGTCAAATCACCCTTGGCCACGGTAAAGGATAGGTCGGTGATATTCCCCGCCCCCGCATTCTGGACGATGGTATCTACGCTCACCCCTGCCTGGGCCAATGGCTCGAAGATGGACGCGGCAATGCCCGGTCGGTCAGGGACACCACGCACTGTTACTTTGGCGACATTCATCTCGTGGGCAATACCCGTGACCTTGTTCCTGACCTCCATATTCGCGCCTCCGTGGATCAAAGTGCCTGGCGCCTCGACGAAGCTCGAGGCCACCAGGATAGGTATGTTCCAGACTTGTCCCAACTCCACCGCCCGGGGGTGCATTACCTTGGCCCCCCAGGTCGCTAGCTCCAACATATCCTCGTAGCCAATCTCCGACAGCTTGCGGGCTTCGGGCACCAAGCGGGGGTCAGCGGTGTAGACGCCCTCGACGTCGGTGTATATCTCGCAGACAGGAGCACCGAGCGCCGCGGCCAGGGCCACGGCGGTGGTATCGGAGCCACCCCGGCCCAGCGTGGTTATGTCAAGATTATCGGTAATGCCCTGGAAGCCCGCAACAACCACGATCCGCCCAGCCTCCAGCTCCCGTTGAATGCGGTCCGGGGCGACCCGCAGGATCCGTGCCCGGCCGTGGTTGGCCTCGGTGCGGATGCCCGCCTGAAACCCGGTGAGGCTCACCGCCTGATGCCCCAGCGTCTTCAGGGCCATGGCCATGAGGGTGCAGGAAACCACCTCGCCTGTGGACAGGAGCAGGTCCATCTCCCGGTCGTCAGGTTTCTGGGTTATGGAATAGGCAAGCTGTATCAGGTCGTCGGTGGTGTCCCCCATGGCAGAAACGACGACGACCACCTGGTTTCCCTTCTCCTTGGCAGCGATGATGCGCCGGGCCACCCTCTGGATACGCTCGGCATTGGCCACCGAGGAGCCACCGTACTTCTGGACAATGAGCGACACTCTAGACTCCCGTAATCACCTGTGCCCCTGTGGCACTGGGTCTGGCTGTTCGGATGTGGCCAGGCACACCAGCCTCTCGGGCTGCCTCACCCAGTGCCCGGGCCACTGCCGAGCTATCCCCCGCGACGAGGGCCAACACCGTCGGCCCGGCACCCGACAGGAATGACCCCAGAGCGCCCGCTTCCAGGGCAGCCTCGAATAGCTTGGTCATGGCAGGGAATAGCTTCTCCCGGTATGGTTGATGGAGGCGGTCCCGCGTGGCCTCCCTCAGCAGACCGCCCCGGCCTGTGGCCAAAGCAGCCACCAGCAGGGCGACACGCCCCATATTATATACAGCGTCCGCCCTTGGCACCACCTTGGGCAGCACCGCGCGTGCCTGCGACGTGGGCAGCTCGAAATCGGGGATGAATAGCACGGAGGTGAGGTCCATGGCCACCGGCACCGCAGCGTGGAGCACGCCTTTCTCTGCCTGTACTACCACCTGGCAGCCGCCAAACAGGGCGGGTGTCACATTGTCCGAGTGCCCCTCGATGGTGGCCGCCTGGGGTAACAGTTCCTCCAGGGACAGCGGGCTGCCCGCCAGGGCATTGCCTGCAACCAAGCCGGCGACGATGGCTGCCGAGCTGGAGCCCAGGCCTCGCGCCAGCGGTATCTCATTATGACAAGCTAATCTAACCTCAGGGACAGGGAGGCGCAGGCGGGTGAACAACGCCTCCATGCAGCGATAGACCAGGTTCTCTCGCCCCAGACGTAGCGATGTCTCCCCTTCGCCGGTCACCTCCACAGAGAACGGGCCTGGCTCCACCGTAACACTGTTGTATATGTCCAAGGCCAGGCCCAGGCAATCGAAGCCGGGACCCAGATTAGCAGTAGTAGCGGGCACCCGCACCGTAAGCCTTGGCTTATCCACTGCGGGTAAGTATAATACAGATGGTCAAGTCGGTGGCGTAGGGTGCCCCGACTAGTCGGGGCGTAGCGCATCCCGACACGTCGGGATTGGTTCGGGACGCGAGGGCCTACAGCACCACAATCTAGTCGGGGCGTAGCGCAGCGGTTAGCGCGCTTGGTTCGGGACCAAGAGGCCGGTGGTTCGATTCCACTCGCCCCGACCACCGTTTTCTATCGTCCCTAAGCTCGGGGCGTAGCGCATCCCGACCAGTCGGGATTGGTTCGGGACCAAGAGGTCGTCCCGATGATGGTCATCAACTAAATAAAGCGATATTGTGTGTCATTCTGAGAGAGCGCAGCGACCGAAGAATCCGTCTCTCGGCGCTGTGCCAGCCCGGGGGCTACGGATTCTTCGCTTCGCTCAGAATGACAGCGGTGCCAGGCACGGTTGGCACAATAAATGCTTGATGACCCTAATCGGGACCGCCCCGACCATTTACATCCAGTCCCCCGATCCATGGGTAAAGAGGCACACTGTACAGCCCACTTTCGCGAGGAGGTCTCCGAGGGCAAAGCCCTCCTCGAGTCCGACGCGCTGACATTCCGGGGCGATTTCCGGCTGTCTATCCGCCTCGCAGAGGTGACCTCGGTGTCGGCGGAGAACGGACAGCTTATGGTAACTACCCCAGAGGGACGGGCCACATTCGAGCTGGGCCCCCAGGCCGAGAAGTGGGCGCAGGCGATCCGCTCCCCCAAGGGACTGATGGACAAGCTGGGCGTAAAGCCCGGCTACCGGGTCTCCGTGCTGGGCATCACTGATGAGCCATTCCGGGTCCAGTTGCGCCAGCGTACAGCCGACGTGAGCGAAGGTGAGCCACAGGCCGGCTCCGATGCCATCTTCCTGCTGGCCGACAGCAAAGAGGACTTGAAGCGGCTAGGCCCTTTGCAGGCTTATGTCAAGAAGGACGGCGACATCTGGATAGTGGCGCCCAAGGGCGTGCCGCACATCAAGGAGAGCGACGTGCTGGCGGCGGGCCGTGAGGCGGGCCTGGTGGACGTCAAGGTAGTCAGCTTCAGCGCCACGTACACCGCCCACAAGTTCGTGATACCGAAGGCCAGACGGTGAAGTATCTGTCATGGCATTCATCCTGTACACGTATCGCATGCCTGGAGCACTTCGCGCTTGAATTGGCTCATTGCCCCGCGCAGTACGACGACAATGCCTCCAGGCTACGCGCTTAACAGTCACACAGTACATCACTTTCAGTCATGGCTCCCTTGACACGGTCTGTGGCATAAGTTGATAATCTGGTGCTGGCAGGCAGCGCCCATGAGAGACACTGTTAAGCGGCAACGAGGCATCGGCGGGGAGTTAACCATGAGATACGATGCAACGCCTAAGATAAAAGATGCGTTTGCCCACGTCGTAATGGAGAGTTCCGAATATTCTCCGAACCGGTGCGTCTTTCGTAACGAGTAGATTCGCCATGAAGCAGCATGAGGCGGTCATCAAAGTTATGGAAGGGAACGGCGGGTACGCTACTCTCGGTTATCTGAATCAGAACGTGCTGAAACTACAAAGTTGCGAATGGAGAACGAAAACACCCTTTGCCAGCATCCGCCGCATTGTCCAAGACGAGCGTTTCTTTTTCAGAATTCGTCCAGGTCTGTGGGCACTAAGGGCCTACAGAGACAAGCTGCCACCCAACATTCTGCCCACCGATGATGAGCCTAAGGCGAAGCAGGAAGAGTATTCTCACACCTACTATCAGGGCTTGCTTGTAGAGATTGGCAATCTCAAGGCACAGAAGACATTTGTTCCTAATCAAGACAAGAACAAAATCTATCTTGGCAGAAAGCTCACCGAAATCACCGCGGTTTCCGACATATACAAATTCAGCTACGATCATGTCGTCCACGCGGCCCGTACTATTGACGTAATCTGGTTCAACGAGAGGCTAATGCCTGCTAGCTTCTTTGAGGTCGAGCATTCCACAGATATCTATGGTTCCCTACTCAAATTTGTTGAACTACAGGACTTCCATTCTACCTTCTGCGTAGTTGCAGATGTGGTAAGAAGAAAAGAGTTCGAAGCAAAGCTGTCTATGACTGCATTTGCCCCTATCAGTTCGCGTGTCGGTTTCTGGAGTTACGATGATGTGGCTGAACTACATTCGAAAGCTAGTGAACTAGTGGGTGTCGAAGCAAGGCTCACGTTATGAGGGCAGACATGGTGGCGAATCATTCCCTAGATGAGTGGGCGAAGGCTATCGCACGACGGTTGGCTGATGAGTGGGACGGCAAGTCTCGATTCCCCGACGATGCCGCGCTATTGGAGCAGGTGCTTACCAAGGCATTGACCGCCGTTCCCAGCGAGTGCCTACGGCTAGTTGGAACTGGGATAATCGAAGAAACATACTTTGAGCCTCTCGATTGACAAACGCGGAGGTGTATTACGGAGCGCGGGTTCGAGTATCTGACTGGGGCCATGGGGGTATTGGTTCAGCCTCGAACGAAGGGGGCGGGACATGGAAGCACAAGCCGGGCCTTCTACGCCCGCACTCAATTCGTCGCCAGAATCCTTGGAATCGTATGAACTGGTCTGACCACTCGCCGCAGCCGAGCGGTACGCCTCAAAACTGGCAAGGACCTCGTCCTCTGTCACGCCGCGCTTGGCCAGGCTAAGGCGTACCTGCTCGCTCAATACGGGGAATATCTCCTTCTTCAGCTCAACGGGTAGGCTTTCGGTTGGAGAAGGGAAAAAGATGCCCGCCAACTGGCCGCGCCGCAACACCACAAACGGCTCCTTGCTCTTGAGCCAGTATGTGGCGCGGTCCCTGAACTCCCGCACCGTCACCGCCTTCATGTGGTCATCCCTCCGGCCATCATAGCCTGCCTCAACGCCCATTGTATATAATGCCTGTCAGCTATGAGCAACGACGGCATCCTCTCCGGCATCCGCGTGTTGGACTTCGCCCGCTACAAGGCCGGGCCTTACTGCGCCCAGTTGCTGGGCGACATGGGCGCCGAGGTCATCCGCATCGAGCGGCCCTACAGGTATGGGACGGTAGCCCGCGCTGTTCGCCGTAGCTTCCTGTTGTAACGCATTGTGTTACAATGAATGGGCCAATAGCTGTCCGGCGATTGGTCTGGGACCAACGCAACGTGGCGCATATTGCTGGGCATAAGGTTGCGCCGGAGGAGGTAGAGGAGGTGTGCCTGGGACGGTTCATTGCCAGGGAAGGATATGGCCAAAGGCTAATCCTAGTAGGACCGACCGAAGCGGGCAGGGTGTTGGCCATAGTGCTGGCGTCTGAGGAAGAAGAGGGTGTCTACTATCCGGTGACAGCCTATCCTGCCAGCCGCAAGATGCGTAGGGTCTACCAGGACGAGACAAGAGAGAAACCAAGATGACGACGACAGCAGCCAAGAGGCAGCCGAAAGCAAAAGACACCATCCCTGAGTTCAAAAGCCGTGAGGAAGAGGCGGAGTTTTGGCGCACCCATGACGTTGCCGACTATTGGGACCAGTTCAAGCCGGTGAAGGTCCAGGTGGCCAAAGACCTCTCCGTGGGGATCACGGTGCGCTTTGATGGGCAGACCCTGGCGGAGCTTCGCCGCCGCGCCAGTGAGATGGGAATCGGCCCCACGACCCTCGTGCGCCTGTGGGTCCTGGAGCGGTTGCGCCAGGAGGCGAAACGGTAGGTCGCCCCGCCCTTGCGGAAAAGCGGCGCCCTCCCCCCCGCCTCTCCCAGAGGGAGAGGGGTTCACCAGCCCTTGCGGGTAGGTCAGGCACAGGCACAATTGTATATAATGCCTGTCAGCTATGAGCAACGACGGCATTCTCTCCGGAATCCGCGTGCTGGACTTCTCCCGCTACAAGGCGGGGCCTTACTGCGCGCAGTTGCTGGGCGACATGGGCGCCGAGGTCATCCGCATTGAGCGCCCCGGCGGCGCCGAGGACCGCGAAATGGGGCCATTCACCGCCGAGGGTGAGAGCCTGTACCCGCTGTTCACCTCGCGCAACAAGCTAGGCGTCACCCTCAATCTGCGCTCGCCCGCGGCGCCGGGCCTGGTCCACCGCCTGGTGTCGCTGGCCGACGTGCTGGTGGAGAACTTCGCCCCCGGCGGCGAGGAGGCGCACATCCTGGACTATGCGGCCCTCAGCCAGGTCAACCCCAGACTGGTCCAGGTGTCGGTCACCGGCTTCGGCCACACGGGGCCATACGCCAAGCGGGCCGCCTTCGACACGGTGGCCCAGGCCATGAGCGGCGCCATGAGCATCACCAGCTTCCCCGACGGTCCGCCCATGAAGGCCGGCGTTAACTACGTTGACTTCTCCACCGGCATCTACGCGGCCCTGGGCGTGATGTTTGCCCTGTACGCCCGCCAGAAGACCGGGCTAGGGCAGCACGTGGACATCGCCCTGCTGGACGTGGGCCTGTCCTTTATGGAGAGCACCTTCGCGGAGTACGAACGCTTCGGTGTAGTCCGCCCGCAGATTGGCAACCGCAACTACTTCGCCGCCCCCTTTGACGCGTTCCAGGCGAAAGACGGCTACGTTTACGTAGCGGTAGTCGGCCAGGGGCTGTGGCGCCGGTTCCTCAAGGCGACCGGCCTTGCCTCCCTGGGCGAGGACGCCCGATTTCGGGACAACCGCTCCCGCGCGGTCCACGGCAAAGACCTGAGCGCCCTCATCGCCCCCTGGATGGCCCAGCGCACGGTGGCCGAGATCGTGGCGGTCATGCAACAGGCCCAGGTGCCCTGTGGCCCCGTGAACACCATCCCCCAGGCGTACGCTGACCCGCAAGCGCAAGCCCGCCAGATGGTCGTGCCCACGGACCACGGCCACCTGGGAGTGGTGCCGCTCATCGGCAACCCCATCAAGATGTCGGCGGCGCCGGTGACCGTGCGGCGGACGGCGCCATCGGTGGGGGAGCACAACCAGCAGGTGTACGGGCAACTCCTGGGCTTGAGCGCGGAGGATATCCTACGCCTTCAGTCCGAAGGGGCGATCTAGCGAGGATAGGCAACCACGGGTGCCCCTGCCGAGTGAACGGTGGGCTAGTCTTCTGCCGCCTGCGCCCACAGCAAGGCCCGCTCCTCTGGGCCTAGCTTGGACCACTCCTTACCCTGGCGCCGGCACTCAGCCTCTACCCGCTCGATGCGCCGGCTGTACCGCTGGTTGGCCTCGCGCAGGGCTGCCTCGACGTCCAGACCGCGCTCGCGGCCCAAGCCGGTCAGCGCGAACAGTACCTCGCCCAAGTCCCGGGCCAGGTCGGGCGACTGGGCCAGGGACTCCACCTGCCCCGCCAGCTCGCCGGCAGAGGACTGGGGGATGGGGAAGCCCGCACGACGCGCCCGCCCCTGCATCACCTGGCTGTAGGCCACCGCAGGGAGTGCTCGGGGCACGCTGGACAGCAGGCCCTCGTGGTCCTTCTTCTCTCCCCGCTTGAGTGCCTCCCACTGGAGCAGGGCTTCCCCTGCGTCGGAGACCTTCCGCCCACCGAACACATGCGGGTGGCGGCGCACCAGCTTGAGGTTGATGCCCCGGACCACGTCGGTCAGGTCGAAATCGCCCTTCTCCTCTGCCATCTGGGCGTGCAAGGCTACCTGCATAAGGACGTCCCCCAGCTCCTGGCACAGCTTCGACATGTCACTGGCGTCCAACGCCTCCAGGGCCTCATAAGCCTCCTCCAGCATGTTCTCCCGAATGGACTGATGGGTCTGCTCCCGGTCCCAGGGGCAGCCGTTGGGGGCGCGCAGGCGGGCAATCACGGCCCGCAGGGTGCGCCAGTCCCCCAGTTCCTCCTCCGTGAAATCGTCCGCTGTGGACAGGTCACGCTCATTTGCGGCCGGGGACATGGGCGGGCGGTGTGGAGTCCCCCTCTCCCTCGACGGGAGAGGTCCTAGTGATCCCGATGCATCGGGATGAGCAGAGCGAAGGGGTGAGGTACGCCCATGACCACGTCCAGCCTCCCCCTCTCTCTCACTCTCTCCCGCCAGGGGAGAGAGGACTTCTTTATCCCCCGTGGCACCTGGTTCAAGCATCGGCAATTCTGACGACAAGGGAAGCTCCTATCTCTTCGAGGACTTGCCGCAGCACTACAGCGCTACGGCATCATACACGCGCTTCAGTTTGATCATGGCTATCACCTCACGCCATTATAGCCCCGTGGTGAGCATGGCGAGTCTGCCTAGTTGGTGGGGAGACCACCCACACCATCCTGGGCAGTGAAGGCCCACGTATGCTCCTCATAGCTACCTCGTATGGCCGCAGTGCGCTGGGTCGGCCAGGACGGGTCCCACCCCAGCCCCAGGTCCTCGTCTACCAGGACCACGCTCAGGGCGGTGAGGTGCGGCCTCTTCTCCACAATGATGGTGATGCCGCAGATACGGTCCAGGCTGGAGCAGTCGGTGCACACGCCCGTGGTAGCGCAAGGGGTGCGCCTACCTTTCCATCGGGCATGGGCAGGCGCAATCACGTCCTTGATGCGCTTGAGGGCGACTTCGACATCCGGCACAATCTTGTTCCTGCCTACAACCACAATCACCTTCGGCGCACCGAAGACCATCCCCGCCACACGGTTGCCCACCCGGTCGGTGCTGACCAGCTTGCCGTCGAGGGTAACCGCGTTCACGCTGCACAGGTACACATCCTGGCCCAGGCTGTCCCTGAGTGCAACACGCCGCAGGTCGGCCTGGGCGGGGTCGAGGGTAAGCTCTTTGGTGAACGGGTTGATCACCCGGGTCCCTCGGGCCTCAAGGGTCTCCCAGATGCGTATCTCCCGGAGGGTGGTCGAGTCCCCGGCGCCAACCACAGCGCCTACGGGGACGATCTCGAGCACCTTCTCCCTGGCTTGGGCGCCAGTGCTGACCAGGTGAACATCGAACCGGTTGTGGCGCAAGGCCGCCGCCACCGTCTTCAGCGTCGGGTTGTCGTCGTTCTGGCGCATAGTCTCCCCTTCTCGCGTGGCGCCCCTATCTCCCGGACTGCCTCTGGGGAAGCTGCCCTAGCTGGGTGAAACGGCTTCGGCCAGCGCCTGCCGCGCTCGCTCCCGGCAGGTCGGGCTGGTCAGTTGCAAGCCGCAAGTAGAGCAGGGGCCACGGGCGCAGTCCGGTGTGTCCTCGCCACGCAGCGTCCGTTCATACTCCCGCTTGAGGAAGGCGGGACGCACTCCGGTGTCAATATGGCCCCAGGGCAGGACCTCGTCCAGGGAGCGCGCCCGATGGGCGTAGAACCCCGGGTCGAGGCCCGACTCCTCCAGCGCTTGCAGCCAACGAGCGTACTGGAAGTGCTCGCGCCAGGCATCGAACTTGCAGCCCAGCTTCCACGCCCTATGTATGGCCACGCCCAGGCGGCGGTCGCCCCGCGCCAGGACCGCCTCGATCACGCTCTGCTCTGGCTCCGACCACGATAGATGGGCGCGCGTGGGCTTGAGGGCCTGGCGCAGCAGGGCGTACTTCCGGCCCACCTCCTCCGCCGTAACCTGGGCACACCATTGGAAGGGAGTGTGGGCCTTGGGAATGAAGGCCGAGGCGCTGAGCCGAAGCGTCGGGCGACGGCCGTTCCCCTGAAGTTGGGAGATGCGGGACACCAGCTCAGCGATGCCCACGATGTCCTCATCGGTCTCGGTGGGCAGGCCCACCATGAAGTACAGCTTGAGGCTGCTCCAGCCCCGGTCCAGGGCCGTCTGTAGCGCCTCCATGATGGCCTCTTCTGTGGCCGTCTTGTTGATGGCCTGGCGCAGCCGGTAGGTGCCCGCCTCCGGCGCGAAGGTAAGGCCCAGCTTCTTCTGCTCGCGTAGGGACTCGGCGAGCCCTACCGAGAAGCTGGCCAGACGCAGGCTGGGCAGGGACACCTTGAGGTGCCCTTCCCCGTAGCGCTCCTGGATGGATGCAAGCACGCCTTCGATGCCAGGGTAGTCGCTGGCGCTCAGGGCCAACAGGGCAACCTCCTGGTAGCCACAATCCCTGATCAGCCCACCCACAGCCTCGACTATCTGCTCCGGTGGGCGGCGTCGCAGCGGCCTGTAGATGGCCCCCGCCTGGCAGAACCGGCAGCCGCGGGTGCAGCCCCTCTGTATCTCCAACGCCCCTCGGTCGTGCACCACCTGGAGGTTAGGGACCACCGGGCGAGTGAGCGGGGCCGGCAGCTCCCTCAGCCAGCGCCGGGACACCAAGGCCGGGGCCTCGGCAACCGTGGGGACGACGCTGGCCAGCGTGCCATCGGCGTGATAGGCCACCTCGTACAAGGATGGAACGTAGACGCCGGGGATGGCCGCCGCCTGTCGCAGCAGCTTTTGGCGGGGCCAGCCTTCATCCTTGCCTGTGGCGCACAAGGCCAGTAGCTCCGGCAGCGACTCCTCAGCCTCGCCCAGCACAAACAGGTCTATAAAACCGGCCATAGGCTCGGGGTTGAGGGAGCAGGTACCACCCGCAATGACCAGGGGGTAGCGCTCGTCCCGCTCCTTGGACAGGACGGGCAACCCCGCCAGGTCCAACATGTTGAGCACATTGGTGTAGCCAAGCTCGTAGCCCAGAGAGAAGCCGATGACATCGGACTCGACCAGCGGCCGCCTCGACTCCAGAGAGAACAAGGGGTTGCCCGCCTGGCGCAGGGCCGCCTCCATGTCCGGCCAGGGAGCGAAGACGCGCTCGGCGGCGAAGTCGGGGCTGGCGTTCACCACGTCGTAGAGGATGGCCAGGCCCAGGTTGGACATGCCCACCTCATAGACATCGGGGAAGGCCAGGGCCAAGCGCAGCTTGGCCTGGGGTTTGACCAGGCTGTTCCACTCGCCACCGGCGTAGCGGGCAGGGCGAGACACGGAGCGCAGCAAGGAATCGAGATGGGTATCTGTCATGAGTGCCAGCCCAATTATATCAGAGAGGGCGAGTATTCCTGCTCGGCCGGCACGTGCACTGGGCACCCCCTGCGTCACGTCCCAAGCAGCAGGCCCTGTTAGGCATGGTGTCCCTGGTGGGATTCGAACCCACGGCCCTCTGCTTAGAAGGCAGACGCTCTATCCTCTGAGCTACAGGGACCCACTGCCACTATAGCCCGCGCGCGCTACCTGGTCAACGGGGCATAAGGGCGGCAGCGCTTTGGCATCATTGGCGTTGCTAGGAGCGCAGCGACGAAGTAATCCGTACCCCCTGGTTATGCGCCGAGATATCCCGACGAGTCGGGACTTCGGCCCTACGGGGCCTCGCAACGACAAGGCAATCCGTACCCCTGGCTGAAGCCGGGAGCTTTGGCACGCCGCGCTCGAGCGTGGGGAGCAAACGGCTTCGGCACGCCTAGGATACCACCAGCTCCGGCCCGAACTCCTTGAGCCCTTCAGCCATCTCGCGGAGACGGCGGTCAACGCGGTAGTTGATGCTGCCTCGGGGGTATGTTCCTCTTACGGAGCGACGGCCAGCCGGCACACCAGTGAGGACCTCCAGTCCTTCGTCAATGGTGCTCGCCGCCCACACGTGGAACTGGCCCTTCCGGACAGCATCCACCACGTCCTCGCGGAGCATGAGGTTGCGCACGTTACGCTGGGGAAGAAGGACCCCCTGCTCGCCGGTGAGGCCCTTCTCGCGGCACAGGTCAAAGAAGCCCTCGATCTTCTGATTGGCCCCGCCGATGGGCTGGAGCTCGCCCTTCTGGTTCACCGAGCCGGTGACCGCGATGCTCTGCTTGATGGGCAGCTCGGCCAGGCTGGAGAGGACAGCGTATAGCTCTGACGAGGAGGCGCTGTCACCCTCCACGCCCTGGTAGGACTGCTCGAAGCAGATGCTCGCGCTCAGGGTCAGCGGCTTGTCTTGCGCGTACTTCCAACCCAGGAAGCCGCTCAGGATGAGCACGCCCTTGTCGTGGATGCGCCCGCTAAGCTGCGACTCCCGCTCGATGTTGATAACGCCCCGGCGACCCATAAAGGTCTTGGCGGTAATCCGGGAAGGCGCCCCGAAGCTGAAATCACCCATGTCGAAGACCACCAGCCCGTTGACCTGGCCAACGACGGCGCCCTCCGTGTCTACGATGATCGTGCCCTCGCGCATCAAGTCGCGGATGCGCTGGGCCAGCAGGCTGGAGCGGTAGACCTTGGCCTCTGCCGCTCTGCGGACGTGCTCCGCCGTGGCGCCATGCGTCTTCTCGTCGCGGGCGAGCTGCGCCGCCTCCACCACGATATCCTTGATCTGCCCGAAGCGGGAGGACAGCTTGGTCTGGTCGGCCACCATCCGGCAAGCGTACTCCAGGACCTTGGCCACCCCGTCGCGCTCCAGGTGCACCAGCTCCTCCCGGCGGCAGATGTCGGACAGCACGCAGGCGTAGGCCTGCATGTTCTCGGTTGTCCGCTCAATCTGCACGTCGAAGTCAGCCTTCACCTTGAATATCTCCCAGAAGTCCTCGTCCTTCTGCGACAGCAGGTCGTACAGCATGGCATCGCCCGTGACGATGACCTTGACGTCGGTGGGGATAGGCTCTGGCTTCAGTCCCACAGGAGGCACCATGCCTACGAACTCGGCGGGGTCTTCAATGCGCAGCTCCCGATTCTTGATGACCCTCTTTAGCCCTTCCCAAGACGCAGGATTCAGCAGCACGTCCCTGATGTTCACAATCAGATAGCCGCCGTTGGCCAGGGCTACCGCTCCCGGCTTGACCATGGTGTGATCGCTGATGTATGTCCCCATCTGGGCGCGCCTCTCGATTTTGCCGAAGAGGTTGCTAAAGGTAGGGTGGGTCTCCATTATTATGGGCTGGCCCTTGGTCTCGCTGTTGTCTACCAACACATTAACCTTGAAGGCCAGCCAGGGGTCTCTGTCCCGCAGGCCCAGAGCCTCCGGCGAGATGGGCATCGGCATCTGGGGTTTCTGGGCCTCCTCCGGCTCTTTGGCGCGCAGCAGCGGCAGGTTTTCCAAGCCGAACTTGCGCAGCCCCTCCAGATAGTCCAGCACCGAGGGTACATCCCGGTAGTCCTGGAGTAGCTTCTGGAAGGGGTAGCGCATGGCGACCTCGGCCACCTTCAGGTCGAGCTTCTTGACCTCTTCGGCTGTCGCCCGCTCCAGGGCATTGGCCTTCTCAAAGGCCTCCTCCACCCGTTTCATAAGCTGGGCCTGCTTCTGCTCTATGGCGCGCCTGGCGCCGTTGTCCAGTGCTGCAAACTCCTCCTGGGTCATGGGCCTCCCCTGGGCATGGAGCGGAATGACCATGATTCCGGTCGGGGCGGGATGCAGAACGAACCCCTCCTGCTTGGCCAGGTCCTCTAGAACGGCCAGAAGTTGCTGGCGCTGTTGCTGGCCTCGCTCGATGACCTGGTCCTTTTGCTCCGCGTACTCTTTGGCCGCAAAACCCTTGGCCAGCTCAGCCACCAGCGACTGGCGAAGCTCCTCCATCTGGTTGCAGAACTCCTTGCCTTTGCCCTTGGGCAGCGTGATGACCTGAGGCTTGTCCGGAGCACCGAAGCTATAGACGTAGCACCAGTCATGCACCGCCGGCCCCTGCCCCTGCGCCTGCCGTTGGGCCAGCACCTTCTGGAGGTGTGCCCGGATCACGGACATCTTGCCTGTGCCGGTGAGGCCGGTGACGAACAGGTTGTAGCCCGGCTTCTCAATGGACAGGCCGAACTCGATGGCCCTAATAGCCCTGTCCTGCCCCACGAACTCCTCCAGGGAGGACAGCTCGTCGGTACATTGGAAGGTGAACTGCTCAGGGTCACAGGTCCAGCGCAGCTTGTCTACGGGGATCAAATGTGAGTTGTTGTCCATGCTTCCCTCCCAGTAATCCTTGCGCCACCATACCACGTTGACACCAGCTAGACAAGCGTGGGCGTGGCGACCCGCTGGGTCGCCCAGTACCGGTCAGAGGGCATCGAGCGCGGGAGAGCGGGCGTCCCGACCCGTCGGGACGAGCCGCCTAACATCACCTACCCGACGAGGTACTGCGCGCGTAACCGTGCCGACACCTCGTGGGTATAGTTGAAGGCGCGCTCCGCCAGCTCCTCCGTCATGGTGGCCAGAGAGCAGCTAGAGATGATATAGGAAGAAGCTAGCACCTGCTCACGACGCAGGCCGTGCGCTTCCCAGGCGGCCAGCCCGCGGTCGAACCGGGCCAGTAGGCTCTCCACAGTCTCCCCGGAAATCTTGTCGTTGTTTGACGGCACTAGCCCCCAGGCCAACATGCCTCCCCGGTCCAGGTAGTCCTGTAGCTCCTTTGGATAGAGGCACAGCTTGTCGGCGAACTCGAAGGCATCGAAGTCAATCACATCAACTTCCGTGTCCATGAGCAGAGGCCAGTCTATGTTGGCGCAGCAGTGCACGGCACCCACCCCAGGTATGGCCTTCAGGCAAGGGTTGAGGCAGTCCATCACGTCCTGCCGCGGTAGGCTGGCGAAGCTGGTGCCGTATAGGGATAGCAGCGGCTCCGTAAAACGGAGCATGACGCTGGACCCCGGGGCGGCCTGTGTCGTCTGGGCATACAGCCACCGAGCCTTCATGATCAGCGTCTTGACCACAACATCGCGGAAAGCCTCGTTGTAGAAGATGGGTTTGTCCTGCTCGTCTGTTGTCCTCATGCCAAAGGATATTGGGCCGTTAAGGGTCAGCATTATGGAGCGCCCGCTCCAGTCGTAATCACGCAGGCGGTCCAACAGCTCATACAGCCCGGGAGAAGCCCCCTCGGTAATGGCAAAGTGCTCCACATCATCCGCCATATAGTGCTCGTAGAACGCGGTCAGTCCCGCTTCCACGCGGCCGGGGTCCGAGGTATCGAAGTATACCTTCTTCCGCTCCCTGTCCACGACCAGGCAGGGCATGCCCTCGTACTCCCGGCCCGCGCCCAGGTGCATAAGCTTAGGGAAGGTGGCCAAAGACAGGACGGCCGGCTGGTGGCCCAAAACGAGGTCAAACACATGCCCCGTTTCCTTGTGCGGCCATGATGAGGGCGTGATGGGCATAAGATTGGGTCGAAGCGGCGCAGGCTGAACGGCATGAGACGACATGACACCCCTCCCATCGGCTAAGGCTTCGCAGCCACCGGTTCCAACAGTGCCCCATGTTAGACCAAAGCAGCTCCGGCGTCCACCAAGCTCCCCGACCACAGAGGCCAGCCTGCGAATCAGGTATAATGCAGCCTGGTACGTTGCCACATGCGCATGTGAAGCATTTCGGAGGTCCTCTTCATGTTATCTGACTTTGCCCGGGGCTCGGTGCTCTGGGAAGCCGCCTTCGGGGCGCTGATACTCCTAGTTGCCCTGGTCTTGGCCCTCGGGGTCCATCCCCTGCTAACGCGGGTGGCCAAAGGCCTTACCGCCAAGACCAAGAGCACCCTGGACGACCTGTTGGTCGAGGCCGTCAGCCAGCCGTTGTTCCTCTTCTTCCTGGCCCAAGGCCTTTTCCTAGCGCTGACCACCAGCACCTTCCTGGACCGCTGGCAGGACTACGTGAACAAGGTCTGGTTGGCCACCATGCTGGCCATCGCCTTCTACACCATACAAAGGGTGGTCAATGCCATCATCCGGTGGTACGGACATGAGGTGGCCATCAAGACCAAGAGCCAGCTTGACGAGAAGCTGTTGCCCCTGGTCCGACGGTTTGTAACCATAGTCATCTACGCTACCGGCGCTCTGCTCATCCTGGACAACCTGGGTGTGAAGCTCAGCCCGCTCATCGCCGGCTTGGGCCTGGGCGGTCTGGCCGTAGCGCTGGCATTGCAGCCCACCCTGAGCAACTTCATCGCCAGTGCTTTCGTGGTGGCCGATGGGGCCATCGGCGTGGGCGACTTCATCGAGCTCCAGGGCGGCCCCAGCGGTACAGTCCTGGACATCGGCTGGCGGAGCACCAAGATGCAGACCCTGGAAGGCAACCTGGTGATACTGCCCAACTCCAAGGTCGTGGACAGCATTGTAACCAACTACCAAACGCCCACCCCAGAGATGAACGTCATACTGGAGTGTGGCGTCTCCTATGAGAGCGACCTGGAGCGCGCCGAGGCCGTGTGCCTGGAGGTGGCCCGGCAGACCATGCAAGAGTTGGGCGACTCGGTGGCGGTCCCGGCATTCCAACCCATGTTGCGCTACAAAGCGTTCGGGGACTCCAACATCGCCTTCTTCATTGTCCTTAGGGCCAAAGACCGGAGCAACTCCCTGCTACTCCGTCATGAGTTTATCAAGCGACTTCACGCCCGTCTGGCCAGGGAGTCAATAGAGATCAACTACCCGGTACGCAAGCTGGTCTATGCCTCGCAGGACGGCGCTCGCACCCCACTTCCCACGCCCACTACAGCACGGCCAGCCGCGAGCTAGGTACTTGCCAGGACCTACAGACCGAGTCCCCGTATGCAGCCGATAACGCTTACACCCATCGGTGTGGTGCATAATGAGGTCACCGGCCCGAAACACGAGGGCTGGGAAGACGTCGTCTCTGAGCTGGTGCTGGCGCAGGAGTTGGGCGCAGCCCTGGACGGCCTGGAGGATTTCTCCCACGTGCTGGTGCTTACCTGGCTCCACAAAGTGCCCAGCGAGAAAAGGTCCCTCCTGCGGATACACCCACGGGACAGGCAGGACCTGCCCCTGGTAGGAGTGTTGGCCACGCACACGCAGTACCGGCCCAACCCCATTGGGGTAAGCATAGTCCCCCTGGTGGAGCGGCGTGGGAATGTCTTGGTCGTGCGCGGCCTGGACGCCATGGACGGCACTCCGGTATTGGACATCAAGCCGCACTCACCGTATCATCTGCCTGCGGGGCCGTTCACCGTCCCTGAGTGGCAACCCCGACTTCACGATGAAGCTCGCTAGCACCATCGCCGAGATGCGCCAGGCCCGCGGAGCGCTGGCCGAGCCAGTAGGCTTCGTTCCCACCATGGGCTATCTCCACGAAGGACACGTAGCCCTCGCCCGAAGGGCGCGCGCCGAATGCCGTTCGGTAGTGGCCAGCATCTTCGTCAACCCCACCCAGTTCGGGCCGGCTGAGGACTTCGCCCGCTATCCCCGGGACCTGTCCCGTGACCTGGCCCTGCTCGACCCCGCAGGCGTGGATGTGGTATTCCATCCCGAGCCTGGTGAGATGTACGCACCCGGGAGCAGCACGGTCATTGACGTAGGTCCCATCGCGCAGCGTCTGGAAGGGGCCGCTCGACCTGGACACTTCCGCGGCGTGGCCACGGTGGTAGCCAAGCTGTTCAACGTCCTCCAGCCCCAGAAGGCCTACTTCGGCCAGAAGGATGCCCAACAGGTGGTCGTCATCCAGAAGCTGGTGCGAGACCTGGACATCCCCGTGGAGATCGTGGTGGTACCCACCGTACGGGAGGCCGATGGCCTGGCCATGAGCAGCCGGAACACCTACCTCAGCCATCAGGAGCGCCAGGCGGCGCCGGTATTGTGGCGAGCTCTGACATGGGCACAGGAGCTATGGCAGGCGGGGGAACGTGACGCCCGGAGACTGCATCGCGAGGTGGCCTCTATCATCCGGACCGAGCCGCTGGCCCAGATAGACTATATTAGTATTGCCCATCCCGAGACACTAGCGGAGCTCGACCGCATCGAGGGCCGCGCCCTGGTATCACTGGCTGTGCGCTTCGGCCACACCCGTCTCATTGACAATGTCACCTTGGGGCAGTAGATACCTCCTTCCGGTATCGTGCCCCTGGTGCGGTGCTATGCTAGAGAAAGACCATCGGAAGGTGGGCAGCTAACACAATGAGGATTCTGGTTACCAACGACGACGGAATACACGCCGAGGGACTATGGGCGTTGGTGCGGTCTCTGGCCCCCTTGGCCCAGGTGGTGGTGTGCGCGCCCGACCGAGAGCAGAGCGCCGTGGGCACAGGTATCACCCTGCACGTGCCAGTCCGGGCGCGACAGGTAACGTCACCTGTCGAGGGCGTGCCTGCCTGGGCTGTGGAAGGCACACCCGGCGACAGCGTGGTGCTTGCCCTCAACCACCTTCTGGACCACGACATTGGCCTCGTGGTCTCAGGGATAAACGACGGGTCTAACCTGGGCAACGACGCCCTCATCTCAGGCACGGTGGGCGCCGCCCTCCAGGGGTACTTCCACGGCCTGCCTGCACTGGCCATCTCCGTAACCGCGATTAGGAACATGCGATACGACGTGGCGGCCCCCTTGGCGGCGAAGATAGCCCGGCTGGTCACAGAAGGGCAGTTGCCGCCCGAAACCTTCCTCAATGTGAATGTTCCCAATGTGTCCCCCGAGGAACTCCGGGGCGTCGAGATAACCAAACTGGGGCGCCGCTCATACCGCGACACGGTGGCCGAGGGGCATGACGGCAAGCGGAAGTTCTACTGGATCAAACGGGCGGAGCCGGACTGGAAGCTGGAGCCGGGCACAGACATCTACGCCGTAGAGCGCAAGTACATCTCCATCACCCCACTCCACACCGACTGGACGTGTGGGGGACAAGAACCCGGGCTTCAGGCCCTGGTGCCCCTCCTCGATGTCGGCATCAAGGCAACCTTGACCGACCCTATCTAAGCTTGCTACAATCGGCCAGTGTGGGGATATAGCTCAGCGGGAGAGCACGGCGTTCGCATCGCCGGGGTCGGGGGTTCGAATCCCCCTATCTCCACCAGTCGCACCTCCAGCCGTGTGCATTGTCCGCTTGAGTAGCTGCCGCACCTGGGCATGGTGCCCCCGGTAGAACCGCCACGGCGCGTCGTGGTCCGGGTGATGCCCATGCAATTACACATAGGCAAGGCACTCGCTCCCAACAGACAACCTCCACCCCATGGCTGGTGCGGGTCCCGGTCACAGACCCGTAAGGCCACACGCATAGCAGCACCCCAGGATGATACGCTGGTGCCCCCAGCGCTGGTCATCCCATACCACATGCACCTCCGGCAATCGCAGAGCTATGGTGATATCCCGATACATCGGGACACCCACTGCATCTGCTTGCTTTGAATCTCTGCTTGCCACCCCAAAGACACCGAGCACGGCGGGTGCTTTCAACTCCCCAGCTCCTTCACACCTGGGAGTGCGGGACCATAACGGATCGAGACTCCCCCTTCTCACAGATAAGGGTATAATATAGAATCCATTCCTGGCATGAGAAGAGACTAGTATGACAAGGACGTTTGTGGCAGTAATCGGCGGCAGCTCCGTACCCCCCGAGGTCGCCGCTGTTGCCAAAGAGGTGGGTCTGGAGCTGGCGCGGCGGGGCGCCGTGCTGGTCTGTGGGGGGCTGGGCGGGGTCATGGAAGCCGCTTGCCAGGGGGCCAAAGAGGCTGGCGGGCTTACCGTGGGCATCCTACCCGGAGACCCCTGGCAGGAAGAGGGAAAGCCCAACCCCTACGTGGACATACCCATAGTCACAGGCATTGGCTATGCCCGCAATGCCATAGTGGTGAAGACCGCTCAGGCGGTCATCGCCGTTGACGGGAGCTACGGTACGTTGTCTGAGATCGCCTACGCGCTACAGGCCGGAATACCGGTAATCGGTCTGGGGACCTGGAGCATCTCCCACAATGGGCAACGCGAGACCTCCATCCTCCAGGCCAAGGTCCCCAAGGAGGCCGTGGAGCTAGCCCTCACCCTGGCCCAGACCCGCGCGGCTGCGCCCGTGGCAGGGAAATAGGGCGATGGTACCGCTGAAAGCACTACGGGCACGGGAGGTCTTCGACTCCCGAGGCAATCCCACCGTCGAGGTCGAGGCCGAGCTTAGCGACGGCGCCACTGGCCGGGCGATGGTCCCTTCGGGGGCCAGCACCGGCAAGCACGAAGCACTGGAGCTGCGGGACCAGGACCCCAGCCGGCTGCGCGGCCTGGGCGTCAGGCACGCCATAGCCTCTGTCACCAAGCGGCTGGCGCCCGCCCTCGTGGGCACAGACGCCCTCGACCAGCCGGCGCTGGATAGCCGCATGCTAGAGTTGGACGGCACTGCGGACAAGTCCAAGCTGGGGGCCAACGCCATCCTCGGTGTCTCACTGGCGGTCTCCCATGCGGCTGCCGCACACCTGCATCTGCCCCTGTATCGCTACCTGGGCGGCGTTGGCCCGTTCACTCTGCCCGTGCCCTTGATGAACGTCCTGAACGGCGGCAAGCACGCCGAGAACTCCACAGACCTTCAGGAGTTTATGATCGTCCCGCTGGGTGCATCCAGCTTTTCCCAGGCCATGCAGATGGGCGTAGAGGTGTACCATGCCCTGCGCCGCATCCTCCATGACAAGGGTATGCCCACCACGGTGGGTGACGAGGGGGGCTTTGCCCCCCCCTTGCCCTCCAACGAGGAGCCATTGCGCTTGCTGGTAGCCGCCATTGAGGCCGCTGGCTACCGGCCCGGCGAGGACTGCGCCCTCGCCCTGGACTCGGCGGCCTCCGAGCTCCTCAGGGACGGGCGCTACCATCTCGCCCGGGACAAGCACAACGTCACCGCCCCTGAGCTGGTTGACCTGTACGCTACCTGGGCGGAGCGCTACCCCATAGTGAGCATCGAGGACGGCCTGGCCGAGGACGATTGGAACGGGTGGGGCATCCTCACCGAGCGTCTTGGTAAGCGCCTTCAGATCGTAGGCGATGACCTCTACACCACCAACCCACAACGCCTGTCCAAGGGCATCGAAAGCCGCGCCTCCAACTCCATTCTCATCAAGCTCAACCAGATTGGCACCTTGACTGAGACACTGGACACCATTGCCCTGGCCAAGAAGGCAGGCTGGACCTGCGTCATCAGCCACCGGTCGGGTGAGACCGAAGACACCACCATCGCCGACCTGGCCGTGGCGGTCAACGCCGGTCAGATCAAGGCGGGGGCGCCCTGTCGGACGGAGAGGCTGGCCAAGTACAACCAGCTCCTGCGCATCGAGGAGGACTTGGGGGCCAATGCCCGGTACGCAGGAAAGGCCACCTTCGCCCAAACGTAGGGGCGAAGCACCCAGCACGGCACCATAGCGACCCTGAATAGGCATCTGGGTGCTTCGCCCCTACTACGGGCCGCGCGAGGAACAACAGATTATGACCACCGCTAAGCTGATGGTGCTTGCCCGGCGGGGCGTGCTGACCAGAGTCGAGGCCAGGGAAGCCCTGGAGCGTCTGCGGCCGATGATACGTTTGGCGGCGTACTTGGACGCCCGACAATACTTGGAGTCCGATGGAGAAACCTATGAAGAAAAGTAAAGTCGTGCCTCTCCGCATTCCTGAGAACTTGGATGCGTTGGCCGCCCTGAGTGCGCAGGAGCAGCAGACCGACAAGGCGACAGCCCTTCGCCAGTGGCTCCACCGCGGGGCAACCCAGTACGTTCTGAAGCTGGTTGCCGAAGGCCGGATAAGCGTGGGACGGGCTGCCGAACTGTTGGACCTGACGGTGTACGACATCCACCACATGGCCGAGACCTACGGGGTCGAGCTGGGAGCCACGGACGAGCAGCGCCGGCAGTCTCGAGCGCTAGTGGCGAAGCTTGTCCAGAGAAGTCGTTGACGAGCGGGCAATCCACTGCCGCTGCTGCGCTCCCCTGTACTATGGGGAGCGCAGCAGCGAAAACATGTGTCCAGGAGACTGCTACTGCCATGACCACCGATAAGTACCTGCTGCGCCGTTTCGATACCCAGGCGGAGGAGACCATAGATACCCGGGTGCTGGAGACGATTCCTTTTGACTACCCAGGCTCAGCCACAGAGGTGGTCTACGAGACTGAGGAGTTCACCAGCGTCTGCCCGTGGACAGGCCTTCCCGACTTCGCTCACCTGACCATCACCTACACTCCGGAGCGCTCCCTCGTCGAGCTCAAGTCGCTGAAGTACTACCTGACCTCGTTCCGCAACGTGGGCATCCTACAAGAGCACGCCGTGAACCGGATGCTCCGAGACCTGGTGTCCCTTCTGGACCCCTCTTCCCTGACCGTGGAAGCCAGCTATAATGAGCGGGGCGGACTGAGGACACGGGCCACCGCGAGATACGAGCGAGAGCTTGGCCGCGACGGGAGAGGACAGCACTAGAGGAGGTATTAATGCCAACCAGGATCGGTATCAATGGCTTCGGGCGCATCGGGCGGCAGGTGCTCAAGGCCACCCTGGAAAACCACAAGGGACAGCTCGACCCTGTGGCGGTGAATGACCTCACCGATTCCAAGACCAACGCCCACCTGCTCAAGTACGATAGCTCGTATGGCCGATACCCCGGGCGCGTTGAGCCTGCGGATAACGCTATCGTCGTGGACGGCAAGACCATCAAGGTCTTTGCCCAGAAGGACCCCGCACAGATCCCCTGGGGGGATTTGGGCGTAGAGATCGTCATCGAGTCTACCGGCATCTTCACCGATGCCGCCAAGGCAGCCTCCCACCTCAAGGGCGGTGCCAAGAAGGTGATCATCTCAGCCCCGGCCAAGAACGAAGACATAACGATAGTCCTGGGTGTCAACCACGACAAGTACGACCGCAAGAAGCACAACATCATCTCCAACGCGTCCTGCACCACCAACTGTGTGGCGCCCATTGTCAAAGTCCTCCACGACAACTTCAAGGTCACACGTGGCCTTATGTCAACCATCCACGCCTACACCAACGACCAGCGCATCCTGGACCAGTTCCACTCCGACCTGCGCCGGGCGCGCTCGGCGGCCCTCAGCATCATCCCCACCACTACCGGCGCCGCCAAAGCGGTGACCCAGGTGATACCGGAGCTGGTGGGCAAGGTGCACGGCATGGCCTTCCGGGTACCCACTCCCACCGTCTCCGTGGTAGACTTCGTGGCCGACCTGGGCCGCAGTGTGACTGCGCTGGAAGTGAACCAGGCCTTCATCCGAGCCGCCCAGGGCGCTCTCAAGGGCATCCTGGAGACCACCGACGAGGAACTGGTCAGCATAGACTTCAAGGGCAATCCGGCGAGCGGCATCGTGGACCTCCAGTCCACCATGGTCATAGAGGGGAACATGGTCAAGGTGGTGGGCTGGTACGACAACGAGTGGGGCTATAGCTGCCGCGTGGCCGACCTGGCCCAGTTCCTCGCGGAGAAGGGCCTCTAGACCTGAGACCTCACAGCCATGTGCTTGTCCGGGAGCTGGGGCGAGCGCTAGCTTCGCCGTCCTGGCTCCTGGGCGGCGTGCTGGTGGCGGCCCTGGCCCTGCGGCTTTACGGGCTGGACTGGGACCAGGGCCAGCTCTACCATCCCGACGAGCGGGCCATCTTCATGAAGACGGAGCAGCTCCGTCTCCCAGACGGCCTTAGCGAGTTTCTCAGCCGCGATAGCCCGCTAAACCCGCACTGGTTCCCCTACGGCAGCTTCCCCCTGTACTTACTCAAGCTGGTCTCCTCGGTTTTCTCCTCGACGGACATGAGGCTGGTGGGCCGGGCGCTGTCCGGCCTGTTCGATACGGCCACTGTCGCCCTGGTCTATCTGCTGGGCGCCAGACTGTGGGGTCGCAAGGTGGGCCTACTGGCGGCGGCCCTCAGCGCGGTCACGGTCCTCCAGGTCCAGCTTAGCCACTTCTACACCTCCGACGTGATGCTCACCACCTTCGCAGTGGCCGTGCTGTTCTTCCTGGCCCGAGGCCTGGAGAAGCATGACATCGTGAGCCCGCTGGTGGCCGGGTTAGCCCTGGGCCTGGCACTGGCATCCAAGGCCAGCGGCGCCTTCCTCCTGGCGCCCGTGCTGGTGGCCGGTATCCTTCAAGTGACTACCGGCACCGAGCGCCCGGTGGGTTTGCGCCTGCGCACCGCCCTCGGCGGCCTGCTCGTGACCGGAGCCGCGGCTGGCCTCACCGCCGCCATCGCGCAGCCCTACGCCCTGATAGACTGGCCTACCTACCTGGCAGACACGCTCCGGGAGAGCGAGATGGCCCGGCGCATCATAGATATGCCCTATACCCGACAGTACATTGACACGCCCGCCTACCTGTACCCAGTCCAGCAGTTGCTGGCCTGGGGCATGGGGGTCCCTCTGGGGATTGCCGCCCTGGGGGGTCTGGCCTACAGCCTGTGGCAGGGCCTGGTCCGCCGCCGGCGCACCGACCTGCTCCTGCTGGCCTTCGTCATACCGTACTTCGCTCTGGTGGGCGGCTTCCAGGTCAAGTTCATGCGCTACATGCTCCCACTGGTGCCGTTCCTCACCATCATGGCCGCCCGGGGCTTGCTGGCCCTCGCCGACGGTTTCTCACTTATTGAAACGGTTTGGGCACTGACTGGAGCGCGGGGCATAGAGAAGATCCGGCTTTGTCTAATTTGTCTCCGAAATCCTCGAACACTCTTGGGTGCAGCCGCCATCCTGGTCGTGCTGGCTGCCTCAGCCTTCTACGCCATCGCTTATGTCAACTTGTACCGCCAGCCGCACCCTGCGGTGCGCCTGGCCCGCTGGGCTGGAGCCAACCTCCCGCCAGGCTCCAGCATCGTGGGCGAGCACTGGGAGGAAGGACTCAGGCCGCTGGGGCCCGGGTTCCGGGGTGTCCCGGAGCTGGAGATGTACAACGACGACAGCCCGGAGAAGGTTGACCAGGTCATATCCCGTCTACAGCAGGCCGACTACCTCGCCTTCTACAGCAACCGGCTGTACGGAACGGTCTCGCGGCTCCCCGAGCGCTACCCGATGTCTACTCGTTTCTACCAGATGCTGTTCTCGGGGAATCTCGGCTTCAAGCTGCTCCGGGCTGAGACCAGCTACCCCCACCTCCTGGGGATCAACCTCGTAGATGACACCTTCTCTCGGCCCGGCCTGCCATCTCCGGACGGTATCTCCAGCTTCATGCCCACGGGCCTTTCCCTCGATTTGGGGTACGCTGACGAGTCCTTCACGGTATACGACCACCCCAAGGCCATGATCTTCCAGAAGACCGCGGACTTCCGTCCTGCGGAGGCGAAGGAGAAGCTCACCGCTGCCCTGGCCACGCGCCAAGATGCCAGACAACCCAGCCTGGTGCTCTCATCCAGCGCGGCGAAGGCACAGCAAGCGGGTGGCACCTGGGCCCAGATCTTCCCCAGCGGGGGCGTGGGCGAGCGATTCCCTGTGACCATCTGGCTGCTCCTGGTGGAAGCGCTGGCGCTGACCGCTCTCCCCCTGGGCTGGCTCCTCTTCCGACCTCTGGCCGACCGTGGCTACTTGCTCACTAAGGCGCTGTCACTCCTGATGCTGGCCTTCATCCCCTGGTGGCTGGCTAGTCTGGGCTGGCTTCCCTTCTCACGCCTGAGCATTGGCCTCGGCTGGGGCGCCCTCGCCGCCGCTTCAGCGGTGGTCCTGGCATACCGCCGGCTTCAGCTCTGGGCATTCCTGAAGGCCCACTGGCGGCTATTGCTTGCCGAGGAAGCGATATTCCTGGTCGCTTTCCTCAGCTTCCTGGCGCTGCGGGCGGCCAACCCAGACCTGTGGCACATGTACCGCGGCGGCGAGAAGCCCATGGACTTCGCCTACCTGAACGCCGTCATCCGGTCCAGCTACATGCCACCCTACGACCCCTGGTTCTCGGGTGGCTACCTCAACTACTACTACCTGGGCCAGTTCATTGCCGCGGTACCCATCAAGCTGAGCGGCATCCCACCCGAGGTGGCCTACAACCTGGCTGTGCCCTTGTTCTTTGCCCTGACCGTAGGGGGCGCCTTTGCCGTGGTCTTCAACCTGGTGAGGGCGAGCCATGGGCGAGCTGGCAGCGCCTTCCTGGCGGGCGTGGCCGCCGCTGCCTTCGTAGCGGTGCTAGCCAACCTCGATGGCGCCCGCCAAGCCGGCGAGGCGCTGCTGGCCCGCCTATTCGACGCCGGCCCTCACCCCTTTGACTACTGGCGCAGCACCCGCATGATGCCCCCAGACCCACCAGGATTCGAGATAACCGAGTTCCCCTTCTTCACCTTCCTGTTCGCCGACCTTCACGCCCACCTGATAGCCTTGCCCTTCACGTTGCTGGCCATCGGCCTCTCTGTGGCGTTGGCCGTAGATAGAACGCTGCCTGGGCGGGCCGGCCTGATACGGCAATTGCCCCTGCTGGTGGCCTTGGCCCTGGTCATTGGAGCGCTGCGGGGCATAAACTCCTGGGACTTCCCCACCTACTTGCTCTTGGCTGGGGCTGCCCTGGCCATCGCCGAGCATGCTGCTCGCCAGCGCCTTTACCTGGCCACCCTGGGCTGGACAGCGGTCAAGCTGGCTGGTCTCTACGTACTGAGCACGCTGCTCTTCCTGCCCTTCCACCAGAGCTTCCAGCTATTCTATGGGGGCGTCACCAGCAGCGAAACGCGCACGTCGTTATACCAGTACCTGCTCATTCATGGGATGTTCGTTTTTCTGGTCCTCACCACGTTGCTATGGTGGCTGAGACAGCGACCTACCGGCATCAGCCCGGACGCCGAGTCACCGTCTCCGCACGGATGGAGCCTGGCCAACCTCATCCCCAGTTCACCTAGCGCAGCCTCCGCCTCATTCTGGAAAGCAGTCTTCACTGTCTCGGCTCTGGCGCTGGCCGCCGTCCTTGCCCTGAGCGGCTGGAGCACCGTGGCCTTTCTACTCTTCGTCGAAGCCCTCGTGGCCGTGCTGGCGGTCACCTGGATATCCGCGCCACGGCAGGACAACCAGTCCCCCATGCTGGTGATGGGATTCATCGCCCTGGCCGCCGCCCTGGGCATCGGAGTTGACCTGATAACCCTCAAGGGAGACATCTCCCGCATGAACGCGGTGTTCAAGTTCTACCTTCAGGGATGGGTCCTCTGGGGGCTGGCCGCCGCCTACTCGCTGTGGTGGCTCGGGCATCAGGCTGCCCGCTGGCGCCCGTGGGCGCGGGGGGCGTGGCTGGGCGCTGTCGTCGTCCTGGTGGCGGCCACTGCCATCTACCCCATCCTTGGCTCTAGAGCGCGGCTAGCCGACCGTTCCGAGGTGCTGCCACCCACACTGGATGGCATGGCCTTCATGGGACCCAGCACCTACCAATACCCAGGCTGGTGCAACGTGGAGGGCAGCGTGTCCCTGGCCGACGACGCCGAGGTCATCCGCTGGCTGCGAGAGAACGTCCAGGGTTCACCGGTCATCGCTGAGGCGGTCACTCCCATCTACTGCTGGGGCTCCAGGATTTCGGTCTACACCGGCCTGCCTACGGTCATCGGCTGGGAATGGCACCAGCGCCAGCAGCGTTGGGCCTACCAGTGGATGATAGACGAGAGGCTACGGGACGTGAACACGCTCTATCGGACCCAAGACCCCGGCGCCGCCCGAGCGGTGCTCGACAAGTACGGAGTCAAGTACGTCGTAGTAGGTCAAGTGGAACGCCTCTACTACCCAGCCTCAGGGCTGGCCAAATTCGCAGCCATTCCCGGCGCCCGCCTGGTGTATGACAGCCTCGGCGCCAAGGTCTACGAGATAGCGGGCTAGGCCCGCCGGACGCCCTCTCTCCCGGACTCTCCCCGCGTCGGGGGGGAGTCCCGACACGTCGGGATTCCCGCTTCGGGAAGGGGTCAGGGGTTAGGGGTTAGGTCGGACCCCTGGCCCATTTTCGAGGTACCGGCAAGAGCTACGCTGTTGGGGGCGAAAGACGCCGGGTTGCGCCTCACACCGCCGTCATCCCACCCCCGCCGGCCCAGCACCCGACCGCAGGGCCGTTGGCCACCGCCGTCCAGTTGCCCCGTGAAAAGCCAAACGGTTAACACCCTCTGACCGATTCCACTAGCAATAGCTGTTATCAACAGAGTAGAATATCAGGAGTAGGTCAATGAGATGACACTGGAGCAGGTGCGAGACCTCGCGCTGATTGTCTATGCCGTGTTCTGGACAATCGCGGGAGTCGTGCTTACCGTGCTCGCCTACCGCTTCTACAAGAGAGCATCGGGCTATTTGGATGCGGCCAGAGAGGCAGGAGAGATTATATCCACCGTTGCCGGCATCGGAGCAGTAATCAGAGAGATAATCCGCAGCATTAGAGGCAACGGAAAAGATAGGGAAGAGGAGGGTTAGCATGTCTCGAGGAAGACCACTATTCTGGGGGCTTATTATTGGGACGGCGGTGGGGGTAGCCATCGGCATGCTCGCGGCGCCACGCACCGGCAAGGAGAACCGCGAGTGGACCCGCGAGCACGCCAGAGACTGGTATTCCCGCAGCCGCACCTGGTGGGAAGCCCGCAAGGGCAGCAATGGTCACCGGGAGCACATGCCCGAAGAGGAGATCCAGTCCCGGCTCGTCGAGTAGCTGGGGCAACGCTAAGTAAGGGGCCCTATGGTTGGGCCCCTTATGCTTTCTCGGTAGCTAGCCGGCCCGATACCGCGGGTAGGAACCGAAGACCTTGAGCCTGCCGGTCCGGAAACGGACCCGCTCCAGGGCCTGCGCCACCAGTGGGTCTTCCCGGTGTCCCTCGATGTCCACCAGGAAAAAGTACTTGCCCAGGCTCTCCTTGCTGGGCCTCGACTCTATCTTCGACAGGTTGAGGCCGCGGGCAGCGAACTCCTGAAGCACCTCCACCAGGGAGCCTGGCCTGTCCTCGGCCTCCTCCATGTAGAAGGCAATGGAGGTACGGTCACCGCCGGTGGGTGGGTGGTCCTCGTGGGCCAGCACTACGAAGCGCGTGACGTTGGCCGCCCGGTCCTGGATGCCCTGGGCCAGTATTTGGGCGCCATAGATGGCCGCAGCACGCCTGGTGCCTATGGCGGCCGCTGGCTCCGCGTGGGACAGCGCCTGCTCCACCGCGTTGGCGGTGCTGAGCGCAGCCACGGCCTGCACCTTGGGGAAGCACTTCTCCAGGAAACGCCGACACTGGGCCAGGGCCTGGGGATGGGAGAAGATCGCCTTCACCTGGTGGGCCTGGACCTCGGGCCTCGCCAGCAGGCAGTGCTCGATAGGCAGCACCAGCTCCCAGCGGATGGCCAGGCTGGACTCGTGGATCAGCAGGTCCAGCGTATCGGTGACCGAGCCTTCCAGGCTGTTCTCGATGGCCACCACGCCCTCATCGGCCATGCCGGTGCTCACCGCCGACGCCACAGCGGAAACGTTGGGGAAGGGGACCAGCTCCGCCTGCGAGTCATACCGCAAAGCAGCCTCTTCAGAGAAGGTCCCGGGCGGCCCCAGATAGGCTATGCGCTTTGCCATGCTCCCCTCCTCACTAGGATGCGGCGGCCAGGGCCTCCACCTGGTCATCCTTGCCGGCGACCACCAGTACATCCCCCTCACGAATGCGCTCGCTCCGGTCCGGCATCAAGATCAGGTCGCGGCCCCGGCGGATAGCCAGCACCGTGATGGCGAACTTGTGGCGGGCGCCCAGCCTCAAGTCTACCAGCGTCTGCCCCACCAGGGTCTTGGGTGTCACCACCGTGCTGATGCTGTAGTCAGAGGCCACCGCCATGAAGTCCAACACGTTGGGCGAAGCCAGGCTATGGGCCAGCCGCTCCCCTGCCTCCTGCTCGGGGAAGACGACCTTGTCGGCGCCGACCTTGGACAACGTAGTGGCGTGGAGTTTGCTCGCTGCCCGCGCGATGACGTAGGGTAGACCCAGGTTCTTGAGCAATACCGTGCACAGCACGCTGCTCTGAATATCAGTGCCGATGCCTACGATGGCGACATCGAAGTTGGACACCCCCAGCTCTTTGAGGGCTTGCTCGTCGGTAACGTCCACCTGGACGGAGTGGGTCACCTGCCCGGAAAGCTCTTGGACAGCCCGCTCGTCCTTGTCCAGGGCAAGCACATCGTGCCCGTTGGCAAACAGCGTGCGGGCCAGCGCCGCGCCGAATCGCCCCAAACCGACGACCACAATCTGTTTCTTCATGGGACCTTAGCCAATCTTCACCGCTTCTTGCGCATACCGGTAGCGTACTATCTGGCGGTGCTGAGTAAGACTCAGCGCCAGCGTTAGGGGCCCCAGCCGTCCCACAAACATGGTGACTATTATGAGCAATTGCCCCAGCGCCGACAACGTGGGGGTAATGCCCACGGATAGGCCCACGGTGCCAAAAGCTGAGAACGCCTCAAACAACTGGTCTACGAAGCTGTGATTGTCTACCAGACTCAGCGCAAAGCCTGCCACGAACACCACACCCAGCCCCAGTGCGACCAGAAGCAGCGCCCGGCGGAGCTGCTCTTCCATCAGTTCGTGCTTGAAGGCCTCGGGGTGGGGTCGCCCCCGCAGGGTGCTCCAGGTCGAGGCCACCAGTACACCGACAGTATTGATCTTAATGCCACCACCGGGGGAGCCGGAGGCCGCACCAATGAACATAAGGATCATGGAAAAGAACAGCGTGGCCTGCATCAGCGAGGCGTAGTTCAGGCTGTTGAAGCCGGCTGTGCGGGGTACCACTGATTGGAACAAGGCATTCAGTATCTTGTATGGCCACGATAGCGGGCCGAGGGTAGCCGGATTGCCGGCCTCGGCGATCAAGACAAAGATTGTGCCTGCCGCCAAGAGCACCCCCGTCGAGACCAGCACGATACGACTGTCCACGGTCAACCGACGGAATCGGCGGAAGCGGGCAACGTCCGCCAGCAGCGTGTAGCTGATGCCGCCCAGAACAACGAGGACCGCTATCGCCAGCAATGTGCTCGCGTCCCGCTGATACGCGACCAAGCTGTCGGGACGGAGGCCGAAACCCGCGTTGTTGAAAGCGGATACGGCATGGAAGACCCCTTGCCACAGCGAGGTGACCCCTGCGTAGGCTGAAAAACGCCAGGTCAGATACACTGCGCCGGCGCCCTCAATGGCCAGCGTAAGCAACACTATCCTTTGCACCAGCCGGACCATGCCCCCCGGCGTCGGCTCACTGCCCATGGCCTCCCCGATAAGTATTCGCTCTCGCAGCGTCACTCGCCGGCCCAGGAAGAGTAGAAGGAGAGTAGCGCTGGTCATGAAGCCCAGGCCCCCGAGCTGGATGAGGACCAGGATCACGGCTTGTCCGAAGGGGCTCCAGTAAGTGCCGGTGTCCACCAGCACCAGCCCGGTAACACAAACCGCAGATGTGGCCGTGAACAAGGCCGTCAAGACACCGGCAGAACGTCCGCTCTCCGTGGCAAAGGGCAGAAGCAAGAGAACCGTGCCTACCGCAATCATCCCGGCAAAACCGTAGGCCATGATCAGCGGCGAAGCGGGCTTGGCACGGGAGCGCCCCTTGGGGAAAAGCGTCAGGTGCAGGGCTTTCGAGGTCAGCCCGGTAAAGACACGAGGCTGCCTGGCAGCCAAAACCTAAACTCCTTCCGCCTTTCCGTTCGTTGACGAATTCTAGCTTTACGGCCACTATTTGTCAACGTTGCCCGCAATGCGCCCAAAAGCGACGCCGCGTCCGCGTAATGCGGCGCCCCAAGTAGAAGCAAGGGGCCTGTGGCCAACACCCCCCTAGAGCAACCGCTTCAGTCGCGGGTTAGAAGTAATGCCCGGAATCCGTCCACGCTTGGCGACGGGACGCCCGTCTATCTGATGGATGTCGGCGGTGAAGTCAATTGGTGGGGCCGCCGAGATGTACGAGCCGACGCCGAAGGAGTCCACCGGCGCCCCAGCCTCGCGGAAAGCGCGGACCCGGTCCACGTCTACGCCGCCGCTCACGAAGATCTTGACGTGGCGATATCCGGCCTGGTCCAGACGCGCCCGGACCTCTTTCACCAAATCGGGCGTCACTCGTCCCCGCTCTGAAGGGGTATCCAGGCGGACCCCCTGGAGCCGGTCCCCAAGGGCCGCGGCCACACGCAGACTTTCCTCCGCCTCGTCCTTGAACGTATCCACCAGGGAGACCCGGGGGACATCGGGCGGCATGTGGCAGTCGAAGGCGAGGGTAGCCTCCACCGTGTCGCCAAAACAGATGATCAGGGCATGCGGCATCGTTCCAGCCGCCGGCGTTCCCGCCAATCGCGCCCCCTCCACCGACGAGCCGCCAACGCAGCCACCCACCATGGCCGAGTAGTCCATCACGCCCGCGACAAGCGGGTGCACGTGCCGGGCGCCGAAGCTGATTACCGGGATGGGCGCCGCCGCGTCCACGATCTCCCTGGCAGCAGTAGCCCAGCCACTACAGTGCGCCATCATGCCCAGCAAAGCGGTCTCGTAGACGCCGTACGACTGGTAGGGAGCGGTGACCCGCAGGACGACCTCCTTCTTGGAGAAGGCATCGCCCTCAGACAGGCCCCATACCTCGCACCCGTCCACAGGCAGCACCTGACGCAGCAGGGACACCGCCTGGCGAATACCACATAGGATGCCGCCACGGCCACTGGCGAAGAACTCCATGGTGGCCACGGGGTTGAGTCCCTCAGCCTTCAGGACATCTACGGTGCGGATGAAGTATATGTCGGCGGTGTCACCGGAGAGCACCTGGGGCGGGATTTCCCAGTCCTGCGCCCTCATGGCTTAGGCTGGCACTTTCTCGCCAATGAGCCTGGCGCCCAGGACCTTCTCCATGTGCTTCAGGGCGAACCTATGGGCCTCCGGGTCGAAGGTGGCCACGCAGTTGGCCGGCACGTCCACCTCATAGTCCCTGTCGCGGGCATCGCCTACGGTGTGCAGGACGCAGATGTCCGTGCACACCCCCGTGACGGTCACCTTGTCCGGCTTGAGCTGGGCCAATCGCTCGCCGAGTTTGGTCCCGTAGAAGGCGCTGAAGCGCTTCTTGGGGATGTACTCGCCACGGTACTTCTTGAGCTCGGGGATTACCTCAGTCTCGGACGTGCCCGCCACACAGTGTCTGGGGAACATGCGGAACTCCAGGTCATCCGGATCGTGGTTATCGCACAGGTAGAGGATATGCGAGCCTTTGGCCTGCTCTGCCTCCAGGAGCCTGGCTATGGTGGGGACTATGCGCCGGGCCTCGGAGAAGTAGAGGGCATGGCCCTGCTCGACGAACCCCCGGACCATGTCTATTACCAGCACCACGTCAGCCACTACAATCACCCCCCTACGATAGACTTCGTTCCAGATTAGACTGGCAGAGGCCGCCAGTCAAGTTAAGGGTGAGAGCGCCTGGCCCACACCCTCCTGGGCAAGGACACAGAGTCCCCCGCCTACAGCAGCAAGCGCAGATCGCTGTCCTACTCCAGGTACATCTGACGCACGCCCCGCACTGCGGCCAGACGCTGCTCCACCAGGCGGTCGGCGGCCCGTGCGGTGGTGATGCCCTCGGCCTTGGCTATGCCAATGATGCGCTCCATGGTCTCGTATATCTGGGCCACCTTCTCGTGGGCGGCGTCTTCGTCATATCCGGTAGGCTCAAAGGACAGATTGATGAGACCGCCGCCGTTGGCCACGTAGTCCGGCGCCCACAGGATGCGTCGGGCTTTCAGTGCATCAGCGTGGCGGTCCTCCAGAAGCTGGTTGTTGGCCCCACCGCAGACGATGGGCGCCTTGATGCGGGGGACAGTGTTGTCGTTGAGGGCGCTGCCCAGGGCGCACGGGGCGAAGACGTCACACTCCACGTCAAAGATCTCCTCGGGCGAGACGATGCGGGCGCCAAACTCGGCCTTGGCCCGCTCGGCTGCCTTAGGGTAAACGTCGCAGGCGATGAGTTTCGCCCCGACCTCCCGAAGGTGGCCAGCCAGGTACGAAGCCACCTTCCCGAACCCCTGTAGAGCCACCGTCTTGCCTTGAAGGGAGTCCGAGCCGAACACCTCCTTGGCACAGGCCCGCATGGCCTGATAGACACCGAAGCCTGTGGCTGGCGAGGGATCGCCGCTGCCGCCCTGGGACACTGGCACCCCGACTACGTGCTCGGTCTCGGTGGCGATCCACTCCATGTCTCGGACGGTGGTGCCCACATCCTCGGTGGTGATGTAGCGGCCGCCCAGGGAGTCCACAAACCGCCCGAAGGAGCGGAACAGGGCCTCGGTCTTGTCCTTGGCCGGGTCAGCGATGATGACCGCCTTGCCGCCGCCCAGGTGCAGCCCGGCTGCGGCGGCCTTGTAGGTCATAGCCCGAGAAAGGCGCAAAACGTCCATCGTGGCCGCCTCTTCCGAGGGGAATGGCCACATGCGCGTACCCCCCAGGGAAGGGCCCAGGATCGTGTCGTGGATGGCGATGATTGCCCGGAGGCCCGCCCCCGGGTCGGCGCAGAAAACCACCTGCTCGTGGCCGTAGCGCCCCACATAGTCCAGGATGTCCATAGGCCCTCACCCTCCTTCGATAACCCCGGGACGGCGCCCAGGTCCGTCCGGCGCGGGGCTTGCCCACTAGCCCCTCTTTCGTGCATGCCCCTGAAGCCACACCATGCATTTCGCGCGCGGCGGCGCCGATGGGATTATACCAACTCCACGGCCAGCCACGCGGCAACCCTTTAGAATGGGTCATGTCTATTGCCATAGTGTAGGGGCGATCCGCCGGTTCGCCCCTACGGTCTTCGGGAAGAGGCCAGGGGTTAGGTGTACGCACCGCGCCTTTTGTTGGGATGGCCAGCGGACTCGCCTTCAGCACCAAGCGGCACGAACACGCACATTGGAGTGGTCTGCAATGGCACGGGCGTTTCCCAAAAGGCCTGCCAGCGGCCTGCTACTCGGGCAGTCTGTCAATGGCGAAGAGCTGCCCGAAGCCCTCTAGGGCATCACGCACGCCGGCGGCGCGCAGCCCAGCCCACATCAACGCTTGGGCGCTGCTGACCACGGGCACCCCCAGGCTTCGCTCCAGCTCTTCGATCACACCCACACTGGGCATGCTGGCCTGCGTGATCCAAATGCCATCAGCGTCGCGGGCGTGGCTCTCGAAAAGGTCTCTCGCCGCACGATACACGACCTCCAGGGGGACGCAGCCGCTCTCCGTGCGGGCTAGCCCCACCTGGGCCGCAGCCACGAGGGAAATCCCGGCAGGCTTCAAGTAGTCGGATATGTTCGCCACCAATCCGTCATCGAAGCTATTGGACAGCATCACAATGCGAGAGAGACCCAGGGCCTTCATGGCCCGAGTGGAAGCACCCACATCGGTGAAGAAGGGCAGGTGAGTCACTTCCGCCACACGGGCCAGCACCTGGGCTTCAAAGCCCGGCCCATGGGTGACCAGGGGAGGGACCCCCGCCTGAATAATTACGTCCGCCTTCTGTTCGGCGACCAGGCGGAGCGGCTCCTCGATGTTCGCCATCGCCCGGTCGTACTCCTCCTGGGCCATTCTCCTCACCCCCATCGGGGCGATGATGAGCGAGACGCCTTCAGGGGCCATCAAGTAGAACTCGTGGACATTGGTATCCATGGGCACCGAAGGCACCAGCATGCCGATGCGCGCCCGCCATCCGTAGGAAGCACCGGGGGTGAGGACTTTGCACATGGGGACCCTCCTTGCGCCCGTAGTGACCTGACAAGAACATCGGGAAGTATAGCACTACCGAGGTAAGCCAAGTAGCATCCTCGCGACTGCTTGCCCTTGGCTGCGCCGCCACGACTCACCGAGCGTAGTAGCAAAGTGGAGGCATTAGCCTGCATTCTCTGGAAACGGCGTTGGCAGACATTGCTATAATGGTTATTGCATGATTTCGCATGGAGGTCTGTCTTGCAGGAATCCCTTGTCAAAGAAGTCCTCTCTTCTCACCCCATCGGCGATCGAGGCTCCCTGGTCCCCGTCCTTCAAGAAATCCAGGGCAAGCTAGGCTACCTGCCCGCCGAGGCTATGTTGGAGGTCTCCCGGCATCTCCGGGTGGACGAGGCTACGGTGTACAGCGTGGCCACCTTCTATGCACAGTTCAAGCTGGTGCCTACGGGCAAGCACCAGGTCAAGGTGTGCTGCGGCACAGCCTGCCACGTGCGCGGCGGCCCCAAGATCCTGGAAGCGGCAGAGCGGCAGTTGGGGATCGCACCCGGCGGCACCACCCAGGACATGGAGTATAGCCTGGACCGGGTGGCCTGCTTCGGCTCTTGTGCTCTCGCTCCGGTGGTGGTGGTGGACAAGGACGTGTATGGCCGGATGACCCCCAGCCGGGTGAAGTCAGTCTTGGATGACTCCGTCCAGGGAGGGCAAAAAGAATAATGACCTTCGCTGACATCAAACAGAGAGCGCTCTCCCGCTGGGAAGCCGAACAGCGCACCGACAGGGTGCGCATTATTGTGGGCGCAGGCACCTGCGGCCAGGCCGCGGGCGCCGGGGCCGTCATCCGCGCCATAGAGACCACGCTGGCCCAGCACCGCATAGCTGCTAAGGTCATCCAGGTGGGATGTATTGGCCTGTGCTATGCCGAGCCGCTGATGGACGTGATCAAGCCGGGGCGACCACGGCTGTGCTACGGTAACGTTACCCGCGAGACCGCCACCCAGATAATCGAGGACTACATACTGCGAGACAACCCCCGCCCAGACCTGGCCCTGGGCACACTGGGCGAGGGCACGGTCCCGGGCATCCCCAGCCTGAAAGACCATCCCATGCTTGGCCCACAGGTGAGGAGCGCCTTGCGCAACTGTGGCCACCTGGACCCCAAGGACATTGACTCCTACATTGCCAATGGCGCCTACTCCGGCCTGGTCCGCGCGCTGAGCATGACGCCCGAGGCAGTCATCGCTGAGATCAAGGCATCTGGCCTCCGCGGCCGCGGCGGAGCCGGCTTCCCCACGGGCCTGAAGTGGGAGGCGTGCCGCAGCTCCCCAGGTACGCCCAAGTACCTCGTGTGCAACGCCGACGAGGGAGACCCAGGCGCGTTTATGAACCGGGCGCTCTTGGAGGGAGACCCCCATGCCGTACTCGAGGGCATGCTCATTGGCGCGCACGCTGTGGGCGCCCAGGAAGGCTACATGTACGTGAGGGCCGAGTACCCTCTCGCCATCGAGCACCTGAAGACGGCCCTGGCCAAGATGCAGGACTACGGTCTGGTAGGCGATAACATCCTGGGCTCGGGCCTTAGCTTCCACATCAAGATCAAAGAGGGGGCCGGGGCCTTCGTCTGCGGCGAGGAGACCGCCCTGCTCGCCTCCATCGAGGGCAAGGCGGGCATACCTAGGGTACGACCACCCTTCCCCGCGCAGGCTGGGCTGTGGGGCAAGCCCACCGTCATCAACAACGTGGAGACCTGGGGCCATGTGTCGGCCATTCTGCAAAAGGGCGCCTCTTGGTTCGCCGGCTACGGCACCAAGGCAAGCAAGGGCACCAAGACCTTCTCCCTCGTGGGCAAGGTGGCCCGCAGTGGGCTTATTGAGGTGCCCATGGGCATCACCTTGAGACAGATCGCCTATGAACTGGGCGGAGGGACCTCCAGCGGCAAGCCGCTCAAGGCCATTCAGACCGGAGGGCCGTCAGGGGGCTGCCTGCCTGCTAACCTCCTGGACCTGCCGGTGGACTACGACTCGCTGGCCCAGGCCGGCGCCATTATGGGCTCGGGCGGCATAATCGTCGCCGATGAGGACACCTGCATGGTGGACCTGGCGCGGTACTTCCTGAACTTCACCCAGTCGGAGTCCTGTGGCAAGTGCGTCCCCTGCCGCTTGGGCACCAGGCAGATGCTGGGCATCCTGGAGGACATCACCGCCGGACGGGGGACACCAGAGTCCCTGGACCTGCTGGCAGAGCTGGCGGAAGCTGTCAAGGCCGGGTCCCTGTGCGGACTGGGCCAAACTACGCCTAACCCCGTGCTCACTACCCTGCGCTACTTCCGAGAGGAGTACGAGGCCCACATCCGCGAGAAGCGGTGCCCCGCCCTGGTGTGCAAGGACCTCATCTCCTACTACATCCTGCCTGAGAAGTGCCGGGCCTGCATGATCTGCATGCGCAACTGCCCGGTACAGGCCATCTCCGGCGGCAAGAAGCAGGTGCACGTCATTGACCAGGCCAAGTGCACCAAGTGCGGGACCTGCATGGACGTTTGCCCCGAGAAGTTCAGCGCTGTAACGAAGCTTTCCGGTCGGCCGGTGCCTACGGCCACCCCGGCCTAGCCCGCGGGATAAGGAGAACAAGCAAGATGGACCTGGTTACACTGAGTATTGATGGACAGAGGGTCACTGCCCCCAAGGGCAAGTCGGTCCTCGAAGCCGCCCTGGACGCGGGCATCTACATACCCAACCTGTGCCATGACCCGGACCTGAAACCCTTTGGGGCCTGCCGCCTGTGTGTGGTGGAGATTGATGGCATGCGCGGCCTGCCCACCTCGTGTACCGTACAGGCCACGGAGGGCCTGGTAGTCCGTACCGATGGGCCGAAGGTGCACCAGGTGCGAAAGGTCGCTGTCGAGCTTCTCCTGGCCGACCACCCTATGGAATGCTTGACCTGCTCCGCTTCCGGCAACTGCGGATTGTTGCGGGCGGCCTCCCATCTCGGGATAGACCGTATCCGGCTCAAGAAGTCCCAGAGAGACTACCCTATTGATGACAGCAACCCCTTCTTCTACCGAGACCTGGCCAAGTGCGTGCTGTGCGCCCGCTGCGTGCGGGCCTGCCAGGAGGTAGTCGGGGTTGGCGCCATAGATTTCGCTCATCGGGGCTACCAGAGGAAGGTGGTCACCTTCGGCGACAAGCCCCTGGCCCAATCCCGCTGCGAGTCCTGCGGGGAGTGCGTGGTCCGCTGCCCGGTAGGCGCCCTGGTCCCCAAGCAACGGGCCAAGCCTTCCCGCGAGGTCAAGACCGTGTGCGCCTACTGCGGCGTGGGCTGCGGCATGTACCTGGGCATACGGGGCAATACTGTGGTCAGCGTGCGGGGCGACCGCGGCAGCCCGGTGAACCGGGGCGTGCTCTGCGTCAAGGGTCGCTTCGGCTACGATTTCATAAACCACGCCGACCGGCTTACCACACCGCTGGTTAGGAAGGACGGGGAGCTACGGCCAACTACATGGGACGAGGCCCTGGATGTAGTGGCCTCCAAGCTCAAGGGGTACCAGGGGGATACCTTTGCGGCCATCGCCTCGGCCAAGGCCCCCAACGAAGACAACTACGTGATCCAGAAGCTGGCAAGGGGGGTGATGGGCACAAACAACGTTGACCACTGTGCCCGTCTCTGACACGCCCCCACAGTGGCCGGTCTGGCCACTAGCTTCGGAAGCGGCGCGATGACCAACTCCATCTCCGAAATCGGCGATGCCGCTTGTGTCCTGGCCATCGGCACCAACACCACGGAGGCCCATCCCGTAATCGGGCTTCAGGTGAAGCGGGCTGTGCGCCAGGGAGCCAAGCTCATCGTGGTCAACCCCCGCTGGATAGACCTCTGCCGCTTCGCTACCGTCTGGCTCCGGGAGCAGCCCGGGACAGACGTGGTGCTTCTTGGCGCCATGATGAAGGTCATCCTGGAGGAGGGCCTGGAGGACCGGGCTTTCGTGGGAGAGCGCTGCGAGGGTTTCGAGGCCTTCCAGGAATCCCTCAAGGAGTTTGACCTGGAAACCGCTGAGAGGATAACCGGAGTGCCCAGAGAGAAGATCCGTGAGGCGGCCCGGCTCTATGCGGGCAGCCGCCCGGCCTCCCTCCTCTATGCTATGGGCATCACGCAGTCCTCCCACGGCACGGACAACGTGTTTGCCCTGGCTAACCTGGCCATGCTCACCGGAAACATCGGCAAGCCATCATCCGGCGTTAATCCCCTGCGGGGGCACAACAACGTCCAGGGGTCTTGCGACACGGGCTGCCTGCCCAACGTCTACACCGCCTACCAGTCCGTGGCCGACCCCGCCGTCAAAGCCAAGTTCGAGGCGGCGTGGCGGGTGCCACTGAGGGACAAACCCGGTCTGACCCTAACGGAGATCTTCGGCGCCGCACACAGGGGCGACCTCAAGGCTATCTACCTGGTGGGAGAGAACCCAGTGCTGAGCGACCCCGACGCCAGCCACGTGCGGGAGGCCCTGGAGCGACTGGAGTTCCTGGTGGTCCAGGACATCTTCCTCACCGAGACCGCCCGCCTGGCCGACGTCGTGCTGCCCGCAGCCTCCTTCGCGGAGCGGGATGGCACATTCACCAACACTGAGCGGCGCGTACAGCGGCTGTGGAAGGCTTTGGAGCCCCCAGGGCAGGCCCGCCCGGACTGGTGGATCACCTGCGCCATAGCCCGGAAGATGGGCGCCCAGGGTTTCGACTTCAAAGATGCCTCGGAGATAATGGCCGAAATCGCTCGGGTCACCCCCAGCTACGGTGGCATCAGCTATGAACGCTTGGAGCACGGCGGCCTACAGTGGCCCTGCCCCACTCCAGACCATCCAGGCACTCCCATACTGCACCAGGGTCGCTTCACCCGGGGCAAAGGGCGCTTCACCCCGCTCACCTATCGTGCCTTCCTGGAGCAACCCACTCCCCAGTTCCCCCTGCTGCTCACGACTGGCCGCATCCTGTACCACTTCCACACCGGCACGCTTACCCGAAAGGTCAAAGGGCTGGAGCAGTTGCGCTCCGAGGAGCTGGTGGAGATAAACCCGGCGGATGCCGCAAGCCTAGCCCTCCAGGACGGGGACCGGGTCGAGGTCGCTTCGATTCGTGGGAGCGTCAGCGCGCGCGCCAAGGTCACGGAGAACTCCCCCAAGGGCCTGGTGGCTATGACCTTCCACTTTGCCGAGAGCGCCACCAACCTGCTGACCAACCCGGCCCTGGACCCGATAGCAAAGATCCCGGAGCTAAAGGTCTGCGCCGTGCGCGTCGAGAAGCAAGCGCAAGCTGCGACCACGGCCACAAAGGGGAAAGCTAAGTAGCGGACAAACCTGACCTATCTGTCGTTGCGAGTCCCGACGAATCGGGACGAAGCAATCCGTATTTCAACGCATAACCAGGGGCCGGATTGCTTCGCTGCGACTTTCAATGAACCAGTTGTCTCACATGTCATTCCGAGCCCCGCAGGGCGAGGAATCCCATGGTTATGCCCTATGCAGCGACAAACCATGAGATTCCTCGTCGTCCCGGTGCGGGGGGGACGCCCTCGGAATGACAGTGAAATGGACCTCCAAGGAATCCGTGGGCAATTCGGTTCATTGCTCTACATGGGGTCGGGCCCCGACCTCTCTACACTCGCAACGACAGATGAGCCTGTCCCACAAAGTGAAAACCGAGTTTGGATTTCCCACTCTCTTGGAGAGACAAATGTCTGCGTTTGTCATAATCTCCCACCTTGTGGCCAAGCATAGGCCGCTAGACGGTCAGTTTTCCCACCTGAGCGAGCAACATCCAGTTTGTGGGACAGGCTCAGATGGCGCCTTTATGGTGCTTCGACGCTCATGGCCACAGCGCCACCGCCCCCATGGCAGATGACCGCCAGGCCCTTCTTCAGTTGGCGCTGCCGCAGCGCGTACAGGAGCGTCACCAGAATGCGGGCGCCGCTGGCGCCGATGGGGTGCCCCAGAGCAATAGCGCCACCCTTCACGTTCACGCGGCCCCAGTCCCACTCCAGCACCTTGCCGTTGGCCAGCACCTGGGCGGCAAAGGCCTCATTGGCCTCGATGAGGTCGTAGTCGTCAAGGCTAGTGCCGGTCTTCTCCAGCAGCTTGCGGGTGGCCAGCGTGGGCGCGTCAAAGATCCACTCCGGATCGAGGGCGCTATGGGAGTAGCCCGTAACGTAGGCCAGGATTGGGCAACCCAGTTGCCGTGCCCGCTTCTCGCTCATGACCACCACCGCTGCCGCCCCATCGGTAATCTGTGAGGAGTTGCCCGCGGTCACCGTCCCGTCCTTGTCAAAGGCGGCGGGCAGCTTGGCGAGGGCTTCCAGCGAGGTATCAGGCCGTGGGCCTTCGTCCACAGCCACCTCCGCCGAGCCCCTCTTCTGTCGCGTGTTTACGGGGGCGATTTCCTCCCGGAAGGCGCCCTCCGCTGTAGCCGCAGATGCCTTGCGATGGCTGTTGTAGGAGTACTCGTCCTGCACCCCTCGGGTGATACCATGCTTGCGAGCGATGGCGTCCGCAGACGAGCCCATGTGCCTGTCAGCAAAGGCGCACCACAGGCCATCGTGGACCACAGAGTCCACCAGGCGGCCGTCTCCTAGCCGGATGCCGCTGCGGCTGCCCTGTAGGTAGTGGGGGGCCTGGCTCATGCTCTCCATGCCACCCCCCACCACGATGTCGGCTTCGCCGAGCTGCACCATCTGTACTCCCAGCACCACGGCGGTGAGACCGGAGGCGCAGACCTTGTTCACCGTCAAGGCCGACGAGGTCACCGGGATGCCCGCCTTGACCGCCGCCTGCCGGGCGGGCGCCTGGCCGCCCCCTGTAGTCAGCGCATTGCCCATGACTGTGTATTCGACCTAGCTGGGTGTCAGGCCAGCCCGTTTCACCGCCTCAGCAATAGCCACCGCACCCAACTGGGGGGCGGTGATCGTTGATAGCGCCCCGTTTAGCTTGCCCATCGGGGTGCGGGCAGCACCCACCAGGACCACTTGATTCATCTGCTTGCCTCCCAGGGTTCCACCTCTTACCGGACTGTCATTATATTATGCTCAACGGGGAGCGTGTGACCGCCCAGGCGCGCACGGGGTCCCGCACCTAGGCAAGAACGAGGCAAACCGGAGGAAAACAGGGGCGGACCGCTACTGCCGCAGCACCCTCTGGTCGCCAACGCGTCGGGTTACCTTCTGCTGGTCGAGGTACTCCATCAGCGCCAGCGCGTACTTGCGACTGGTGCCCAGCAGGTCCCGCACCTGGGCCACGGTAATAGTGCCCTTGGCTCTGGCCTCAGCCACCACTTTGCTCACCATGGTCTCGTAGGCGGCGCTGGTGAACAGCACGCCTTCAGCCAGCTTGACAACCTTGCCCTCCTCAATGAGCAGTGCCAGAAGCTGTGCATCGAGCACGGCATCGCCGGGGGGCGACAGGGGGCTTGCCTCCAGGGCATCCAGAAACACCTTCATCTGCGCCTGTTGCCGCGGCGTCAGGTTTGGCTGGTGCCCGCTCAGACGCAAGCGCGCACCCCCTTCAGCAATCTCCCCAAATTCCAAGAGGCGGGCCAGCACCAGATCGAACGTCCGCTGGGGGAGCCTTAGGCGGCTGCGCACCTCTTCCCTGGGCATCCCACTTCGGATGGGGAACTGCCGGTGGTATGCCTGTAGCTCCTGGCGCACCCGTGCCGCGAGCGCCTGCCATGCAGCGCCCGAGTAGACCAAGGCCCTCCCATCATCCAGTCCCCCCAGCACAATGGCGCGGCCATCCGCCGCCAGGGCGGCAACCGCCGCCTTGACCTCGTCCAGGCTCAGGTGGGCAAGCTGGGCCAGGTTGGCTGTCTCCGCCGACTGGTCCCCCGGCAAGCTGCGTAGTACAAGCTCTGTTGGGTCAGACACCTGGGAGAGGGCTGCCAATCTCTCCATGGTTGCGGCGTGAAAACGGCGGTGACGGCGCACGTTGGTCTCCACTACCTGCCCACCCCCCAGCGTGCGGTTGCCCGCCCGGAGGACAAAGAAATCGCCTTTGACCACGGGCAGTGGCGTCCCGAGCCAGAGCTGCGCCCACGACGTAGCGCCAGGGGTCAGCTCATCCCGGTCCAGCAGTCGGACGCGACAGGAAGCCTCGGACGTGCCCGTGTGGATAGTAACCGACGAGGCGTGCTCCAGCGGGCGCCCCAGGTCGGACAGAACACGTAGCTGCACGTCAATGGCCAGGCTGGGACGGAGCCATTCCGGCATGGTCACCACGTCCCCCCGCCGAATCTGGTCGGTGGCAATCCCAGCCAGGTTGGCGGCCACCCTGGTGCCCGGCAACGCCGGGTCCACCTTATGCCGGTGGGTCTGTAGGCCCCGAATACGCGCGGTCAGGCCGGCGGGCAGCACTTCCACCTCCTGGCCAACCTTCAGCATGCCGTCTATGAGAGTGCCCGTGACCACCGTGCCAAACCCAGCTACGGAGAAGGCCCGGTCCACCGGTAGCCTGGGACGCCCCAGGTCCTTACGCGCGGGCGTCTCTTCCAAGAGGCGGTCCAGGGTAGCCCTCAGGGTGTCTAACCCCTCCCCGGTCACCGAAGAGACGGCCACCAGAGGAGCACCCTCCAGGCAGTTGCCCTTGAGCAGCCCAACCACTTCGTCCTCGACGAGCGTCAACAGCTCCTCGTCCACCAGGTCCTTTTTGGTGAGCGCGACGATGCCGCGTCCGATGTGGAGCAGGTCCAGGATGGCCAGGTGCTCCCGCGTCTGAGGCATAACCCCTTCGTCGGCAGCCACGATGAGCAGGGCCAGGTCCAGGCTGCCCACCCCGGCCAGCATGTTATGGACAAAGCTCTCGTGGCCAGGCACATCCACGATGCTGACCTCTTTGCCGCTGGGCAAGGTGAGCCAGGCGAAGCCCAGGTCAATGGTCATCCCTCGGCGCTTCTCTTCTTCCAGACGGTCGGGGTCTATGCCGGTGAGGGCATGGATGAGGGTGGACTTGCCGTGGTCCACATGGCCGGAGGTGCCGACGACGAACATCTAGATTCGGTTCGAGTATAGCATAGGGGCCACATAGCTAGCTGGGTACGCCCCCAGCAGCAGCGAAGGGGCGTGCAGGGCACGCCTAGCCTATGGCGGCCACGCCTAGGCTGACGGTGCGACGACAGGTCTCGGAAACTGGCTAGCCTCTTCAGCGATGTGCTTCAAGCGTTCACGAATGCCAACGTAGAACAAATGCAGGTCCCTGTCGCTCAACCCCACCGGCACGGGCTGTGCCTGCAGGTTCTGAACTTCTTCTATCAAGTGCTGTCGTTGGTCCAAGTAGCCAACAAGGAGGTTGTTGAGGCCCCTTACCTCCTGGAGGGACCTCTCCGTCCGCCGCTGGGCCGACCTCGTGGCCCTCCAGCCCCGAGCTACAATGAAAAACAAGGCGCCGTAGAGTAGCCCGAAGGCCGCGAACGTCGCCGTGAAGGAAATACGCCGTTGGTCGGAAATGAAACTTGCGTAGGGCGAGTAGTATTGGTAGATCTCGAAGGCACCGCTGGCCTGTTGGCTCCCCGGGAAAACGATGGGTGCATAGACCTCGATCAGAGTGCCCATGAGTCTCTCGCGTTCGTTTTCTGCCTTCTGGGGCACCGATATCTCTCGGGCTATCCCGCCCTCAAGGGCTTCAGCCAGTTCGTGGCTGGGCGGGTACGCCGTGCCTATCTGTGAGAAGTCGTCGGAGTACAGGACCATCTTCCCGTTCCAAAGCTTGACCCGGGCAGTCCGCTCAGAGACGACGCTGTCCGTCACGAATCTGTGGAAAGCGTCCAGTCTGGCTCCCGCCATGGGTCGCTCCAAGTCCTCGGGGGTCAGGTGCTTCACCACCTTCGTGGCAACAATGTCCCTGGCCTCCCGGGCTGCCTCATCGAGCACGTGGTCGCGGACCGAGTTGGCCAAGAAGACGGACAAGGACACCGCGAGCACAGCCATGACCACAAAGCTAATGAGAGAGAACTGAATGAGGGGGTTGTCCCTCCACGAACGCATTGGCCACTCCTTTCTTGCCAGACGCATCTCCACCCCTCTCCCCAGTACCCCAGACCTGGTGCTACCGAAAATACGCCGGAGCACCCATGGCTGTCAAGCCACGCCACCGCAGATAGGCAAATCCGGCAGCGCCTACGCACATCCGCTCACTCGCGCGCCAGTACTTCACTCTACCTAGCCCAACTCTACACACCATCGGCACGAGCCTTCCGGCCATAGCGCCCCACGTGCTATAATCGGCGCTGGCGTGGATGCTGTCATTCAGGTCGAGTCCCTCACCAAGCGCTTCGGCTCCCTGGTGGCAGTGGACGGCGTGTCTTTCGAGGTCCAGCGTGGCGAGGTCTTCGGCATACTGGGCCCCAACGGCGCCGGCAAAACGACGACACTGGAGTGCGTCGAGGGACTCCAGAAACACGACGCGGGACGAGTCCTTGTGCTGGGCGTAGACACTCGCCAGGAGACCAGCAAGGTAAAGAACCACATCGGCATTCAGCTACAGGCGTCAGCCTACTTCGACTACCTGACTCTTCTGGAGATCCTCGAGCTATTCGGCGGCTTCTACCAGCGCCGGGTGGCGCCTATGGACCTCCTGGAGAGGGTCGGCCTGGTCGAGAAAGCCAGGACTACAGTCAACAAGCTCTCCGGCGGGCAGAAGCAGCGGTTTACCATAGCCGCCAGTCTGGTCAACGACCCCGAGGTGCTCTTCCTGGACGAGCCTACTACCGGACTGGACCCACAGGCCCGCCGTCAGATATGGGACTTCGTCCGGTCAATACACAAGGAGGGGCGCACCGTCGTCCTCACCACCCACTACATGGAGGAAGCCCAATTCCTGTGTCACCGCGTGGCCATCATGGACCATGCCAAGATTGTAGCCTTGGACACACCGGCGAACTTGGTCCACCGGCTGCCGGTGCCCTACGAGGTGCACCTGACCTGCGCCTGCGCACTGCCGGAGGCCGAGCTGAAAGGCCTCGCCGGGGTGCATGGCGTGGGACGGGAGAACGGCACGTACAAGCTACAGATCAGCGAGCCTACCCAGGTGCTCCCCACCTTGATTGACTGGGCCAAGGCCAACGGCATAAAGCTGGACCACCTGGAGGTCGTCTCGGCTACCCTGGAAGATGTATTCCTCTCGATTACTGGCCGGCAGTTGAGGGACTAGATGCTCCGACTGTTTCTGGCAAACCTGAAGATCATCGTCCGCAACCGCCAGGGGCTATTCTGGGCGCTGGTCTTCCCCCTGATTTTCGTGACTATCTTCGGACTTTTCAACTTCGACAGCATGGGCAATGCCAAGGTGGCGGTGGTAGACCAAGCCCAGGACAACGTGTCCACGGCACTCATCAAGAACCTGCAATCCATCAAGTTTCTCAAGATCACACAGGAGTTCGACGAGGCCTCGGCTCGGCAGCGGCTCCAGGATGGCCAGGACGACGTAGACTTTGTGCTTGTGTTACCCAAAGGCATGGAGGGAACGCTGCGCTCCGGAGACCCGCGCTTGCTGCCGGCCAACGTGACACTGGTGTACGACCAGGCCAACTTGCAGAGCAGCCAGTTGGTGATCGGCACGCTAACCCAGTTCCTCCAGCAGACGAATATGCAACTGGTGCAGGCCCCGGAGCTGTTGAAGCTACAGGCGGTGCCGGTGCAGGCCCGTCAGGTCAAATACTTCGACTTCCTGCTGCCCGGCTTCGTGGGCATGGGTGTTATGAACTACGCCATCATCGCCATGGCATCCACTCTAGCCCTCTACCGAGAGCAGAAGATCTTCAAACGCATAATGGCCACGCCCCTGAGTGTGGTCAAGTTCTTCTCCGCCCAGGTGCTTGCCAACCTGCTTCTCGCCATGGTACAGGCTGTGGTCATCCTGGCGGCGGGTGTGACCATGTTCCACGGACACATTTACGGCAACGTGGCCTGGGTGCTGGTGATTGTTGTTTTGGGGAATGTGATATTCCTCAACCTGGGGTTCCTGGTGGCGGTGGTGGCGCGCAACCTCAACGCGGCCAATGGCTTGGCCAACGTCATCGCCATGCCCATGATGTTCTTCTCCGGCGTGTTCTTTGGTACGGACATGCTGCCCAAGGTGATGGCGACCGCCGTCCAGTATCTGCCCCTGACCCCCATGCTCGACATCCTGCGCGGAGTGATCATCGAGTCCAAGGTGCCCTGGAGCTACGGCACAGAGCTGGCCATCCTGGCCGGATGGATTGTGGTCACGTCCGTAGCGGTAGTCCGCTTCTTCCGCTTCGACTAGGTCCCGCCACAACCCGGGATGTCCCGAGTGCTCTTCTGGCGGCGTTTTCCTCCCATTTACTATGGGTGGATAGTCGTCGCTGCGGCCTTCGTGGAGCATGTGGTCTCCGTCGGCACTTTCAATAGCCAGGGCGTTTTCCTCAAGCCGATACTGGCCGACTTCGGCTGGGATAGGGCAACGGTGTCCGGCGCCTTTGCGCTGGCCAACCTGGTCTCCGGGCTTTCCTCCCCCTTCACTGGCATGCTCTTGGACAAATACGGGCCTCGAGTCCTGCTGCTGGGTGGCGGCCTGACCCTCGCCGCCAGCTACTGGCTCACCTCTCGGGCCGGCACCCTGGTCCAGTTCTACGTGTTCATCATTGTGTTCCAGGGGATAGGGCGAAGCGCCATCTCCAGCGGCATCATACCCGTTATCCCTCGCTGGTTCGAGGGCAAGAGGGGCCTGACTCAGGGCCTGGTCCAGGCGGGCGGGGGCTTGGGCACCGTGTTGGTGCCACCACTGGCAACGTTCCTGGTGTTCTCCCTGGGGTGGCAAGACGCCTTTGTAGCCCTGGGACTGGCGATTGCGTTGGCTTACATGGTGCTGTCACGCATCATCCGACGCGGCCCCGAAGAGCTCGGCCTACGTCGGGAAGGCAGCGGGGGACCTACCGCACATCCGTCAGGCAGCCGCAAGCGAGAACTTGGCAAACCTCCGGCGGCCAGTTTCACCTTCCGGCAGGCCATGCGTACTCGCGCCCTATGGCAGTTTGCCATCATCGGGGTTGCCGTCAGCTTCAGCCAACTGCTGGTCATGACCCACCTGGTGGCAGATGCCACAGACCAGGGGATCTCGCCTGTCCAGGCGGCCACTTTCCTCTCGATGGTGGGTATCTCCAACATGGTTGGCAAGCTGGTCATGGGGCCGGTGTCAGACCGCATCGGGAGGCGGGCCTCCATGACCATTTCCTTTGCCCTGGCCGGAGCGATGCTCCTGTGGCTCATGGCCGCCCGGGACGCCTGGTCATTCTACGTCTTCGCCCTAATCTTTGGCTTCGGCTACGGGAGCTGGATGCCCATGTTCCCCTCGCTGACCGCAGACCTCTTCGGCGTGGGCTCCCTCGGTGCGGTCTACGGCATTGTCCGTGCCAGCACCAGCCTGGGAGGAGCACTGGGATCGTACGCCGGAGGCATCATCTTCGATATGACCCAGAGCTATAACTATGCCTTTCTCACAGGCACCGTGCTCCTGGTCCTGGGCATTGTGCTCATGGTCACCCTGAAGCGGCCGGCGGCACCGGGCCCCGTGTCCCAGCCAGGCTAGTCAAATAGACATTCCTGTGTTGGCGTCTACTGTCGTATTTGCGACGCTCAGGGTGTCTCGCTTGACGCACTAATACCAGGGCCGTACACTAGATTCTGACGCACAGACGCAGATGCGCCCGCGCGTCAGACTGCTCAGAGGTCATGGACATGAAGAAGATGACGGTCATATTCGAGGACGAGGACCTGTACACCGCAGTAAAGGTGGAGGCAGCTCGACGCAACCGCCCACTGAAGCAACTGGTGACCGAAGCTCTGCGCGAATGGCTGGAAGATCAGGAAGATGCCGAATTGCTGCCGATAATAGACGCATCGCTGGCCGAGTGGCAAGAGAAGGGCGGCATCGAGGCAAGCGAGTTCTTCAAACAGATTAGGGCCGCGGAGACAAACCCTTCTCGTGCCGTATCGAGTTGAGATCTCCCCTGCCGCTGCCAGGGAACTGATACGTATCCCTCCCCAAGACCGAGACAGGCTGGAGTTGGTGATTGCTTCTCTGAAAGGCGAGCCTAGACCCCGAGGGGCGCGTAAGGTGAAAGGCAGGGAAGGGGTGTTTCGCGTGAGGGTTGGCGGCTATCGCGTGGTGTATAGGACGTCCGATGACGAGCATCTCGTACTCATCATCTGGGCAGGCAGGCGCTCTGAGAGCACCTATCGCAGGCTCTAACCTACCCCCCCAGCGGCCACGGAAAAGCCGCCGACCATTACTGTGGCAAGAACCGCCAGAATGCCTCATTGCCCAGGAGCCGTCCCCGGGACGTAAGGCGCAGATGGCCGTCCTGGACCTCTACCAGGCCCAGCTCCGTCAGTTCCTTGACCTGCGGGCCGTAGGCGACGACCAGCCCTACGCCAAAGCGCCGGCGGAAGCCCTCCAAACTGACGCCGGACGTCACCCTCAGCCCCAGCACCATCGTCTCGGCTATCTCCAACTCACGGCCAATGAGTTCAGCGCCCGCAACAGCGCTGCGGGAGCCTATGACCTGGAGGAGGTCGCCTGACACTGGACGCAGCTCGGCCCCCCGCCGCACATAGTCCTGCGGTGTCTCCACGTTGTGGAAGCGATACCCCCCCCAGACACCGCCCTGTCCGCTTTGCGGACTCCGACAAGCTCTCTGTTCCTTGGGGAGTCGGAGAGCTAGTCGAAGAGAGGAGTGCGCTCCCGCGCCCAAGCCCAGATAGGGCTGGTTGCGCCAGTAGATGAGGTTGTGCTGGCACTCCCTGCCCGGTAGTGCCCAGTTGGAGATCTCGTAGTGGACATACCCTGCATGTTCCAGCAGCTCCTCGGCCAGCAGGTACATGTCGGCGGCCACATCGGGGTCGGGGTGGGGACGCTCCCCCGATTCGAGCCACCGGGCCATAGGTGTGCCCTCTTCCACCGTCAGACAGTACAGGGAGAGGTGCTCTGGGCACAGTCGTAGCGCCTCCTCCAGGCTGGTGCGCCACGATAGGACCTCCTGGCCCGGCAGCCCGTAGATCAGGTCCAGGTTGATGTTGTCGCACCCGACCTGCCGCGCCAGCGAGAACGACTCGCGGGCAGCATCTGCATCGTGGATGCGACCCAGCATCCGGAGCTCGCTATCGTGGAAGCTCTGCACGCCCAGGCTAACTCGGCTAACGCCGAGGCGTCGGGCACCCCCCAGCCAGGCCCGGTCCACCGTGCCCGGGTTGGCTTCAATGCTCACCTCAGCCCCCGGAGCCAGCGCCAGGTGGCGGCCCGCCGCCTCCAGCAGCAAGTCCACATGGTCGCCCGACAAGAGCGAGGGCGTCCCTCCACCCACGTACAGTGTAGAGGCCACCAGCCCCTGGTCGGCCCACAGCTCCATCTCCCTGATTAGCGCAGAGCAGTATGCCGGCAACTGCTCCTCCAACCCGGCGTACGAGTTGAAGTCGCAGTAGGCGCACTTGCGACGGCAGAAGGGGATGTGCAAATAAAGCCCGATTACCTGAGACATGGCTACAACACAATGATACTATGCCCGTAGCCCCGAGTGGGTCCACCCCACGGTTCTGCCGATTATCTTACTCAATGCCAACCTATTGGTTCTTGACGAGACTGGTTCAATGGTACAGAATAGCCGCATGCAGTGGAATGACGGAGGGGCGGCGCCTGACCAGTCCGCTCGGCGGGAGAAGCTAAGGCGCCAGACCGGAATCATGTTGGGCCATGTCCTGGTCGGCCTGCGGCCCTGGGGGGCGCAGGTGCGTCTCCTAGCGGAGTTGAGTGTGCCTCAGCTCAGGACCATGCTGACCGTGCACAGCACAGGGGCGCTGCGCATGAGTGACTTGGCCGCGCGGCTACAGGTTGGGTTGCCCGTGGTTACCAGCCTGGTCAACGCGCTAGAGGCTAAGGACCTCGTCACCAGGGAACATACCCGCGAGGACCGGCGGGTCGTCATGTGCTCTTGCACGGAGACCGGGCACCTGGAGGCAGAGCACTTTTGGAGTGGCCTGCAAGCGCGCGTTAACGAGTTGGTGGCCGGCCTCACCGAGAACGAGCTAGAGACAGTGGCCCGGGGCCTGGAGCTGTTGGCCAATGCCGGGAAACTACTCCCGGCTGCGCTGGCTGAGATGTCGGTCCCCCTTCAACCGCCGCCAGGCAAGGGGAAGCGCACCGAGCCGCCAGGGGAGCGTGGGCTGAAATAGGGGCGACGCATCGGGGAGGTGCTGCGGCCCTGCTTTCCATCACTGCCCAAGAATAGCGATTCAGGGTGTACGTGCTCGCCGCATCGGGACACGCAGGTCGTAGACTGGGAATTCCTTCCCGTCATTGCGAGCCCCGACATGTTGGGACGAGGCAATCTCCGGCCCGAGTCAATGTTCCCGACAGGTCGGGACTTAGTACTCCTCCGACTAAATATGGCGACGTATATGACTTGTAGAAACGGCGCCCGTCAGTTACCATCCTTCTTGGAGGAGGATGGTTCGCTATGCCGAGAGCAAGCCCATTCGAGATCAAGCTGTCGCCGCAAGAAAGACAGGTTCTGGAGAGTC
>ORJL010759659.1_pt1 | contig 76174 bp, 60 predicted proteins | sample 1779941 | NCBI WGS metagenome assembly ORJL01 (sample SAMEA104232317, study PRJEB22302) | groundwater metagenome | biome: forest; feature: aquifer; material: groundwater | place: USA | collected 2011-08-07 | depth 5.8 m | reverse complement strand
TGCGGGTCGTCGTAGACATCCGTCATACGCCGCACCACGTTTACCACATGCCCGTCGGCCTTGAGCATCTTTTCCCACTCCTCCGCGGGCTTGGTGGCCAAGCGGTCTGCGATGACTTTCGCCAGCCCTTTGGCGTGCTGGTTACGCTTGATGGGATCCTTGTATTCGGGATCGTCAGCCAGTTTGTCCAGCCCAAGGATGCGGCAGAACCTCTCCCAGCGCTCGCCTGGGAGAGAAAAGAATATGTACAGGCCGTCCTTGCACTGGTAGATGCTGGGCAAGGCGTCTGGCGGGAGCCTGGAGGGGTAGGCGGGGCCTTCTGCGTGGGGCACGGGCTTCTGGTCCAGGGGCGTGGCTCTGGTCAACTGCGTGGAGTGCATCATCATGGCGGACTGGAGCAGGCTGACCTCTATCTTCTGTCCTTTGCCGGTGCGCTGCCGCTCCAACATTGCCAGGGTCACCCCGTAGACCGCCAGAATGGCGTTGGCCATGTCGAAGTTGAAGAACAGGGAAGTTCTGGGTGCCTGCCCCGGTGGTTGGTGGTGCTCCAGAATGCCAGAGCGGGCCTGGGTGACGATGTCTATGCCGGGGAGGAATGCTTCCGGCCCTCGTTCGCCCGCATAGGTCATGGATGCGTAGATGATCCGTGGGTTGACGGCGGCTAGCTGCTCGTAGCCGATGCCCAGCCGCTCGGGCGAGCCGGTCTTCATGTTGATGACAACGACGTCCGCCCATTGGGCCAGGCGGTGTACTGCCGCCAAGCCTTTGGGGTGCCTAAGGTTCAACACCACGGAGCGCTTGTTACGGTTGAAGGTGAAGAAGGCCAAGCTCAGGCCGTTGGCGAAAGATGGGGCGTAGTACCTCGCAGGGTCTCCCTCCGGAGGCTCAACCTTGATGACCTCTGCGCCCTGGTCCGCCAGGTGCATGGCCGCGCATGGCCCCGCCAGCACGGACCCAAACTCTATGACTTTAAGACCCTCCAATGGTAAAGTCATACCCTCTCCTCCTAACCCAGATGTTGCGTAACGATACTCTAGCCCAGTATCTCCTCCGCCGCTAGCTCCACTATCTGCTCATCGGTGTAGCCCAATTCCTGGAGGATTTCCTGGGTGTGCTGGCCCAGAGTAGGAGCAGGGCGACGGATGCGCGCTTCTCCCGCTGAGGCCGACAGTCGTACCGGCGTGTTTATCGCCGTGACGTGTTGGAAGCCTGGCTGGTCAAAGGTGGTAATCATCTCGTTAGCTACGACCTGAGGGTCGTCGTATACCTCTTCCAGGTGTTTGACCACACTGGCCACCTGGTCCGCTGCCTTGAGGATGGCCTCCCATTCTGCCGCGGGCTTGGTGGCAAAGCGGCGCGACAGGACATCATAGATCTCCTGGGCGCGAGCATTGCGCGCGTTGCCGTCTTGCAGCGTGGGATCTTTGCCGAGGTCATTTAAGCCCAGGGCGCGGCAGAACACAGGCCACCTTCCGGCGGGCATCATGAAGAGGATGTACCTGCCGTCGCTGCAAGGGTAGATAGTGGGCAACCTGTTCGGCAGTCCTCCGCCTTTGGATGGATAGGCGGGCGCCAAGGCTGGTGGCACAGGCTCCTGGTCTACAGGAATGGCCCTGGTCATCTGTATAGCGTGCAGCATAATGGAGGACTGAAGAAGGTTGACCTCCACCTTCTGGCCCTTGCCTGTGCGGACGCGGTCCAGCAAAGCTACCGCAGTGCCATAGGCGGCCAGCATGGCGTTGGCCATATCGAAGTTGAAGAGGCTTGTGTTGACAGGTGGGCGGTCGGCTGGCCGGTGGACTTCCATGACTCCAGACCTGGCCTGGGTAACGATGTCGAAGCCGGGCAAGGTGGCCTCTGGGCCTTTTTCCCCCAGAGATGTCATGGACGCATATACAAGCCTGGGGTTTATCTTGGCCAGTTGTTCGTAGCCGATGCCCAGCCTGTCAGGTGAGCCGACGCGCATGTTTATTACCATGACGTCTGCCCAACGCGTCAGACGGTGGGCTACCTCAAGGCCCTTGGGTTTGTATACGTCCAGGAGGATGGAACGCTTGTTGCGATTGAAGGTAAGGAAGCCCAAGCTGAGGCCGTCGGAATCAGGGAAGGCTGGCGAAAGTTGGCGGGCGGAATCGCCGGTCCCGGGTGGCTCTACTTTTATGACCTCCGCTCCCAAGTCTGCCAGGAGCATAGCCGCGCATGGCCCGGCTAGCACTGAGCAGTACTCCACAACCTTAATACCATCCAGCGGCAAAGCCATACCTTCTCCTCCACGTGGAATAGCATTAGCTTCTAGCAGGGAGTGCGCTAAATACGGCCCAGGTACAGATTGCCAGCTAGTCTAACGCAGGAATCCGACTCTGTAAAGGAGGCGCGGGCGGCACGACCAAACCAGAAGGAAGGGATCAGTGGGCCTTGCGGCCCGACATCCACTCCTTGACCTTGTCGGCGACTTCTCTGGCCTCGGGCCAATGGTGGGGGTTGTGGCTGTGCTGGAGCACCAACTCACCGTTGAAGTACACGTGGAACTTGCCATGGCTTCCTGGCATTAGCCGGAAGCTGCTGACCACGTCTCCGTACTGCTGAAGGACCTCGCCCGCTATCCAAGCGGCCCGTAAGCCGTACCCTCAGTTGTGGCAATACTCCAGGGTGATTTCCAGCTTTTCTTGCGCCAATGCAATCCTCTTAGCTTGCTATCCTACAGGCAAGTCTATCTGGTACTGGCTGACCAGCCCCTTGAGGAACGTTGCCGTCTTCTCATCAGGCTCGGTCAAGGGCAGGCGAGGCTTGCCCACATTAAACCCCGCCAGGTTCACGCAGTATTTCACAGGAATGGGGTTGGAGACCACGAAGAGCCCCTTGGACATGGGAAGGAGCCTGCGGTGCTCCGCCGCCGCGCCTTCCACGCTCCCATCCAGGAGCATTTGCATCATGGCCTTGATCTGGAGTCCCACCAGGTGGCTGGCCACGCTGACTACTCCGTACCCGCCCAGGCACATGACGCCGAAGGTGTCCGAGTCGTTACCGCTCCACACCTTGAAACCAGGGGCTGCGCCGCTGATGATCTTGGCGATCTGGTCGAAGTCGCCGCTGGCCTCCTTGATGCCTACGATGTTGGGTACATGGCTCAGGCGGATGGTGGTCTCAGGGGCCATGTTGGTGATGGTACGGCTGGGCACGTTGTACAGAATGCACGGCAGGTCCGTGCTCTCCGCTATGGCCTTGAAGTGCTGGTAAAGGCCGTCCTGTGGAGGCTTGTTGTAGTAGGGAACCACCAGAAGCAGGGCGTCTGCGCCGGCCTCCTGGGCCTCCTCGCTAAGCTCCACGCTCTCCGCTGTGCTGTAGTTACCAGTCCCTGCGACTACCGCTCCCTTTCCCTTCAGGGCCTCTCGCACCTCGTGGAATAGCCGGACTTTCTCCTCTTTGGTGAGGGTGGGCGACTCGCCGGTGGTGCCGGAAACCACAACGCCGTCGCTGCCGGATTCTACCAGGGCTTTGGCCAGGCCTTTGGCCTGGGTATAGTCTACTTTGCCGCCTTCGTCGAAGGGGGTCACCATTGCCGTCAAAAGCCTGCCGATTTCACCCATCGTGCACCTCCCGCCAGGGTTGCCAGAAGTTTATCACACCCTGCGCCGGACGAGCAGGTCTTGCTTGAGCAGTTCTTCGGCGATTTGGATGGCGTTCAGCGCGGCGCCCTTCCGCAGGTTGTCGCCCACGACCCAGATAGAGAGGCCGTTTTCCAGGGCTATGTCCTTGCGTATGCGGCCTACGAAAACCTCATCCTTGCCGGCGGCATCGGTTGCAATAGGGTAGACCTTGTGGGCCACGTCGTCCTGCACGATGACGCCGGGAGCTTCACTCAGGACCTGGCGAGCCTCTTGTGGGGAGAATGGATGGGAGAACTCTATGTGTACCGCCTCGCTATGGGAGATTGGGACGGGAACACGGACGCATGTGGCAGACACTGGTAGCTGAGGCAGATGCATGATTTTTCGCGTTTCGTTTTGCATCTTGATTTCCTCTGTGGTGTAGTCGCCGTCAGCGAACTCTTCCACATGAGGGAGCACATTGAAAGCCAGCGTGTGAGGAAAGGTAGAGTGGGTGGTCTTCTTATTTTCCAACACGTCTCGAGTTTGCTGCATCAGTTCCACGATACCTTTGCCGCCCGCGCCTGAAGCGGACTGGTAGGTGTCCACAATGACACGCCTGATGGGGTTGGCGCGGTGCAGAGGCGCCAAGGCCATGAGCATGACTATGGTGGAGCAGTTGGGACTGGAGATGATGCCATGGTGCTCCCGGATATCGTCTGGGTTGATTTCCGGTATGACCAGGGGCACATTTGGGTCCATTCGCCAGGCAGATGACTTGTCCACTACTATGGCGCCGTGCTTGGCAGCCTCCGGGGCCAGTTTCTTGCTGGTGCTGCCGCCAGCGGCGAAGAACGCGATCTCTGCGCCACTGAAGCACTCAGGCTTGGCTTCATGGACGGTGAACCTCTTGCCTTTGAAGGTAATCTGCATGCCCTCGGAACGGGCGGACGCGAAGACGCGCAGTTCTTCTATCGGGAAGTCGCGCTCTTCGAGGATGTTAAGCACCTCTCTGCCGACGGCTCCGGTGGCACCTACTACGACGACGTTAGCCTTACGCAATGTGTGTCATACTCCTCGTTGTTCTTGGCTAGCGTAATTGGGCTTAATGCTCACGAGAGACCGAGGATGTCCTCCAGCCGGGTTACCAACTCCCTTCGATTGACCACGTCTTTGATGGCCAGCATCAGCGCCGGCATGTAGCACTCCCGGCTAATGGTGTCATGGCGCAGGCTCAGGGTCTGGCCAGCGATGCCGAAAACCACCTCGTGCTGGGCGAGACGCCCGGGCATTCTGGAGCTATGGATGGATACGCCGTTGAACTCGCCTCCCCGAGTCCCAGCCAGGGGCTCCATCTCGGGCTTGGGCCTGGTGAATTTCTTCTCGCCGGCAATGGCCCGGGCCAGCCCAAGGGCGGTGCCGGAAGGGGCGTCTATCTTGGTCTCGTGGTGAGCTTCGTAGATGTCGGCGTAGTCGAAGTAGCGGGCTGCGATGCGCACCAGGTAGTTCAGGAGAACGGCGCCTATGGCGAAGTTTGGCACCGCTATGATGCCCACGTGGTGTCGGCTGCTCAGGTCCGACAGCGTTTTAAGATCATTCTCTTTCAGGCCGGTGGTGCCTATGACCAAGTTCAGCCCTTTGGCTGTGGCCTTGGGGGCCATGGCCATGCAGGCAGCGGCATTGGAGAAGTCCACCACCACATTGGCCTGGCAGCGGGCAAGAAGAGACTCCAGGCTGTTAGCATATGGTATGGCCCTCTTCCCGCCGCCTGGCAGGAGAAGAGTATCTCCACTGGCAATGACGTCTACGGCACCCACGGGTTCCAGAGCTGGATCGCGAGCCACAGCAGCCAGTATCTCTCTGCCCATGCGTCCCATGGCGCCGTGTACTATTACCCGGACAGGGCTCATGGTCAAGCCTCCATTAGAAGCTTCTGGGCCCGCGTGGAGGACCGGATTGCGAGCCGCCACGCCTAGGTGGCCGGCGATCGCCGTCAGGGCCTGGCCGGCGACCCGGTCCTGAAGCCTTTGCCGCCTCACGGCGTGCTTCGGTGGCGGCGGCGTCTTCGTGCACTGCCCGGCGGGAGAGGTTGATCCTGCCCATCCTGTCTATCTCAGTGACCATTACCGTGACTTCGTCGCCTACCTGGACTTCATCCTGGACCCTCTCGACGCGATACTCGGCCAGCTCGCTGATGTGCACCAGGCCTTCTTTGCCAGGGAGGATCTCTACGAAGGCTCCGAAGTCCATGAGGCGAGTCACCTTGCCGGTGTATACCTCTCCTACCTCGGCCTCTTTGACCAGCCCTTGAATGGCGGCCATGGCACGTTCCGCCGATTCCAGATTGGGAGAGCCCACAACAACCGTGCCGTCGCTCTCCACGTCTATGGTGACCTTGTGCACCTGGATCAGGGAGCGGATGGTCCTACCTCCAGGGCCTATGACAGTGCCTATCTTGTCAACAGGGACCGTTATCTTCAGGATCCGCGGCGCGAAGGGGCTGAGTCCTTCCCTGGAACGCCCTATGGTTTGAAGCATCTTGTCCATGATGAAAAGGCGGCCCCTGCGAGCCTGGGCCAGGGTTTGCTCCAGCACTTTCTGTGCAATTCCCTTGACCTTGGTGTCCATCTGCAGGGCTGTTATCCCTTGAGTTGTCCCAGCCACCTTGAAGTCCATGTCTCCCTGGAAGTCCTCAATGCCCTGTATGTCTGTCAGTACGGCATACTCCTTGGTGTTCTCGTCCATGATGAGACCCATGGCCACTCCCGCCACAGGCGCCTTTATGGGCACGCCCGCGTCCATGAGGGCCAGGGTGCTGCCGCACACGCTGGCCATGGAGGTGCTGCCGTTGGAGCTGAGGACCTCTGAGACCAGGCGTAGTGTATATGGGAAGTCTGCCTCACTGGGTATCACCGGCAGCAAGGCTCGCTCCGCCAGAGCGCCGTGCCCGATCTCCCGGCGGCCGGTGCCAAGACGCCGCACCTCGCCAGTGGAGTAGGGCGGGAAGTTGTAGTGGTGTATGTAGCGCTTGGTTGCCTCCGGGCTGATTGTATCCAGCATCTGCGCTTGCCCCAGCGAGCTGAGGGTGGCAATGGTCAGTACCTGAGTCTGGCCACGCTGGAAGAGGCCGGAGCCGTGGGTCCTGGGGAGAATCCCCACATCTATGCTTATGGGCCGGATCTCTTCTACGCCACGGCCATCAGGACGTTTGCCTTCTCGCAGGATCTTGGTGCGCATCACCTTTTTCAGTAGTTTCTCAAAGGCCTCTGTGACCTGGCCGGCTTCATACGTGGCGGCGAAGTGTTCCTTAGATTCATCTTTCAGGGCATCCAGAGCGGCGTTACGCTCTCCCTTGGCGGCGCCCTGGTCAAACAGGGCTTCTACTCGCTTCCCCAACAGGGCGGCCATCTGGGATTCCAGGCCTGCGGGGAACTCCGGGGCTACGAAAGAGACCTTTGGCTTACCCAACTCCCGGCGGATCTCCTCCTGGAGTTCCAGTATCTGCTGGTTCACGTTCTGCCCGAATTGCACTGCTTCCAGGACGATCTGCTCTGAGACCTCTTTGGCACCTGCCTCTATCATGACCACGGCGTCTCGGGTTCCGGCTACCATCAAGTCCAGGCTACCCGACTGAAGCTGGGAGAAAGTGGGGTTCACCACCAACTCGTTGTTTACATAACCTACACACGTGGCACCGACAGGCCCGTCAAAGGGGATTTCGGATATGCAGAGGGCGGCGGACGCGCCGATGATGGAAAGGGTCTCGGGTGGGTTTTCCTGGTCCGCGGACAGCACGGTTACGATAACCTGGACTTCGTTGCGGAAGCCCTTGGGAAAGAGTGGGCGGATACAGCGGTCGGTCAGCCGGGCGGCCAGGATGGCCTCCTCGGTGGGACGGCCCTCCCTACGAAAGAAGCTACCTGGAATCCTTCCTACCGCGTACAGGCGCTCTTCATAGTCTACTGTAAGCGGGAAAAAGTCTGTGTTCTCTCTGGGCGGAGCGGTGCAGACGGTAGCCAGTACAATGGACTCACCGTATCTAACCAGGGCGGCTCCGGAGGCCTGCTCGGCAACCTTGCCTAACTCAATAGTTAGGAGACGCCCTCCAATAGTGCGTGAAAAAGTCTTAGACATACCAGATACTCCTATCTTTGAGCGGCATCCCTACAAAAAGGCAGTAGCACTCCGACAAGCCGGGGTGCTACTGGCGCAGTCCCAGACGCGAGATCAGGGATCTGTACCGCTCCGGGTCCTCACGGTTTAGGTAGGATAGGAGCCGCCGCCGTCGTCCCACCAGATGCAGAAGCCCACGGCGACACTGGTGGTCTTTGCGGTGAACTTGCAGATGGCCGGTCAGTTGGCTGATACGTCCCGTCAGTAAAGCAACCTGGACTTCTGTAGAGCCAGTGTCGGTTTCGTGGGCTCTGTACTCTGTGGTAAGAGCCTGTTTACGTTCGTTAGTCAGCATGCCACTCTAAGGTTTTTGCTCCTTCTATTTATTCAAGAAAGAACTATACCATACTGTGTGTGGACAGGCAATTCCTAACAGTGTACGACGCAAGCTCTTTTGGTTCACGGGGCGTGGCTGCAGTATATGGTACCCTGTAAGCCACGAATCGAGCGCACCAACCGACATCTGTGGCCTGATGTGCCGCTGGCAGAGATCTCAGGTTTGCAGTATCTTGGCAGCAACGTGGTATCTTAGACTCAATGTTATCAATATCGTCCAGTATCGCGCGAACTGAAAGTATCCTTCTTCTCGTCATCAAAGCGGGAGCGTTTCTGGTTATTCTCACCCCTCTGGTGGTGACGGGGAGTACTCTTTTCCCATATGTAGTAGGGAAGGCTGTCTACGTTCGAGTCCTCATAGAGGTCATGTTTGCCTGCTGGGTTCTTCTGGCTGTCTGGAACCCGGAGTACCGCCCGCCGCGTTCCTGGATTCTGTGGCTCTTCGGTGCGTACTTGTGCGTAAGCCTACTGGCTGCTGTAGCGGGTGTCAGTTTTCAGCGTAGCTTTTGGGGTGACTACCGCAGGATGGGTGGCGTTTTCGATCTGGCCCACTGGGTTGCCTTCGCCGTTGTACTGGTTGGGGTATTCAAGAACAATGCCAATTGGCGTTGGCTTCTGAACGCACAACTCGGCGTCAGCCTGCTGGTAGCCCTCTTGGGCCTTGCCCAGTACTACGGTGTGCATGTGCTTGACACATTGTCCGGGTACCTCAGTTCCGCTGGGCGAGTGGACATAACGTTTGGAAACGCCACGTATGTGGGCGCGTACATGGTGGTCAACGTGCTCCTGGCTCTGGCGTTTCTTGCGCACTCTCTTCAGACACCTCCGGCACAGCCTCAGCCAGCGGGGCGTCTGGGCCGCCAGGAAAGGCGAAGACGCGAGGCCAGAGTGCAAGCCAGAACACCTTCTTTGCCGTGGCAGTTTTTCTGGATCGTCACGGCTATCCTGGACCTGTGGGTACTTACATTGAGCGGTACGCGGGGTGCGGTGGTGGGCCTGGTGGCTGGACTTCTATTTGCGGGCGCAGGCTACCTTCTGTACGGTGGCCGGCCCAGATTAAAGCTGGCGGTAGGGGTGTTGATGGCTGTTCTGGTCACGGCCATGCTGGCGGCGCCTCTGGTGCGCGATTCTGCCGTTATGCGGGAGCTTGCCAAGGTCAACATCACGGTGCAGCGTTTCCGAACGGCTTTCGGCAGCGGGCTTGAGGACTCCTCCATCAAGATAAGGTTGACTACGGCCAGGACCGGGCTCCGCGCATTTGCCAGCGCCCCAGTTCTGGGATGGGGGCCAGAGAACTTTGCGGCGGCCTTCGACAGCTATGTGCAAGCCCGCGAGTTTCCTCTGGAGGCTCAGATGGCCGACCAAGCTCACAATAAGCCAGTGGAGGAACTGACTACTCGAGGGCTCCTGGGGTTTCTTGTCTATGCGCTGTTCATTGGATGGATAGTGTGGGTGGCGGCACGTACCGTGCGTGCGGGCACAGAAGAGCGCTACTTCGCACTGTTTGTGGGAGCGGCGCTGGTGGCCTACGTGATCCAGGACGTTTTCCTTTTCGATACGCCTGGTACGTTCTTTCCGTTTGTTATTCTTGCTAGCTGGTTGGCGCTTAGGGAGAATCGGACTCGCACCGAGAGTACCAGGTCCGGCACCGCAGCGGAGATGGGCAGGCCCTCCAGGTCAGAAGGGGTTGGAAAGGGGAGGAGAAGCGTAAATGACTTGGAGGCTTCGCCGTGGCTGCTGCCGGTTGTGTCAGTATTTGCCTTGATGGTTCTAGCGACATCGCTGTACTTTTTCAACTACCGCCTTTACCGTGCAGCACAGCTATTTCCAGTGGAAGGGGTCAACGCAGTGACCTTTGTCAGGGACTCGCAGCAGAGTTTCAAGACGTTCCCACCCACGGCGAACCTGGGGCGTCAGGTGTTGTTCGATACCTTGCTGAGGAATTGGGATCGCTTGCCTGCCGATACTAGATCCGGTCTCCTCGAGGCGGTATCAGGTGAAGGGGAAGCTGCATTTAGAGGAGAGCCTCACAATGCACGGATGCACATTAGCTTGGCCCGCCTTTACCAGCTTGCCAGCGCTTCCGACTCCCAGTACCTTTCGGTGGCACAAAGCCACGTGGAGGTAGTGCAGCAACTTGCTCCTGGGCTGCTCGACACAATGGAGTTGGCAGTGGAGCAGGAGGTGGCGGCGAAGAAATATGCCGAGGCCCTTACCATGGTGTACAAGTACATGGGCGCGGACCCGGTCATGCAGCAAAGCCTTGGTGCCCTTATGAACAGAGTCCAGAGTCTTCTTGGTGCTCAGATTGGGCTGGACGAGTACCTGTGTCGTTGGGCGGGCAAGTCCAACCTCACTCTGGAGGAGCGGTCGAAGATCCAATGTGAACAAAAACCCACCCCGTGACATGGGGTGGGTTTCCAGAAACGTCCTTTGCCCAGAGAGGGCAGGGGATAGGTGCAGCTATTTCACGGGTACTTGCGGATGTTCCGGGGTGTATTCCGGCACCAGGGCTACCAGTCTCGCCTTGACTTGCTCTGGGGTTAGAGCGGGCAGGTCTTGTCCTAGTTGCACGGCCTCCTTCACCGTGTTCCGCTGTGACGGAGGGTCTCGTAGGATCCACAGTTTAGGGTGATTAGTGTGCGCCATGACCTCTTCCTTGAAAGAGAGTTCCTCAAAGAGCTTCTCGCCAGGGCGTAATTCCGTAATAACGATCTTGATGTCCGCGTCCGGCGTGTGGCCAGAGATGTGGATGAGTTCCCTGGCCAGGTCTATGATCTTGACGGGGTCCCCCATGTCCAAAACGAAGATTTCCCCACCTGTGCCCATGGCGCCCGCTTGCATTACAAGCTGGGCTGCTTCGGCGGGAGTCATGAAGTACCGGCGAGCGTCTGGATGAGTCACCGTAACGGGGCCGCCTCTAGCTATCTGTTCCTGGAAGATGGGGACCACGCTGGCGTTGCTCCCCAGCACGTTGCCGAAGCGCACTGCGACGAATTTGGTGGCCCCATTGCCATTCATGGCCTGGAGCAGTAGCTCGGCCACCCGTTTAGTGGCGCCCATTACACTGGTAGGGTTAACGGCTTTGTCCGTGGAAATGAACACGAAGGTTGAAACGCCGTTCTCTTGAGCCGTTCTTGCCAGGTTCATGGTGCCCAGGACGTTATTCCGAACAGCTTCGGCGGGGACACGCTCCATCAGGGGCACGTGCTTGTAAGCAGCGGCGTGGAAGATAACGTGAGGACGATGAGTACGCAGGAGGTTAGACATGGTGGTGTAGTCGCAGATGTCGTGGACCTCCGCAAGAAACGGCTGTCCCGCAAACTGCTTTTGGAACTCGGCTTCGAAGAAGAAGAGCGAGTTTTCGGCGCGGTCTACCAGAAGCATCAGTTCAGGATGAAGCGGCGCTATCTGTCTGGCCAGTTCCGAGCCGATAGTCCCGGCTGCTCCGGTGATCAGAACGCGTTTGCCTTTCAGGAACCTGCCTATGGTTTCCATGTCCAGCTTCACGGGCTCGCGTCCCAAAAGGTCGGCGATCTCTATCTCGCGGAGGTTGCTGAAGCTGACTCGCCTGTCCAGAAGATTCGTCAAAGGAGGCAACGTCCGGAATGAGACTCCGGCGGCCCTGCACTGCGCTACCATGTCGTGCATCTGCTCACGCGAGGCGGATGGGATGGCTATGACGATGGTGTCGACTCTGTGCTCGGCTACGACGGCTGGAATATCGCGGCGGTTGCCTAGGACAGGGACGCCCAAGACGGATGCACTGGCTTTCCAGGGGTCGTCATCAATAAAGCCAACTGGCAAAAGCCCAAACTCTGGCCGGTTCTGGGCTTCGCGGCATAGGGCTGCACCTGCATCGCCGGCCCCGATGATGAGCAGCCTCTTTTCCGATCGTTCTGCTTTTCCCTGGTCAAGGGGGCCTCGAGCGGCCAGTCGCCCCAGGAGTCGCACACCTCCAAGCATGAGGAGGTTCAATATCCAGTCCAGGATGAATACTCCCTTGGGGAATGTATCTAGACCGAAGATTAGCCACACTAGAGGTACGAAGATGACTGTGCCCAAGGTGGTGGCTTTGGCTATCTGTAATGCGTCTCTTACGCTGGCATAACGCCATATGCCCTGGAACAGGTGGGAGAGCCCCAGAGTTCCCAGCCGTACCACCAACACCAGCGGCAGCGTTTTGAATAACACGCCTTCAGGGAGAGGCCCAAACCTGAAGTCATAGCACAGGAGGAAGCTGAGGAGATACGCGGCGACTATCAGCGCTACATGTACCAGAATGACAATGGGCCGACGATAGCGCCTGACAAAAGGTGGAAGCCAGGAGGTATCCAGCGCTATCAAGATAGCTCCTCCGTGAGGGACTGGAGCTGGTCGCACACGTATTGCACCGAGGCCCTACTCATGTTGCCGTGGAAGGGTAGCGCCAGTGTGGAAAAGGATACAGCTTCCGTCACAGGGAAGTCGCCAGCCTTGTAGCCGAACTTTTCTGAGTAGAATGGCATCAGGTGGATCGCTGGGAAGTACGGCCTGGTTGGAATGCCCTTGTCCTTCAGGCGCTGGACGACTTTGCTGCGGTTGACGCCGTTGTTTAGGCGGATCACGTAAACAAACCAACTCATCTTTGCATCAGGACGCTGGACCGATGTAGAAAGGTACGGTACGTGCCGGAGTTCTTCGTTGTACCAGCCTGCGACCTGTGCCCGCTTCTCAAGCAGCTCATTCAGTCGCTCCAGTTGCGCTACGCCCAAGGCGGCGTGTAGCTCGCTAAGGCGGTAGTTATAGCCCAGCCTGACGTGTTCCAGCCACTCGCTGGATGGGCCACGGCCCTGGTTCCTGAGACTGCGGCACATCTCTGCCAGGTCTTCATCGTCGGTCAGGACCACGCCACCTTCGCCGGTGGTTATCTGCTTGTTGGGATAGAAGGCGAACACGCCAGCGTCGCCGAAGGATCCGGCAGGCCTGCTGTGGTAGGAAGCGCCCAGGGCCTCGGCGGAGTCTTCAATGAGCCTTAAGTTATACTTCTCTGCAATGCTCTTTAGGGCGTCCCAGTCTGCGGGGTGGCCAAAGACGTCCACTGCCAGAATAGCTTTGACACGCTTTCTGAGAGACGTCCGACGTCGAAGTATGGACTCCACCTTGTCGGGGTCGAGGTTGAGTGTGTCATCCTGGATGTCCACGAACACCGGCTTCACGCCTTCATATAGGAGGCAGTTGGAAGAGGCAACGAAACTGTAAGGCGTGGTGATGGCAGCATCACCTGGGCCCAGCCCCAGGCTGCGGACGATCAGGTGCAGGGCGCTGGTACCACTGCTTACCGCCACTGCGTGCTTCCGGGAAGCGAGCGCTGCGGCCATGGCCTCGAACCGCTGGAGCATAGGCCCACCGCTCAGAGTGGAGGTGTGCAATACCTGTAGCACAAGCTCCCGCTCGCGTTCGGTGATGTCCGGTGCAGCCATGGCGAGTTCGTTCATGAGGCTATTCCTTAGTTTGCTGGCTTGACGACCTTTGCAGGTACTCCTACTGCCACGACCCCCGAAGGTATGTCTGTGACGACGGCAGCACCGGCGCCTATGATGCTTCCCTTGCCAATCCTTACCCCTGGGATGACGCTGGCTCCAATCCCAACGTGGACCAAGGCTTCGATAGTGACGTTTCCGCCCAGGTGTGCGCCTGGAGATATATGTGCAAAATCGCCTATGAGGCAATCGTGGTCAACGGTGGCGCCCGTGTTGATTATGGCATGTCGTCCCACTGTTGTGTTCGGGTTCACTGCAGCGTTGGCCATTATCACAGTCCCATGTCCTAATGATACGTCTCTACCTATGGTAGCTGCAGGATGAATTGCGGTGACAAACTGGAACCCCGTAGATTCCAGTCGTTGTGCTACAAGCGCTCTTTCTTTGTTGTCTCCTATGGCGGCGACAGTATACTCCTGCATACCTCTGCTCAGGACAGTTTCAATGCCGCCAATAATAGGATATCCGCAAAAGCTGTGGTTCCTCTTTGCTGGATCGTCGTCTGCCACGGCGACTATTTCATACTGCTGCATCCGCTCAAGGACATCTATGACCACTCGGGCGTGCCCGCCTGCGCCGTAAACCAGCACGCGGAGCTTGGCCACCCTATGACTCCTTCTTGTCGATCGGAGATGAGCTACCGGCAAAGTCCTCATTTACCCCGTCTATCGCGTACAACCCCTCCCGCGTGACCAGGACTTTCCACGGCGTAAGGAGCAGGATTTTGAGGTCCAACCACAACGACCAGTGGTCTATGTACCAGTTGTCTAGCTTCATGCGCTCTTCCCAAGAGAGGGCGTTCCGCCCACGGATCACAGCAAGCCCCGTGACACCAGGCTTGGCTAGCAGCCGCCTTCGTTGGGACTCGTTGTACCTCTCAACCTGGTGAGGCCATGTAGGCCTTGGTCCAACCAAACTCATTTGCCCTGTTAGCACGTTGATCAGTTGTGGGAGTTCATCTATACCGGTGTTGCGCAAGAATTTGCCGACGCGTGTGATACGTGAATCGTCTTTGGCCACGGTGACTCCCAGCCCTTTATTGACCGCTCCCTCTACCATGGTGCGAAACTTCCATGGACGAAACGATCTACCTCTGAGGCCAGCTCTGGGGTCTCGGAAGAATACGGGTCCGCGGGAGTCCAGCTTAATGGCAATGGCAATGATAGCAAATGGGATGGCCAGAGGGATCAAGGCGACGGATGCGCCTACTAGGTCAAAAGTCCTTTTGAAAACGCGCCCACCAGCGGTGTTGATGCCCATGCTCTACAAAACTCTGGGTTGATTGATCTGGCAAGCCATTGCCAGGCGGCTTGTCACTTGATTTTGCGAATGACTCGGGCAGGGTTTCCTGCCACTACGGTGTTTGGGGCCACATCTTTTGTCACTACGCTTCCAGCACCTACTATTGCGTTTTCGCCAATAGTGACGTTGCAAAGGATAGTTGCGCTGCTTCCTATGGAGGCCCCACATCTCACCAAAGTGGGTTCCAACTCCCAATCGGCTGGATTTTGAAGCTCCCCGGCCTCGTTGGTTGCTCTGGGATAGCGATCGTTTATGAATGTTACGTTGTGGCCTATGAAGACGCTATCCTCTATGGTGACGCCTTCACAGATGAACGTGTGGGTAGATATCTTGCAATTGGCACCTATCTTCGCGTTCTTCTGAATCTCCACAAAGGTGCCTATCTTGGTGTTATCGCCGATCTCACACCCGTACAAGTTCACGAAGTCATAGATAACCACGTTCTTGCCGAGCTTGACGTCATCAGCAATGCGTTTGAAACCAGTGACGTTCATAGAGTAACTACGGCGCCACCCGATCGCATAGATTCTATCGAGGCTTCTATTAGCCGTACGACCTTGAGCCCTGCCGCTCCATCGCTGATAGGCTTCTTGCCAGTGAGCGCGCACTCTGCGAAGTGTTTACACATGGTTTCCAGAGGCTCGGTCTGGTCTATCTTAGGTGCATACATATCTCCTGTACGCCGTTGCACCAATAACCTTCGCCTTTCCTCTTCTGAGGTTATGTCTACACCTTTATCGTAAATCACTACCTGGTGGTCTGGTTCAAGATGGTCGTAGACCAGCATCTTTTTGCTGCCACCAATCAGTATTCGACGTATCTTCACCGGAGAGAGCCAGCTCAGATGAAAGTGAGCTATGCAACCATTGTCCAAACGCACGGTAATGTAGGAGATACTCTCGCTTCTATTGGCGAAGTGTTCAACAGGAGAGGCACCAGTTGCCGAAACCTGTGTAGGCCGGGCATTCAGCAAATAACTCATGATGGAAAGATCATGAGGGGCCAGATCCCATACAACATTAGTGTCATGGGTAAAAAGTCCAAGGTCTATGCGTACGGAGTCCAGGTACCAGATTTCGCCGAGTTCATTGCCGTCAATCATCTCCCGTATCTTTCGCACCGCGCCTGAATAGACGAAGGTGTGGTCTACCATCAGGGTGCGCTTCGCTTTGTCGGCAAGTCTTACCAGTTCTTCAGCGTCGGCGGTGGAATCTGTGAGGGGTTTCTCAATGAGAACGTGTTTGCCGTTTTCCAGGGCCTTTCTGGCCAACTGAAAGTGGGTGTGAGGAGGTGTAGCAATAGCTACGGCGTCAACGTCCGCTCGTGTCAACAGACCCTCGGCATCCGTGGTTGTTTCTACAGAGCTATAGTTATGTTTGATGCTGTTCAGGGTCTTTTGGTTCAGATCGGCGACAGCGACTAGTTGGCAGTTCCCGAGCTTATGGAAGTTCCGAATGAGATTTGGGCCCCAGTAACCAGCTCCAATAACAGCTACTCTCAATAGTGTCATACGAAATCACAACCTCTATTCAAGCGTTAGGGTTCCAGGCATTCCTTTAGCTGCTGAACCACATAGTGAGTTTGATCCGGCCTAAGCCCAGAATACATGGGAAGGGAGAGGATTTGCCGCGCTACCTCTTCCGTCACAGGGAAGCTCCCCTCCCTGTAACCCAAGTGGCGAAAAGCTTTGGTCATGTGTACCGGCGTGGGGTAATGTATGCCTGTCTGCACACCTCTCTCTTGCAGGCGTTGCCTGACCTGCTCCCTGTCTTTTGACGAGAGCCTTATGACGTAGAGGTGGAACACGTGAGACGCCCTGTCTTGAACCTTGGGTGTGACTACGCCAGGCACTTCAGCCAGCATATCGTTGTAAGTTTGGGCGTTTCGCTGACGCATCTGGTTCCATTCATCCAAGTGGCCAAGCTTTGTGTTCAACACAGCGGCTTGAATGGTGTCCAGGCGGCTGTTGTATCCAACTACATCATGCTCGTACTTACTAGGTGACCCATGGTCTCGGAACATTTTGACTCGCAGAGCGACGTCTTCCCGGTCCGTTACTATGGCACCGCCGTCACCAAATGCGCCTAAGTTTTTGGCAGGGTAGAAACTAAAACATCCGATGCTACCCATTGAGCCTGCTTTCCGGCCCTGGTAGGTTGCGCCGTGGGCTTGAGCCGCATCTTCTATGACATCGATCCCGTGCCTTTGCGCCATATCGAGGATGGGAGCCATTTCTGCGCAGCAACCGTAGAGGTGGACAGGAATAATAGCCTTGGTCTTGGGTGTGATGAGCCTCTCCAACCGTTCAACTTCGATATTGTACGTGTCCGGAGAGATGTCTGCTAGCACCGGGGTAGCGCCAGCGTGTTCTATGGCTTCAACCGTGGCGACGAACGTGTTTGCTGCTGTGATTACTTCGTCGCTAGGGCCAATATTGAGAGCGCGCAACGCCAGAATTAGTGCATCGGTTCCATTGGCAACGCCGAAAGCGTAGCGGGCTCCGCAATACGAAGCGAAGCGTTCCTCAAACTCCCGGACTTCAGCACCTAGGATAAATGAGTTTCCATCCAATATCTTGTTCCACTTTTGGGCCACTTGATCTTTGATTGCCTGGGTCTGAGGTCCCAGATCCACAAATGGAACCTGCATAGCAGTCATGTGCGTGGATCTCCATGTTTGACCGGTTGTGGGCTTAGACGCTCTTTCAGGTCTCTTCCTTCTTTGGCCCATTCCAAGGCTTTCTGATCGTTGGATTGGCGCATCAGATCAGTGAAGGGGGAAGACTTGACCTGATCTAGGAGGTAGGAGTTTGGTATCACGCAATGTCCCCCTATGTAACCTGGTTGGAAAACTACAGGTGGTAGGTAGGCTATTTCCGTCATAAGTTGCATCACCTCGTAGTAGTCAGCCTTCACACTCTTGCAATACCGTTCCATCTCTTGAGACCACGCCAAGAGCACACCAAAATACGTCGTTTCCAAGAGTTTCGCTAGTTCAAGGGCGTCTGCGGACGTGTAAATCTCTGTGTGCATCCCCGCAGCTTGCAGGTGTTGGCTGGCGGACAACGTAGCCTCTTTGGTCACGCCTGCCGCATATTTTGTGTAGGACAGCAAGTCTTTTTTCATTTGGGAATGCTTGCCACGTACGGCACTGTAAGCTGCCGGAACGCCGGACCGTTCAAAGACGGCTCGGGTAGTGCCTGGCACTACGGTGCTGTGAATTATCACCAAGCTTGGCTGGTACTGTTTCACGTACTTGACCGTGGTGTCTACGAACTCACTTCCTTTGTAAGGATAACAGATGTGAACTACATCTATGACCTCTGAGATATCTAAGGGAGCGATGTCTTTTCGGAATGTCTTATATCGTGATTCTAGGATCTCAGCGATGGGCGTACCGATTTCACCTAGTCCTATGACAAGGGCGTTTTGGGGGGTCATAATCTACCCTTTGCTTTCGTGCCTGAGCCGCCCTGGAATACCGCGTCCAGTTTGTCAGCCAGGACACCAATATCGTGATTGGCTTTCACATACGCGTAGCCATTTACTCCCATCTGAATACGCTCTTCCCTGCTCATTGACAACAGGCGTTTGATGGCTTGAGCCAACGCCTTCGGATCTTCTGGCGGTACAGTTATGCCGGCTCTTGCGGTCTCTACTACGTTTTGCTCGTCTCTGACTGAGTACATTATAGGCCTGAGAGAAGCAAGGTAGTCAAACAGCTTCAGCGGACTTATGCCAAACTTGAATACGGGCAGATCTCGGAATGCGAACATCATGGCATCTGCTTCACCCAAGACCTGCTTCACCTGCGATTTTGGAACTGGAGGACGAAACTCCACGTTGTCCAGGTGAAGATGGGCTGCGCGTTCCCGAAGGCGCGCGTTGTCAGGTCCGTCGCCCACGAAGAGGAATCGTGCTGAGGTATTGCCATCGGCCCTAAGCAGGTTGGCCGCATCTAAGACCGTGTCTAATCCGTGGTAGAATGCCTGAGTTCCCAAGTACAGGATCGTAAAGTTGTTGGGGTCTCCACCATCATAAGGTGGGACATGTGCGTAGTTGCTGATCTCAACTCCGTTGGGTACCCACACGATCTTCTCACGAGGTACGCCTAGCGGCGAGATGTATTCGGCGGCATTGGGCAAGACGGTGATTATCTTCTCAGCCCGCCGGTAGAGGAACTTCTCCAAGACCCTTAGTCCCCATATCAGTGGATGTTTCCTGGAAAGCCTGCCCATTTCCACAGGAGTCTGGGGCCATAGATCCCGGACTTCCATAATGAAGCGACATCTGAAACGCTTGGCCAGCCTGTACGCGGATATTACTGCCAGAAGATGCACGCTGGAACCTATTATCACATCTGGACGGGGGACTCTGAGGTCGAGCTTGGGGAGGCGACTACCGTAGCGGGAAGATCGCGTCATATATGCGAGCATGTTCACCACGCGGCGCCAATTGTTGGTCTGGTAAGGGAAGGTTTTTAGCCATACAAAACGAACGCCATTGATCTCCTCAACCTTCCACGACTCTCCAGGCTTCAGGCGTAGCTCTGTGTGGGTCATGTGGTGGAAGCTGGACGCTATGATTGTGACGTCGTAGCCCTTTGCTACCAAGTGCCGCGCCAGGTCATAATGGCGTGTCCCACCAGGCATGTCGGGGGTGGCGGCGTAGTGGTTCAGGATCCAGATAGACGTCTTGGATGTTGGCTGGCTGGCGGTCCCCATTCTATATTCTCTACGCTGCAGAGAGCGTCATCAGTTATTGCTAGCCCGTCTTTTGGCCAGACTGACAATGCCACGAAGGTTTTTGATCCAGAAGTAGTTGTTGGGATACTCCCGGAAGGACTTGGGTGACAGTGCAATTATCCTTTCGAACTCCTCATCCGTCAGGCCAAGCTTCTTTATCACGAAAGCCTTGTCCTCAGAACGCATGTCTGGTTGGTAAGGACTTCTCGCCATCTCCTCGAGAGCGTCCTCACGGTTTATCTGCTCCGAGCAGATCATGGAAGACAGGTGTGCCCTGCGCTTGTCTATATGGAACTTGGTGGGCAGTATGTAGCCCTGGAAGAACCTAGTGTACACCGATTCGTAGTGCTTGCCGCCGTAGTCTCTCCAGCTATACTCGGTAGCCAGTAGCCGCTTAGACGCTTCCTTGTTGTACTCGAAGTAGTTCAAGATAGGAACAACCTTTACCCCTCTGACAAAGGTGTAGGATGCCCACTGGAAGAGCGTGAGGTGAGGATAATCCTTGAGCTTCTGAGCGCCGAAGCGTTTGTGTATGGCCTTGATGTGCTTCCAGTCCATGTTGTAGTAGCCCCAGCTTAGGGGCAAGATCCCTTCCGTCACAAGGTTGCCACCGCTGATGATATAGCGAATTTTCCTCTTAAGTGCCAGCTTGTACAGGGTGGCGTTAATGGCGTGGTCTGTAGGGGCCTCCGAGTTGATAACAGATGCCTTGAGAAAAGCCAGGTGAAGGTCTTTGAACATCTCCCAGTCCAGCACCAGCGTGTAGAGGTCCAGGTTGAGCTTCTTCACCAGCCTCTCGATGTTGCTGACGGCCAACTCTGAGTTCCAGCCATTATCCAAGTGGACGGCTAGGGGCCTCAAGCCCAATTTCACGACAATGTGGGCTACAGTGGAGCTGTCAACGCCGCCACTTAGTCCGATGATACAGTCGTATTCCTTGCCCTTGCCGTCAGATTTGATCTTCTCAATCAGAGCCTGGAGCCGTCGTTGCCCTTCTTCGTCGGTGTGCAACTCTAATCGCGCTCTCTGATCGTAGTCGTGACAACGATTGCATACCCCGTTCTCATCGAAGGTGATGTCTGGGTCAGAGACGTCCATTATGCACCTAGTGCATATCTGGTACGTGGTACGGTCTTTGCTCTTGATAGCCACCGATATGGTCCTTCTCCCTTTCTCTCACCAATTAGAGCGGTTGTGACCCCGCGTCGAAGGGTAGCACACTTTGCGGCCTCCTTGCTACTTCAGGCACCTACAAACAGCCGCTCTAGTTCTTCATAAGAGGGGTAGCTGATCAGTACGGCCATGTGTTTGCCCTGGTATACAAACATGCTTCCGGCGGCAACTGCCGAAGCACCACCATTCGTCACTGCTTGGTGTAGATCCTCAATATTGCCGGCGCCACCACACGCTATGACGGGTATGTGTACTGCTGAGGCCACACTCTGAACGAGTTCTAGGTCGTACCCTTGCATTGTTCCGTCTCGATCAATGGAGTTAAGCAGGATTTCTCCGGCTCCGGCCTTCTCCACCTCGCGGGCGAACTCGGCTGGCTCCATGCCTATGCCCTTTCTGCCGCCGTGGGTGCGTAGCTCATACTTGCCCAGGAGTCGTTTTTTGGCGTCAAGGGAGATCACAACACTCTGGCTCCCATAGATATCCGCGATGTCAGTAATGAACTTTGGGTTCTCTGCGGCATAGGTGTTGATGGCGACTTTTTCGATCCCCATGTCAAAGGCCCGTTTGACGTCCTCCAGGCTATGGAGGCCTCCCCCGTAGCAGACGGGCATGAAGCACTCGCTGACTATTTGCTCTAGGAAGTCGAACCGCGGAGGACGTTTCTCTCTGGTGGCGGTGATATCCAGAATGACCAGCTCGTCTACTTCTTTGTCGTTGAAAATCTTGACGATGTTTATGGGGTCTCCAAGATAACGAGGTTTGGAGAACCGGACTGTCTTGACCAGCCCTTTGCCTTTCAACAGTAGAACGGGAATAACCCTTACGGTGCGCACATTCCTAGGTGTGAAGACGTTAGTCAAAGTTCAGAGGCCTTTGAAATTGTGGCTTTCTTCGGTATCAGCCTGCTACGCTTTGTCCGGTAGCGTAATTCTTCAGCAGGTTGAGGCCGTACCTGTGACTTTTCTCAGGATGGAATTGTACTCCTAGGATGTTATCATGCTGGATTGCAGCCACGAAGGTGTAACCATATACGGCCTCTGCGAGAATGTCAGACTCCTTGCTAGGAACCACATGATATGAGTGCGCAAAGTAGAAGCGCAGGTCCCTGTTTTCTGGATTGCGGAATATGTAGTGATCCTTCTTGGGCACTACTCTGTTCCATCCCATATGGGGGACTTTGAGGGATGGATCTTTTTCACCGAAGTTGAACCTGACTGTGCGGGCATCTATCCAACCCAACCCCAGGCGTACTCCTTCCTCGCTGCTTCGTGTGAACAGTTGCATGCCCAAACAGAGGCCAAGGATGGGTTTCCCTCGCTTTGCCACGGCTTCGTTCAATGCCTCGACCAGTCCCATCGACTCCAGGTTTTTCATGCCGTTGTCGAAAGCGCCCACGCCAGGCAGGATCAGCCGCTCGGCCCGTGCTACCTTGTCTAGGTCTGAGGTAATCTCCGCCTGCGCCCCTATCTTCTTGAGCATGTTGAGGATGGAGCCTAGATTGCCCATTCCGTAGTTAACGATAGTGATCATGGATCATGTAGCTCAGCTCATGGCCTGCTTGCAGGCACTGGCCACAACCCTCGGTACACGTTGATTAGAGTTTCCTCTTGGTTTTCCCAGTTGAATACCCGCCGGAATTCGTCCAGGTTTTCTTTGAAAGAAGCGATATCACGGGCGTTTACTCTTTGTATGAGTGCAGTTATGGTTTCCACTCTAGAGTCTGGCAGCACGTAGCCTATCTTGTAGGTTTCTGTTAGCCGCTTCATCTCGGCGAAGTCAGGTACAACGACTGGAAGGCCAGCCATGGCGTACTCCAGCATCTTGTTTGGCAGAGTGTAGTAGTAGCTGAGACACGTATTCTGTATCAAACAGAACCCTATGTCAGCGGCAGCAGTGTACTCCAACAACTCATTTGGCGGTACAGCAGGGTGGAAGAATATATTAGCATGCCGCTTGGCAGCCTCTCGAACTGTTTGCTCTAAGGTGCCGTATCCCAAAAAGACCACGACCTTTTCTTCATTAATGTCTGCGCCAAAGGCTGTCAGTATGTTTTCTATGCTTCTGCCAGTTCCCAGAGCGCCCTGGTACAGGAAGATGGTCTTGCTCTGCGGGATATGGAGCTTCTCTCGGAAGATGTCCTTCCGCACTACAACTGTATATCTAGGCGCGTTAAGCACGGTGTGTGGGCGTTTCCCATACGCTTTTTCATACCAGTCGGCGTAGCCGGGGCTGGCGACTATGGTCTCATCTACCAGCTTGATCAGCGTTCTTTCTACTATTTTTGCCATCCTTCTTTGGCCAGAGCCCCAACCGTGGCGCTCCGTTTCGAGCTCGCTGGCGTCATAAACCAGCTTTGACCTTTTGCATATCTTGAAAAACACCCCGAGAGGAAGGCCAGCAAGATAGTGGATGTTTACTATCGTCACTCTTTTCGTCATGAAAGTAAATGCGATTCTGATCATCCACTCCGTCAGCTTGATAATTTTGGCTGGAGTGCTTTTACCCAACCTTTGAGACCATAACTTGAGTCTTAGGATTGTCCTTTTGTCATCCACCACCTCTTCAACTGGAAGATCGTTAGCCCATAAACCGACAATAAGTACCTTGTCCACTAAACCAAGCCGGGATAAGGTCTCGGTCTCATTCATAATACGGCTTTCGTGAGTGATGGGGCTGCCGTAGATATGAAGACTGATTCCACGCACGGTCATGTCCTTCTTCGCATAGCTGTGACTGAATCAGTTGTGATAGTTACAAAGACGCCTATAAGGTGTGGTTATAGGAGATATGATTGCATTTCGTATTCAGACGCCGACATCATTCGTTAGTTTCATGTCGGCAATAGATTTCTTCATTTGCGTCCGCCTGTTTGAAGTTGGGGCAAAAGCACGCGGAGGAAGCGTACACGACCTTTCCATGACTGTTTCATATGTGCCACTAAGGCCACCTTTGCCTTGGCAGATGCGCTGTGCTTTTGGCGCATTGTGCTCACGCTTTGCCGCTTTGGTTCCTGGCAGGCTAGGGACGGAACTCTTTTACCCGCTTGTCCAAGCTCCGGGGAACCTTACTTACCTGTTCTTGAACTGGCCAAGACGAGCGTGCCAATATAACCAAATCTCAGGCTCGACGGTTTGACCTACACCTCAGCAGATCTCTGACTGCCGTACCAGTTGATAGTCCGTTCCAAGCCCTCCTCCAGGCTAGTCTTGGCCTCAAACCCGAACTCGCTCCGTGCCCTCGATGTGTCCAAACACCGACGTGGCTGGCCATCGGGCCTGGTAGTATCCCACACAATCTTCCCCTGGTAACCGACTAGGCGTCCCACCAGTCCAGCCAACTCCTTGATCCGAATTTCTCGACCGGTTCCCAGGTTTACCGGATAGGGCTTTTCATAACGCTCGGCAGCAAGCAATAGACCCTCTGCGGCATCCGCTGCGTACAGGAACTCCCGGCTCGGCTCGCCTGTGCCCCAGAGGGTTACCTCGCGTAGCCCGTGTTCTTTGGCTTCCATGAACTTCCGGATCAGTGCTGGAATGACGTGGCTAGTCTCTGGATCAACGTTGTCTCCTTGCCCGTAGAGGTTTGCGGGGATGAGGTAGATGATGTTCATCCCATATTGCTCACGATATCCCCAGGACATGGCCAATAAAGACCGTTTGGCTATCCCGTAAGGAGCGTTGGTCTCTTCTGGATAGCCGTTCCAGAAGTCCTCTTCTTTGAAAGGCGTGGGAGTAAACTTAGGATAGGAGCAAGTCGTTCCGGCGATGACCAGTTTTTCTAGGGCACCATACCGGCGTCCTTCTTCCAGTACGTGCATACCCATAGCCATGTTATCGTGGAAGAACAAGCCTGGGTTGCGCTGATTTGCTCCAATACCTCCCACGCGAGCCGCCAAGTGGATGACGATTTCGGGATGGGCATCCTGATACATGCGGCGGACATTGTCATTTACAGTTAGGTCATAGGATCTGCTGCGAGGGACAAAAACGTCTGCTCCACGTTCTCGGAGCCTTTGCACCACAAAGGTACCTAGGAAGCCTGCTCCTCCTGTGACCGTGACACGCTTTCCTTGCCAAAAGCTCATTATGTTTCCTCCATTGCCAGCTACCCCAGCCGTAAGTTACTCAGTCGCGCGCCCTTCTGTCGCATCTAGAAGTTCGACTACGCTGTTTTGCCACTGGTGCCATTCTCCGAATTTCGCTTTTAACACCCGTTTTCCTTCCGCGGGTGGAGTTAGGCCCAAGGCCTCCATATCAGCATCTACCATAATGCGAACCAACTCCCTGTAGCTAATGCAGGGATTCCATCCCAATTCCCGGCGGGCCCTAGAAGCATCGGCTTGGAGCGTCTCAACCTCCAGGGGGCGATAATAGAGTGGGTCCTCCTCCACGTATTGCCGCCAGTCTAGCCCGACGTAGGTGAAGGCTTCCTCCACGAATTCGCGTACCGAGTGAGATTCTCCTGTGCCAATCACGTAGTCCGTTGGCGACCCCTGCTGCAGGATGAGCCACATAGCCTCCACGTATTCTGGCGCATAGCCCCAGTCACGTCTGGCCTCCAGGTTTCCGAGATAGAGTTTTTGCTGCCGCCCCGCCAGAATGCGGGCCACAGCCCTAGTAATTTTCCGAGTGACAAAGGTTTCACCCCGCCGAGGGCTTTCGTGATTGAATAGGATTCCGTTACAGGCAAAGAGACCATAACCCTCGCGGTAGGTCCGGGTCATCCAGTAGGCATACAACTTGGCTGCTGCATATGGGCTGCGAGGCCGGAATGGCCCCTCTTCGCTCTGGGGCGGAGGAGCATCGCCAAACATCTCCGAACTGGCGGCCTGGTAGAGCCGGGTCTTGATCCCGCTGCGCCGGACGGCCTCCAGCATCCGGCTTACACCCAGCCCCGTGACATCACCCGTGTATTCCGGCATGTCGAAGCTCACCTTGACGTGGCTCTGGGCGCCAAGATGATAAATCTCGTCGGGACGCACGTTATAAATCAGATTCGTGATCTGCTCGCCGGTGTGCAAGTCTCCGTAGTGGAGGAACAGCCGCACTTGGGTGTCATGGGGGTCTTGATAAATATGGTCGATGCGGCTTGTATTGAAGGTGGAAGCCCGCCTGATCAGCCCATGGACCTCGTAACCGCGGCTCAGCAACATCTCAGCTAGATATGAGCCGTCCTGTCCTGTGATTCCTGTGACCATGGCTCGCTTCGCCATTCTCAGCCTCCTGCCTGCATGATATAACTCATTGTTGTCCGGTCCATCCCACCGTCTCCTTAGGAGGCCACTGAAGGTACTTTAAGAGTTTCTGGGCCGATTTGAGCACTGGAGATAGCTATACAAGCGGGGTGGCTATTTTCGGAGCACACTCGCCAATGAGGATGAAGTCCGGGCTGAACATGTTGCGGATCACACTTCCCAGAGCGATGAACTTTAGACTGTAACACAACTGTAGCACAGGCCAAAGCCCTGGCCGCGTCGTTTCCTGAACTACTCTCCAGTACGGACATGACCTCTCAGAAGCAACCATAAACTACGGCAATACTTGACGGTCAAAGCCTTCCCACCGTCTTTGTAAGCGGCGAGTCTTGTGTATAGTCGCGAGATGACTGTCAGTTGGCTAAAGAAGTATTTGCGCTTTATCACCAGACCAACCCCGCTTGGCGCAAGCCTATGGGTGGCATCTCGTATTGAATACAGATGCTGCCGCCCTCCTGTCAGTTCCAGGTTGCGCTTTGCCTCTGGTCCTTGCCAAACGCCACTCGCTCCCGTGGGTACGTGTGAATAATCATGGTTCTGGTGGATCGCCGTGGTCACATTGGTCGCGTCAACCAGTGAAGCTCCCAAAGCACATGCTCGATAGAGGAGCCAGTTGTCAAACGCGGGTCTACCGATGGCGAAACCAGGAATGTCTCCCCACATGCCTCGACGGAAGGCAAAGTAGTCAATCCCTGTTGGCGACTGTAGGCGTCCATGTTGACTGACGTAGGCACGAAGCTTTTCTTCCCATCCCATGCTGAAATCGATGGGTCCTTTAACATCCACATCCATTCGCTGGCCGACCATCAAGAAGCGAGGCATCTGATTGGCAACCTGGCGAAGAGCGGCCATGAAGTCGCTCATCAGGATAATGTCGGCATTGACATAGCAAAGGAGATCATACGAAGCACGGTTTTGTGCCTTCTCAAACAAATCGTTTAGTAACGGCGTACCATAATCGCTAAGCTCAACCTTTGGTTCATGCTCTACGCCGAGTTCCTTCGCTACCTCCGCAGTTCCCTTGTCGTCACCGAAGAGGATGACCTCGGGTCTTGGCTGAAGCAATGTCCAACTTTGAATGGCGTTGCGCTGAATGCTGGCAAATTGCCCCTGGAAGGGCTTTGCGGTAGCGAATATAGTTAGCATCTTGTTCCGAGGGACAATGTCCAGCGTTGGAATGGCTCATCTACGGTGGCTTCAGGCACTACCAGAGCTTGCCTGAGGAGCCTCCCAACCGACCACAAAACAAAAGCCCAAGGGAATTGCCCCGGGCGGCGCAGATAGTGCACTAGTAGGTCCAGCACGTTAGGTGAATAGCTGATTTGGGCCTGAAACCAGATATCTGGGTGCTCACGGTTCATGGCCCGTATTTCATTCAATTGGTGCCCGGCGGCCTGAGCTATGAATCGTAGTCAATTGGGATTTCCAGATGCTCAACTCCAAGCCACGTAGAGTCCAGAATACCACAGAGAAAGCGAGAGAGACAAATATGGGATCAAATATGGAGTTGGCTATCGCGCCTGCAAAGCTGCAATAGAGGCCCAACTTGATACGGCTTTCCCACGGGCTGGACGCGCCTTCGGGGGGTGCCTTGGCCATTTTGTAGCTGCGACGAAACAGAATAAAGAGAAAACTCATCATTCCAATAGCAAAGATGCCACCGTAGTTGTTCCAGGTGTCTACAATGGCAGAATGCGCGGGCGTACCCACATCTCCCCTTCCAACCAAGATGTGACTGGGCATCTCTTTCACGCCTTCCCACAAAAGAGTCAAACGTCCCGTCTGGCCCAATTGAAACACTTGGACTTCCCTTCCCAAGCCTCGTTGTTCGAAGTTGGACGTCCACGCTCCAGAGTAATAAGCTACGGCGGCCACAAGGCCGACCACGATGGCGATCCACAGGAGTCTCCGATGAGGGCTCCGCCTTTCTACCAATAATAGTGCCAGTATCCCTGCCGATATTCCCAGGAAGGCACCCCGCGAGAATGTGAGAATGGAGGAGCCAGCCAAGGCGAGGAACAAAGCTAGGAAAACCATGCGTGGCCAGCCTTGCGATCTTACGCTTACTCCTAGGCTGAGAAGTGCCATCATATTAAGGAGCCAGTCGAGGGTAGTGGCCTGCCGCAAGGAAGAACTGAGGCCTCCGAATTGCTCGCGGATGACGCTATATCCGCTACCCCAGGTCGGCATTAGAAAAGGAAGGAGCTGCCACACTAGGAGAGCAAATGCCAAGTACATGGCTACGAGCACAAATGCGATCTGTCCCCACGTTCTCAACGACCCAAGAGCTACCACCAAGGCGAAACCGGCGACTAAGGGAAGCAAGATGCTGTCGGCAGACAAGGTGGCTTGTTCAAGGTCATACAAGGCGGCCCACAAAGCAAATAATGCCAACACAATTCCTTCACCCCATGGTACGGCCTTGTTTCTTTGTATGCTCCTTGCCATTTGTGCCCCCAGGGTCAGCGCCAGCAGCATCCAGAAAGGACTGACGGGGAAAATGAGCCTTGTCAAGTTCGTTAGAGCCTCACCGCCGAACATGACGATCAGGGACAGAGACAACGTTAACAATGGCCACACCAGGGCAACAACTGCCAGGAAAAGCACGGGGACAAGCCGGGCAACATAACCCATGGAGAAGTATGTGGGAAGGCCTTCAGGGTTGACCAGTAGGTATATGCTGATGACTGCTACAAACAGCCCGGCCAGAACTATCGCTATACTGCTCAAGGTTCCAGCGCCGGCTCCACGCCTAGTGGTTCCTAACACGTCAAAGGTCTCCTCAGATGATAAGCTTCACGGATGATAGAATCTCTGTCTGTCACAACGCAGCCCTGTATTCTGATACATACCGAACCTGACGTGCGAGGTTCTGAATATGCTTATGGGTAAACCTCGAACGTGCTCGGGCTTTTCATGGTTTGTTACCCTGCCCAGATTTGGCTGACGCTGGTTTTTGCAGTAAAGCCTCATACACTTTGAAGGTGGCCTGGCTATTGGCCTCTGCTTGGAACAACCTCTGGGCTTGGGCATACCCGGCCTCTCCCATGGCATGGGCAAGGTTATGGTCCGACAAGATGCGGGCGATAGCCTCCGCCAGTGCTGCCGGATCACCATGTGGTACCAGGAGACCTGTTTCGCCGTGCTGTACCAGTTCCCGTGGCCCTTCCAGGTCCGAAGCCACCACAGGCATGGCCATAGCTCCTGCCTCAACTATGGGCCGAGCGAAATGAGGCGTAGTGGACGGGAAGACCACGAGGTCTGCTTGCGCCAATAACTGAGGCACATCCTTTACCATACCGCAGAAGACAACGCCTTGATCGCAATGGTGCTGCACGTATGTGTGAACCCGCCATACGTAGCGATAAGATCCAAAGATGAACCGCAGTAATCTCTTGGAGGTGCTGGCTCTGTTTGAAAGGAATGCCAGCCCATTAAAGCCTGCGATTAGGAACCTAACTGTTCCGATCTTTTGTTTCACTAAGGGATATGCCTGCACTAGTTCCAAGGTACCCTTGATCTGGGAAACTCCCCCTAGCATTACTACTGTTCTCGGCCGTTGCTCGCTGGTGACCAAAGAATGATCCCTCAGCCTACGGTCAAACATCTTGAAGTCGACGAAGTTGTAAATCACCTGACTCTTCCCAGGTGCTCCTATACGATCAACGTCATCCCTGAGAATAACAATGATAGCATCGGTGAAACGGCGGGCTACCCATCTTAGTAGCGTCTTCCTTATACCCAACAGGCCGTCTGCTATATGTTCACGGATATGCCATACTACCCTGGCGCCAGCGAGTTTGGCGCCAATGGCCTGGGCTGCCAGTGTCGAGGAGTTGAGGTGAACAATGTCGGGCCTAAGTCGTCTCACTAGGCGGTAAGTCTGCCAGACGCTGGGCAGAAACATGGGGACCTGTAGCCAGCCTCTGGGGTTCCGGAGGCTAAGGCTTTCGCCTGTGTTATGAGAGAAGTAGCTAATGCCGCGGGCAACAACGGTTTTCACACCCAAATTCTCAAAGACTTCCTGCAAAGAGGGGTCTGACAGGAAAATCACCAGCGGGTCGTATCTATTGCGGTCTAATTGTTGGATCAAGTAGAGAAGGCTGATGGAAGCGCCACCCATGCTGCCGCTGTGGAGGAAATAGCAGATGCATCGCTTGGCCTTGGCGCCCTCTGTATCTTGGCTAGTGGGTCTGATATTTGCTTCGGCCTGAGACATTTTCAGTCGTCTGGGGTACTGTTACCCTCGCCTCGGTGAGACGTCAGACTTGGTAAAGCGGTATTTTCCTGATGCTTCCTTGGAAATGCTGTCCACAAACTGGATGTCGAAATGCACCTGGCCTTTTGTGTACTCCCGAAAGCTTTCTAAGGCACGGTCAGAGAAGGACTCTCGCTTGCAGGTGGAGGTAGGCACGATGCGAACCACAACTCTATCTGGGGCTATCTGGTGGACTTGAAAGGTTTTAACCTCGTCCGGGTTGTACTTGAAGAAGTGAGTAAACCTCTCGCTATGGATCTGTGAGCCATCTGGCAAGATGAACATATCGCTGATGCGCCCAGCCACCTTGTTCATAATGGGCAATCCCCGGCCACAGGAGCATGACCCGGCAATGAGGCTGCCCGTATCCTCGTTCCGGTAACGTATTAATGGAGAGGCGTAGTTCAACAAGTCCGTCACTACGATCTGGCCTGTTTCTCCCTGAGGCAGTGAGCGGCCCCTTTCGTCTACTACCTCTACCTTACGGAAGTCGGCATCTATGTGCAACCCTTCTCTACAACTGCATTCAACTGCATAGTGAGGGATTTCTACAGAGCCATACTGGTCGTAGACAGGCGCCCTGAAGACCTGCTCTATCAGTTCCCTTTGAGGATCGAAGGTTACTTCCGCGGTGAGCCAGATGGATTGCGGTGAAAAGCCTGCACCTCCTGAGTCCTCCAAGAATTCGGCGAACGCAACGAGGGCGCTACTATAGCTGATTATTAGTTTGGGACGAAAGCGACGCAGCAAGTGGGCGAAGTCTTGCATCTTGGATTGGGTTAGGTCGAAGGCGTCCAGCAACACATCGTTTTTCAAAGCACGTTGCCACCATGCTTGCCGGTGGTAGAGGGATCCCTGGTTGGCAGGGTTTAGTCCCCAGATGTGTGCTACCTTATCACCAAAGCGAATGTCCCAACGACCTATGGTGCGGAGGTAAAGAGCCCAGTTGCAATTGGCAGCCCGGGCATCGTGGTAGATCATCAGAGGGATGCCTGTGGAACCACCAGTGAACCTTTTCACGAGGCGAGAAGGTTCAACCCCCTCTGCTACCATTTCATCAACGTGCTCTCGGATTTCCTCTTTGGTCAGTATGGGAAGCCGAACGAAATCCTCTGGGGATTTCAGGTCGCCTGGTTGGAACCCCACTGCCTCGTATTTGCGGCGGTAGAACGATGATCGTTCATATGCGTAGGCTACCAGGCTTTTCTGTTTTTCCCAGGTTAGGTCGCCCAATTCATCGGCGCTAAGCCACTGGTTCCGTTCTACCTGGCGGAGGGTTTCCAAGAGGCCTTTATCCCTCCAGTGCTTGAGGTGCCACAGGGTCCTGAGCAAAGCTGGATTCATGTCTGGGTTGCTGCCTTCTTGGCCTGGACAGGAAGTGATTGATGCAAAAACGCCAGTGCTGATTTCTTCTGTTGCTCGCCGAAATGGTGTCCGTCACTTTTTATCCGCAACTCCAGCGTGCCTCCACTCTCCATGGCAGCGTAGTTCGCCATTCCCGACTTGAACCGATTCCGCAATAGCTGGATCATACAGCCACTTGCTGCCTCAGGAGTTGCTCTACTCGAGATACTTCTACGGCCATACGCTCTTCCCAGGTGCGAAGGTTGGCTTCGGCAAAGCGCCGGGCGTTGCGTGACATCTCTGTCCTTCTGGCGTCGTCTTTGAGCAGAGAAATGATCTGGTCGGGAAGCTCATCCCGAATACGCGGCAAGCTAACCAGTACTCCGTTCTGACCGTGAGTAATGATGCCTTCAAGGGAGCCATCATCGATGCTCACCACAGGCTTGCCACATACCAGGGCCTCCTGGACTGTGAGGCTAAGGTTGGAGTGGTCATTGCAGTTTACGTAAATGTCACAGGAGTTCAGCAGGCTATACACGTGAGTGTGGGGCATCGGCCCTGTGAACACCACTCGGTGAGCGACTCCTAGGTCTTTGGCGTACTGTTCCAGGAGTGAACGCATAGCTCCCCTATGGCCAACTACCAGGTAGGCGTCAGGCACTTCCTGCAGAATGGCAGGCATGGTGCCGATGACCCGGTCCAGGCGTTTCCATGGACTCAGCTTGCTAAGCGTCAAAATTGTTTTGGCGTGATTAGGAATTCCGTAGCCAGCCCAAACCGCTGCCCGCTCGACCTCTGGCTTATAAAAGTCCTTGCGTACACCATCTAAAAGGAACAGGATGCGTTCAGGTGGATGCCCCAGTTGAAGAAGTACCTTGTCCCCTTTGGTGCCATCGTTGCTCATAATGCATAGGTCTGCCTCTATTGCTGTACTTTTGAGATGTAACGGGTAGAGCTTTTTAGCAGTGCCTTCGTCCAGAGCATGCTTGAGAAAACTTCCCTGAAAGCGAGTGCACAGAGGGACACCTAGGTGGGTGGCCACTTTTCTCGCCACGTGGATCGCCCCTGTCTCGAAGCTGTAGACCAGATGAATGGGATAGCGACGGGCAACCTTCATACATGTCTTATAGGCATAGCGTTCAAATAGCTTTGTCCCAAAGCGGTTCAAGAACTCGGGAACGTCGCCGAAGCCTGCTGCAAAGGGTAGTACCGCCTCAGGCACAGGGGGGTAAGGTGGTTCCTCTTTAGTTGGACCTTTCAATGTCAACGCCTTGCGCAGTCTCTGGAAGCGCTTGAGCCAGCCACGGCCTATAAGTCTCTGCCGCCAGATGTGAAAGCCAACACGGAATCGATGTATCTCTACGCTGCTCGCTTCTTTGCCAAACAGTTCCTCGGCGGTGGCTACGTTTGGGTCGTCCTTCCTGTTAGTGACGAAGATAACTCTATACCCCGCCGCCACATAGCCGTGTACCGTCTCGTACAGGACTTGGTTGCCCGCCCGGAGCATGTCCTGATCTGAGACCATCAACATATTTTTGCCTTCTCCGGATGACATGGTTGGCCTAGCAAAGGCTTTGTTTGGAAACGCAGTCTTCCAGGGCCTCTAGTATATGGAGACTAGTCTTGCCGTCACCATATAATGCAGGTCGTTCCGAAGAGACCTGAAAGTGTTGGACCGCTTCCAGAATAGCTGTTGGATCTGCCCCGACCAGCGTGTTCCATCCCATCTCAACGGTCTCCACCCATTCGGTTTCGTCGCGAAGGGTAATGCAGGGTGTGCCTAGACAGTACGCCTCCTTCTGTATACCACCAGAATCGGTAAGCACTAGGCGGGCGTTCTTTTCCAGCATCAGCATGTCGAAGTAGCTGACAGGCGGCACTGTCTGGACATGTTTGCCCAACGTGTAGCTGTACCGTTTTAGTGCCGCCTGCGTTCGTGGATGGACAGGAAATACGACAGGTTCTTGTATGGAATTGAGCGCCTCCACAATGCCACCTAGTCGTTGGGAATTGTCAGTGTTTTCTGCCCTGTGCGCCGTTGCCAGAAGATAGCCGTTCGGCCGGAGGGAAAGCCGTGTCATAACGTTAGACTGATGCTTGGCCATCTTCAGATGGTAGAGGGTTGCCTCGTACATAACGTCTCCTACCAATCGGGCCCTCTCAACCAGCCCCTCCCGCTTTAAGTTACCCATAGCCGCGGGGGTAGGACAGAATAGAATATCTGAGATATGGTCTGTGGCTACTCGGTTGATTTCCTCCGGCATGGAAGCGTTGAAGCTGCGCAAGCCAGCTTCAACGTGAGCTACAGGTATACACAGCTTGGTAGCAGCTAGCGCACCGGCCAGTGTCGAGTTGGTGTCGCCTCGCACGATTACCCAGTCCGGCCTCTCCCTTTTCAGCACTGGCTCCAATCGCATGAGCGTCTCGCCTGTTTGCCACGCATGGGAGCCTGATCCTACACCCAGGTTATAGTCTGGCTTTGGAAGTGAAAGCTGTTGGAAGAATACCTCTGACATCTCGTAATCGTAGTGTTGACCCGTGTGCACCAGCAACTCCGTGTGTCGCAGGCGCAACGCGTTGCTGATCGGAGCAGCCTGGATAAATTCGGGACGCGCCCCCACTACCGAGATTACCTTCACGGCTTGGCCTGTTTCTGCTTGCCAGTCTCTCGCTGTAGTTCTGCTGCAGAAGCCTCCGCTGCCGCCTCAATGACTTTGGCAAGTTCCAGCACCCGGATAGCGTCATGGGCATTCACCAGCGGCTGTTGACCTGTCCTAACACATTGCACAAAGTGTGCGAGCTCTCCATAGAGGGGTTCCACCAAAGGAACGTACACTTGCTCGACTAATCCCTCTTGGCGGTACGAGACCCTTTCGGCCTCGGCACGGTAGTCAGAGGTGACTTGCCTGTGTATGACGACGGCTCTGGCCAGGAGGTCGGCGTGCACCACACACCCTTCGCAGATTGCAGTGATATCCCGGACCTTCTGTTGACTGATCTTGCTGGCTGTGACGTTAGCCACCACGCCACTACTGAAACGTATATGGGCGATTGCGTGGTCTATGCAGGGAACCCTGGCTCGGATTCCCAACGCTTGTACCTCTGCGATAGAGCTATCCACAAGCTTTAGAACTAGGTCTAGATCGTGAACCATAAGATCCAACACGGCGCTTTCGCCCGCCGCCCTCTGAACGAATGGACTGAGGCGGCGAGCCTCTAGAGCTAGCAGATGTTCATTGGTCAAGATCTTGGCCAACTCTGCAAAGGTTGGATTGAACCTCTCCACATGACCCACTTGAAGCACCAAACTCTGGCTCGTGGCCGTCTCCGCCAGCTCCCTGGCCATAGTTGTTTCGGTGGCTAACGGCTTTTCCATCAGCACATGGACCCCGTGATGCAGACTTTCCATTCCCACGGAGTGATGCAGAGGAGTGGGCACTGCGATGGTGACTGCTTCAACTGACTCTAGCAAGTGCCTGTAATCTTCAAAAGCCTGTACACCATAGAGACTTGCTATGGCCCCAACCCTACGTGGGTCAGCATCGGCAACCCCAACCAAGCGCACTCCTGGAAGCGAGGCCATGATCCTAGCGTGGTGTTGGCCCATGGATCCCACGCCAATCACACCTACTGCTATGGGGCGTCGTTCGTCGCTCAACTCGTTGACCTCATTTTCCCCGCCCGGTCTCTGTAGGCCAAACCCTGCGTGCCCATTCCTTTTGGATGTGCACAATGGCACTGCAGGATACACACTGCATTTCCAACGTGGTTCCGTTATCGTTTTTACTTGTCAATCTGTGTCCACAACGGCATACAAAGCCGCTGAGACGAGCTGGTACTCCTTGTACCAACCCGTGGTCTGGCACATCACCCACAACCACAGCTCCCGCAGCTACCATGGCCCACTCTCCAATTACAACGTCAGGGACTAGGGTGGAGTTGGAACCTAGGGATGCCCCGCGTTTCACGATCACCGTCCCCTGCCGCCAGTCAGCCTCTGTGCGGAGAGTGCCATCGGGGGTTATAGCTCTAGGATGCCGGTCATTAGCTATGCAGGCACCCGGCCCTACGAACACGCCGTCCTCCAAGGTAGTACCTGAGTAGATGAGGGCATGGTTTTGTATCTTGCAGTTGTCTCCGATCCTGACTCCGTGGTCTATGTAAACACCCTTGCCCACGACACAATCTTGGCCTATGAAAGCCTCCTCCCTCACCTGGGCATGGTGCCAAATACGCGTACCATTGCCTATGGTAGCCAGCGGAGATACGTCGGCAGTGGCATGAACTTTGTATAAAGCTTTGTTGCCTGGAACTGTCATGGAATTACTGAGAGGCTGTGATTTGGCGTACGCATCACTTGGTTCTTTTGCAGTGGCCTTGTATGGCTGGTTCCCGTTAAGGATGGAGTTACTGCTGCTGTCATCCACGCGCAGCACTTCAAATTGGAGAAGGAACGGAGGCCGTTGATGGCCATAGTTGACTGACTACTGCTCTTCTTTTACTGTACGGCTGCGCGTCAGCTAAAGATAACTCCATTTGCGAATGGGTCTGTGTAAGTGTTGATGTGAATGAGTATCAGTCAAGTCACTTACCACGTACCAGCCTACAGCATTTGTAGAGTTATTGGTAGGGGTTTTGGTGTCTCAACCATACCGTGCGAGCTATTGCTACGTCCGGTTGTTCCCAGGGAATGTGTCCCTCTTTGCCGTTCTATTGCTTTATCTCCAGCAGGATAGCCGCCCTCCATACATAACTTACAGTTATAGCTCCGAACAGAGTGCGTTCGGTCTGTCTAAAGACTGCTTTCAGGCAACCATCTGTTGTTTCAGCAGTAGCGCCAGCAGGCCAAGCCCCATTAACCTGAGATAACTGCTGCGTTTCCTCAAGTTATATTTAGCTACGGATACCAAGGCCTTAATTGAACGCTAGAGCAATCCAACGTATCGGGATAGTGTACCTGGTAAATCCTTTGAGGCCCATTAGAGTATAACTCTAGTAGATATGCCAGGCGGAAATCAGAATCTTGCGGCCAATAGGCTGGCTGTTCTTCAGAAGGGTTTAGGCCGTTAAGGTAGTCAATAATGTCGTAATTCACCCACATATGGGTGATGTCATGCGCCTTCAGGTCACACAACGTCTCCCGGCTACTTACGCTGGTGCGCAATAGACGTCCGTAGATGGGCCGATCTATGTAGTAGGACGCTCCGCTACTAGGAACACCCACTAGCCTAGCGTCCAGCGGCAGTTTGTCCCGTATGTAATAGCGTATGTCATTATCTGGATACCAGAAATACCTTCCTAGTTCGGTGTCTAGGAACTGTTCCCTGGTTTCCATTCCTGCGGCGTAAGCAATAGATCCCGGTACGGGGAGGCTGCTGCGGGCCCAAATGATCCAGTTCATGCCCAAGGCGGTGATGGCAAGAGCCACCACAATTAGCCCCAACGTCTTCCGATACTGCAGCAACAAGACGATGGCATAACCAGACACTGTTGAGAGCAATGCCAGCGTTGACAGTACATGGCGTGGCCTCTGGACTCCCGAAAACCATATACCCCCTGTGACAAGGGCGAACAAAAGGATCCACTTCACTCGCATATCCACGGCACGGAACAGTAACAGCAAAGGAATGGTCCCTAGCAATATGGGGCCCACGGGTTTTCCCATTCCCCCCGCTGTCCATGACATAGACATGTCCCACAGTATTTTGGGAAAGAGCAAATAGTTATGGTTATTGTACCCAAGTTCACCTGCGGAACTACCCAGTATCAGCCCGTTGAACATGGGATATACGGGATTCCCTGTAAGCAGATATGTCCTCAGTAACCAAAGCGCATTCAAGGTGATGGGAATGCCGAAGGCCAGGGAGTTTGTCAGTACTCCCTTGGTTGTTGTACGTTGCCGCCATATTGAACTCACCAAAAGGGCTATACCCAGGGCCGCTATGGTGTACAGGGAAGAGTACTTCACAGCTAGTCCTGTTCCCACGAAGAGTCCTGAGAGGAGTAGCCACCTGACTTGCCTTTCCTTTTGGAAGAACCATCTGCTGAATGCGAATATGCCCAGCAGGTCGAAGAAGCTCCATGCCAAGTCCACTTTCGTACCGCCGGCTATGAATCCAACGGCGAACATTCCGTAGAAAGTTATGGCTCCAACAAGCCCAGCCTCTTTGCTGAAATAAGTGCGCCCGATAGCGTACACCAGCGCTGCAGATAAGATGCCCATTGCGAAGCTCACCAGCATGATAGCCAATGCTTCACCCTGCAAGAGGAAACCAAAGGCGCCTAGCAATTGAGCGTTCTGCGGATAATAATAGCCGTAGGCGTAGTCTACTACCACAAGGGCGTGATGCCGTGCGTACTCGCGTGGGAGCAGAAGGTAGCCATTCAGAGAATCTCCGTCTAGAGAAGGGGAAAGCCCGATAACTAGATATCCCAAGACGTAGAACATGCCGACAGTTAGCAGGATCTTTAGGGGCCAGGGGATGCCAGCTAGCCATCCTGCTGTACCCGCTGCGTCTTTCCTGAGAAATCGCCAAAGCTGCGGCCCGCCAAAAGCAAGGAACAGCGCCAAAACACCCCATGCTACAACCGGATAAAGCCAACCTAAGAAAGCCAGAGGTGTCATTATCCATAGCAACGCCAAGAAGCCGACGCCTGTGGAGAAGACTAGAGCTTCGCCCTTGGAGTCAAACTTGAAGCCAAGCCGAGGCAATACCTGAAGTCCGACGCCTAGAACGGCCAATATCACCAGGCAAGTCAAGCCAACCGTTAATATGTTGACAACCATTACAAGTTATTGCCTATTTGAATAACCAGTTCCACAGTTCAACGATCTTGTCCCACAACCAGTGGAAATTAATGTAAAAGTAGCTGAGGAAGACGATTCCAACCCATAGGAGTGCGGCTAGTGTGTAAACGGCGCCGCGACGTACTTGCATAGGAGCAATAAAGTTGTGGTTCTTTTTACCAGAAGTTTGAGACATAGTGACCTAAAATTAGCGAGGCGATAGGCCGTGGCTTTGCTAGGTCTTCGTTTTATAAACCCGCCTCTGCCTACCTACGTGGAGCTGGTTAGCCGTCATCAAGCACAGGTCAAAAATCGAAAGCTTTGCCCTAGCAATTTCTCCTCCAGGAACGTGGATGGCGAGAACATAGTGTCAGCTACAGCCTGAAGCCGCTGATGAAGCGGCCTCTCTAGGCCTGTGAAATCAACTATCCCGCAGATGCCGCACATAGTTTGCTAGCCTTCTACCTTCCGCCTGTGCTGAGGCCACGCCGACCGGGCAAACGCTATCATATTGGCACGGCTTTGCCAGCCATAAACCAGCAGTGCTGCCAGAAAGATCAGGACTGGCCCCATACCATACAGGATATACCTGGGTTCGACATGTATAAAGCTGAAAGGTATCAGCCTAGCCAATGGCAGCACCAGCAGGAGCCACACATATGGACGCTTGCGGAAAATGATAACCCCTAGGATAGCGCCTAGCCAGAGGGCCCAGTCTGCCAGGATAAGGAAGCGGGCCGTGGCGATATAAGCTAACGCCAAGCCCCAGCATGTGGCAGAGCCACCTGGAAGGAGGGCCCATGTTGAGCAGTTGGCCGCCACATTTTCTCCGGGGACGTCCAAGGCAGTCTTGACGACACGGGGCACACCCCAGTTGTACTCCATAGAAATGATGCGTTTGGCCCTGTCTAGCGTCTTGCGTACGAACCACATGGGGTCATCATTGACCGCTTGGCGAATCTTACCCCAGAGATATTGCTCAGCTCTAGGAGTGGCGTAGCCAAGCCCCTGCGTCGCCAGGAGGCCTTCGATTTTCACATCGCTCATGACGGCGCCCCATGGGTTGGGATACTCTCCAATTCCCTGCCAGACGTTTGTTGCCAGCGCTGGAGTAGCGAATGCGAACCGCCCAAACGCGTCCCTCTGGATAAATCCGTAAGGTACCAGTGCCACAAGCGCTACTGCGGCAAGTACCAGCCCAGCCGCTATCCCTTTCACCATTTTCAATCTGAATGGGCCTTTAGTGGCAAGCAACACTGCGAGAGCGAAGAATGGGACGACGGAGAACATATCTGAGCGGAGATTGACCCCAATAGCGATGAGGCTCGCCGTTAGCGCCAGCCACTTCCAGCCTCCTTGACGCAGAAACATGAATGTTGTGGCTAGCAGAGCGATGGATACCGATGATAGCAGCGCCTCGGGCCGTGGTTCAAAGGCTATGTAGGCAAAGGACAGCCACACAGCATACAGGCTGGCGGCAACTAAGCCCACGATGTGGTGAAACAGCCTGCTGCCCAGGAAGTACAGCAACAACGGCGGCACCAGGGCGTCTATAATCAGGGCCAGTACCTGTACGTAGATGTATCTTGCCTGGCCGAACAGCTTGAATGTGATTGCCATCAGCAAGGGGTAGCCGGGCGGATAGTCGGTGCTGGGAACCGTAAAGGATGGTTGTTCGGGGGGCTTTAGCTCTTGCAGGTCTATGAGACGTTTTTGCTCTAGCTGCAGGTCCCATATCTCCTCTAACCACTCACGGTCTATGTGAAAGCCCTCACCTCTTGCTATGCTTAGGGCGGTCATTGCATGCTCTGCCGCTATGCCGGAGGCTCTAGGTTCCAGGAATAGGGGAAACGCCAGTCTTACCAGCAAGGATACCAGGCATATCGCCAGGAGCAGCCGATGTGTGCCCACCCAGTGAACACTTGTGTCCCACAGTTTGCTGGCTGTAGATTTCATGCGGATGCTGCTCTGCCGCCGTGTATAGCTGAGCGGCATTCTCGGCCTAGATCAGTTCCGGCAATGGCGTGTAGTCATGAGATTTGACAGGTCTGGAGAGCTAGCCGTGCAGACCATCAGGACTTTGTGACATGTTCAGTAGTGGCGGTGGCGTTGTTGCTCTCTCCCCACCCTCGCCAGCTATTGTCGTTCCGTGGCGTGATTGCCACGTTCTGGAAACCGGCGTCGGCGAACCAACGGGCAAAGTCATCGTGCTTGATGTAGAAGGCTGTGGGGGCTACCAGATGGTCAAAGACTACACTGTGGGTATGTCTGAAGCCGTATTGGGCCAGCCAGCTAAGGTAGCTCCGGTATGGTAGGAGACGGCGTATCCATCGAATGCCTTTTTCGCTGCCCAGCCATCCATACAGCAGCTTGAGGACAGGCTGAAGGAACAAAGTGATTCCCCACGCCAACGCCATGAGCATGGGGCGAGGCAATCGTGAGGTTACGTGTTTGCGAACAGGATTCACAAATCGTACCAGCCACCGGTTGTTTTCGTAGCCGTATACCCAGGCGAAAAGAGACCCGTTTTTGCGCAGGTGGCCCGCTAAGGCGCGAAAGCCTGCTTCAGGATCGGGCAAGTGGTGCAACACTCCGATGGAGAAGGCGAAGTCCACATCGCCTTGCCCGCAGGTGTGCTGCGTGCGTAGCGGCAGGTGGTAGATGTCCGCCTGGATAATGTGAACGTTTTCCAACCCCTGGCAGTTCTCTCTGGCCGCTTCTACGGCGGCGCTCACGTCAACGGCAATTACTTCGCGTGCGCCAAGCTGGCTGGCCGCCCTGGCGAAGCGGCCCATCCCGCATCCTCCGTCCAGGACTACTTTGCCTGCGAAGAACTGTGGCTGGAGGGGCTTGACCCATTCCAGGAACTGCTCCTTACCTAACTCTTCGTCCCTGGGGTGCAGCTTCCGAAAGTGCTGCCACTCCCACCCGAAAGCCTTTGCAGTAGCATCGTTTCCCTGTAGCAGTGTTGGGGGTAGCATTCTGGGTATGGAGCGGACTATTGGAAACGTTCGTGAACACTTCTCGCAAGATATCTGGCCTTCGACGATATCGTCCCCCTGTTCGCGCGTGGACTGGCATGTGAATGGCACCTGGCACCAGGGGCAGACCAGAAAGTCCAACAGCCTGCGTTTCATACTTTGCTGCCTGAGTAGAGGTTTTTCTCCGCCCATAGCTCAAAGGCCAGGAGAGTCCACAGCAGCTTCCTGTTATCCTTGATGCCTGCCTGGTGCTCCCGGAGCAACTGGCCAACGTATTCAGGATTGAAGATGCCCCTCTGTCGCAGGCGGCTCTCGGAGAAAACGTCAGTCGCCAGGGGGCGCAACTCCTTGTTGAGCCACTTGGCCACTGGCATGTTGAACCCCTTCTTCTTGCGCTTCAGGATGTTGGCAGGCAGATATGGTTGCATGGCCTTGCGGAAGATGTACTTGGTAGTGAGGCCCTTGAGCTTGTACTGCATTGGCACCCTGGTGGCGAAGTCTACGAAGACGGAGTTCAACAGAGGCACCCTGGCCTCCAAGGAAACAGCCATGCTGGCACGGTCCAGTTTGGTGAGTATAGTCCCGTCCAGATACATCTTCGTGTCCAGGTACAGCACCTTGTTCAATGTTTGCTTGGCATGACACTCGGCCCAGTGGTGGCGGACGAATGAGTATGGGTCAGCGCCGTCCAGAGCGGAGACAGTGTCTTGGCTGAGGAGTTGGCCTAGTTGCTCAGGGACGAAGGATCCCAGCCAGCGCTGGTGCCGCTCCTCTGGCGGCGCGCCGTCGCCGCTCACGAACCGCTTGGCTTTGAAGTCAAAGGTGAGGTTGTTCATGGATACGGGGATGTGCCTCACCGCAGGCGAGACCACGTAGCGGCGCAGAGGATAGGGAATGGCATGCTGGTAGTAGCTCATCAACCGATGGCCGGGCATCATATCGTAGCCGGCGAGTAGCTCGTCGCCGCCGTCGCCGCCCAGGGCTACCTTCACGTGCTCTCTGGCGAATTGACATAACAAGAACGTCGGTATCAGAGAAGAGTCACCCTGGGGCTCGTCCAGGATATCGGGCAGTTTTGGCACCAGCTCTAGCATGACCTTCGGTTCCAGAGTGGTCTCGTGGTGCTGGATGCCCAGGTGCTGCGCTACCTGGCGGGCGTAGGTGGACTCGTCGAAGGACTGGTCTTCGAAACGTACCGAGAAGCTTTGCACCTGGCCAGGGTTGAGTTGACTCATCATGACTGCGAGAGAGCTAGAGTCAATGCCGCCGCTGAGAAACACGCCCAGCGGCACGTCGCTCATTAGCTCCATTCGCACGGATTCTCGTAGTCTCTCGCTCAGCTCCTCGGCGTACTCCTCTTCCGTTTTCTTGCTGGGCTCCTCGCTGTGCTCCAGTTCCAGTGTCCAGTATGGGAGGACTCTCAGCCCAGCCGCGTCGAAGACGAGGACATGGCCTGGGGGCAGCTTGTGCACACCCTCGATGATGGATAGGGGAGTGGGTACGTATTCGTAGGCCAGGTAAGCGCTCAGCGCCTCAAGGTTCAGGCGGCGGGCCACGGCTGGATGTGCCATTACCGCCCTTAGCTCCGAGCCAAAGATCAGTGTGCCGTTTACCAGGGTGTAGTAGAGGGGTTTGATGCCCATCCTGTCTCTGGCCAGAATGAGCTTCCTGGCTGCCGAGTCCCATATGGCGAAGCCGAACATGCCGTTGAGTTGCTTTACGAACTCCTCGCCGTGCTGCTCGTAGGCATGCACTAAGGTCTCGGTGTCGGTCTTGGTGTAGAAGTGGTGCCCTTGGGCTTCCAACCTGGTCTTGAGGTCGCGGAAGTTGTAGATCTCGCCGTTGAAAACCGTCCAGACAGTTTTCTGTTCGTTGTGGACGGGCTGGTGTCCTCCAGCGAGGTCAATGATCGACAGCCGCCGGATGGCCAGACCCACGCCTCTATCCACGAACGTACCATCGTCGTCGGGGCCACGATGGCGGATGGTCAGGTTCATAGCCGTCAGGACATCGGAGTCCACAGCCGCCTGGGGGTCAAGATTGACTACGCCGCAGATGCCGCACACTTGCTGCTAGCTCTCCCTGTGTATGACCTTCCGGACGGTATAGATGCGCTTGTCCTGGGACTCGTAGTAGGTCCGTACGCTTATCTCTGCCAGCAGGCCCATCATGACCAACTGGATGCCGATGATGAACAGGAACACCGCTAGGAGTAGAAGCGGGTTCCTGTGTGCGAAGACTCCACCGAAGAACTTCTCCGCCAGCACCAGGAGTCCTACGATGACTCCCAGCAGCATGCAGAGTACACCGGCCACTCCAAAGACGTATATCGGCTTGGTCCCGAAGCTGCTGAGGAACTTCACCGTTATAAGATCCAGGACAACCTTCAAGGTGCGTGTCAGACCGTACTTGGACTTTCCGTAGAGCCTAGGATGGTGTGTCACCTCCATCTCAGTGATGGAGGCGCCCATCCATGCGGCGTAGGCCGGTATTAGCCGGTGCATCTCGCCGTAGAACCGGATGTCCTGGATGACCTCCCGGCGGTAGGCTTTCAGCGTGCAGCCGTAGTCGTGGAGCTTCACGCCACTCACCTTGGAAATCAGCTTATTGGCCATCTCAGACGGAAGCCGCCGGGTGAGCCATTTGTCGTGACGGTCCTTTCGCCAACCGCTGACCACGTCGTAACCTTCATCTAGCTTGGCGAGCAGCCTTGGAATGTCCTCCGGGTCGTTCTGCATGTCCGCATCCATCAGAACGACGATGTCTCCCTGAGCCGCGTCGACCCCGGCGGCGATGGCGGCAGTCTGGCCGAAGTTGCGCCGGAGCTGTATTGCTTTGACGCATGGGTCTTCCCGGGCCAAAGATTCCAGCACCTTCAGGCTGGAGTCTTTGCTGCCGTCGTCCACGTATATCACCTCGAAGTGTTTGCCGATGCGCTGGCACACGTCCACCAGCTTGGCGTGAAGCGGACGCAGGTTGTCTTCTTCGTTGAAGACTGGAATGACTATGGAGAGGGGCAACGTCAACTGCTATCCCTCTCCTACCGTGGCACGCCAACTGAAGGTGGATCCGCTTGTGCCAGGGTCTGTGCTCACGTTGACGGTGAATTGAGTAGCGGTGATGTTGCTTACCCAATACCAGGCTATGGAATTTGCTGGGTTATTGATTGGGGTTAGTTGTACGTTTGTTGGCGCAGCAACCAGGCCATGGTTAACTACTGTGGTGGTGGCACCCTTGGGTACAATAACCGTCCCTGAGTTCTCAGTTGTGTAGCCAACATTGCGTGAGATCTTCAAGTTTTTGCTGGTGCTACTGATCGTTACCTTGTCTAAGATGTTGTCTCTTATCACAACATCGCCGGGTGCCTGAGAGTCGTCTACCACAATGTCAGTGTTCTCAATGTGGTTATCTGAGAGAGTAGTTTTCCCTGCGCTGATGAGCAGCTTTGGGTTTGCGGCTCCATCCCAAGGTCGGATTATATTCCCCGAAATAAGCGAACTGCTAGAAAAACTTGTAACGGCGTAGACCATTGGCCCTGACGCCGTGATTACGTTGTTCTGGATATTTATACCGCTGTAGCCGGCCCAGCTTCTGATAGCAGCATACGCAGAACCTCCAGGTCTCACGTCGATAGTGTTGTTGACCAGATTGATGTTATCGCCGGCATCTACACTTATTATCCTTCCTGAAGCGCCACTGATCTCAAAGTGATTATCTGCTATTTCTCCTGGCCCACCCAGTAGTTCAACCGTATCACCGCCTGCATCGCCTATCCAGTTGTTTCTGATGAAGACTCCTGCGCCGTAGAGATATATGCAGAGTTCAAGGCAGTTTTCGATTCTGGTATTCTCAACAACTATGTTACGCATCGGCTGGTCTAGATTGGGGCTCCTAGCCTTTATGCCAATCACCTCAAACTGATTGGTTGATATCTGTTTGGTGCTGTTTGCATCTATCCACATGTCTCGGATAGTGATGTTTTCAAGGTTGTTTCCAATGATGCGGATTACGTTGGTGTCCCTGTTCCCTCCGGTCAGAGTGAGTTTTGTACCCATTCCACTGCCCGCCAGCACGACGTTGCTCTTCTGAATAAGTATTCCGCCAAACGTTTTAGCAACGCCGTTTATAGAGAAACTCCCTTCGCTCAAGTGGACATTTCCCCCACTTGGTGGAAGTGCTGCCAATGCAAGGTTGATTTCTGTCTGGTCATCAGTTCCATCAGCAACAAAATCGCATTGATTAGTGTTTGCAGCGTTAGAGGCACAAACAACGAAGGTGGCTGTACGACTTGGCGCTGCGCTTCCATCCACGCTCTTTACTATGCTTCCTTTTGCGTCGTTGATAAGTGCTTGTGTTGCTGCGAGCAATTCGTTTTGGGTCTTAGTCTCCGAGGTTTGTAATTTGTTGTCAAATCCGTTTACCTGTCCCTGAAGCTTGTCCATCAGAAGCACAGCGCGTTTGGCATCTAGTTCCGAGGTGGACAATCTGCTGTGCAGGTTCAGGTACCCAACGCCCAGACCTGTGACAGCAACGACCAGCACAGCGATTATGGCTAGGAAGACCAGCGGCCTGCGATCATCGCTGTCGTAGCGATCGTAGTCGTTCTCTTGTCGCATATCTTATTCCTGTCTTGTTATCTAACGGTTTAATCATCACGTACCTGTGCAAAAGCCCCTCTCGGCTAGCAGACACCCGCCAATGTACCACGCGTAGGCCAGGGGTTGTCTTCTTTGGTGATGGCAAACATAGCATTGGTACGGCCAGCTTCACCAGCTTGCTAGGGTGCGCCAAGCACCATCGGCATACATCTTTATGGCCTTATCAGCCCGGTTGATATAGATCATCCCTTCCTCTCCCTGCGGGTCTCCTGAGTCGCTCTTGATGTTCTGTAAGATCACTTGGCCCTCTGCCTTGAAGTAGTGCTCTCCAACACTCACGACGTTTGTGTGTCCTCCCATGAGAAGCAGAAGGCCTGTATTATTGTCGCGGCTGATGCCCGCATCAAACCCAGACCCGCTTTTCAGGCCTGTTACGTCGCGAAAGCCGGGTGGGCCAAAGAGCAGCTTGTCGGTGTACAGTCCCGTTCGCCACTCGTCGCGAGTTTGTGTTACACCGTCCTGGCCCAGGATAAGTATCCCTTGCGTGTTTTCATTGTCCCTGATGACTACAATGGGCGTGTCCCCGAAGCGGTCTCCCCTGACGTTCGAGGCTATGCCCAGTGTGTAGTAACCATTTCCGAGAGATTTTCTTACGGCGTCCCAATATCCCGCCTGATATAGTAGCACCTGATCGCCGAGATCGACCGCGCCTGCGCTGATCTGGTTGTGCACCGTGCCATCCGGTGATGTCCATTTTAAGGAGGTGGCATTCTCTGTAGGTGCTATAGACACTGCCCCAGCATTCGCGGCAGGCTGGAAAACTTGAGGAGCTGTCCATGTTTGTGCTTCGTTCGCTTTTGCGAACTCTCCCATCTGTGTTTGGAGCATGGAATTGATGGTGTTCGTAGCCTGCTTGGCCGCAGTAGTGGTGGCTGCAGTGGTAACCCTCGTTTCGGTGGTCTGAAGCTTCGAATCAAAGGCGTTGACCTGTTGCTCAAGCTTGGCAACAAGTAGAGTAGCGCGTTGTGTGTCGAATTCAGCCACTGAGAGCTTGTTACTCAGATTCATGTACCCGAAAACCAGACCTACCACTACAACAACCAGCGCCCCAATTATCAGCAGCAGGAGCACGGGTCGTTGACTAGGATAGTCGTCGTAATTAGCCCTTCTCACTGACATGTCCTGTCCCCCTCGCAATATCCACTGGTTTGATGATCCAGGCAACCGCACCGATGCCTGCAGTACCCAGATAAAAGGTCGCGAAAACTAGAAGAGAGAAGCCTAGTGCAGCTTCGGCAGAGACGCCATGCGCGCCCAGGTAGGCCACAATTCCGGCCTCGCGGGTGCCGATGCCAGATATCGAGATCGGTATGAGCGTTATCAGGCTGCCCAAGGCTACTGCGTAGCTGACTACCAGGATGCTGGCGTCCAGATGTAGCGCGACGGCAAGCAAGTATGCCTGAAGATAGAAAACACCGTAGGCCAGCACGGTGAGCGCCACCCCCAGCAGTGTCCAGGACGGAGAGAGAGCTTTCAGTCCTTCTCTCAGTTCGACTAGCCATCCCTCGGGACCTAGAAGTTTGCGTCCTATTTTGCCCATACGAGCTCCCAAAGTTTGTCCCCAAGCAAATGTCCGGCTGTTGAGCAGCAGCACAAGCGGCAGCACGAGCACCAGGGCCATCAGTCCCAGGATAGCGACTAGGATCTGCGTGCTGAACGTACCAAGGTTGATCAGCGCGACACCGCCCACGATGGCCAGGGCGTACAGGTCGAAGAGGCGGTCGGCCAGAACGCTGGAGAAGGCCCGCCCCGAGGAGACGCCGCAGTCTTTGCTTACGTGCAGGGCTTTGACGAACTCACCTAGCCTGCCAGGAGTAAGCAGACCTATGAATATGCTGCCAAAATATGCCAATGTAGAGGGAGTTATTCCATAGGAAATGCCTTGGGCCGACAAAAGCCATCGCCACCGCAACGACTTGATGAGAATCCCGGGGATGTTCAGTGCTATCGCGGCGATCACTAGCGGCAGCGCTGCCTTGCCCAACACCCCCAGGAACTGCCCCTTGTCGATCTTGGCCAGTAGGACTCCCAGAAGCACGAAGCCGATAAGTCTTAGGATGGTTTTACGGATGGCCATCTGATGGTCACGCCACCTCAGTTCCAGCTTTCCCAATACGCACCTGTTGCCTTACAACTGTGTGGCGCTCCTTGTTCATAGTGGCTAGTTGCTCCTGAGTCAAGTTTGTTCCCTTTACACCTAGTTCCTGGCTCTGGAAATAGCGGCTCTGAGGGACATAGCGGGTGAAGAACTCGTCGCCGATGGACATGGACTCGATCCTGGCGTTGCCCTCCAGCCATACCTCATCTTCCAGGGTCACAGCCTCGTCGGCAAGCCTGAACTGCCGCCGGAAGGAGGCAGGCGCTGGCCTACGCCCCAACATTAACATCTTCCTGATGCGGCCCTTCATCAGGTGGGATAGTTTTGGGTTCCAACCCAGGGCCAGCAACGTTGCCCGGAACACTATCATCTTCAGCGGGGAGAAGAGCTTATTGGACGGCACCACATTCAGATGTCCCTTCACCTCCCACCCACCTTCTTCTACGCGGCACTCGTAGGTGTCGTCAACCCATTGGGACGTTACGACATTCCCGCTGCTCAGCTTTCCTATGATGCCGCAGTCATTCAGAATCAGACGCCCCGATTCCTTCTCGAATGCCTTGACCACGCCACCCTTGGCCAGGTTAGCGACGAGGTAGTGCTGGGGTGTGGCCTCGGCGTAGACGCGGGCCGCTGGGAAATACTTCTGTAGGTGCGTCTGCTGGTATGGCAGGAGTGGGAGCTTCGCCGGGCGCGGCGAGTAGTCCAGGTACGCCTGGAGCAGCTCCGGTACCCGGTAGAAAAGGTACCTGTCGGCCATGATCTCCGGTGGCACCAGCTTGCCCTCCGACAGGGCCTGGAGCATGCGATCCGCCACGGCGGCGGCCATGGGTATCTGGCCGACCACTACCTCGAAGCCGTGAGGGTAGAAGTGCATGGTATTGCGGCTTCCCATGCTGCCGCCGTAGAAGCCGTTGGGGTACACGAAGTAGCTGCACGTTTCTACAGAGTGCCGAAGGACTTCCAGAATCTCCGGGTCGGGGTTGGTCTGGTATATTTTCGCGAGGAATGATACCGATGCCGAGAGGTAGCCGGGGTCCACGCCGTCGTACTCTCGTGACCACCCTTCATCACGGTTATGGTGTTTAAGGAACCCTTGCCAGAGTTGCTGGTAGCCAGCTTTGAGGTCGGCATCGCCCAGGATTTCGTACGCTTTCCATACCGCCAGGGACGCGATGGCATGGTGGTTGGCTAGCAAGTCCTGCTCCGATTCGCCTTTTGCAATGAAGGATGCCGCCTTGCGTGCCGCTGCCAGCACTCGCTGGGCCACCTCTGGAGGGGTCTCATTCTTGAGAAGGCGATACGCTTCCAGGTTGGCGTAAGTGGTGAAGGCCGTGGGGCCGGCCCAGCCGCGCTCATACGGGTAGAACTCGTCAAAGCTACCGTCTTTGTGCTGAATAGAGGCCCAGAAGTCCATCCCGGCAATGGCCCAGTCGCGGACCTTGGGCTTTCCCTGGTAGATGTTGCCTGGAAAGGAGTGGCTGTACGCTAGGGCCAGCGTCAGCACGCCAAACTGTGGCAGTGCGTTGGGGAAGTCCTCCGTCTTGTCCAGCCAGTACGTCCTGTCAAAGCTGCCATAGGTGGGGGAGAAGGCATTCCGGTCTTGCAGAGACAGGATCCGTGGCACCTGTGAGATGGCCCTGGCAGCGTAGGCGTCGCGGAGGTTGCTGGATAACATGTTAGTCATGGCGGTAGTTGCTGGGGAAGCGCTTGTTGATGAGTTCTGCGAGAAGGCCGACGACCGCTATCTGGACAGCGCCCACGGCCAGAAGCACGGTCGTCACGTCAGCTAGCTTGCCTGCCACCAACGTGCTGTACAGCCCAACTGCCAAGCTCAGGAGCAGCATCAGCCCGCTTAATGGCCAGAAAATCTTCAATGGGGCGAAATACAAAGCGATCCGCAGAATCAGCAATGTGAAGTTCAATGTATCACGGAATGGACGGATTTTGGAGCGGCCGGCGCGCTTCCTGTAGTCGATGGGCAAGTACTGGACGATGTAGCCGTTGGTCAGCATGGCCAGGGTTATGGTAGTGGTGAAGGAGAACCCAGATGGCAGAAGGTTGAAGAACCGTAGAGATGTCTCTTTATGGAACACCCTCAGACCGGAGTTCAGATCAGGTATGCGCTGTCCCGCAGCCAACTCCGCTATTTTGCCAATAGCCCACTTGGCTGGGCGCCGGATGAATGGGATGGCTACGTTTTCTCCGGCTCTTGCACCTACAGCCATGTCAGCATCTCCGTTGGTTACTAACCGTACCAACTCTGGAATGCGGTCGTTGGGGTAGGTGCCGTCGGCGTCGGTGATGGCAATCATCGGGTACTTTGCATGAAGGATTCCGGTCTTGAGGGCTCCACCGTACCCTGTATTGACCCGATGCTGGATCAGTTTCACGTCCTGCTGACGTGCCATGGCGACGGTGTTGTCTGTGGAGCCATCGTCAACCACTATGATCTCATGCTCCAGATTGCTGTTGGCCATGGTTTCACAGAGTTCCTTGAGGGCAGGGCCAATTCCATTCTCCTCGTTGTAGGCCGGTACGATGACCGTCACGCCTTCCGGTATCCTGGAAGTGTCTTTGGTCTCTCTGTTGTTTTGCACTCTGTTGGTAACCACTATGCTTTCTCTATCTATAGAAGTGTTGGGAGCTCTAGCTCGTTTGCAGCCACGTCTCCATGATGCGCTGGGCGGCGTGGCCGTCCCACAGGTCAGGCGGAGTCTGCCTCTGGAGTGGTGGCTTGGCCAAGACCTCTTCTATGGCTGAGACCAAGGCTTTCTTCTGGTGGAGCACAAGCTTGTTGGTGCCGTGGGTGATGGTCACCGGCCTTTCTGTGTTGTCCCGCACTGTCAGGCAAGGGACACCCAGGTAGGTGGTTTCTTCCTGGATGCCACCGGAGTCCGTCACTACCACGGCTGCTCTTTTCATCAGGGCCAGGAAATCGAAGTAGCCTAGAGGGTCCAGAAGGTGAAGTTCCTCCGGCAACTTGACAATGCTCAGGTTCTGCATTCGGTTTCTGGTGCGAGGGTGTATTGGGAAGACCACGGGAGTCTGGGCACTGACTTCCGCCAACGCAGAGACTATGGATCGCAGGGTTTCTGGTTCGTCAACGTTGGACGGCCGGTGCAGGGTCGTTAGCACATATGGATGGCCGTCCAAAAGCTCCAGGATATCTTGGGCTTCGGGTGCGCTGAGATGGGAAAGCCGCTCCTCAAGTTTCAGCGCTTGTGCCAGGGTGTCAATCATTACGTTGCCCACAAAGTGGATCTTATCCTCCGCCACCCCTTCTGAGATGAGGTTCCGGTCGCCGTCTCGGGAGGGCGTGAAAAGAAGGTCTGCTACGTTGTCCGTCACAATACGGTTGATTTCCTCAGGCATGGCGCGGTCGAAGGAGCGCAGGCCTGCCTCAACGTGGGCCAGGGGTATGTGCAACTTAGCCGCCGCCAGTGCGCCGGCCAGCGCCGAGTTGGTGTCGCCGTAGACGAATACTGCATCCGGTTTCTCTTGGAGGAGTATTGTTTCCGTTTCGATTAGCATCTGCCCCGTTTGGGTGCCGTGAGAATCGGAACCCACGCCCAGGTTGTAGCCCGGTTGGGGGATGTTCAACTCTTCAAAGAACAGTGCAGACATCTGGTAGTCGTAGTGCTGCCCGGTGTGGACCAGCACCTGCTTGATCTGCTGCGGGTTCTGAGCCATGGCTTTCATCACAGGCGCCACTTTGATGAAATTGGGCCTCGCTCCTACAATGTGCACCAGTTTTCTGCTGTTGGCGCTGGACATTGTCAGCATCTCTCGATGGTCCGGGCGTCACGACGTCGGACTGGCGTTGGCAATGCCAGTCGTGGCCGAGGATCTGTGGCTGGTCCTGTGCTAGCCATCAAGATGGGAGCAGGGACGGCTCGGTGTCGCGGTGCCCTCGTCCCACGCCGCGATAGTCGAACCCAAGGTTTGTCAGGTAGGCGGGATCCAGGACATTGCGTCCATCGAAGACCAGCCGCGGAGCTTCCATTTGCGTTGATGCCTTTTCCCAGTCCAAGTGGACAAACTCATCCCATTCGGTGCACAGCACAACAGCCTGGGTGCCCTTCAGGGTAGCGATAGCATTGGGGCATATCTTCACGCCGTGGGGCAGCAGTCCTTCGGTCTTGACCACCGGGTCGTACGTGGTAACCTCGGCGCCCTCTTCTTGCAGGAGAGAGATCAGGTCCAGGGCGGGGGCGTCTCGTGTGTCATTGGTACCCGGCTTGAAGGCGAGACCCAGGACCGCCACGCGCAGACCCTGAAGGGAGCCAAATGCCTCGCGCAGTGTCAGCAGGGGCAAGAGCCGTTGCCGGTTGTTTACTGTGATGACGGCACGCAGTAACTCAAAACTGTGTCCGTTGGCGGTGGATAGGAAGTCCAGGGCGCGTACATCCTTGGGGAAACAAGAGCCTCCGTAGCCCAGGCCGGCCTGGAGATAGCTGGAGCCTATCCTGGGATCCAGGCCGATGCCGTGAGTCACGTCGTCAACAGTGGCCCCTACCCGCTGGCACAAATTGGCAATCTCGTTGATGAACGTGATCTTGGTGGCCAGGAAGGCGTTGGCGGCGTACTTTATCATCTCTGCGCTGGTGATGTCCGTCTCTACTATGGGGGCCTCTATGCCCTGGTAAAGGGCTTTGACTTGTCGAAAGGCGGCGGGTGTTTCCGCGCCTATCACGATTCTGTCTGGGTGGAGCCAGTCCTGAATAGCATGGCCCTCTCGCAGGAACTCAGGGTTGGACGCGTAGTCTATTCGAGTCCCGTGTAGCGTACGCGCCGCTATACCTCTGCCTGTGCCTGGGGGAACGGTGCTTTTCATGACTACTGTTGTTACCGAAGGCTCGTGCTCCACTATCCAACGGAGCGAGGCCCTTACGTAGGACAGGTTGGCGCCTCCGTTGCTTAAGGACGGAGTTCCCACGCAGATAAACGCCATATCCGACTGGGTTTGCTTTACGTCGTCCACATGGGCTACATTCAGGTTGCCAGAGTCAAGCCCACCGCGGACGAGTTCCGGTAGCCCGGCCTCCATGTAAGGGACATGTCCTTTGCTGAAAGCATTGAGTACCGCGCGGTCTACATCCACCGCGAGCACCTTGTGGCCGCCGTCGGCCAAAACGGCAGCTGCTATGGATCCCACATGGCCAAGTCCGTGAACGGTTATCTTCATGATTGATTTCCTCGTGGGTTCAGGTGCGTTCTTGCAGCTTTCCCTCCACTCCGCATGTTCATGGCTGCTTGGATGGTATCTGCCACCTCTTGTACCTGGGCTCTGGTGAGTTCCGGGAACATGGGCAAGGAAAGCACGCGTTCCTGGGCATCTTCGCTGTGCGAGAAGTCGCCTACGTGGTGCCCCAGATAGGAAAAAATCGGCTGCAAGTGCAGAGACAGGGGATAGTATATCGCGTTGCCTATGCCCTTATTGTTCAGCGCTGTCTGCACGCTTGGGCGGTCCTGCACCTCTACCGTATAGTATCCGAAGGCGTGGTTGCAGTCATCGTTGACAGTGGGCCTTTTCAGGGGAAGGCGGGCCAAGGACTCATCGTACCATGCCGCCACCTGGTTGCGTTGCCGGATGGAGTCGTCGAGGTGTTTTAGCTTCACGGAAAGCATGGCGGCCTGGATGGTATCCAGACGGCTGTTCACGCCGTGCTCTTCATGATAGTACCTTCGGGAACTCCCGTGATCTCTGAGGATCCGCACCCGTTCGGCGATTTCTTCATGGTTGGTCACAATTGCTCCCCCATCGCCGCTGGCTCCCAGCGTCTTGCTGGGAAAGAAGCTGAAGCATCCCACGTCACCAATGCCGCCTGCAGGAAGACCTTGGTATCTTGCGCCCAGGGCCTGAGCGCAGTCCTCGATGGTCTTCAGACGGTGCGTTCTTGCTATCTCTAGCAGTGGCGCCATGTCTGCCGGGTGCCCGAATAGGTGGACTGGCAAGACAGCTTTGGTCCTGGGAGTGATGGCCTCTTCCACCAAAGAGGGGGTAAGGTTGTAGGTGGTGGGGTCTATGTCCACGAATACTGGCCGCGCTCCGCAGCGGCAAACGGCCTCTGCGGTGGCTACAAACGTGAAGGGTGTTGTGATTACCTCGTCTCCCGGCCCAACCCCGCAGGCCCGCAACGCCAGGTACAGCGCATCGGTGCCGGAGGCGCATCCGACGCCGTATTTGGCGCCGGTATATTTGGCTAGCTGCTCCTCGAAAACAGCCACTGCAGGCCCGTTGATGTAGTGGGTGCTGGCCAACACTTCCAGCACTACCTTCTTGATCTCCTCTTTCAAAGAGTCCGCTTGTGCCGTCAGGTCGACCAAAGGAATAGACATTTCAACTACTCCAAGTCTCTGGCTTGGCTCCGTGGTCATTGCCAGAGTGGCTAGGTGCTCCCAGAAGCCGAACGTTGGGGCCTGGGAAGGCTTTCATAGCGTTACGAGTGTCGTAGACCAGGGATGCGTGCAGGCTTACCAGTTTGTAGTCCACCTCGGAGTGGTCTGTGGTTATCACTACCAGGTCGCTGCTGCGCAGGGCGTCCGCGGTGAGAGGCACAGAATGCAAGTTTTGCGTGCCTATGCGCAATTCAGGTACGAATGGGTCATGGTACTTCACACGGCCCCCGCGTTCTTGGACTAGCTCAATGATCTGCAATGCCGCAGACTCCCGGGTGTCAGCCACATCGCGTTTGTAGGCTACTCCCAGCACCAGGATGCTGGAGCCTTTCATGGCCTTGCCGCGAGAGTTGAGCACCTCCATGGCCTGGGTGACCACGTAGTTGGGCATAGTATCGTTGACCTCGCCCGCCAGCTCAATGAACCTGGGCGTGAATCCGTACTGCCGCGCTTTCCACGACAGGTACACGGGGTCTATGGGAATGCAATGGCCTCCTACGCCGGGGCCCGGATAGAAAGCCTTGAAACCAAAGGGCTTGGTGTCGGCTGCTCCTATGGCCTCCCAGATGTCTATGCCCATACGGTCGCAGAGCTGGGCCAGTTCATTGATCATGGACACGTTGACGGACCGGAAGGTGTTTTCCAGGAGCTTGCTCATCTCAGCCACGGAGGGTGATGAAACAGGGCAGGTGGCAACATGGAGAGCCTGCTGGTAGAAGAGGCAGGCCAGTTCCGTGGACTGGGGAGTCAAGCCTCCTATGACCTTGGGCACGTTCTGGAGATGGTGCGACTGGTTTCCAGGGTCTATCCTTTCCGAAGAGTAGACCAGCAATACCTCTTCGCCAGGTTTAAGCCCCGCCTTGGTCAGCGGGACAGCTACCAGGTCCTCCAGGGTTCCCGGGTAGCTTGTGCTCTCCATGATCAGCAACTGGCCGGCGTGTAGATAGGGAAGGGCCTTCTCTACGGCGCTCTCTATGTAGCTGGTGTCCGGCGTCCTACTCTTGTCCAGAGGAGTGGGAACGCAGACGATGATGACGTCGGAGGTCTGGACGGGGAGGAAGTCCTCATGTGCCTTTAGCTTTCCGTCCCGGACTAGTTTGCCAAGCCTTGCCGAAGGAACATCTTCAATGTAACTGTCCCCACGGTTGACTTTGGCCACGCGGTTAGGGTCAAGGTCTATCCCAGTGACTTGGAATCCCCCCTCGGCGATTCCTGTTGCCAGCGGCAGACCTACATAGCCTAGCCCCACCAACGCTACCTTGGCATGGTGGGTTTGGATGGCCTGGCGCAGATTCTCTGCATGGACGTTCATGTGTTTCTATAGTCTCTCTTGTCTCGATAGCTGTTTCTCACCATTATGCCTTGCTACGCGGCGCTGTGACTGCTCGTACATCCTGACTGGAGGCCTGGTGGAGACTGCAATGTGAGCGCTGCGGCATCAACGGCGATCCGTTTGACGGGGCGACTCATTTGCGGAGATATCTTTGGCTTCTTCGTTAGGAAGGTTAGAGTTGGTGGTGCTGGAGCTGGACCCTGTACTACGCCGCCGTCGCGTGGGTCGGCTGGAACTCCCGGACAGCAGCATATCCAGCACCCGGGTGCCAATACTTCTTTGGCTCCGCTTTCTTGCGCCGTCTCCAGAAGCAGGATAGTAGTGGTAGTAGTGATAATAGTGCTGGTAGTAGTACTTGCCCCGGCCCTTCGGGACGATCTTATTAAGGATGGCGCCTAGAATCACCACCGGTGTCTGTCGAAGTGATTCTACCGCTTGGACTACGGCCTCTCTGCTGGTACGGTTAGTGTCCACGACCACCACGGCACCGTCTACCAAACTGGCGATCACCAGAGAATCGGCTACCGCTAGCAAAGGTGGCGTATCAAAGATAAGGATGTCGCAGCGGCTTTCCAATGCCTCGATAGCCTGGCGTGTGTGCGGGAGCAGGAGTAGTTGGGTGGCGTCCGGAGGCAGGGGACCGCTGGGTACCACCTTGAGACCCGGTACCGCTGTTGGAACCATGACTTCGTCCAGGGTACTGCTGCCCAGGAACAGGTTGGTCAGTCCCAACGAGTTGGGACAACCAAAGACTCTGTGGAGCGAGGGTTTTCTCAAGTCAGCATCCAAAAGGATCACCGACTTACCCTGTTTTGCCAGAGTCATGGCCAAGTTGGTTGAAGCAGTAGTCTTGCCTTCAGATGGACTGGCGCTGGTAACCAACATGCTCTTGAAGTTGCTGACGGTGGCCACAGAGAACTCCAGGCTGGCTGTCAGGAACTTGAAGGATTCTTCCAGAGCAGCGCCGTTCCCGTCATCGGTTACCATAGGTATTGGCGAGAGGGTGGAACTGGGCCAGCGGGAAACCGAGCCAAGGGTCGGCAAGCCCGTCAGTTCTTTTAGTTCCTCGGAGGACTTGATGGTATCGTCCAGCCGCTCCAGCAAGTACACGGTGCACCCTGCGACGGCTATCCCGATGAGCAGCCCCAAGACGACGTTTAGGCGCGTGTTGGGGCTGGACGGCTTAGTAGCTGGAGCAGCGCTTTCAGCAATAGTCAGGGCTGTGGACATGCTAGCCTGGGCGGCGATAACCTGAGGGTCCTGTGTTATTCCGTAATCGGCCAGAGACGTCTGAAGACGAGCTATCTCAAGGAGCTGCTGCTGCCTGAACCGGTCGATGAAAACCTCAGCGGTAGTGTTGGCCAAGGTGGCTGCTAAGTCTGGGCTGTGATCTGTTGCCGTGATGAAGATGAAACTGCCTGGAGCAGTAACTCTTAGCTTTCCAATCAGCGCCTGAGGCGTATATGGCAATGAGAGTTTGTTGATTACCTCTTCCAGTACGGGGCGTGTGGTTATGATGTCTTTGTACGCGCTGGCAATTTGCTGGCTGGCCTGAATGTCCCCTAATGACGGCTGATAGGTTCGCCCAGGCTGTACGAAGATTTTTGCGGTAGCAACGTATGATGGTGCAATATTCTTGCTGGCAACGTAAGCGGTGGCTGTTCCTATGATTACCCCTAAGAGGAGTACCCACCACCAGCGGCGGACCAGGGCAATGAACATGCGTATATCTATGTCTTGGTTTGTCATCTCGATTCTGAAGTCCTTGTGTATTTCCCCATGGTATCTCAGGATGCGCTGGAAGGCGGGGATTTGGCCTTTCGTCGCCGTACAGGCGGAGAAGACTCTGGCCCCACGAGTCTGGAAGGCGCGTCAACTCTTCCTTGGCTGTGAACAGGCTGGCTATTGTCTTGTTGATCGTGATTGGGTCTAGCTTCGACTCTTTCATTGGCCCCAATGGGCCTCGCCAGCGGCATACGCCATCCCCTGGGTAGACGCCGCCTGATTCCACGGTATCTCCTGTAGGTGACGGCAACTACCTCAGCCAGTTTAGCAGGATCATGGTGGGAAATATTGTCCTCATCTATCACGTCGGCGAGCACATATGCGGCATGATCCTTCCACTGAGAGATGGGGGTAATTAGCCGCACAGGAGCGGAGGCTGTAGATTGAGGGATGTTGCCGTTGGCGAGCACCACATCCACGGCGGTCTCGCCGCTATAGTGACGTACGATCTTCAGGTGATCCATAAGGGAATACCCTACAGTCTCTCCGGGTTGCTCTGCCACGTTGCAAATGTACACTTTGAGTGCGGTAGACCTGGATATACTAGCTGCAATACCCTTTACGAGCAAGTTTGGGACGATGCTGGTGAATAAACTCCCGGGCCCCAAGATTATGAGGTCGGCCTCTTCAATGGCCTTTATTGCTTCTGGGTGAGCTGGCGCGTCCGGCGGGACCAGGGTAACGGCACTGAGCCGCTCCGTAGTGGTACCTACACGGGACTCACCGACCAGAGTGTGGCCGGACACTGTGCTTCCTAGAAGCGTTACGTTGACGGAGGTGGACGGAATTACCTTGCCGCGGATAGCGAGCAAATCTCCGGCCATTTCCACCCCTCTATCGAACCCCCCGCCAATTTGTGCCAGTGCGGCAATCAGTATGTTCCCAAAACTGTGGCCGTTTAGTTCCCCGCTGGTGGAGAACCTGAAGTCCATAAGGAGCTGCATTACATTCTCGGAATCGGCTAGGGCAACCAGACAGTTACGTATGTCTCCTGGTGGCAGGATTCCCAACTCGGTGCGCAACCTGCCTGAGCTGCCACCGTCATCAGCAACTGTGACAATAGCAGTGATGTTGGTAGTGTAGTGTTTCAGCCCTCTGAGCAAAGTTGCCAGGCCAGTCCCTCCTCCTATGGCTACCACCTTGGGCCCGGATCCCAGGACGCGATCCACGTATAGAGAGTCCAGCAATCCTGCAACCCTGGTCTTGCGTCTGGCACTGGTCAAAGACTTGTACAGCATGAATCCGGCGAATGCCAGGATGAAAGCGCCGATAACTAGAAAGACCCCGCCACGAACTGAAGGTGGCAAGTTTCTCAGGCTTGCCAGGCCAACGAAAGAGGCAAAGCTACTCCCTACGGGTAACTGGAAAGCAAAGGCCAGTCCCAGGGCCAACGTAGCAGCACCCAGCACTCCCAGGGCCAGCCATCGTTTCAATGACAGCCCGGGGAGCAGGAGAAAGAAGTTCCTTCTTAGGGAACCTCCCGATAAGAAGCCGATCAGTCCGCCCATGTTGATTTCGGCGCTGAGGTCAGCAGCCTTATTGCCAGGAGTCTATCCGACAACCATGACCGTGTCAAAGAGGGTCGAACCCACTCCAATGGATTGATGTTTGTCATTCCAGGTTTACCATCAATGCTGTGCGCGCCGACTCCATGGCTTTCACGGCGCAGACGGTCGCGCGGAGCCCGTCCTTGGCCGTTACTTGCAACTCTTCCTTGCCCAGAGCTGCATCGCAGAAGTGCCTCATTAGAGCGTTCACCCCTTTATCAGCCGGCACGCGCCACGCATCGGGCGCTCCCTTAACCCCATAGGCAGTCAGGGTGGTAAAGTCGTCCAAGACGTAAGCCTTCCCGCCGCTGAAGACCTCTATTCGCTCTTTTGGGAGGCCGGTATGGCCAACCACAGTATAGACGATATTAGCTACAGAACCATCGGCAAACTCCATGTTGATGCTCATGTTAGCTGTATCCCGCGGGTTCACGTCCAGCGGGCGCATCTGGGATGCGGCGATGCGGACAGGTTCCGTTCCCACCAAGAAGTATGCCAGGTCAAAGAAGTGGCACCCTTCGCCCACAATACGTCCGCCCCCCTTGATGGGGTCCAGTGTCCAGTGGTCCGGAGGCAGCCAGCCAGCGTTGATCCGATAGGTGATCGTTTTGGGAAACGGATTGCTGTTCAACAGATCCTTCAGCCGGACAATCAAAGGCGCGAAGCGCCTGTTAAATCCCACAGCCAGCAGCACGCCGGCATCCGCTACTGCCTTGCACACCTCTTGCCCTTCTGCCTCTGTCATGGCCATGGGCTTTTCCACGAATACGTGTTTTCCTGCGGCGGCTGCGGCTATGGCGATGGGGGCATGAAGATCATGAGGTGTGGCCACGACCACGGCGTCCACATCAGGGTCCGCCAGCACCTCTCTATAATCCGTGGTGCAGTACTTGGCGCCGAACTGGCTGGCGACCTGGCGTGCCGTGGTGGCGGTTGCATTCGCCACTGCCACCAGTTGGCAATCAGGGAAGCGCTGCAGATTGGGCAGGTGATTTGCCCTGGCGAAGCTTCCAGCACCTATGGCCGCCACCCGCAGAGCGCCGGTCTTTGTGTCCTGTGCCCGCGAGGGCAGATGTACAGATGGTGCAGCCGTGCTGGCGTGGGGCTGGTCACTATACTTCAACACTGCAGCCAGTGTTTGCCGAGGCTTCTCTGTCAGGTCGGCGTAAGCCTGGGCTGCCTCGTGGATAACGTACTCTTTGGACACCAGTGGAGCTACCTTGACCTGGCCTGAAGCTACCAGGCGCAGGAACTCTTCCATGTTCCTGTTCTCCGTCCAGCGGACGTATCCCACAGGGTAGTCCAATCCCAGCTCTTCATACTCGGCGTCGTAGCGGCCAGGGCCATAGGAACGGGAGATCAGCAGGTCCAACTCCTTCTCATAGAAATGGGTCCTTTCTAACCCCATCCCTACATCGCCCACGATCACTACCCTGCCTCTCTCGCGGCACATGGCGAAGGCCTGATTCACTGGCACACTGCTGGCAGTAGCGGCGCAAAGGATGACTGCGTCCACGCCGTGGTCGCCGGCAATTCGGTACGCAGTCTCCACAGGGTCTTCCGAGAGGCTGTTCAGGGTATGAGTCGCGCCAAGCTCTTTGGCCAGTTTCAAGCGCTCGTCCAGCAGGTCAATTGCTATGACCCGGCATCCTGCTACCCGCAGTAACTGGCTTACCAGTTGGCCTACCAGCCCCATTCCCGTTACTACTACCGTCTCGCCGAAACTCACCTGGGCCCGGCGCACCCCCTGCATGGCAATGGCACCCAGGGTGGTGAAGCAGGCATCCCGCGAGGTGACACCTGGAGGGACCCTGGCTATCAGATTACGTGGGACAGACACCAGTTCGGCGTGGGCCGCATCGGCGCCTCCGCAGGCGACCAAGTCCCCTTTGCGCAGGTCCTCAATACCATCGCCGACCTGGATTACTATCCCAGCACAGCTATACCCGCGTCCACGAAGCGCGGTATTGGGCTGCTGAAGACGCTTTTTGACTCGCGCTAAAGTCGTTGCCAGACCTTCGCGCTGGACGCTCCCGTAGAACCTGCGCACCAGGTCTACTCGGCGTCGTCCGGCTGACCTTTGTCGCTGCGCTGTTCCCAACTCAGTGCCAGAGCTGATCAGGGAGTAAGCATTTTGGACCAGGGCGTAGCCTGGTGACACCGTTGGGTCGGGGACTTCTGCCACCACCACCTGCAGGCGTTCGTTTACGCAAACTTGGCGCATATGGACTTCATCTCACTGGCGGGGTCTAGGAGAATTCGGGCCTGCCCGCAAGGTACGGGATTGAATATGGGTGAAGCCTCGTTGGTGGCTTACCCCTTTGGGAGGAGCCTATCATCATACAGAACATGGTTAGCGCTGCAATTGCCTGGTCGCTCTCAATCCTCCAGCGTGTCTCGCAGGAACACATCCAGCCAACTGCCATGCAGCGGAGTCTTTCCTCTGCAAAAGCTCAGTATAGTCGCCAGTGAGGCAGGGTACAAGCGGCGACAGATGGACGACTTCCATACTCCTGGGGTTTGGGCTGGACCCTTTGAGGTGAGGTTTGAATCCTTTCACGGCTGACTAGCCTCTCAACTGGCGCTAGACTCTGCCAGACGCCCTGGGCCGATGAGTTTTTACTGCCTGCCACGCCCGGTTGACGGCTCCACGCTCGTCTGGTGTCAAAAAGCCCGTAGCCGCCAGCGCGGGTAGGAAAGCCAATGCCAAGAAGGTTTGGAGGAACAGGTTGGCTACCAGGTTGTCTACACTGGCCAGATGTCCCACGGTATACAGTCCAAGGGCCACTGCTATGATCCTGAAGATGCGCCCGTACTCGTACCTGATAGGGTACATGGCCTGCGCCAAGACGTAGTTAGTGGCGCACATGGAGGTGTAAGAGAGGACGGTGGCGTATGCCGAACCCATCATGCCGTACCTGGGCGCCAGAAGCCAGTTGAGCAAGAGGTTCACGATAGCTCCCAGCACGGTGACAACGAAGAACCATTTGGGCTTCTCGGCGAAGGCCAGGCCAGTCCCTATTGTCCAGTTTGCCAGCTCCAGCACGTAGGCTAGGGAGATTAAAGGAATGACTGCGGACGCACCATAGTAAGATGGCACAGTCAGCAGTCGTACCACGTTGCCTCCATTCAAAGATACGAGCAGAAAGACGGTGACAGCGATCACCATGGAGTAGGTTAGGATTCGGGCGTAAAGGACCCGAAAGCCTGGACGCTTCAGGATGGAAAGTACGTAGGGTCCTACAGCTGACTCAACAGGCCCCACAACCAGTATTTGCACTCCTTCTCCAAAGCGGTGGCCCAGGGAGTACAGCCCCAGGGCAGTCCGGGAGGTGTACCGCTCTATGAACCACCGGTCCGCCATGTTGATGGTCCAGGACGCCAGGGCATCTGGGACCAGGTATATGCCGAATCTCCAGCATCTCCATATCATCTTCGTGGAAACTGGGCCAATGCCAGCTTTGCCCAAGACCAAGGCATTGACGACGAGGAATGAAACTATGGCGCTTATCAAGCCGGCGTATAGGACGCCGGATACACCCTGTTTCAGAATCACTACCAGGTATATGCCAGCCGCTGCGGTAACCAGAAGCTGTCCCACGGTGTTGACAACGTACCAGACGGCCCGTTGCTGGACTCGCAGCGTGTATCTGGGAATCATGGATCCGCCTGTGAAGAAAGCAGTGATCAGTCCTATGCGCAGGTACTGGGCGTAATCCCCGGATGTAAAAAGGAGCTTTGTCACTACGCCTGCGCTCCACCACATCACAGCTACGATGAGGAAAGATATCGCCAGGATCGGGACCAAACAGGAGCGCACCAGCCGTTGTCGCTCCTCTTCTGTTTGGTACTCATAGTAGTAGCGGATAAGACCATTGCCCAGACCCATGGACAGGAACGGCGTAAGGATAGAGACCACCAGCGCGACCACCGCCAGCGTGCCGTAGTCGGCAGGAGTGAGGGCACGCGAGTACAAGGGCAGTAGAAAAGTGGAGGCGAGTTGCGAAGCCACCGTCCCTGAGCCGTAGATCAGCGTAAACTTGGTAAGTTGTCTGAAGTCCCTACGCACGAGATTCGCGCTTTTCTCTCGCCACTTCTTTATACAACTCATCGAGCTTGTGAAGCCAGTAAGATCCGCTGAAGTGCTCTTCGATAATTCCCCTGTTTATCTTGGCTGCTTTCTGAGTTAAAGTCTTATCTGACAATACATTTAGAATTGCATCAGCGATCTGTGTTGGTTCTACGGAGTTTAGGATGAGCCCGTTTTCCCTATCTGTAATCCATTCTCTGAGCGCCGGCAAGTCGCCCACTATTGGGAATGCACCGCATGCCATAGCTTCCAAGACGCTTCTGGGCATCCCTTCGTGAGATGCGACCGAAACTATGACATCAGAAAGTGCGTAATAGCGGGGCATATCCGCGTATTTCATGGGATTGAGTATGCGCGCTGCGTGATTCACGCCACTCCGAGCTAAGATTTGTTGCACTTGAGACTCATAGTCAGGTCTGTGGAAGTCAGAACGGCGTTGAAATAGAAAGCGACATTCTGGAATCGCTTGTAGCACCTTCGGGATAGCCTCTGCAATAGCCAGTTGATTATATGTGGGTGTGAATGCCCTAGGGCTGTATACAACCGGGCCCAGCCCTAGGTTGAGATCGCTGCGAAGCAGGTCTGTTTCTTGGATAGGCGAAAATAGATTTGTATCTATTCCAAACTGCATCTCGTGAAGGCGATTTCTTGGCACCCCTAAATCGTGGGCAGCGTCTAGCATTGGGGTGGACGCTGCCAGAACCATATCAGCGGAGCGCAAAGCAAACTGTATCAGCAACCGTGTGAATTTGGAAGCTTTTGGGCTTACCATCAAATCACCACCCCACGCGGTGATTACTAAAGGGTGGTAGTGGTATAGCGGCCACAGCCATGGAAGTTCCATCCACCTCCGGTATCCGAACACAGTGTGAATGTGAAGTACGTCAGGCCTGGTTCTTTGCAGGAAACGGTGCAACTGTATCCCCAGGGAAATTTGGCCAGTGTACCTCAAGCCCATGGGGCGGCGCGGCTCTAGCAAGTGGACCTGGACGCCAGGAGGAAAACTATCTCCCTGAAGCGCTCCAATGCGTAGGAAGTGGACCTCATGGCCCAGATCCTCGGCTGCCTTCAACCAGAAGTCGGTGTGTACGCTGGGCCAGGGGGCCATCATGCAGATGCGCATGGTTCTGGCCTAGCAAAGGGGTGTTTCAAGGCGTGATATCGCGGTGTACATACTTGTCGTTATACCATTCGACTACTTCCGTCAGCCTAACAGGCCAGTTGGAATAACCACCGCTCAGACTATAAGGATTAGAGCAAACCACCAAAGTCTTGGAGTCTTCCCCTTTTCTCATCGGCGTATGAACGATCTCAGATTTGGAGCCAGTGCACTGAACTATGTCTTTAGCGCATTGTGCAACTGAAGTTCCAACCCCGGTCCCTACCTCTACAACATGATAGTTGCTTTCTGGAGGCGCCTTCATCAAAGCGACGAAAGCGCGCGCAACATCGACTGAATAAGTTAGGTCCATAGTCTGTTCACCAGAGCCGTAGATTGTAATAGGCTCGTCCCTAAGAGCTCGCATGATGAAATTAGGAACTGCAAATCGAACGGGCTCCCACCGTTGCCCGGGTCCGTACACGTTGAACAAACGTACCATGATGCACTTCCGTCCGAGGTATGTTGCGTACATTTCATGGATCAGGCGCGCTGATATCTTACTGACGGTATACGGATTCATCCAAACTTCAGGATTAACTGGATAAAGAACAGTACCAGTTTTAAGCTCAGAGAGGACGTTTAGCGCACCTTTGATGTTGGACACAATGCCGGGCAAGTCTTGAAACATCTCGGATGTTCCGAATCTTACCGCCAAGTTGACCACATTGTCCCACTGCAAAGAACCCGTGGAACCAAATTGCCCCAAGGTCACGTCTCCTTCATGTCGGATAAGTCCTTTCCTAGGATTGTCCTCACGAATCTGACGGTCGAGAGTGTGAACCTCGTTGTCAGGGTCACGCAGAAGTTCTTCGACTATAGCCGACCCAATAAAACCCGAACCTCCGATGACTAAGACACGCATGCCTCTGTCTCCAACTTGTAAGTTTATCCTAGCGCCTGGTTGCGGTCACACGGTTTCGCGCTTGACGTTGATTCTTATAATGGAAGAGTTTGACATCCAACGATCTGGCCCTTTCACCTCCCCGAGTTTGGTCAGCAAAGATAGAGCGCGCATACTTCGATATTTCATGTGCGCATGGGGCGCCGAGTTCTTGTCTGTGAGAGTAACATATATCACGCTGCCAGCTTTCGCAGACCTTTGTATGTTTGCCAGCAGTTTCTTGAATTTGGTGTCATCTACAATGTGGTAAATGACATCAATAAGCAGAATCGCGTCATACTTTTCGTCGAAAATTGGGCTGTCAGTGGTTATGTCCCCCGTGATGAAATTGAAACCTGGATAACGGTTCGCTAGCTCTCCCAGAACAGTGCTGCCAAAATCGACTCCCGTGTAGGTTCCTATTGACAGGTTCCGGGCTACCTTGGCATAGTGGCCTTGGCCACAGCCCAAATCCAGCATCTTAATGCGTGTCAGGTCAGCAAAATCAGCCGCAAGGTAGCCAGCCATCTGAAGCCCCTTCTCGGCGTATAGCTTCTCATTCTCTTCGATGGTATACCCGTCAAGTCCGACGGCGCGGATGCCGTGACCTGGGATCCTATGGCGTTCATGCCAGTACTTGGTGGCATCAAACTTCCTCTGTTGCCGCCACACCTGAACAGAGAGGGCGAATCTATGCATACGACTTCGCAACCCCAGGTGTGGCCGCTTCATTAGAATTGCTTTTAGCATGGTCGGTCACGCTCCTTCAAAGGCTATTCGCCTTAGGTTTCTGAACATATGCCAACGAGCCAGTTCTGCGAAATATCGCTTTTTTTACGATCGCCAGTTTCGGCGGCCTTACTTCGTCAATGGATGTCCAGACAGACCTATCCGTATAGGCAGCCAGTGCTGCTGGGAAAATGACGTCATGGGTAAATATTCGTCCGCCGGGTTGGAGCAATGGGTACAGGTTCTGTATGCACACGGCGGCAGCATCGTACAAATCCGTGTCCTCGAACACGGCTACCAGAGGACGACTAGCTGCACGCATTGGAGGTAAGGTATCTTGCAGCCATCCAGGAAAAAACTCCGCGCTAGAAGAGTTGCCATACAGATTGAGGTTTTGTCGAACCTCTTCGAGAGTCCCTTGATATGTTGCTGGAGTTGGTATCCTGCTGTCCTCCTTTCCTGATCCCTCAGGAAACCCTTGGAAGGAGTCGCAGAGGAGGAGTCGCCGTCCTGTGGCCTCAGCCACCATGCTCAATTTGCACGATGCACCACCCTTGAATACTCCGCACTCAACGATATCTCCAGGGAGTTCCTTTGGCAGCCGTAGCACAAAGTCAGATATTCGTAGAATATCTGACTCAGCGTGAGAACACCGTATCTTGGTGCTGATGTCAACGAATGCGGCAGCCAGCTTCCTTCGGAGTTCACGCTGTTCTGTTGGCCCAGATGTAATGAACCTGTGGAGTTCAGCGTCATACTCGGTTGTTCGGACGAACTCCCGCCATCTGCCGCGAAGGTAGCGGCTAATCCTTGCGGGAGTTAGTTTGGTGATAGGAATTGGCATTAAGTGCTCCTTTAGCAGGAATCTAGTAGCAGGAATCTAGCAAGAACTAACTTGGAAGTAGCAAGCAATGAAGTGCCTAGCACAGGCTAACCGTTGTCTGAAACTTTCTGCTGCCGTGCCACGACGCCGAAGTAATAATGGAACCCTGCAAACGTATCTGGCTGGCTTTCTGGGTAGTATTGATAAGAAAACACTCTCTCCACTTCAAACCCATGCTGTTCCAGCAACCTGCAAAGCCTTCTAGGGGTTAAGTAGAACAGAGAAGTGTTGCTCTGCCTTACGTAACCGCTCCAGAAGGTACTCCACATAGCCCTAAAATGCCTGTTGAAGGTGCTGAAGTCCCCTGTTTTCACAGCTTCGCTCAGTCCATACAGGCGGCAGCCTACCCCGGGCACGGATACAAACAGGTGACGCCCTGGCTTAACGACCCGTCGTACTTCGTCCAGAGCCAGCACGGCATCGGTGTATTGTAGCACATTGTTACAGAATACTCCGTCTGCCGACTCCGAAGGTATAGTGGCTAGGTCCTCTGCGCGGTTGGGCAGCACTTCAACGTTGGCCACGTTGCTGGTCTTGAGCCGAGCCAGAAGCTCGGCTCGGTACTCTTTGAGCGGCTCCACAGCAATTACTTGTCGGTTGAAGCGGGCCAGCGCCAAAGAATACTGTCCTGGCCCCGCGCCGACGTCCAGGACAATGTCCATCCCAGTAAGTCCCAAATCCTTGACCTTGTCCTCCCAGAATGAGGACGGTTTCTGGTACAACACCTCGATTTGCGCTGGGATGGGGGCCGCATTCAGCAATTCTGAACTGGCCTTGCGTTCCCGGATAACCAGGCGTGCCGTGAAGTACAGCATAGTGGCCAGCCCTCTGGATAGGACTCTGGTGGCCAGCCGCCACGATGATCTGGCTGCTCCCATCAACCCATACTGCACATATAGCTTGCCCTTGTCCAACGCCGTCATGCGTGGAGGCAACGTCTCTTCGGGCAGGCTCACCTGGGACCAGTCCACCGTCCTGTGTGGGTGCAACAGGAGGTGAACTACCGTGCCAGGCTTGGCGCGCCTTATGACTCTGAGGTATCTACGCCACAGCACCAGGTACTGCTGCATACCGTCGCTGATATACACGTCTGCCGGTGGCCCCCAGGTTGCCACGTTGGCATAGCTGTACGGCCCGTCCACTCCGTCGTGGTACCGCAGGCCAAGGTCTTCTGGGTCAGTGTACTTGTAGACATCCCAATTGCACTTGTTCAACGTGTGCATTCCAGCGTGTCCATGCCACACCATGCCTACGGGCGCTCCTAGCTCTCTGGCGAACGAGGCGGCATCCTCTTTTATCAGACTTATCCCATCCCCCTGTCCTGTCAATTGCTCATAGTAATGGTCGGAGTGCAAGCCTATCTCGAACCCTTTAGCCTGAACTCCTCGTAGCTTGTCCCAGTCCAGAGGATATGTGGCAGTGCGAGTCAGGAAGTAAATGGATGCCGGCAGACCAAGGTTATGCAGGTGCTCCGCCAGTTCGTATGTTATCCCTGCGCCTGCATCCACGTCGAAGCGCAGGACCACTTGTACCTTGTTTGGGTCGCGCTGGCCCTGGTGGTAGAACTGGTCCACAGTGTAAACGTGGTACCTGGGCTTGGTAAGCTCCTGGAAAAGGGCCAGGTAGCGCCTGTGGAACTCCAGCGCAGGTGATGTGGCGGCTGTTGCGCTGGTCACCGTCGCGCCTTTGCTGAAGACGTGGCCAGATCTGGTCGCTTTATGCGCTGTGCCAGCTTGTCGTACACCTCCACCAGCTTCTTTCCCTCGTTGCCCCAACAATACTTTCCCGTAGCCGCTCGCTTGCCGTTTGCGCCCAATACCCTGGCCTGTTCGGGGTCGGCGGCCTGGAGGATGGCTTCCGCCAGCGCCTCCGGCGACTCGTCCCGTGTCACTATGCCCGAGCCCGTTTCCTCGATTATTCGTTTTATGGGCCTAACGGGCAGGGCCACCACCGGCTTGCCCAGCAGCATGTATTGGAACAGTTTGTGGGGTATGGTGGTGTCAGTCAGCGCGTTGTTGGTATGTGGCACCACGCAGACCTTTGCGACGGAGATGTAGGTAGGCACCAGGGAGAAGTCTACCCAGCCGGTGAAGACGACCTTATCTTGCAACCCCAGCCTGCGTGCCTGTTCTTCCAGCCGTGACCGCATGTAACCTTCGCCCACCAGTAGCAGAACGGCGCTGGGTATTCGAGACGCTACTGTCTGAAAGGACTCTATGAGTATATCCAGGCCGCGCACCGCCTCCATCCCACCGGTGTAGGTGACCACGAATCGTCCCGCATAGGTTTGTGTAATCTCTGGGTCCGTGGGGATGTTTTGGAAATTGTCGGTTTCCTCGCAGTTCATCACTACGGTGACCTTATCTTCTGGCGTGCCCAGCTTCACCAGCCGCTCCTTCGACTCGTCTACCACAACGATCACATGGTCTGCCTGTTTCAGCGCTCGCTTTTCCATTCTCCGCATCCACTTGACGTCATTACCTAGCACAGAGGACAGGAGCGCCCGCTTCAGGGCCAGCATGGGGCTGAATGGGGTTGGGTTCGCAGCCCGATGGATCTCCATGGCGGCTGGACTGTCGCCGTGCATGTCAAATACCACTGGTATCCCCAACGTCTTGGCAGCCGCCTCCGCTGTCAAAGCATGAGACAAGTCGTGGATATGGAGGATATCGATTTTCTGCTCCCTGGCGTAGGCGACTATGGCACGGAACCACTGTTCGTCCACTCCTCCCACGTAATAGCGGAATTTTTGGCGGACTCGAGTCACTGGACTTGGTGTTTGGATCCTGTGGACGTGCATTTCGCGCACATCTTCGCTGGCTCTCTGTCCTGCCTTGCTTAATAGGCAGAGCAGATGCACCTCATGGCCAGCCGCCGTGAGGCTTCTGGCTTCTTTCTCCAGCCTGACGTCTGGAGGATAGCCGCTATTGGTAAGCACCATTCCTATCTTCATGCCGATTTCTGGGCTGTCGTTTTGCTGGTGGCGCCTTGTAGCTGCAGTAGTGCTCGCCCCAGAGCCCGGAGCATCCAACTCTGCCCCCACCGGGTAAAGGGAATTTGTATTCGCCTCGTCCTGTTTCTGTTTGCCACCAGCCAGTAGGCGTACTGCCCTGGCCGGTACTCCATACTGTTGGTGGTCCACAGGAATGCCTTTCCCAGGATAGAAGCAGCCTCCGGGTGGTCGGAAAGCAACGTGGCATTGCACAGGATAGCTTCGGCGCAGGAGTGGATGTCCACCGGATACTGCGAATCGGGAGTGTACCTGGGGGCGCCGTTCTCCTGGAATAAACTGGTTTTGTAGAAGTCATAGTAGCGCTGGTACGCTGTGCGGAACGAAGTCTCGCCGGTAGCCTTCCAGAGGCCGTACAGAGACCTGATCTCAAACCCCGAGTGGTAGTGGTCAATCCAGGGCTCGCCGCCCGGGCTGTACTTGGTCTGCTGGGCCTTTCCCCAGTAGTACAGGGAGCCGTCCTTATTCTGTTCCTGCAGCGCAAAATTGCCCGCTTTCAGGGCTGTCGCCATCAGAGGCCCGTTGTCTGTTTCATTGCCTACCCTGGCCAGGAACTCCGCTACAAAGAGGTTCGCATTATGCACCTGGAATTCGTCCAGGGGAGTGTAGCTGAAGCAGAGGGTGTTCTGGTCCTGATAGCTCATGCGGAGGTGCTTCAAGAAGAACTCGGCTATTCCCTGGCATACGTCCAGGTATCTGGCCTCTTTTGTCACCTTGTAGAGTTGCCAGAAGCCATCGCCCACTGTGGCCGTGACCACCGATGACGGCGTTCCTTTGGGGATAAGGATGCGGCTGTACCAGTCGAACGGGTATCCCCATGACATGCCGTTGTAGTCGCGGCTGCGGTTCTCCTCCAGCCAGCGGGCGCACCTAATAGCTTTCGCGAGGTATTCGTCGTTGTTGGTGGCGGCGTATAGCTCTGCGTAGGCTGCTGCCAGGAGGCCCATGCCCTTGGGGTAGATTCGCCGCCTAACCCCTAGCAGGCGCCTGAGGGCTATTGGCGCACGTGGTTCCGCCTTAGTGACGACATACTTGACTGCCTTACCCAGTTTGCCTGATAGGCACCGACGGTAAACACCATTCTCTCTGATGTCGAAAGGGTCCCACCCTGCCCATCCATTGCTGTCGAACCAAAGGTCAAGACGTTCCGATGCCTTTTCCACCTGCTCGGCCAATTGTCTGGTGTCTTCTAGAGGCATTGGATTGTGCTGATGGCAACCCGTCTCAACATTTGACTTGGCGAGACGGTTCCAGGCGTATGCTTGCGGCGAACCATCATAGCTGTATGTCGCGGGCCCACGAGCGGTTTTCCTGGTACCAGGCCACGGTCTTTCGCAGTCCTTCTTCCACGGTAGTGGTGGCCTGCCAGCCCAGCACCTTGTTGGCTTTGGATGTATCGGCCCACGTGACCATCATGTCTGCGGGATGTCGCGGTTCGCGCTGTATGATCGCCTTGCGTCCCACCATCTCTTCGATCAAGTGTATGAAGTCCATTAGGGCTACCGTTCTCTCCGTACCCAGGTTGATGACATCGTATCCCACTGGTTTGAGGCCGGCTATGGTCCCTCTGGCTATATCGTCCACGAAGGTGAAGTCCCGTTGCTGAGTCCCATCGCCGTAAAGGGTTAGGGTTTGCCCTTCGGCGATCCACTTCACGAAGCGGAAGGGCGCCATGTCCGGCCTGCCAGCGGGCCCGTATACGGTGAAGTACCTGAAGACTGTCACGTCAATGCCGTGAAGGTGGTGGTACGTGGAGCAAAGAGCCTCCGCAGCCTTCTTGGAGGCGGCGTAAGGGGAGAGAAGCACATCGGTGTTGGCGTCTTCTCTGAAGGGCTTTGGATTGTGTTCTCCGTACAAGCTGGAAGTGGATGCCAGGACGAACTTTTTCACGCCAGATTCCCTGCACATCTCCAGGAGGTTGAGGGTGCCCATGGCGTTAGTCTCGAAGAAGCTCCAGGGGTCTATAACGCTGTCCCGTACCCCTGCCCGGGCGGCCAGGTTGATCACGGCGTCGAAGGGTGGGTGATGCGCCTTGGCACGGCCCTGGAAAAGGGCTCGTACATCATTGAGATTTGCCACGTCTCGGTTATGGAACTCGAAGCCGGAGATGCCCTTCAGATGCTCTGCTCGCCACTGCTTGAGCCGGACGTCGTAGGAGTCGCAGAAGTTGTCCACTCCCACCACCTGATGGCCGCTGCGTAGCAAGAGTTCTGCGACCCTGGACGCGATGAATCCAGCCGTTCCGGTGACTAGGTAGCTGCTCATTGAGAGCCCCCTGTAAGGTATTGTGAATGTGTATTGTGTCTCTGCCAACCGGTTGAGATGTGGCGCTTCGAGGCAAAGAAAGAAAAAGCTACCGCCATTCCACGCCACCCTGTTTTCGCACAAGGCAGCCCGGACAGATCGTTGTCTCTGTTATCTCTGACGAGTCTTTCCACCTGAGTTGGTTCAGGTACCGTGTATGGTGAAACCCGTCGCGGGAAGATCGTGATTTACCGCAATACACCTAGCCTGAAATGGCTATCGGCCCCAGCGCTTCTACCGAGGTGATGGGGAGCTGTACCCTGTGGTTACGTCCCATCAACGAAATAAGCACCTCGCACCGCTGGTGGCCAGGCATATAGCACTTGAAGATTGCCTCTAACCCTGTGAGCGTGCCATCGCCGATGCGGACCCTGGCTCCCGGTTCGAAGACGCTCTCCCAGCCGCCTCCATTCCACCGGCCTACCCTGGCCATGATCTCTTCTACCAGCGCAGAGGGTACAGGAGTCGGCCTGCCTTCTGCTCCCAGGAAATAACGAAGACCTCTGGCCCAGTGAATGCGGGGCCAGAGGTCTGATTCTGGGTCAATGAGGCAAAACAGATAGGTGGGGAAAAGAGGCTCCCAGCGCTTGCGACCACCTTTTACTACGAGAATGCTGGGGTTGTAAACCTCAATACCGTACTGGTGTAGTCCTGACTGGAGAGATGTCTCTTTTCCTCGTTGAATCTTGCTTACATACCAACCAACAGCCATACATGAACTCCAAGGATATTGAAAGGAGAGCATAGCTCAGTCCCACGTTTCCGTCAAGGGCCGATAGCTATGGGGCGAATACGGCTGCAGTCAGAGATGGTACCAATGGACTGCTAACGGCTTGACCGAGCACGTATTGCCCAGGGCGCCCAAGGGATGGATACCACTGATGCTTTATGTGGAGGTAAAGAATGAGGCGGCTTCAGGGCCGCCTCATTCTTTATTAGACTCGGTTTCTGATCGCCGCTATCGCTGCGGTCCCTGCTCTCCAGGGTTGTATGAGAACGAGCCGAAATTGGCGCGGGCCACCAGCTCGCCCCGCTGATTGAAGTACTCCGCCACCGTATTGGTGAAAGCGCCGTAGCCTACGCGGGTCTGGCGCACCCTGGCGTTCACCAGCTTCTTGCCCTTTACAGTAATCCTGTCTCCCACGCACGCAGGCTCGAAGAACTCCATCTCCATGTCTGTGACAATGCCCTGCCTGTGAGGTGGGAAGGGTAGCTCTTTGCCCTGTACCTGGAACGTGCCTAATTTGCCACTGGCGTCCTTGTTCAAATCTGTTGGAAAGGCAGTCTGCTTTCCAGGCCTCCAGAAGCCGCTGTAGGAGAAGGTCTGCCGGATGGAACTCCATGGCGCAACCACATCGCGGTAGCCTGCCCCTTTTGCCACCCTCCTGTCCCAGTGGATAGGATTCCCGATCTCCCACGGTTCGCAGTATCGCTCCACGGCGGTGCGATCTATGACCTCGTCTGCCGTGATCACTTCCCCTGCGCTGAAGTCCTGACCTATGGCGGCTACTAGGTCGTCCCACGTGTACTTGGGGTTCCCGCGCATTGCCTGAGCTGGCCGTTGCTGCTGCTGAGTCATATGCCCCCCTTCGTGATGTCCAAGAATCCTGTTGACCGCTGGCAGCCTACCATCACTGGCTCGCGCGGTCAACCTGTCTACATTGGATGTGCCCTCGGCGGGCCAAGGTGGACTTAGAGGTGAAGCACTCTAGTCTCCTGGCAAGTTCCTGCCGGCGACTTCCCACCATATTTGAACGGCTGCCTCCGTGGTGGGTGCTGCTACGTACCTTCTGAATACTTCCAGTTGCCTCTGTCTGGCCTCTGCGGTTGTTCCTGGCGGAACCTCCGGGTAGCGCCCTGGGTCTCCACTTTCGTACGCCTCTATGAACGGAAGGTAGTCCGAGACTGGCCGGATTTCCACCTGGGGGCAGTACGGCCTCAGGTATCTGGTAAACTCCTCCACCTGCTCCCTGGCGCTGGCCTCGAAGACAAGGTAGGTGCGGCGCGCCTCGGGCCCGTGGTCGGAATAGCCGACGGAAACCCAAGCTCCCAGCACTTTCACGCCAGGCGTTGCGCCGTGCTGCCACCGGGCTGCTACCAGTGGCCCTCCGCCTTCTGGGCCAAGCTGGAACTCCGCCATGAACAGCATTCCGTATCCCCTTTTGACTAGAAGTGCCGCTGTGCTCGCGGCGGCGCTTCTAGTCGAGTTGTACCGGTTAGCTCTCTGTGGACTGTCCAGGGAGCCAAAGCCCTTTGAGGTTTTTCTCTTTCTGTATGTGCTCCATGACTTGTTGGAACACCTCGTAAGGCTGTGCGCCGACGATCAGATATCTATCCAGAATGAATGCGGGCACGCCTGTGATCCCGTACATTTGGGCCTCTGCGAGTTGTAGCTCTACTCGCTGGGTGTACTCCTGCCGTCTTTCCGGGGTATTGAACTCCTCCCACTCCAGGTCGCATTCCTTTAAGATGTCCGCCATCACCTCCGGGCTGCCAATGTCTTTGCTCTCTTCCCAGAAAGCCTTGAACATGGCTTGGTGGTACTCGTCAAACTTGCCAAGGTCTTTGGCGTACTGAGCAGCCTCTAGGGCGGGCCGGCAGTTGGGGGTGAGAGGTTGACGGCGCATGTTCACCAGGCCAGCCTCTATGGCGGCCTCTTTCATGTGTCCACGCAGATCATTGGATTCGCCCGGCTGGAAGGGGCGAGGCACACCCTCAGGCGGGGTGCCGGGCCTCAGCTCGAAGGCCTTCCACTCAACCTCTACTTCGTACTCTTTCTTTAGTCGTTCGATCCGCTCCAGACCGATGTAGCACCAGGGTCATATGTAGTCGGAGAAGACCTGTACCTTTACCGCAGCCATTCTGCACCACCTCTCACCTTAATCCAATCCTCGCTGCCTGGAAACCCTACGGCAACGAGCTTAGCAGCAGAGCCAGTATAGTTATGGCGTGACTTACCGTCAATTCTAGCGCGTTTCCTGGAGCTTCCTGCGTATGTGTGACGGGGGTCGTGTCCATAGTGTAAAATCCACTTGCGATGATGCCGGGGTGGCGAAACGGCAGACGCGGCGGACTTAAAATCCGCTTCCCGCAAGGGAGTGTGGGTTCAAGTCCCACCCCCGGCACCAAACTTCTCAGTGGCTTTTGAAGCGCACCCCTCCAACACGGTGTACTCTGCTGGTTTCCTCTGTGGTCACTCATCCCATCTGCTCTTAGAGGCAGGCGCACAACAAGGACTAGTCGTATCGAACGTGAAATCGCGCCGATATCACCCCAAAATCACCCCCTAGGGTGATTACGTGCCTGCCTGCATGCGCTAGAGTAGGGAGCAAGTTATTATTAGCGGCAATGCGAAAAGAGCAGAGATTGCAGTTGGCTGGAGGCAAAAATATGACAGAGAACAAGTCACAGAGAGGTTTCACGCTCGTTGAGCTAATAGTGGTGATAGCCATTATGGGTGTTTTGGCGGCTATTGTGGTGCCTGCGGTGATCAAGTACCTGGGTTCTGGTAGTGAAGAAGCCTACAATACCGACACAAAAACGGTCCAGAGGCTGGTGGACATTTACTACGCTGATAAGGACAGCCCCAGGCTCCGTGGCCAAGCCCAGTACCCCATAATGGGAGCATCCAAAGGCACCGGCACCATGTATAACGGGGATGTGGACACCACCCCAGAGACTGCCAGCATTGATGGAAACATCAAGGGTGGCACCATTGGCGGCACGCCCACTTGGGTGGACGACGGTGACGGCACACGAGAGACAGCCGAAGAGGTATTGAACGACGAGGACACCCTATCCACTGTCGCCGGATGGCACGTCGCTACTG
>ORJL011197809.1_pt1 | contig 76373 bp, 80 predicted proteins | sample 1779941 | NCBI WGS metagenome assembly ORJL01 (sample SAMEA104232317, study PRJEB22302) | groundwater metagenome | biome: forest; feature: aquifer; material: groundwater | place: USA | collected 2011-08-07 | depth 5.8 m | reverse complement strand
GGCGTCGTCGAAAAAGAATTCGGCAAGGATTATCTCCATGTACGCGTCTATAAGACGACGAGTAAGAACGCGCAGGAGGCGCACGAGGCCGTCCGCCCCACCGACCCTGCTCACGCGCGCGCGGGCTCTACGCCGGACGAGGTGGCGCTCTACGCGCTTATCCGGACGCGCGCGCTCGCCTCGCAGATGGCCGCCGCAAAGATTATGCGCACCGGCGTATCTGTACAGGCCGACAAAGACATCCCGACCTTCACCGCCAATGGCTCGCGACTACTCTTCCCCGGCTGGCTCGCGCTCGACACTACTGCGAGAGGCGAGGACGTCGAACTGCCGCATCTCGCGAAAGGCGACGCGCTTACCCTCCTTTCTCTCTCTTCAGAGGAAAAGCAGACCGAGCCGCCGAATCGCTATACCGAAGCCGGTCTCATCAAAGAGCTCGAGAAGCGCGGCATCGGCCGCCCTTCGACGTATGCCTCGATTATGAAGACCATCCAAGATCGCGGCTACGTCGAGAAGCTCGGCCGCTCACTCCAACCGACCGCCACCGGCATGGTCGTCTCCGGCTGGCTCGAGGAGCACTTCCCGACGTATGTGAGCGATACCTTCACCGCCGAAATGGAAAACGAGCTCGACGAGATTGCGCGCGGCGAGCGCGGCTACGCGGAGACGCTCTCGGCATTTTACGGCCCGTTCGAGAAGGCTGTGCGCGCGAAGGATAAACTCCCGAAGGCGACCTCGCTCGGCGACGCGCCCGCAGAGTTCCCCTGCCCGCTCTGCGGCGGCCCGATGGAATTCAAGCTCGGGCGCGGAGGCGTCTTTATGAGCTGTAAGCGGTACCCCGACTGTCTCGGCGCGCGCACCGAGGAGGGCGCCGAGCTGAAGAGCGACGAGCCTATCGGCGTCCACCCGGAGACCGGTAAGAAGATTTTCATCAAGAACGGACGCTTCGGGCCGTATGTGGAGATGGCACTACCCGAGGCCAGCGAACAAGAAACCGAAGCGGTGAGCCCTACTTCGCCTCAGAAGGCTACGAAGGGCGCGGTTAAGAAGCCGCGAAAGAAAGTCGCGAAACGCGGCAAAGGGCGGCCGAAGACCGCCGCCAAACGCGCGAGCATCCCTAAGGGCACCGACCTCTCGCAGATAACGCTCGCGGACGCGGTCAAGTATCTCTCGCTTCCGCGCGAGCTCGGGAACCATCCCTCGACGGGCAAACCGGTATTCTCCTCCACCGGACGCTTCGGGCCGTACGTCGGGAGCGACGGCGAGTTCCGTTCGCTGAAGCCTGCCGTGGGCGACCCGTACACCGTCACGCTCGACGAAGCACTTTCTCTCTTGGCAGTCCAGAAACAGCCGCCCAAGGGCGTCGAGATAGTGCGGGAGATAGGCAAGCACCCGAAAACCGGTAAGACTATGACACTCTATAAATCGAAGCAGGGACTTTTCTTGAAAAAAGGTCTCCGCCGCATCTACCTCCCCGATGCCGTCGATGCCTCCTCTCTCACTCCCGCCGACGCGGCCGAGTATTTGAAATAGGGAAAAAAGGCCGGCGCACCGCAGGTGCGCCGGATAAATGTTTACGTCATCGAACCGGAAGTTAGGCGGGGTTCGCACGCCTTATTCCAGTGCGATGTCTCCTATCTGGCCTTGTCTTTTCGACGGCAATCCTTATTTTTTGTTCGAGCTCTGATATGGAATCCAACCGGATGAATTCAGTTCTAAGCCATGTCACAACTCTCGCTCGGCAACCTTCGTATCCGAGCACCCAACGTACACACTGCGAAACTCTTCCCCGTCCTGGGGAAAATCCGACCACGCACACCACGATGAGGGCAAAGAACAATTTCCCGTTCATTTTTTTCTCCCTTTAAACCGAACGGAAATATTGTAGCAGGTCTGAAGCAAAAATAAATCGGCGGGTGTATAGTAATCTCCTATGACAAGCGTCGGGGAGATTGTCGGAGAGATGACCGCGGCGACGCCGGAGGATATCGCCTTCGTAGAGAAGGCGTATGAGTATTCGAAGAAGGCGCACGAGGGCCAGACCCGCTATTCGGGCGAGCCATATTTCATCCATGCGGCCGCCACCGCGAAGATACTCGCCGAGTACGGCATGGACGCGACGACTATCGCGGCAGGGCTTCTGCACGACGCGATCGAGGACGCGCGCGTCTCGCGCGCGGAGATCGAGCGGGAGTTCGGGAAGGAGCTCCTCTTCATCGTCGACGGCGTGACGAAGCTCGGCACGCACAAATATCGCGGAGCCGAGCGTCATGCAGAATCGCTCCGTCGGCTCCTCGTGGCGACCGCGAGCGACATCCGCGTGCTCATCGTGAAGCTCGCCGACCGCTTCCATAACATGCAGACGCTCGAGCATGTGCCGGAACACAAGCGGAAGCGCATCGCGCTTGAGACTCTGGAGATCTACGCTCCAATCGCCGACCGTCTCGGGATGGGTAAGATGAAACGCGATCTTGAAGATCTCGCATTCCCTTACGTCGACCCTGATGCGGCGCGACACACCGCCGAGATGCGCAAGCTGAAAACGCAAGAGACCGAGGACGGACTCGTAAAAGTGCAGAAGGAGCTGAAGCGCGAGCTCGCAAAGAAGGGTCTGACGAATTTCCGTTCCGATATCCGCATGAAGGGCCTCTGGAGCCTCCATCAGAAGCTGAAGAGGAAGAAGGACGATATCAACCTTATCCGCGACATCGCGGCCCTGCGGCTTATCGTCTCGACCATCGAGGATTGCTACGCGACGCTCGGCGCGGTACACGCGCTCTATAAGCCGCTCCCGGGAGAATTCAAGGATTACATCGCCTTCCCGAAGCCAAACGGCTACCAGTCTCTCCACACGACGGTCGTGACGCCGGAGGCGGGCATCGTCGAGATACAAATCCGCACCGAGGAGATGCATCGCCGCGCGATGTTCGGCATCGCGTCGCACATGTCCTACAAACAGCTGGGCAAGGACGTGGAGAGGCTCGAGAAGAGCGTCCAGAAAAACCGATTTTCATCGCTCTCCTTCTCGTGGGTCCGTTCCCTGATACCCTCGCTGATGAACATCGCTAAAAAGAAAGATGAGGCGCCGAGCGTCGCAAAGGTCCCGCGCTGGCTCGCTGAACTCGCCGACGCGCATACGGAGGTCGCCGGCTCCGAAGAGTTCGTCGAAGGGCTCAAGGAGGACTTCTTCTCGCATCGGGTATTCGTCTTCACCCCGAAGGGCGACGTGATCGACCTGCCCGCGGCCTCGACGCCGATCGACTTCGCCTACGCGATACACAGCGATCTGGGGGACCATCTCCAGGGCGCGAAGGTCAACGGCAAGCTCGTCTCCTTCGATACCGCGCTCGGCAACGGCGAGATGGTCGAGATCATTCGGCGCGACTCCGCTCACCCCTCGCCGAAATGGCTTGAGTCCGCCCGCACCTCGCTTGCGCGGCGCCATATACGCGCGGCGCTCGGCATGACCGAACCGGCGCAAAAGCCGCGGCGCCGACATCGGCATGCGCACCGAGAGAAGTAGGGCCGCAGGGAGCGCGAGACTCTATTACACCGTAAACCCGCTGACCGAATAAAGCTCGTCGTCGGAGCGCTCCTCGGGCGCGGCCGGAGGGACTGGATCGGCCGAGAGCTGGGTGGTGTTGGGGAACACGGGAAGAGAGGTCTGCGGAGCGTTCTCCTGCTCTGCGGCGAGCGCGGCGACAAGGTGCTGGAGGTCGTCGGGCGAAAAGAAGTCTATGCGGAGACAGCCGCCCTCGGCGTTGGTCTCGATGATAACGCGCGTGCCCAAGGTCTCGGTCAGGGATTTCTCGATCTCCACTATCTCCTGCGATTTCCGGTTCTTCTTGTGCACGCGCTCCTGCGCGATGGAGCGCGCGATGCGCTCCGCCGCACGAACGGACAACCTCTTGAGTATTATCTCTTTAAAGAGGGTCTCGCGCTCCTCCGGACGGTCGTTCAGCGCCATAAGCGGACGGGCGTGGCCCTCGTTGATCTCCCTCCCCACGATGGCGCTCTGCATGTGTTCGGGGAGCGAGAGGAGCCGGAGCGAGTTTGAGACATACTCGCGGCTCTTGCCGATCTTCGCGGCGCATTCGGCGTGCGAGATGCCGAACTCGTCGATAAGCTTCTGGAGCGCCTTCGCGCGATCGATGGCGTTCAGGTCTTCTCTCTGGAGATTTTCGATGATGGCGAGCTCGAGCTTGGTAAGATTGCTCTCGCCCTGACGGATGACGACCGGTATCTGCTTAAGGCCCGCGAGCTTGCTCGCGCGTAGGCGCCGCTCGCCCGCGATAAGCTCGTAGACGGTCTCGAGACCGTCGGGCTTCTCCACCTCCGAACGGCTTACTACGAGCGGTTGGAGCACACCGTACTGGCGGATGCTCTCCGCGAGCGACTTTAATCCTTCTTCGCTGAACTCCTTGCGCGGCTGGTACGGGTTCGGCACGATACGGCCGACATCGATCCAGAAGACCGAATCATACTTGGTCGGTACATACGCCGCATCATCTTTCATTGCGCGCATTTTACCATGATGAAATTATGATTGCGAAATGCTACTGTGGGCAGTGTAAGCCGGGATGGCGGAATTGGTAGACGCGATGGATTCAAGACCCATTGTCGCAAGACGTGAGAGTTCGAGTCTCTCTCCCGGCACCGAGACTGATACAGAATCGGAAACGCCGGAATTTTCCCGCGCGGCGGTAGCCGCCGCGCGCAAAAATTCCGAATTTTCCGACCGAGGTCGGGTCTTGGTGAGTCTATATGAATTCGCTTGAACTCATTTCATACAGAATACCACGCCCTAATGCTTACACCACAAAGAGTACTTCCAAGCTCTAATCGCTTCGCTCAAGAGCTTTAGGTCGCTCGCCCGCTCACAGACTCGCGGGCTCGCCGCCGCGGACGGCGGCCCCGAGACCTGTCCGCGCATTTCTCTTTTGCCTTCCGGCGGATTCGCGGGGGGGGGTGAATGCATGGAGCGGCAGGGCGAAGGTCGATTTTTGGCATCAACTCAACGCATTGAGGTAATGGCGATTTTATGAGATTATTTCAGCATGGTGATATTTCATACGACAGTTAATTGAAAGATCAATTTCGCACATACATTATGCCTATAAAAGATTATCTAAAATACTATTGGCTCGAAAAAGAATATCTTGAAAAAGAGGTGTATTCAGATTTTCATACGAAAGGATACCTCACGCCAGAACAATTTTTTGCAATCATAGAGTGGAAGAATCAAAAGTTCGGGAAGACAAAGATTTCATTGACGGACAAGGAGATTGGGGAGCTGACAGATGATATTTTTAATGCCACTTCTCGAAAAGAGCGACTGCAGATCCTGTTAGAAAATGACAAAGGACACATCAGAGGAATTCGACTAGCCACTGCATCTGCAATTTTGACCATTCTCTATCCGATGGAATTTACTGTTTACGATATTCGCGTTCGTAAGCAGTTGGTCAAATTGAGCAAAAATAGAAAGCCTCCTTTGTGGGAAGAAGTAGAAGTTTGGAATAAGAAAGAGAAAAAGAAAGAGTGGGTGCCGTTAGATATTACAAGCAACGCAGATGCTGGTGTGAAGAAATACCTTGAGGATTACTTGCCAGCCGTTAGAAAGGTCGCTGAAGAAAACGGAAAGTTAGAGCTTCGAGATTGCGATCGCGCTTTATGGGCGAAGGATTGGTATGAAGATTTGCAAAATTTTATAGGAAGTGTGGATAAATCTGGTAGGAAGAAGCCGAGGAAGGATATACAAACAAAGATATATGACAAACCTACTTGACACTCTTCTCTATATCATAATTCCAGCTGTAATTTTTGCGGCCATCGGCTATTCATTTTGGCTATTTTTATCCCGTGCAATCAGTGGGAAACCTTTAGTTAATAAGAACTTGCAGCCAGCTCTGGTTGGGCTTATCGCTTTCCTTTCCTGCGTCGGGGTTTATGTAGTTGGAGCAATTGCGTGGGACACTTTTGTTAACGAATCTGGCCAAAATGAGGATACCAGAGTAGAAGTTTTGTTAGATGCGCACGCGGCTGACGCATCTACGACAACCTACAAGTATAAAAACATTACTTTCCAAGTCTTCGGGCAATACGACTCCAGCACTTTAAATGTATTTCAGGACGATAAACTTGTCCTTACGAAAGAAGGCGGCGGTTATTCCGTCCCAGATGTCCCTTGTCCCCATGAAGACGCGAGTACGACGAACTGCGATACTAGCTCTTCGGCTACATTCGGTGTTGATATCAACGGCGACGGGACCAAAAATTTTGTATTGGAAGAAACGTGGGGTGGTAACGGAGGATATGTTGATTACGGAATTTTTGAACTCACTCAAGATGGACTCATAGAAGAATTGATTCATCTCGAAGGTCTTAAGGGTGGAGCTGTGTTTAAAGATCTAAATAGCGACGGGAAGATCGATATCGAGCTGTTCGATTCTACATTTGTGTTTTGGCACACAGATCACGCTTCTTCTCCATATGTGCCAGTCTATCTAAGTTGGGACAACAAAACACAAACATACATTCCTGATTTAATTCTGATGCACAAACCGCCGCCATCTCAGGCAGAAATCACCGGGAAAGTTAATTTCTACAAAAATACAGATGGGTGCACACCATTCGAGGGAAGTGGAGTTTCCTGCAGTGTACCTTGGAGTTACGCGCTTGACCTCATTTACTCTGGAAACGCCGTTGCTGCTATTGAATATCTAAGCCAAGTATGGCCCTCTATTGCCGAGGTTCACATAGATGGCGGCTTCGTCTCGGTACGAGACTTCAAGAACCAACTACTTATCCGACTCAAACAAAGCCCTTACTATAGAGACATTTTCATCCTTAATGAGGGAAAGATATTCTGATGTGAGAAGGTCTCCTGAAAAACATTGATTGAATCAAAATACCTGCTAACATACTATCTATGTTTATGTTTCCGAGGAAAAGAAGATGGAGAATCCAAGCGCATTGTGCGCTTCTCGTCTTGCCCTCGTAAGCTAATGGATAAACTGCCTCTATTCTAATGAGGACTCGCGGGTTCGAATCCTGCCGAGGGCACCGAGACTTATAGCTTCCCCACTAGATCAAGACCCGGTTCAAGCGTGTCGTCGCCTGGCTCCCAGGAGGCGGGACAGACCTTGCCCTTATGCGTCTCGACATACTGCGCCGCATGGAGCTTGCGTAACGTTTCAGCGCCCTTGCGTCCTATCGAGTTGTCGTTTATCTCCATGGAACGGAGCGTACCGGAAGGGTCGATGATGAACGTGCCGCGAAGCGCGAGACCCTCGTCCGGCGTCAGCTCCGGCCCGTCGTTTTCGACAAGGACGCCGAAGGCGTACGCCATCTTGCCGGAAGGATCGGCGGCCATCGGGTACGCGATCTTCCTGATGGCGGGAGATGCGTCATGCCACGCCTTATGGGTGAATACGGTGTCGGTCGAGACGGAGACGACTTCCGCATTAAGTGCTTGAAACTTCGGATAGAGCGCGGCGAGCTCCTCGAGCTCCGTCGGGCAGATGAAGGTGAAGTCTGCCGGATAGAAGACGAGCACCGCCCATTTCCCGCGCAGTTTCGAAAGACTCATCGTCTTGATCTCGCCCTGGTGGTACGCCTCAAACTCGAAGTCGGGTACCGGCTCGCCGACCTTCGCCTGCGAGGTGTAGTCGCGCACAGGGTCGTGGAACTCGCCACAATGCTCGCAGTAGTTGCTCTTGGTTTCTTTCATAAGTAAATAGTTAGTAGGTTGTAGTTAGTAGACTGTAGGTCTAGAGTATACCAAAATGCGTTTCTTCTACCACCTGCGCCCTACCACTTACCTCTTATGATTCCCATACTTTGTATCGCCGGACCGACCGCCTCGGGCAAGTCTGCGCGGGCGATCGAGGAGGCGCTCACAAGAAACGGCGAAATAATCTCGGTGGATTCGCGGCAGGTCTATCGCGGGCTCGATATCGGCACCGAGAAGATATCTCCCGAGGAGATGCGCGGAGTGCCGCATCATCTTATCGACATCCGCGATGCGGATGAGCCGTACTCCGCGGGCGACTTCGTCGCGGATGCGACGCGCCTTATCAGAGAGATCTCCGCACGAGAGAAACTCCCGATACTCGTCGGCGGAACGCATTTCTACTTTGACGCGCTTCTAAACGGTCTTCCCTCCAGCGTTGACGCGGACTTCGCGCTCCGCGCCGAGCTCGAGAAGCTTCCGACCGAAGAGCTTTATGCGCGCGTCCGCTCTGCGGACGCGCGCCGCGCCGCCGAACTCGACCCGAAGAATCGCCGCCGGCTCATCCGCGCGCTCGAAATAATCTCCGCCCTCGGCTCCGTCCCACCCCGCGATCGTGTGAAAGTCAGACTTACACAGCCGCTGTGTAAGTCTGACTTTCACACGGAATACGGCATCGAGTGGATAACGATTGACCCACCGCGAGAAGAACTGCGGGAAAGGATTGATGTGCGGCTTAAAAAAGCCTTTGAACGCGGCCTTATCGAGGAGGTGCGCCGCGTGCGCGAAGAGGTCGGCGACTCGCGCCTTAACGAGCTCGGGCTCGAATACAAAATTGTGGGCGAATTTTTACGAAATGAGCGTACAGAAGATTCTCTACTACCGACTTTATCTGCAAAACTCTGGCAGTATGCGCGCCGCCAGAAGACGTGGCTACGAAAGCTTGGCCGGTCGACTCTTTAGCTACTTAATCGTCGAGACCTGTGTCGCATCCACAGCCGGCCGCCGCACCAACGCTCACATGCAAATGGCTTTTTTCTGGATTAATCGCTCCACCGCACGCGATTGCTGCGGTCTTAAGTTCCTCGAGATTGCGCGTCCCAGGGTCCCCGTCTCCGAAATCGACCGCGTAGGAACTGCCAACGCACTTCCTCCCGCCATAATGACAAGAGTTGACGGCATGAGTACATGTTATCGCCCCGGACGCACATTGCTCGAATGTCCTATTACGGAGAACAATGGGTGTTTCCGAAATCGAGGAGATCCTGCCGACACCCGTCGGAACCTTCGCGGCCATACAGTCGAGAAGCGTTCTTAGCGGAGGCGACGCGTGAGGTACCTGTTCTCGTATCCCACCGTTTACCTCTTTAGCACTGTCAAAGGTGAACTTGGTTTCAAAAGGCACGCGATAGACCACATCGAGCGGTTTTTGCGGTACGGCCTGATTCAGCTTGTCGTCCTTGTTGGCGCCCTTCTGATCGAGACAGGAAGGAGCGCCCCCCGATCTGATCAGGCTTGACCACACCTCGAGCTTCGTCCCGCCGCTCTTCGCTTCCGGGTTATAGAGCACGACCATAATCGCGTCGACTATCATCCATCCGGCAAGCGCGATAACGATACCGATAACTGTGTTCCAAAGCACCTTCTTGGCCTTCTCCTTCCCGCTCGCGTTCACGGGATTCGTCACGAAGAGGAAGCCCGCGTACGCGAGCATAAGGGGGGCGACGAAGACGATAGCGAGCGTGATAAAGAAGCTGATGAGATTGTTGACGACCTCGATAAGCATTCCCCAGCCGGCGGGACAGGTGCTCTTATTCTGGTCTTGCGGGATAATGGGGCCAAGAAAGGGTATGCCGCCCGCCTGCGCGGCGACCGGTAATACGAAAATCGCGGTCAGAAAAAATGCGAGGAGGACGGTACGGAAACGCATACTACTATCATACCGCGCGCTACCATACAGCGCGCGACTTTTCCCCTCCGCTCTTATCTGCTATCTTTCGTATACGGGTCCATAGTTTAGTGGTAGAACATCGGTCTCCAAAACCGATAGTCCAGGGTCGATTCCTGGTGGGCCCGCATAAGCAAAACCGCCGTAAGGCGGTCTTGCGTTGCGGGCCCAAGCACGTCTGGGAGACGTGCGTCCAGGAATCGGAAACCTTGCGAGCATAATTTGCAATTTCCTGAAGCAAATTATCCGCAAGGTGTACTGGTCATGTAATGACCGATAAGCGTACTCGCGATCCTGGTGGGCCCGCAAATGAGAAAAGACTGGACTGCTCCAGTCTTTTCTCATTTGCGGGGGCCGGAGCGGCTATTTCTTCGTCTCTTTGAAAAGCACGCGCTTTTTGAGCGTCGGGTCGAACTTCATAAGCTCGATCTTGCGTTCAACGCTTTTCTTATTTTTACGCGTCCAAACGACGTGATTGGACTTCGTGGACTTAAGCCGGAGCAGGCGATCTTGTGACATGCAAGAAATGTAGCAGATAAGACGTTGTCAGGCAACCATCGCTTCCTTCGCGTTCGCGCGCGGCGTCCGCGCCGCGCGTTTCTTCACCTCGAAGTGCGGCTCGTCGTTCTTTATCGAAACAGTGACCGTGCCGCCTTCAAGCACCCCCTGATCGACCATAAGCGAAGCGAGCGGCGTGAGTATCCTATCCTGGATAGTGCGGCGGAGCGGGCGTGCGCCGTACTGCGGATTGTAGCCCTTCTCCGCGAGCCAGGCATGCACCTCTGGTGCTATCGTAAGCGCGATGCGCTTCTGTGCGAGCCGTTTCTTCACCTCCTCGACCTGCGTATCGACTATCTTGGCGAGTGCCTCCTTCGCGAGCACGTCGAAGATGATGATGTCGTCGAGACGATTCAGGAACTCGGGACGGAAGTGTTCCTTGAGCGCGTCCATCACCTTTTCCTTCGTCTCTTCATAACGGGTCGCATCGGTCGCGCCGGCGGTGCCGAAGCCGATATGCGCGAGACGGTCGATGAACTCTCCGCCGACGTTGCTTGTAAGCACGATGATCGTATTCTTGAAATTGACCTTGCGCCCCTTGCCGTCGGTAAGGTGTCCCGAGTCGAGCACTTGGAGCAGGATATTGAACACTTCCGGATGCGCCTTCTCTATCTCGTCGAAGAGCACCACCGCGTACGGGCGGTGCCGGATGCGTTCGGTCAAGGTGCCGGACTCTTCATAGCCGACGTAGCCTGGCGGCGCGCCGATAAGCTTCGCCACCGAATGTCTCTCCATAAACTCGCTCATATCGACGCGCACGAGCGCATCGGCGTCGTTGAACATAAACTCTGCGAGCTTCTTCGAGAGCTCGGTCTTCCCTACCCCCGTAGGCCCGAGGAAGAGGAATGAGCCGATAGGGCGGTTCGGGTCGCTGATGCCGACGCGAGAACGCTTCACCGCATCCGTCACTTTCTTGACCGCGGAATCTTGGCCGATGATGCTCTTCTTCAGCTCGCCTTCCATGCGAGTAAGCTTCGCGGCTTCTTCTTCGAGCATCTTGGCGACCGGAATGCCGGTCCAGCGGGAGACGACGCCGGCGATATCCTGTTCGGCGACCTCTTCATTCAGCACGCGACGCGACTTCTGCAGAGTCTTCAGGCGCTTCAGCTTCGTTTCGAGGTCCTTCTGAAGATGAGGGATCTTGCCGTAGCGTATCTCCGCGACCGTTCCGAGGTCGGCGACGGCCTCTGCCTTATCCGCCTGCACCTTCAGCGCTTCGAGCTCGGTCTTGGCGGCACGGATGCCGATAAGCACTTCCTTCTCGTTCTTCCATTTAAGCTCGAGTTCGCCGGTCTTCTCCTTCAGGTCGGCGACCTCCGCATCGATGTTCTTGATGCGCTCCTTAATCTCCTTGCCATGCTCTCCTTCCAAGTCTTTCTGGAGCGCCTGCCGCTCTATCTCGAGGCGGCGTATCTTGCGGTCGGTCTCCTCGAGAAGCGGGGGCTTGTTCTCGAGCGCTATCCGGAGCCCGCTCGCGGCCTCGTCGATAAGGTCGATAGCCTTGTCGGGGAGGAAGCGGTCGCTGATATAGCGCGCGGAGAGCTCGACCGCCGCGACGATGGCGCCGTCGGTGATGCGTACGCCGTGATACAGCTCGTATTTGTCGCGGAGCCCGCGCAGGATAGCGATGCCGTCCTCGACCGAGGGTTCCTGGACGAACACCGGCTGGAAACGGCGCGTGAGCGCGGCGTCCTTCTCGATATATTTTTGATATTCCTTCAGCGTCGTCGCTCCGATGACGCGGATCTCGCCGCGAGAGAGCGCGGGCTTCAGCATATTCGACGCATCCAAAGAGCCTTCGGCACTGCCGGCACCGACGAGCGTGTGGAGTTCGTCGACGAAAAGAATGACCTTTCCTTCCGCGCGCTCTACTTCTTTCATGACGTTCTTCATCCGTTCCTCGAATTCGCCGCGATACTTGGTGCCGGCGATCATCAACCCGAGATCAAGCGAGAGGAGCTCCTTGCCCTTCAGAGACTCGGGGACGTCGCCCGCGGCCATGCGCGCGGCGAGACCCTCGGCGAGCGCCGTCTTCCCGACGCCGGCTTCGCCGATAAGCACCGGATTGTTCTTGGTACGGCGCGCGAGGATCTGAATAACGCGGTTTATCTCGATATCGCGGCCGATAACCGGATCGAGCTTGTTCTCCGCCGCGAGCTTGGTCAGATTGCGCGCGTACTTGGCGAGGGCGCGGAAACGCTTCGGTTCCGTGGACTGCCCGTCCTTGGAGGTCTTGAGTTCCTTGAGGACGGCGAGCGCGGCATCGCGAGCGATTGAGAACCGCGCGAGGATGTCGCCTGCGGGGCCCGGGTGTTCAAGGACGGCGAGGAAGAGATGCTCCGTGCCGACGAACGTGTCGTTCATCCTCGCCGCTATCTTCCCCGAAGCCTCGAGCGCCTGCGCGAGATCCGGGGTGAGGTATATCTGGTAGGAGGGAGAGAGCACCGACGAGCTCTCGGGCGACTCCAGATGTTCGAGCACCGCGTCGGCAAGCATGATGGTGTCGACTTCCATCCGGTCGAGCATCGAGAACACGAGCGACTCTTCTTGGAGCACGAGCGCCGCGAGCAGGTGGAGCGGCGAGACATGATTCTGTCCGCGCTCTATCGCGAGCTCGTGCGCGCGCCGGACGGCTTCTTTGGCCTTGGTGGTGAAATTATTAAAAGGAGGCATATATAAAGACTATTACCGTGCCGCGGCGGTCGAGGTCGCGGCGGTCGAGGTCGCAGCCAGAAGCGCCGTTATCTTGTCGGCGCTGATAAGGAAGCCGGGGGTCGCGCCGGCACCGATGCCGATAAGGTTGCCGGAGAGATTGACGACCGCGCTTCCCGCGCCGATGTCCGGTAGAGTGGTGTGGATGCCCTTCGCGCTTACGCGCGCGACGATGCCGGTCGCGGCGGTGCCGTCGGCGCTGAGGGCGAGCGCGGTTTCTCCGAGCTTCAGGTCGCTTGCGGCGACAAGGAGCGGCGACGAAACCTTCGGTAATACGGCGGCGTCGGAGAATCCGTAAATCGCGATGCCGCTTCCCTCGTGCGCGAGCGAGGCGGCGATGTAAGAACCGTTCTGGAACTCGACGAGTATTTCCTTCGGCAGAGCGTCGAGCGCGGCGGTCGCGATGGCACGCGACTTGGAGAGGAACGTACCGACGGTAATAGGCGGCGTCGAGGTGCCGGTTTCTGCGGCATAGATTACGACCGCGCGGGCGGCGTCGATACCGAGCGCGGCAGTAACCAGGTCTTGATTCGACGGCGCAGGCGCCTGGATAATCGCGGCGGGCGCCGCCGCCGCGACTGTCTCGATAGTGCGCTCGACGACGCGGTCGACGGTCTGGGTGACGAATGCCGGTGCATGGTCGAGGAGCGAGACCGTCAGGATGCCGGTCGCGACCGACGTGACGAAGTTCACGAGGATCGTAAGGAGGATGAGCTGGGACTTGGAGAGTTCTTCTATATTCATACGACTATCATGCTACCCTTGCCCGCTCGTGTCAATGAACGCGACGGTCTGCGCGAGCGCGTGGGAGAAACGGGTGAGTTCGGAAGAACGGGTATCCGGCCCCCAAGAGATTCGTAGGGTCGCGCGGGCGCGAGCGCGGTCTCCAAAGAGCGCAAGGACCGCACGAGATCCCTCTGCCGAATCAGTCTCGCAGGCGCTTCTCGTCGACACGGCAAACCCGGCTTCATCGAGAAGCGCGACGAGATAATCCGTATCGCGGCCGGACAGGGAGAGGTTGAGAATATTCGGCGCCTGTCTCTCGCCGCGCCCCTCGTTTATCTGTACGTCGGAGACGGCGTGAATGATGTTCTCGATAAGGCGCGCTCGCAGACGCTCTGCAGAAGCGCGGAATGCGGCGCGGCCGCTGGCGGCGGCGCGGAGCGCCGCCGCGAATTCCCGTGCAAGCTCCGGCGATTCGGTTCCCGGACGCAAGCCCCGCTCCTGTCCCCCGCCGTCGTAGAGCGGCATAAGCGGAATGGTGCGATGCGCGACAAGCGCTCCCATGCCGCGGATATCGCCGACCTTCGCCGCGTCGAGCGTAAGCAGGTCTGCGCCGAAATGCGCCCGGGTAATCTTCTCCGTCAGAGGCGCCTGACTCGCGTCGACGTGCAGGAGCGCTCTAGAAAATCTGGATTTGAACGAAACGTTGGAGTTAGAGTTATCCCCATATTGCTGGCAAAGTCTGACTTTGCCAGCTTGCAATGATTCGGCTACTTCGCGCGTATTCCACACCACACCCGTCTCGCCGCAGACGGCGTCCATCGAGACGAGCGCCGTCTCCGGCCGGATCATATCCGCCAATGCCGCAGTGTCGACACGAGCGTTCCGTATCGGCAAGGGTTCGGTCTTTACTCCCTCGGCCGCAAGCAGACGTACATTCTCGACGATCGACGCGTGCGCGCTCGACAGATACAGCACATGCATATTATTCCTCCCCGGGACATCGAAGCCGGCGCGCATGCGCAGAGCGCGTACGTGTCCGAGCACCGCAAGCGCGTTCGCCTCCGTCGCCCCGCTCGTGAAGATGACGTCGTCAGCCTGCACTTCGAGCAGTCTGGCGATGTCGACGCGCGCCTCTTCCAACATCTTCTTCGCTCGCCTCCCTTCTTCGTGTGCCGACGACGGATTCCCGCTTACGCCCGCGGCGATATCGAGATACGTTCGTTTCTTCCAAAACATAGGTTGATTCTAGCAGAAATTGCAATTGAGTCATTTTCGTGATGAAATGGAGTCATTATGGCGCGGACATCTCGACCGCCCGTCATCGCGGTGATGGGCCACATAGACCACGGGAAATCTTCTCTTCTGGATTACATCCGGAAGGCGAGCGTCGTCGCGGGCGAGGCGGGCGGCATCACCCAGCACGTCGCCGCATACGTCGCGCTTCACAACGGCCGGCCGATCACCTTTCTCGATACTCCCGGACATGAAGCGTTCAAGGCGCTCCGCACGCGCGGCGCGGCGGCGGCGGACATCAGTATCCTTGTCGTCGCGGCAGATGAAGGTGTGATGCCCCAGACGCTCGACGCGCTCGCCGCCATCAAGGAGGCCGGCATCCCCTACATCGTCGCCATCACGAAGATAGATAAGAACAACGCGGACATCAATCGCGCCAAATCCTCGCTCGTCGAACACGGCATCTATATCGAGGGCATGGGCGGCGACGTCGCCTACGCGCTCATCTCTTCAAAGACCGGCGAGGGCATTCCCGAATTGCTGGATCTCCTCCTGCTCGCGTCAGACCTGGCAGAGATATCGGCCGACCCAGAGCGGGGCGCGACCGGCTTCGTGCTTGAATCAACGCAGGATCCGAGACGCGGCGCCTCTGCGACGCTTATTATAAAAGACGGGACACTCACCCTCGAAGGATTCGTCGTCGCAGGCGGCGCGTACGCTCCCATACGCTTCATCGAAGACTTCCGCGGCGCGCGCGTCGAGCGCGCGGGGCCCTCGGAGCCGGCGCGCATCTCTGGCTTTAGCTCGCTTCCGACCGCCGGGTCGCTCTTCAGCATCGTGAAGACTAAGAAAGAGGCCGAGACCCTCGCCGGAAAGTCAGACTTCCCCGGGAAGTCAGACTTTCCGGCGAGGAGTGCCGCGACCGAGGGTATTACTGAACTCCCGCTCATCATAAAGGCGGACGTTGCCGGCTCTATCGACGCCATCGCTCACGAGCTCGAGAAGATAACCCATGAGCGTGGTGCCGTCCGTATCGTCTCCACAGGCGTCGGAAGCGTCTCGGAAACCGACGTGAAGACCGCAAACGCCTCGGGCGGCGTTATTATCGCGTTTAATGCCGGAACGGACGCTATCGCGCGCGACCTCGCGGAGCGCGAAAGCGTCGCTATCGAATCTTTTTCCATCATCTACGAGCTGTCGGCACGGGTCGCGGAGCTTCTCGAGGGGCGCGTACCCGCCCTCGCTATAGAGAAGGAGCTCGGGCGCGCGACGGTGCTGAAGACCTTCTCTTCCGGCGCGAAGAAGCAGGTGCTCGGTGCGCGCTACGTATCCGGCATTCTCTCCGTCGGCGACCGCATGAAGATATTGCGGAAGGGTGAGGAAATAGCGCGAGGCAGTATTAAGAATCTCCAGCAGGCGCGCGCGGACGTGAAAGAGATAAAGACCGAGGGCGACTTCGGCACCGAGGTAGAGTGCCGCGAGAACTCCGTCTACGGCGACGAGATCGTCGCCTTCGCCGCCGCCGTATGACCCTCGACAGGAAAAGCCGCAGTCCGCGCCGAGAGAGCGAGCGCGCTACCGAGATCATCGCACACGAGGCGGCGATGTTTATTGCCCGCGAGGCCGGCACCGAGTCGCTCATCACCGTCATCCGCGCCGAGAGCGCGGCACACGGCGAACGTGTCCTGGTCTTTGTAAGCGTCTTCCCCGAGGAGAAGGCGCGAGCGGCGCTCGCCTTCCTCGAGCGACAGCGCGAGGCGTTTTCAAACCATTTAAAAACGCATGCGCGGATGCGCCTCCCGCGCGTCGACTTCCTGCTCGATAATCGGGAACAATCTCTTTCGGATACGGGCGCGCGGTAGTATCATCAACAGACGGCCCGGTGGCGAAGTGGTAACGCGACGGTCTGCAAAACCGTTATGCGCGGGTTCAATTCCCGCCCGGGCCTCACGCATGATAAAAGTGTAGAATGCAGAGAGTTGTCGAGGTGGCGGAATTGGTAGACGCACAGGACTTAAAATCCTGAGAGGGCCTAAAAACCTTCATGTGGGTTCGATTCCCACCCTCGGCACTATCGGAGATTCGTGAGCAGGCGCGCGTAGCACGGGTCTTCGCCGTGTAGAACTTCGCGATACTTCTTCTTTAATGCGGAGGTAACGGCCCCCGTCTCTCCGTTGCTGATAGTCCGTTTGTCGATCTCCTTGATCGGAGAGATAAAGGCGGATGTGCCCGAGGCGAACACTTCATCGGCAATATACAGCTCGGTAAGATCGATGACTCGCTCGGATGTCGCGATACCCATATCGCGCGCGAGCTCGAGGATAGTGCGCCGAGAGATGCCTTCGAGGATGTCGTTTGATGTCCCCGGGGTCGCGAGGACGCCGTCGCGGACGATGAAAATGTTGGCGGCGGAAAGCTCGCAGACGTGTCCGGAAGCGTCGAGAAAGACGCAGTCGTCGTAGCCACTGTCGAGCGCATCCTGCTTGGCGAGGACGGAGTTCACGTATGCGCCGTTCACCTTCGCCCTTGAGGGGATCGCGTAGTCGGGCACTCGGCGCCAGACGCTTGTCTTGAGCCGCGCGCCTGCGCCAGGCAGAATCGGTGCCGCCTCGTAGAGGAACATGCTGACCGCCGTAGAGAGGCCGCGCGAGCGCGTACCGGGCAGGAGCTCGTTCACATGCACGCTCACGCGCGCGAACACATCTTCGCTGACAGTATTTGCCGCGACAAGATCCCGTACCGTCTCGATGAATCTCTCCCGCGTCCAGTCGCGTTCGAACGTATCGATGCCCATAATGCGCGCGGAGTCGGCCAGCCGCTTGAAATGGTCGTCGATGCGGAACGCCGCGAGGCCGCTCTTCGTCGTGCATATCGGGAAAACGCTGTAGACGCTTAGGCCGTAGAGCACCGCGGAGCTCGCGACGCTCATCGTAGCGGCACCCATCGGCACAATAGACGAGTCGAGAAAAGCTTTGTCGTATATCCGTGCCATAAATCGATAGAAGTATACCAGAGCACAAAGGCGCAAGCGGTCTGAACTGGAAAGAAACTTGAGAACAGGGGTCCGTTCGCCGGAGACTCGTCGGTTCCTGGGCGCGGCTCTCTATTGGGCCGAAGGAAGCAAGACGAAGAATTTTGCCATTACAAACTCCGACCCGGCTCTTATCGCGCTTATGACACGCTGGTTCAAAGAGATGTTTGATATTTCTCCATCGGTGCTTAAAGCACACTTGAACATTTATTCCCAACAGAACGAAGCACGAATGAGGCAGTTCTGGTCAGAGGTCACAGGAATTCCAATTGAGAACTTCGGGAAGACTTTTATTAAGCCCGCGGGCAAGGGATTTAAGAAAAACAACTTGTATTACGGAACTATCAAAGTGTATGTGCCAAAGGGTACGGACATGCGACATACGACCCTCGCATGGATACAAGCGGCTTTACAGGATTTGATTCCCGAAATAGAATCAATCATACTGCGTTGGTCGCAGTTAAGAAGGATCGAGCGGCCACCAGTAAATATCTGATTCAGCGCCCATAGCTCAGCTGGTAGAGCAGCTCGCTCTTAACGAGAAGGTCCCAGGTCCGAATCCTGGTGGGCGCACAAACGAGTAACACAGATTGAGTGGATTATACTTACTCAACATAAGCCGCTGGGGTGGCGAAATTGGTAGACGCACTAGCCTTAGGAGCTAGCGGAGCAATCCATTGGAGGTTCGAGTCCTCTCCCCAGCACAAAACAAAGGAGCCGTACGCGGAAGCGTGCGGCGACTATTGTTTTGTAGCTGTGGGAGAGGACTCGAAAGCGAACGCGGGCACCTGGCGAGCACGCCAGGTCGCGTGAGGCGGCTCGCGAAATACGGGAGCGACGGCGACCGTATTTTGTGAGAGAGAAGTGTAATCACGTTCCTCTCCCCAGCACAAAAAATAAAAGGCGAACGTGTCGCCTTTAAGCCGCGCAAGATCAGGGAGAGAGGTCGGCGCGTATCGGCGTAAGCGGATCATACTTCCCGCCGTATGCACGCATCTTCTTCTGTACCTCCGATGGGAGCCTCCACGCGAATCGGTAGCAATGATTCGAGAAGACAGGAAAGAACTTTTCCATCTGGACCCGCTTCCCTTTTTTCACAATGTAATTTTTGTCGGAGACGATTTTCCCTCTCCAATTTATCTTTACCTCGTGAAGCACCTTGCCATAGTCGAGAAGCGACATATGAAGCACAGTGAGCGTCACTCCCCCTTTCTTCTCCTCGATAACGCGGCATTCCGCGATGCCGCCCCTCGGGACGAGCCGATACACGCCCGAGGCATCCTTAATCCATTCCCCCTCGGTAGAGTCAAATCCTCTCCGCTCGCCGGCACAAGCCGCCCCTAAGAAGAGAGACGAAAAGGCCGCGAGAACGAGCGCCAAGACGGCGCTTCTTGCCAGGCTGTTTTTCATCTGCCACCCCCTTTTCCCCAAGTTTCAACCGCTTTGATTATACCACTATTTCTCGTTCCCGCGACTCCTTGACTTTCTACCCGTTTCGTGTATTCTGCACTTCGGAAAGCGGCTCTTTCAAGTCGCTCAAATACATCACTACACAAGGAGAAACATATGTTGTACGTTCTAGCAGGACTGACGTTAATTGCGTTGACTGTTATCGTCGTACTTGTTGGTTTCCCGTGGCTCGCGGAGGAGAATATCCTCTTCACCACAGTGAAAGAAGGGACTGTCAAGACAGTGATGCACGGCAACTCTGTGCATAAGTTCCTGATGAGCTTTGCGGGCTATCACCTCAACGATCCGTCGAAGAGTTGGTACGACCGAAGCCACGATTATGCCGACTGGGAGGTCATACACCACGGTGCGCAAAATGACGATCGATATGACGACAGGCTGGGACTGCTTAAGTATCTCGGCTTGTATTGGGTCGGCTGGCCGTGGCGCGCGAACGTCTACGTCTACAAGTTCGATTGGAACGAGACGGAAACAGACACCGAGACAGGGAAGGACAAGGTGCGGTCGCGTTCTGAACTCACCGACTTCATATTCATCAGTGATTTCACTTATGCGGTCATCACCGATGCCGCCGAGACGTCTGAAGGTCTGCCGACCGACGAGCTTACGCTCGTAACGGCCGCGATACGCAACCCGTACCGCGCACTCTTCAGCGGCGAAGACTGGATGCGGCGGGTTACTGCCGCGGTCAACCGGCGCGTGCGTAGCTATGTCGGGAGTAAGCAGTATATTCAACTTATTTCCGAAAACGCCAATCCGCAGGAATTCTCCGCGCCGATAATAGAGCTTAACGATACTCTGCCAGACGATGTGCCAGGAAGGTTGCCACACGGTCTGGAAAAACGGTACGGCGTAGTGATACGCACGGCCGACCTGCAGACCATCGAGCTTACTGGTACGGCGAAGGACAAGCATCAGGCGGCGGCCACTGCGAAATATACGGCTGAACGGGAGGCAGAAGCAAAACGTGCAGCCGCAGATGCAACCGCATACACCACCACAGTGGAAGGTACCGCCAAAGCCAATGTGATCGAAATTACCGGGGACAAACAGGCGGCGGCTCTTCGCGCACGCCTCATAGCAATCGAAAAACATGGCGAGACGGGAGTGGCGCTTGCAGGATTCGACGCTATACAAGAGGCATCGAGGAATGCCGGTAGTCAGATTATCTGGGCAAACAACCCGATTGTCGGACTCGCCGGATTATTGAAATCCGAGAAAAAGAAGGAGGACGAGGAATGAACGGGGATCTATTGTGGTTTGTAGTAGGCATGATAGTCCTTCCGCTGTTCTTGCTTGTGAGCTACATCGTAGCTGTTCGAATGGCGAGATATCACTCCAAGAAGCTGTACGCTGGACAACCGCCGCCGCCTGGCAATGAAGAAAGGCCGAGCGTATGGAAAGCGTACAAAAAATGGTTTCTCGGCTTCGGAGCAATCGTTCTGATTGTCTGGCTGTTGGCGCAGCCGTCTTCTCTACAGTCTCCGTCCCTCGGAGACGTCTGGGATTGGACGAAAGGCCACTGGTTGTGGATTCTCCTGGCTCTCGGCGTTGTCGCTCTCCTCCCCTCGCTGATTACCTTTCCGAAAGAAAAGGAAAAAGCGGCCGGGGCACTGCGAAAAGCCGTTGTAGTGCTGCTGTTGGTGCTCTGGTTTGTCATCCCGATCTGCAACCGGATCTGGGGCGAGAAGCCGCCGAGACTCCCACAACAACAAGTGGCTCGAGAAAAAGCGCGAGCACTCCCGCACGATGCGCCAGATCTTCCACGAGCATGGAACCCTGACGGTTCGCTCACGGACGTTTCAAAGTGGCCGCAGGTGCAGGTTCCGCCTTATGGCGATTCTGTCCATGTACCGAACATTTTCGGCGGCCATGTCGTATGGGGAGGCAGTGGATTCAAAGTCCATTGTATCTACGGAAGCGATGGACACGAGGGCACCGTCGGAGATAGTGAACATCCTTGTAGCGACGGAAACATTGTCGAATCGTACGCACGAAACCAGGGGGGCACTCTTCTTTATGCATCGTATGCGTATGCGCGCAAGGGGGAGAAGTGACTCTGTGTTCTTTAGAGGGCCGCACAGCAATTGTGCGGTCTTTTTTTATTTCGGCTTCGCCTTATTAAGGGTCTCTTCTATCTTCGGAAGGCTGAAGGTGTCGAGCGCGACGTTGATGATGCTGTATGCACCGAAGATGATCACGAGCCCTACGAGCCCCCAGAGGATGGCTCGGCGGCCCTCCTCGCGCTTACTCTCCTCTCCCGCACCCTTGATAAACTCGTACACGCCCCAAAGGAAGACGACAAAGGCACTCGCCGCGAGAAGCAGGATGATGGGATTGATAATCTCTACGACGACTTTCCCGAGAAATCCGTTAAGCTTGTCCATTTATCCTGCTTTTGCGCTTCTTAATTTCGTCTAATTATTTCTTATCTTATAGGAGCGCTCGGCAATCCTCCGCTACTAGTAGTTGGCCCGCTGTTTTCTAAAATAACGGAACCAGTAAGAATATTCACGAGACCCCAGACGGAGACCATCACGAAGAAGCCGATAAGACCGTAGAGCATGAGATTCTTGCCCTTCTCCTTTACCTCGTCGTTGTTCGCGCCGACGACGAACGTCTGAAACGCACCCCAAAGGAAGACGATGAAGGCGACGGCGAAGAGCGACGGCACCAGGACGTTGTTGACCGTGCTGATAATGAAGGTACCTACACCCGAAATATCATTAATCATTTCAGCGGCCGCAGAAGAGACGAGCGGCAGGGCGAGTATGGCGAGCGTTCCTGAAGTCAAGGCGATGGCTTTTTTCATAATGTAGATAAGTGATTAACTGCTTTATAGTGTAGCGTTTCCACGGGCGGGGTCAATACGCTCCGGCGGCGCATGTGGATAGCCCTTTTAGATCGTCGGGGGGGCGAACTTGGGCCCGCCGCCGGCGGGGAAGCCGAGCGTGCCGCTCACGATATTGACCAGCGCCCAGACGCCGAAGATGATGACGAAGCCGATGATGCCCCAGAGCACGAACTGGCGGCCCGTCGCGCGCTCGGCCTCGTCATCGGCACCGTAGATAAAGTACTTGTAGACGCCATAGAGGAAGGTGATAAACGCGGCCGCGACGAGGACGGGAAGGAGGACGGTGTTGACGACGTCGACAATGCCGGTCTTATATTTTTTCAGGAGCGTGAGATCGACGCCCTTCTGGGCGGAGGCGATAAGCGGGGCGGTAGAGAGAACTCCGAGAACGAGGACGGCGGCGAAACGGGAGATTTTTTTCATAGCTGATTGTTAGTAGTACGAGCGCGGCCAGCTCGGCACGATATCGCTCCTGATGCCGAAGGTGGCCGAAACGACGTTGACGATGCCCCAGAGCGATATCATCACCGCGAAGCCGATAAGCCCCCAGAGGATGAGCTTATGGCCCTCCTCGACGGCCGTCTCGTCTCCCCTGCTCCAGATATATGTCTTGAACACGCCGTAGAGGAAGACGATAAACGCGATAGCGAAGAGTACCGGCACGGCGACTTCGTTGATGAGGAAGATAAAGGTGTCTGCAACACCGCAGATAGTAGCCGAGGAGCAGGGGAATGAAGACCTTGCTGACGGGTTTTTGTAAGAGTTTCCTGCCGGATTCCCCACCATTTCTGCTGCGAGCGAGAGAGAGGGGAGAAGGAGAAAGGCGCAGAGCGCGAGCGGGGCGACGATACGGGCGGCGAGGTTCATATAGAGGAAGTATCGCATACTACGGGGCGGGGAGCGCGATGCCGAGCGTGGATAACAGGAGATTCACGAGCCCCCAGACGGAAAAGAAGATTACCATCCCGAGGATGCCCCAGAGGGCGAACTGCCGGCCCTCCGCGCGCTTCCCCTCGTCTGCTCCGTTGAAGATGAAGTAGTTGAGGACGCCCCAGATGAAGACGAGGAACACGAGCGCGAAGATGATCGGCACGATGATGGTATTAACGATGCCGATGATGCCGGTCGTGCCGCTCCCCACGTATTCTGCAAAGGTCATATCAGCCGCCAAGCTCCTTTACCGTCAGGGTAATAGCTTCTGAAATCGCCTTCGACCCGAGGAGTATCAGCGCGCCGACGACGGTCCAGAGGAGCGCCTGGCGCGCCTCGCTTATCTTCCCCGGCTCGCCCTGCGCCACGACGAACTTATATCCGACAAAGACGGTCATCAAGACGACGACGATAGCGCCGATGAGGATTACGAAGTCGAGGATACTGCCGAGGAAATTCATCAGGCACTTCCCGCTTCCCTCCTTACAGTCAACGCCCTTAAGCGGGTTGATGAGGAAGGTGTCAGTCGTATTGCCTGTCGACTGTACTTGTGTCGTATTCCCAGTCGACTGTAGCCCTGGGGCGGCAAACGCCATAGGGGCGGACAAGAGAATTATGAGGGTGGCAATTAAGAAGATGCGCATACTCATTTTTTCTGCAGAAGCGACGTCAAAGAGCGCTCGGCCGAGGCGAGCGCGGCTTCCGGAGTCGAGCGGCCGCTTATCACATCGGTAATCATAGCCGAAAAGACGGCGTCGGTGTCGGCGGGCGATGGGGATAGCCAGCCGCGCGTGTAGAGCGTCTCGGCGTATGCGACCTCGGCGAGAGGGTCGTCCGGCGGCGCCGAGAGCTCGGTCAGGGTCGCGGGCGCGAGCCCCGTATGGAGGGCGGCTGTGCCTGCGGCGCCGGTGAGAAATACCGCGGCCTGGAACGCGCCTTCCGGGTTTGCCGCGCCGCGCGGGATCATCAGCGCGTAGACGAGCCCGTATGCCCTTTTTATCGAGGCGGTCGCCGGCTGTGGCAGAAGCGAGACCTCGAACTCGAGGTTCGGATTCGCGGAGCGGAGATAGCGCGCCTCCGAGGCGTAGCCGAGATAGAGCGCGAGATCGCCGGCGAGAAACGCCCTCTGCGAGTCCGGCAATGACGTGTTCCAGGTATACGAGACCTTCGACGGGTCGGAGAACTGCGTATAGAAGCCGAGCACCGCGGGCCCGGGAGGCGGGCCGCTTGCCGCAGAGACGCCGAGGTTTGCCGAGAGATTGCCGTTTCCCGCCGAATACGCGGAGAGAGGGACTCCCTGCTGGAGGAAGAGGGCGGAGAGTATCGCGCGGGCGTTGCGGACGTTCGTATATGAGCCGAGTCCGATAAGGCCGCGCGTTATCTGCCGCGAGGGCGAGAGCGCGGCGACGCTCGGCACGAGGCCGGTCAGCGCCTCCCAGGTCGCGGGCGGGCGGGCGATGCCAGAGCTCGAGAGGATGGAGCGGTTTGAGTAGAGCAGGAGCGGATCGACGAGAAACGGCAGACCGTAGTAGCCGGCGCCGTCCGGCGCTGTGAATATTCTGCCGCCCTCGACGAAGGTGCTCGCGAACGAACGGGCGGAGATGGTGCCCGGATCTATCGGCATGATGAACTTCGCGAGCGCGGAGAGCTGTTCCTGCGAAGCGAGGATAAGGTCGGGCGCGGCGCCCGTCGCGATGGCGATAGCGAGATCGGCGGAGAGCGTCTCCGGATCTTTCTGCACATACGAGACTCCCTCCATCGCCGTGTCGGCTTGTGCGGCGTCGGAGAGGACGGCTTCCATGTTTGCCGACGGCAAAATGCCCCAGATAACGACCGGGCCAGTCGAAGAGCCGACGCCGTCATTCGTGTATGTCGCGAAGACGAAAAGGCCGATAAGCGCGCTTATGCCGAAAACGCCGAAGAGGATGCCTTTGAAGAGAGATATTTTCATGATGAGGGAGAGGTGAAGACGATGCCGTAGTGGTACGGCCCCGCGCGGAAGGACTTCGCCTTATGGAAGCCGCCGCTGATAAAGAAGTCTTCGGCAGAATGCTCGGATACGACCTGCTCCTCTGCGGGACCCATGCCGCCGTAGCTCCCTGCCCAGTCGACGACCATCAGCTTGCCTTCCGGCTTCAGGACGCGCCGTATCTCTGCGAGAAGACCATCCCTCCGCTCGACCTGAAAAAGCGTATTGGCGAGTATGACAGCGTCGAGCGACTGGTCGCGCAAGTGCGTGCCGCCGCGCTGTTCGATATCGCCCCAGATCGCGCTGATAATACCCTGATGCTGTTCGTGCGCATTGAGCTTCAGGTGTTTCAGCACGTCCTCCTGGATATCGACCGCATACACCTTGCCGCTGTGCCCGACGATAGCCGCCGCCGCGCGTGAATAGTGGCCGCTTCCAGCGCCGAAATCGCCGACCTTCATCCCTTCTCGCAGTCCGAGCTGGAGAACGTTCTCTCTCGGTGAACTGAAATGCGCACTCATAATCCTGGATAAGTCGAAGGACTCATATCTCTAAAATACCATACGTGGCCCGCCCCAATCCGCACAATCAACAACGCAAACTCTTCTCCCGAAATCTCCCTATTTCTTCCAACCGTTAATAATAGGTAGATTCTGAACATCATTCCGCAGGAAGGTTAAAGCGCAAACGGAGATTCTTATCGTGTTCAATTGTGTCTGCAATTGCATAGAGCACGTCCTTGCCTATCTTGAGTTCTGATTTGAGCAGAGCCACAAAATCTTCGCAGTCGTAAGGGTACACCCACACGCTGTCTTGCATCCGCACAAAGCCGATCTCGAGCATCGCTGTGCGCAGGCGGAATCGCACTGACTTTCGTCGTTCGGGAATATCGAACACGATCATTCGCCAGCGCCTATCCCATTTCTTTTTCTGATTCTTGAGCGTAATCTTCGCTTGCTCGAATGCGAGAGCTTTCCTTCCGGCTCCTGTGATGCACAAGAATTTCTTACCGTCCCTTTCTACCCACACCGCATACTTCTTGGCTACTAAACGCCCCGCAACTGACCTCGCCCTGTATTTCAGGTTATATCGCTGATTCGGTAAATATTCGAGAAGTTGCATTGCATTCCCCGCGATGACAGCGAGCGGCACAAATGTCGCGACAGCGATTGTTGCGAGCATTGCATGCTGAATATCCCGCTTTCGCTTCCTCTTCCTCGACGCCTCCTCCAATTTCCCCATATCTTCACTGTAAACGACATCTACCTATATTGCTCAACCGATTGTGGATAGGTAGATTTCAGGATGCACGCCAAAACTTGAAAACGAGCATTGGGAGCGGGCAGACATAGAGCACCCTATACGGTCGTAATACCAGCCGATCCAGAAATCGTACCAAAGGAAATTCGCACTCACTTTCAGTTTCATCGCAGAGCTAAAGCGCGACCATGCTGGCGATACTGTCGCCCTCGCGCATCTTCATGATGCGGACGCCCTGGGTCGCGCGCGAGAGGAGCGAGATCTCGGCGATTGAGGTACGGATCACCTGTCCTTTCTTGGAAACCACCACGAGCTCCTCGCCTTCAAGGTCGCCGGAGACGATGCGCGCGCCGATAATCTCGCCAGTCTTCGGCGTAACCTCGGCCGTCTTGATGCCCGAGCCGCCGCGGCCCTGCACCTTGTATTCAGTCATCTTAGTCCGCTTGCCGTAGCCCTTGCTCATTATCACCAGAAGCGAAGCATCTTTCGCGTCCGCCGGAATCACTTCCGCCGAGACGACCCGGTCGCCCTTCTTGAGAGCCATGCCCTTCACGCCGCCGGCAGTACGGCCCATCTCGCGTACGTCTTCCGTATCGAAGCGGATCGACTGTCCCTTGGACGTAACGACCGAGACTGTATCGACGCTCCCCGCGAGATTCGCCGAGACGAGCGTGTCGTCTTTTTTCAAATTGATCGCGATAATACCCGAGCGGCGCACATCAGCGAAGCTCTTCGCCGCAACGCGCTTCACTACGCCCGCTCCGGTGACAAAGACAATCGATGATGCGTCGAGCGCCGCGCCCTTAGGCACCGCGAGCACGCTCGTTACCGATTCGTCGCCCGCGAGCGGGAGAAAATTCATAATGCTCTTGCCCTTGGTCGCGCGCTTCCCTTCCGGTATCTCGTACATCTTGAGCTGGTATGCCTTGCCGAAGTTGGTGAAGAAGAGGAGATCGCTGTGCGCCGAGGTAACGAGGAAGTGCGTAACGACGTCCTCTTCCTTGGTCGCGATATCCACCACGCCGACGCCGCCGCGCTTCTGTATCTTGTATTCGTTCGGGTTCGTCCGCTTCACGTACCCGCCCTGGGTCAGCACGAGCATCGACTCTTCGTCCGGCACGAGGTCTTCGACGGAGATGTTCTGCACGCCGCCCCTGACTACCCTCGTGCGGCGGTCGTCGCCGTACTTCTCGCCGAGCTCGATAAGCTCGGCCTTCACTACCGCGAGTATCTCTTTGGGCGAGGAGAGAATCTTCTTCAACCTCTTGATAAGCGCCTGTATTTCGGCGAGCTCGTCCTCGATCTTCTTGCGTTCCAGCCCGGCGAGCTTGGAGAGGCGCATCTCGAGGATAGCCGCCGCCTGAAGCGTGGAGAAACCGAACTTCTTCTGGAGCGCGAGGCTCGCCGCGGGGATATCCGCCGCTTTCTTGATGATAGCGATGACCTCGTCGATATGGTCGAGCGCCTTCGAGAGCCCGAGGAGGATATGCTCGCGCGCCTCTGCCTGCCGCAGGTCAAACTCGGTGCGGAGCCGGACCACTGTCTGGCGATGCTTGATGAAATGTCCGAGCATGCCCGAGAGCGAGAGCATCTCCGGAACGCCGTCGACTAAGGCGAGCATGTTGTAGTGGAACGTACTTTCGAGTTCGGTGTGCTTGTAGAGCGCGTTTAAGACCGCCTGCGGGTGCGCGGTGCCCTTCAGCTCGACGACAACGCGGATGTCGCTCGTCGACTCGTCGCGCAGATCGCGGATGCCTTCAAGCTTCTTCTCCTGCACCAGATCGGCGATGCGGGAGATAAGCTCGCTCTTGTTCACGCGGTATGGAATAGAGGTGATGATGATGCGCGTATCTTTCTTGCCGTCGTCGACAATCTCCGCCTCGCCGCGCACCACGACCGGCCCCTTGCCGCTTCCGTACGCGTGCTTGATGTCCGCCTGATTGAACGCAACGCCGCCGAGCGGGAAATCCGGGCCTTTGACGAACTGGAGCAGATCGTCGGTGGTCGCCTCCGGATTTTCGATAAGGTGGACCGTCGCGGCGACGACCTCGCGGAGATTGTGCGGCGGGATGTTGGTCGCCATGCCGACCGCGATGCCGAGTGTGCCGTTTAAAAGCAGGTTCGGGAGCGCGGCGGGAAGCACCTTCGGCTCTTCGCGCGTCGCGTCGTAGTTGGGATTCCAGTCGACGGTCTCCTTTTCGAGGTCGGCGAGAAGCGATTCGGCGATGCGGGACATCTTGGCCTCGGTGTAGCGCATCGCCGCCGGCGAATCGCCATCAATGGAACCGAAGTTACCCTGTCCGAGGACGAGCGGATAGCGGTGGGAGAAGGTCTGCGCCATCTTCGTCATCGAGTCGTACACGGCGATATCACCGTGCGGGTGGTACTTGCCGAGCACGTCGCCCACCACCGCCGCCGACTTACGGAACTTCGCGGACGGCGAGAGACCCATCTCCTTCATCGCGTAGAGGATGCGGCGGTGCACGGGCTTCAGGCCGTCGCGCACGTCCGGGAGCGCGCGTCCGGTGATGACTGTCATCGCGTAGTCGATATACGACTGCCGCATCTCCGCGACAATCGGCTGGTCGATGACGTTTGCGGCGACTGGCGTCGCCGCGCCCTGCTCCTTATCTTCTTTCCCGCGCGCCATACAAGATATTTAAATATTTAAATATGCAAACATTTCAAAACGGAATGGTCGTCTGTTCCGCCTGTACGGAAGGCGCCGGAGAAGTGTCGACGATCTCGATGTACGCCGGCGCATCCTCTCCGAGAGCCGCGGCGGCGCCGGCGAGGCTCGAGGCTCCTTCGCTCGGGCCGACCACGATCGCCCCCTCCCTGCTGTTGCTCTCGGCGAACGTGCTCCCTTCGATGGCGAACGATCCGCTCGAGAGATTCCCGACAAGCCAGACGAGCGCGATGAATCCCGCGACAGCGGCGGCCGAGGTAAAGGCGACCTTCTTGCGGATATGGTGCGGCTTCCCTTTTATATGCGTAATGTGTTCGGAGACGGTCTTCATACGAGTTAGGGCGTTATCACCAGTATACTCCCTTCAAGTCCGGAAAGGTCTTTCTTCTTCAGCGTGAGCTTGTCGACCTTCTCGCTCCCGTTCCCCGCCTCCTTAAGGAAGGCCTTAAGTGGCTCTCTTTCGCCATCTGATGGCGAACCACTCCAGTGCATCGGGACAACTATCTTCGGCTCAAGCGAGACCACGAGCTCGTGCGCCTCTGCGCTCGTGAGCACGCCAGCCCCGCCCACCGGCACGAAGAGCACGTCGATATCGTCGATGCTCTCACGAGCCTCCTTCGACAATTCAGTATCGGCGAGTGCTCCGAGGTGAACGAGCGTCATATCCTCGAGCTCGACTGAATAGATGGTGTTCACTGCTTCCTCCTGGCCTTTCGGCAAGCCATATTTCGATTTAGACAGGAATCCCTGGATCACGACACCCTGCCGCTCGTATTCGCCGGGGCCGGTGATGGCGAAGGGCTTTTTGTCGCCGTAGGCGACCTCCTCGACGCCGTTCATGTCGGGATGGTCGCGCGAGACAAGCGCGATATCTGCACCGAAGCGTACCGCGGGCAGAGTCCCGTTCTTAGAAATCGGGTCAAAGACGAGCGTTAAGTCGCCGAAAGTGACTTTAAAGCACTGCCCGCCGTGGTGGGTGATAACCATTGCATATATTCTAGCACAAAACCCGCCCGCGCGACAGTGTTTTTCAGAAAAACACTGTCGCGCGACTATCCACAACGTCTCGTATAATCAGGTTGTTAATGAAAGCGTAATCTGCTATAGATTTAGTCAGGTGCACTTTCAGTATCGAGGTGCGCTTCCGCCGGGGCTCCCCTGTGAGTCCCGTATTCAACCCCGCAGACGCCTTAAAAGGAGGGCTTATGCGCACCAAAACGGAACGTGTTCCCTGGACGCCGGCAATCGCCGACAACCTCTACGTCCTCGACGACAACCTGGCCGCCGGCGTCGTCTTCCTCTGAGGCCGCGAGGGGTTCCAGACGAACGGAACCCGTGGTACAAAACGTCCGCCCCCAAAGCGGACGTTCTCATTTTTCCTATTTTTTCCTGTTAGCAGTGAGGGACGTTTAACATCCCTCACACTTCAGCGATTCAGTTGAGGATGAAAAGCTCCTGTGCTATAGTCGCTCTGTTGCGTGCAGAGAAGTAGATATCAGCTAACCCTGTGTAAGTCAGACTTACACAGCACTGATTTCGAAAATCCGCACTGCTTTATATATGTCTGAAGAGACGAAAAAAGTCGCCGTGCCTCTTGCGACTATCCACCTGACCGAAGGCCATCCGATGGCCGGTTTTATCGATGCTATCCCGATGCCGCCCAACGTCGGCGACCTCGTCGAAGGCACGATTATCGCCATCAGCCGCGGCCGGGTGTACATCGACCTGCCGCCGTTTGGCACCGGCCTTATCTACGGCCGCGAATACCTCAACGCCGCTGATGTATTGCGTAAGGCAAATCCGGGCGACACGATAAGCGCAAAGGTCGTCGACCCCGCCGGTCGCGAGGGCTATATCGAGCTCTCGCTGAAGGAGGCGCGCCAGGCCGCCATCTGGGGCGAAGCCGAGGCCGCTATCCTCTCGCAGACGCCGTACTCGCTCACCGTCGAGGAGGCGAACAAGGGCGGGCTTATCCTCTCCTGGCAGGGCATCCAGGGCTTCCTCCCCGCCTCCCAGCTCGCGAAGGAACATTATCCGCGCGTTCCCGAAGGCGACAAAGACAAGATTCTCGGCGAGCTCATGTTGCTTGTCGGACATCCGCTCTCGGTGCGCATCATCACCGCCGACGCGAAGGAGGGCAAGCTTATCTTCTCGGAACGCACCGGCAACGAGGCGGAGGAGAAGGCGTCGCTCATCGATAAGTATCAGGTCGGCGACAGTGCCGAGGGCGAGGTGACGGGCGTCGTCGACTTCGGCGTCTTCGTGAAGCTCGAACCAGGGCTCGAAGGACTCGCACATATCAGCGAGCTCGATTGGGGGCTTGTCGAAGATCCGCACGCTCTCTTTAAGGTGGGCGACAAGGTGCGCGTCAAGGTCATCGAGATCAAGGAGGGTAAGATTTCCCTCTCCATTAAAGCGCTGAAGGAAAATCCCTGGCACACCGCCGCGACCCGCTATAAGAAGGATATGGAGGTGCCGGGCGTCGTTATCAAGTACAACAAGCACGGCGCGCTCGCCTCGATCGAAGAGGGCGTCGCGGGCCTCGTACACGTGAGCGAGTTTGCGTCGCCTGCGGCACTCCGCGAGACCTTGGAGCTCGGCAAGACGTACCCATTCACCATCTCCCTCTTCGAGCCGAAGGAACAGCGGATGACGCTCACCTTCGCCGACAAGAAGAAATAGAAAAAAAGAAATTGACCCGTTGGAGCCTCTGCTCTATGGTTGTTCCTAGAGTCGAAGTTCCCCCAACGATATAAGAAAGGAGTCTGGTATATGAAACCTGCTGACGAGCTTGCGCACAAAAATTGGATTTTCTTCCTTACCGCCTTGCCGATCCACTGCTTGAGCAATGAGAAGTTCAAGGCGATGTATATCGTCGCCGCCGACAACGCAAGATACCAGAGACAACATCCATCGATTGTTCCCAATGAACCTCGATTCTCTTTCGTATCCGAGAGAGGCAGGCCGACGCACGTGCTGGCGTTCAGCAATGAGGATGCGCTGAAACTCGTTGACAGAAGAATCCTCGATCCGTTTACGCTCGCGCGAGAGATCCACGGATCGATACAAGGCGAGCTGAAGGACTATTGCGAGTTTCGGATGAACAATCCGAACAATCCCTGTGATGTCGTCAAGATATCGTTCCGGATTATCGGCTACAGGAAATCCGATAACGAGGATTACACCGAGACCGGATACTCTGACGATGATGTTTCCCTCGGGCGGCATGTGCTGATGAGGGTCGCCGTTCTCTCGCCGAAGGAGAAAAAACCGACGTTGGTATAACTGCTTCTCTACAGCTCCGTTCCCCTCCCTCCGTTTCCGGCATTTCTCGTCTTTTTTAACCCCCCCCCCCCGCGCTCGCGCGGGGTATTTCTTTCTTAACGCGTGTTCGCGAACTAGGTGTTGAGGGACGTTTAACATCCCTCAATCTCGGTAACAATGCCGTGTTCTTTTATAAATATGGTTGTGGTAAACTCTCACACAATGGACAAAATTGCCATTGTTGGTGCGCTGCTATCATCCGCGCTTCTTATTGTAGGAGAAGGAATAAATGTATGGGCAGAGATGATGTCGGCGAAACTTCCGACTACCGCCTCGCTCTTCCGACCGGAAAACCTATTCCTGTTCGGTATGGTAATCGTCGGCTGTTCATTCTTGCTTTTCGGATATTCAGTCGGCTACACCGCGACGAAGAATATCTGGACGGTAACCGTAGCTTCAGTCGTCGCTATCCTGATTACAGAACCGGTCCTTGCCTACATGTTTTTCAGTCAGTTGCCAGAAAAAGGCGCGCTAGTGGGGATGATACTGGGCATCGCGGGATTCATCGCAACCGTCACCTGGGTTTGAGGAACGAGCCTCGACCAGAGTCAAGCTAGGACGACTATGGCTATGATTGAGGGACGTCAAGCGTCCCTCACGTTTAACTATCCCCTACCTTCTGCGTTGAGGGATGTTTAACGTCCCTCACGTCAGGTAGTATATATTATATGCGGAAGGAGCCCTTCGGTGTCGGTTCGTATGTCCACGTTATCCAGCGAGGCACACGCGAGATGCCTATCGTTCGAGACGAGGCCGATCGCTTCAGATTCTTGCTCATGCTGACACATTTTAACGACACCTTCGCGTCCCCAAATTGGCACCGCGACTTGTATGACGCGCATAGTCACCGAACGTTTGAACGGCCGCCGCATTGGCCAGTCCGGGATGAGCGCGTCCGTCTGACCGCCTTCGCGCTCGTCGAAAATCATTTCCATCTTCTGCTTGAAGAAATCACTGAGGGAGGCATTGCTCAGTTTATGCACCGTCTTGGAACCGGTATGGCAAAGAAATTCAATGAGCGTTATGGGGAGACCGGATCACTTTTCCAAGGCTCGTATCGCGCACGGACTGTGGATGATGACAACTACCACCGCTACGTTTCAGTCTATATCCAGGTTAAGAACTCGTTTGATGTCCACCCGAAGGGTTATGCATGGGCACGAGATAATTTCGACGAGGCATACGCGTGGGCAACTGCGTATCCGTATTCAAGCCTAGGCGATTATGCAGGGACATTCGATAGACCAATTGTCGACAAAGAACTGTTCGCTTCTCTCTATAATCCAGAGGAGTATCGAGAATTTTCGCGCGATGTGATTCTTGGACGAAACGTGCCTGACAATATCAACATCGACACTCTTGAATAGCTGTCGGGTGGATGTGGTGAGGGACGTTAAACGTCCCTCACTCGACCGTCTGACGCTGACTTTTTCTGGAAAGAAAAAGTAGCGCGCAGGAGCAGTTTGCAGTCAATACGAACTCACGCAGCACCTCCGGCGTCGCGTGGTTTGCATTTACATAATAAAGACGTAGAGTACCCATGGCGACTTTGCCCTTTACAGGAGGTGGATCATGCTGGCCAATCAGGCACAACACGCACTTACCGAAGCGGTTTCGGATTTCTTCAATCCGCACCTCCCTTTTTCTGGGAACCCGAGAATCAATCCGGTTGAACTCGCCGTTGAACTCGCCACGCAATGGCTGGTTTCCGATGGCAAGGAGAAAGCAATTCAGATCCTGAAAAATGGGATTGCTACAGTCCTGGGAACGCGTACCGCGACGAAGGGACGGGTCAGTTGGGACGAGGCAGATGTCCTCTGCTCGCAAGCCCTGTCGCTCTACCTGCAGCTCGCAGACGAACCTGGCCTCGGCTGGGTCGAGCGGGACAAGGAGGTTCTCTCGTACTTCTCCGCACTCTTCTGGCTCATGCCGGACAGGGTTGTGGAGTCGCGCGAAGAGAAGACGAACTGCACCGATTACCTCGTGGACATGTCGTGCATGCTGAAGTCCAAAGAGGTCATCTTCTCCTGGGTCACGGAACGCTGGGACCTCAACCCCAATGTGTACGAACCCTCGAAGGGAAATGTAACGGCGGCCTTCGACTTCGTTTGCGAGGTCTTCAAGCAGGATAAGCGTGGCTCGAGCCGAAAGACATCGGCCGAAAACATCGAGGTGCTGACGAGCTACGAGTGCAGTAAATACCCTGGGATTCGCATGAACCACCACTCCGTGGACGAGAGACGGCTTCTGATGGATGAAGACAAGAAGCTCTACGGGCGAATCCTGAAGGAGCACTGCACCGGTATCACGCTCGAGCGTATTCGCCCCTGGGTGCGCGACGACCTCCCGGATGGAGTCCTCCAACTCTTCCAGGGTGTACTCCTTCGCAGCGGCGATCGGTCAACCGCGTTGCTGTTGCTCAAAGGTGAGTCGGCGGCAGCTTAGCCGGATGACCTTCCGCGAGTCCACTTCACACGCGTCCGCTTGCGGGCGCGTTGTTTTTTACCGGGTGTTGGCGAACTGGGTTGCGGCGTCGAGGCCGGAGGCGGCGAAGAGACGAGACGCTTCGACCGCTTTTTTCAGCACCTTTTTTACGGTCGCGTCTTCGGAGGGCTTCCACTTCCCTATCACCAATTTAATAACTTTTTCTTCGTCTTTGAGCTTCTTCGCCTGGTTTTTCTTGCCGACAGGAGCGACGCCGATGCGAAGGCGCGCGAAGTCCTTCGTCTTCACCGCGCGCATGACGCTCTCGACGCCCTTATGCCCGCCCGAGCCGCGCCCGAAGACCATCTTCATCGTGCCGAGCGGCAAGTCGAGATCGTCGTGTATTACTAACAGATTTTTTGCCGCTTTAGGCGTTTTAATAAACGCGCTGACGGCTTTACCGGAAGCGTTCATCATCGTCTCCGGCAATACAAGCGTCGCATTCTCGCCTTCTATCGCGCCTTTGGCGACGAGCGCGTTCGCTTTTGTATTGGAAACGAAATCATCGAAGCCCTCCTGCCGAGCGAGAAGCTCGACCGCGCTCCGTCCTGCGTTGTGCCGCGTCTTTTCGTACTCCTTTCCAGGATTCCCGAGGCCTGCGATGACGATTGCCATAGGCAAATACTACCACGATGCGCGGAAAAACTTGCGCGCACCAGCACGAGGCGTACAATGTATCCATGCAAGATACTTGGAAAGGTCTTCTGAAGGATCTTTTCACGCTTGTGCTCCTCGTTATCGTCGTCGTTATCCCGATCCGCGTCTTTATCGTCTCGCCGTTCATCGTCGACGGCGAGTCGATGCATCCGACCTTCGAAAATCTCGACTATCTTGTCGTCAATGAACTCCTCTATCGTTTCAAAGCGCCCGAGCGCGGCGACGTTATCGTCTTCCGCTATCCGGGCGACCCGTCCGTCTTCTATATCAAGCGCGTTATCGGCCTCCCGGGAGAAACGGTGTCCATACGCCGCGGGAACGTGACTATCCTCACGGAAAACGGAGAGAAACTGGCGCTCGCCGAACCGTACATCGTGAACGAAGACGCGACCTATACCAAGGACGTCTCGCTCCTCCCTGGAGAATACTTCGTCATGGGCGACAACCGCCCCAACAGCTCCGACAGCCGCATCTGGGGCCCTCTGCCGAAAGAGGATATCATCGGCCGCGTCGATCTACGGCTTCTGCCGATCAACGAGAGCGGATTCTTCCCGGGCACGACAAACTACGCGGCGGGTGCGACCTCTCTCTCGACGCTATGATGCGCGACATGATTCCGGCGGATGAACTGTTCAGCAAGGCGCACGCCGTCGGCCAGTATTACGGCTTCACACCGCTTACCGCCCTCACCGCCAGAAAGCGCGGAGAACCGCGAGCGAAACCGGGACTGCCGGAGACGCTCTCCTCGCTCTCGCTCGACCCCGTCGCCGAAGCCATCGCGGGCTTCTTGAAGCAATACCGGCATACCGCATCCGCTCTCTCCCCGCGCCAACCGCTCTTCCTCTGGCACACCAACATCGCGCCGGGGCGCCCCGCGCAGAAGAAGGCAACGATACAATTCCACGCGCTCGGCACCGACCGCGCGCTCTCCGACGCCGTCGTTATCCGCGCGCTCGTCGCGCTTACGCGCGATCTCTTCCGCGAAGAGCCGGTTGTCCGCGTCAATTCGATGGGCGACAAAGAAACACGCGCGCGCTACGCGCGCGAACTGGCGAACTTCTTTAAGAAGCGCGCGCATACGCTCCCCGAAGAATGCATCGCATGCGCCAAGCACGACACGTTCGGAGCTACCGAGCTCGTGATCGCGCGCGAGTGCGCCGACGATCTCCCCGCGCCGACTGAACATCTCTCCGATGCGAGCAGAAAGCGCTTCGAAGACCTGCTCGAATATCTCGAGATGACCGAGACGCCCTACGAACTCTCGCGCCACCTCATCAGCAGAGGCAGTATCTGGAACGACATCTGCTTCGAGATCCTTATCGCCGGACGCCGCGTCGCGTGGGGATCGCGGTACAACGACCTCGCGCGGCATTTCTTCCCCTCCGCCTCCTTCCACGCGACAGGCGCGGTACTTCAGATAGCGAGCGAGGGCGTAGCACGGGCGCCGGCAAAGCCTTCGCGTCTGCGCTTCTCCTTCGTGCATATCGGCGACGAAGCGAAGCGGCTCTCGATACGCCTCGCCGAGGACTTCCGCAAGGCGCGCGTTCCCTTGACGCAGGATATCGGCATCGAGTCGCTCTCAGAACAGCTAAACCTCGCCGAGCGGCGCGACAGCCCCTACCTCCTCATCATGGGCCGCAAGGAAGCGCTCGAGGGTTCCGCCATCCTGCGCAACCGTCAGACACAAGAAGAGACTATCCTCCCTATCCTCGGCCTCGCTGACCGGCTGAAGGCATTTGCATAGACAGGAGAGGAGCTCGTGTGGTAGAGTGGCTCCACAATGACGATGACCGCAGGAACACGAGTCGAGGTACGGCGCGGGAAGAACGAGAGTTCGACCGCGCTTATCCGCCGCTTCACCCGCCGCGCGCAGGGGCTAGGCCTCGTGCGCGAGATGCGCGACCGCCGCTACTTCGAGCGGACGAAGTCGAAGAACGTCGGCCACAAGCGCGCGCTTATCTCCAAGGCGCGCCGCGAGAACTACAACGAGCTCGTGAAGCTCGGCAAGATCGACCCCGCCGCAAAGAAGACGCGCAAGCGCTAGATGTCGAGCGTTTCTATTAAGGACTTCACCCGCCGACAGCCGAAAGGTTGGGCGGGTTTGCCGTTTACCAAGGTCGCCGAAGCAGTACTGCCCGGCTGGGATATCTCGCTTGTCTTCGTCGGCGAAGCTCGGGCGCGTGCGCTGAATCAAAAGTTGCGCGGCAAGGATTATATCCCCAATGTTTTGTCATACCGTACCGGTGCGGCTGTGCCCGGCGAAGCCTTGGCGAAGTCGGGCGAGATAATTATCTGCCCGAGCGAAGCCGCCAAACAAGCCCCCGCCTACCGGCTTTCTGCTCCCGACTTCCTGCTTCTACTGTTTATCCACGGGGTACTGCATATAAAAGGATGGGCACATGGTGCTAGGATGGAGGCATGCGAACGAAAACTCTTGGCCACGCTCGGCCGAGGTGCCGTGCGCTCTTTACCTAATGTCACGACGCATAGCAACCGGCATCGATATCGGCACGTACCAGGTAAAAGTGGTCGTCGTCGAGGAACTCTTCGATAAGCGCACGCGCGCCCGGCAACTGCGCATCCTCGGCACGGGACTCGCGGAGTCTAAGGGTCTGCGGCACGGCTATATCGTCAATAAGGAAGAGGTTTCCGCGAGCATCGTCAAGGCGAAGCAGGAAGCGGAGTCGGCCGCGCGAGTGCCGATACGCGCCGCCTTTCTCGCCGTGGGCGGCATCTCGCTCGACGAGGCGCGCGGGACCGGCGGTGCCATCATCTCCCGCGCCGATCAGGAGATAACGGAGCTTGACCTCGAGAAGGCGGGAAAGGCGGCGCGCGAGGCGGCGGCGCCCGGCTTCTTGAATCGGCACGTCCTCCACAGCATCCCGCTTGAATACCGCATCGACGGTGCTAAGGTGCTTGGCGATCCGATCGGCATGAAAGGCGTCCGTCTCGAGGTCGATTACCTCTTCGTTACCTGCCTCGCCCAGCACCAGGAGGCGCTCGCGGCCTCGGTCGAGGAAGCCGATATCGAGGTTATCGACCAGATGGCCTCTCCTATCGCCGGCTCGTACGTCCTCCTCGAAGGCGACCAGAAGATGAAGGGGTGCGTCCTCGCGAATATCGGCGCGGAAACCATCTCTATCGTCGTCTACGACGAAGGCATCCCCATATCGGTCAAGGTCTTTCCGATGGGTTCGAGTCATATTACAGACGATATCGCGCTCGGGTTCCGCATCTCGCTTGAAGAAGCGGAGCGCGTGAAGCTCGGCAGGCTCTCGGGACAGATGTATCCGCGCAAGAAAGTCGACGATCTTATCGTGAGCCGCTTGAACGCGATATTCGCGCTTATCGACAAACATCTGAAATCGCTCGGGCGGCGCGGCCCCCTGCCTGCCGGCATCATCATCTCCGGCGGCGGCGCGGGCGTCGGGAACATCAGCGACATCGCGCGAGGATCGCTGAAGCTCCCTGCCCGCCTCGCCTCCACCGACGCGAAGATCCGCGACGCGACCTGGGCGGTCGCCTACGGCCTCGCACTCTGGGGACTCACCGGCGACACCAACGCCCCCAAAGGAAACCCCTTCGTCTCTTTAAGGAAATTCTTCCAGCAGTTCCTGCCGTAGCCGAAAAACGATAGTTCGCATTCGTTAATTGTCAATATTTGCATATTGTTTTGTTCTGCTACTATAGCCAATAACAGATATGTCCAAACGCGTTGAACAGGAAATCGAGACATTCGCCAGAATCCGCGTGGTCGGCGTCGGCGGTTCCGGAAAGAACGCCATCAACCACATGATCGCGTCGAAGGTCCGCGGCGTTGAGTTCGTCGCGGTCAACTCCGACGCGCAGGACCTCCACCGCTCGCTTTCCAAGCGCAAGATCCATATCGGTAAGAATCTCACGCGCGGCCTCGGTACCGGCATGAACCCCGAGCTCGGCAAGCGCGCCGCCGAGGAGACCCGCCAAGAGATACAGGAAGCGCTCTCCGGAAGCGACATGGTCTTTATCACCTGCGGCATGGGCGGCGGCACCGGCACCGGCGCGGCGCCTATCGTCGCGAAGATTGCCAAGGAGATCGGCGCGCTCGTAATCGCGGTCGTGACGAAGCCCTTCTCCTTTGAAGGCGCACAGCGCAAGGACATCGCCGAGCGCGGTCTCGCGGAGCTTAAGAAGGAAGTCGATGCGTTTATCGTCATCCCGAACGATAAGCTCCTCGCCATCGTCGACAAGAACATGTCGGCGAAAGGCGCATTCGCCCTCTGCGACGAAATACTCCGCCAGGCGGTCGAGGGCGTCTCCGACATCATCACGACGCCGGGCGACATCAACACCGACTTCAACGATATCAAGGCGATTATGGAGGCCGCCGGCCCCGCGCTTATGGGCATCGGCATCGCCGAGGGCGACGAGCGGGCGCGCGAGGCCGCCCAGCAGGCCGTCAATTCCCCGCTCCTCGATGTATCTATCAGCGGCGCGAAGGGCGTGCTCTTCGTCGTCGCAGGATCCGACGATCTCGGCATCATGGAGGTGCAGGAGGCCGCCAAGGTGATAGGCGAATCGGTCGACAAGAATGCGAAGGTCATCTTCGGCATCATGCGCGACGAGAAGCTCAAGAAGGGCCAGCTTCGCATCATCGTCATCGCGACCGGATTCCCCGAGAGCGCGGCGCACCTCTCGCACAGCGGGTCGGAGCGCTCCCTCTTCTCTCTGCCGACCGATCGGCGCGAGGAAGAACGCGGGCGCATTTATCACGAGATACTGAAGCGCGAAGAAAAGTCGGAAGCAAAGGCTGAAAAAGCCGCTTCTCCCGAGAGCGCGGCGGTGCCGGCTGGGAAAGAGAAGGAGGAGCCGATAGTAACGGCGACGCCGCATAAACGCGAGGAAGCCCCTGTCGTGCCGGAAGACGACGATACCTGGGGAGCGATTCCCGCCTTCCTGCGCAGACACAAGAAGTAAACTAGGCGCTAGGCCTTAGACTCTAGCAGAACGCGGCGCCTCCGGCGCCGCGTTCTGGTATACTCTGCATATATGTACGATTTGATAATCATCGGCGGCGGGCCGGCGGGGGTGGCGGCGGCCATCTACGCCGCGCGTAAACATCTGAAAACTGTGCTTATCAGCGAAGACATCGGTGGACAGTCCACCGTCTCTGAAGGCATCGAGAATTGGATCGGCTCGCCGAAGGTACACGGCGCAGACCTCGCAAAGATGTTCCGCGCGCATCTCGACGCGGTGAAGGGCGACTTCGTCGAGCTCGCGCTCGGCGAGCGCGCAGTCTCGCTCGAGAAGAGTACAGAGGGATTCCTCGCGAAGACGAAATCAGGAAAAGAATTCTCCGCAAAGGCCGTGCTCGTCGCCTCGGGCGCTGGCCGCCGCAAGCTCGACGTGCCGGGCGCGGAGAAGTTCGAGAACAAGGGCGTCACCTACTGCGCATCCTGCGACGGGCCGCTCTTCGCCGGCATGGATGTCGCGGTGGTCGGCGGCGGCAATGCGGGCTTCGAGACCGCGCTTCAGCTTCTCGCGTACGCGAAGTCCGTCACGCTCCTCCATCGGCATAAGGAGTTTAAGGCCGATGCGGTGACCATCGAGAAGGCACACGCGCATCCGAACATGCGCATCCTCGCGCACGCCGAACCGACGGAGGTGCTGGGCGATGCGTTTGTGAGCGGCCTCCGCTACACCGACAAGGATACGGGCGAGACGAAAGAGCTCGCCGTCTCGGGCATCTTTGTCGAGGCGGGCGTCGTCCCAAACACCGGCTTCGCTGAAGGGCTCGTCGAGCTCGACGCGGTAAAACGCATCAAGGCCGATCCGCGTAATCAGCGTACGAACGTCGAAGGCGTGTGGGCGGCCGGAGATTGTACCGACGAGCTCTACCACCAGAACAACATCGCCGCCGGCGACGGCGTAAAGGCGCTTGAAGATATCTATCTTTGGATAAAGAAACGCTGAATACCCTGTCTCACGCCGCGCGCGCCTTGAAGAAGGCGAGTTCGAATCTCTCGTTCTGCACCACCCAGCGATACAAGACCGGACTCAAGAATGTCGCAAAGACTATCGTACCCGCGAGATGCAGGAGGGTAAACGGTATCTGGCCAGTGAGTGCGACCAGGAAGGGCTGGTGATTGAAGAGCGGGCCGATAGTAAGGCCTGTCGCGGCGTCATAGGCGATAGTGCCGACGATGCCGAAGCAGAGAAAGTTTTTTACCGACGCGGCGCGGTTCTTGAAGAAGTAATACGAGGCGGCGCCGAGCGCGCCGTAGGATACAGCGGTTATGAGCGTCCAGACGCCCCAGCCGCTCGTGACGGCATCGAAGAGCGCGATGCCGAGAAAGCCGAAGAAGAAACTCCCTACCGCGCCGAACCGCTTGGAAAAGGGCATGAGGGTCGCGAGCAAGGGCTCGACGTTCGGCGGGCGGAACGGGATGAGGCGGAAGAGGAACACGAGGCTCCAGCCGATAACGAGCTTAAGCCATCCTGTAGCGAAGGAAAGATTCATATAAGGTCATTATACTAGAGGAACGCGGTTAAAAGCGAGACGGCGGCGCTCCAAAGACGGCTGAAGAAAGCGCCGACTGGCGCGCCCGCCGCCGCGGCTGACTGTCCGTTGACGAGCGCGGGGAGCTCGGGGTTAGCCGATATCTCCGCCGCCGCCGGAGGCGGCGGCGGCGGGACATCCGGCTTCTCGACTAGTGCCGCCGGCGCGACGGGACTCTCCGTAATGGTTGACGTCGCTTCATGCCCTTCCGCCTTTTCTAACACTTCCGGCGAGGCCGGCTTCATAAACGGCTGGAGGAGCATCGGCCAGGATTTCCCGAGGGCGGCAGGGATAGCGTAGGCCGTCGCCCATACGCGAGTCTCTATACCAGACGATTCCGGCTCGACGCCGCCGTCGGCCTGCTGTAATCCGGCGAGCCTATCGTCCTCGGTAAACGGAGTAGGAGTCCAGCCGCTCGGCGTCCAGCTAAGCGCGCTTATCGCCTGCCGCGCCCAGCTCGCGGAGAAGCTGTTGTCCCCGGGCTTCTGCGATCGCAGATACCCTTCGGCCCGTATGAGAGCCAGGGACACATCCGGAAGCACCCGTACCGGTACGAGCGCCTGGATAGCGGCGGCGGTCATATCGACGCTCCCGTCCCACGAGCCATCACTGCCCTGTCGCGAGAGGATGAATGCGGTCGTCTTCTGGATAATCTTGTCGTACGCGCTGTAGCCGGCGGCGAGGAGCGGGAAGAGCGCGAAGATATCGTCGTTGTCGAGCGCGGCATCGCCGATCTGCGTCCCGTCGAAGGCGCGAACAATGGGCGCGATGTAGTCGACGGGCGTGCCGGAGTACGGGTTGATGCCGAGCGCGGAGAGTGCCATCGCGTGCCGCTCATAGTCGGTGACGCTCGCGAGCGGCGGCAGGGCGACGCGCAGATATTCGCGGAGCTTCTCCTTCGCGTCTCCCGGCGGCAGAGCGGCGGAGAACGCGATAGCCGCCCAGTCGGAGAGCATCGGCGAGCCGAACGAGCCGTCCTCTCTCTGCGCGCTCGCGAGATAGGCGAGTGCGGCCGCGACATCGAGCCGCGAGTTCGGGATGCCCCCGCTCGCGCCGCCGCCGTCTCCACTTGAAGACAGAGTTTCTTCCACGACAGATCCCTCCGGAGCGATACTGTGCAGATGAATTGACTGTTCAGGAATTACTGATGTCTCAATGTACGTTATCGGGTCGAATGCCGTAAGAACAAACGACATAGTATCCCCAACCGAAAGGGACAGATCTGCAACTCCCACACCGGACCCTACGCCATTAAGGCGGAGCTGCCAGTAAGAATTTTCCGGCTTGGCGACATTGTTGAGATTGTCAACAAAGAGTCCGAAGCCGAAATCGACAAAATCGACATTGCTTACATATCCTCCTGCGAGCGCCTCTGCGAGAGCACAGATGCCCAGATAGTCGCTTGGCGAACCGTCCTGCGGGAATGTGTGCGAGACGCCGACGGTATCCGTGACCGTACAATTGCTTGGTACGGCAATATCGAACGGCCCGTCCGCATACGCGGAGAGAGGCGCGAACCCGATGCAGAACGAGACGAAAACGAGAAATAAGAATTTGTTCATAAGATGTCCGGTATGCTAATAACTCTTTTCATATCGCCACTCGAAGACGTCGCCCGGGCGTACCGGCGCTTCCGACGCGCCAACCGCCGACGAAGCGCCGTTCACGTAGAGGATCCAATACATGCCGCCTCCGTTCGCCCGCCCGTTAATCGAGTCGACGAAGAACCCGAGCCCCGGATATTCGCGGCCGGTAAACGCAAAGCCGCTTGAAGCCGCGAGCGCGTTCATCGCGTCGATGAGCGTACCGCCCGCCGAGACGGCGAGCGGATATGAGGCCTCGCCGACTACAAGCGACGCTTCCGCCGCCGGAGCGGCGGCGGGCGCAGACGGCGCAGAGCCCTCCTGCCGCGCATACGCGAATACGCCGACAGCGGCAAGCGCGATACAGAAGAACGCGAGATTTCTACGGGTGTGCATAAGGATAAAATAAAAAACTCCGCCCCGAAGCAGAGTGCCGAAAACGTATGCGAAATGCGATACCGTTTTCCTGCTCGGGATAATCGGTTATTGATGGCCGGACTATTCCCTTGCGGGCATTACCGTTGCGGCACAGTGCAGGAATCTCACCTGACTTCCTACCCGCCTGTTTTCTAAAAACAGGCGGGCCCAGCTATTTCTAACTGGCAATCAACCGTCCTGTCAGTGTACGCCCGCGCCCTAACTATGCAACTTGACAGTCTCAAGAAAAATCTCGGCAGGAACTTGCGACTAAGCAATCCAATTTGAATTTTTATAGCCGCACCGCAGTGGTACTTCCGAGTGAAGAGCCGTCGACAGTGTCGAGCGTAGGATATACTGGGTTAATGGAGAATCGTCCTATACAAAGAGAGTCAATTCCCTTGATCGGTTTCGAGCGTGCCTTACCACAAGATATCGATGCATACATGGAACTTGAGAGAGTGGCCGCAAACACAAGGACATACACTCCAGCAACGCCCGAGGATGCTTTAAAAGAGTTGGAAAACAACACTGTCTTTTTTATTAAAGATGGCGAACGCGTTATCGGCAGGGTCGCCTACAATATAAAGTCGCCGGGACATGCCTATATTAGTGATCTGATTATCCATCCAGAGTATCGCGAGAGAGGTATTGGTCGCACTGCGATTGAGAATATACTTGAACAACTAGCCGGTATGAAGCAAATCGATCTCGTTACTAACCCAGGGAATTCGAAGGCCATTGCACTCTACGAATCGTTCGGCTTTGTGCAGGGCGGACTCAGACAGAACTACTTCGGCGACGGCGAGGACCTCGTGGAAATGACTTTGCACAAAATATAAGCGACGTCGCACAAAACGCTGTAGGGATTAAAATGACTCCTGAGGCACTCAGGTCGCTACCTACTTTTCACCCCAAACACACCACACTTGTTTTCTGTACAACATTGGCTATGCTGACTGAATGGCTATTCCGAATTATGACTCACTGTTTAATCCTCTGTTAAAGGCACTGCAGGAACTGGGAGGGTCCGGTTCAGTTTCCGAAATTTCAGAAAAGGTTGCCGAAATTTTAGAGCTGTCTGAGAACGATATAAATACACCACATCCCGGCCAGGGGTATCAATCTCAGTTGGATTACCGCCTTGCATGGGCAAGAACTTATTTAAAGAAATTTGGGTTATTGGAAAACTCTTCTCGTGGTATATGGGCGTTTACTACAAAAGGTCACGAAACTTCTGAAGTTAATAAAGATGAAGTAGTTAGATATGTACGAAATCTCGCAAGAGAAACCGAACTTGTTGAACCAGAAGTCACTAATTCACATACTACGTCCAAACTATGGGAGGAACTCCTTATAGAAAAACTGACACAATTAACACCTCAATCCTTTGAGCGTCTTTGTCAAAGAATCCTTAGAGAAAGCGGTTTCGTTCAGGTAGAGGTAACTGGACGATCCGGTGATGGTGGGGTAGACGGAACTGGAATTATAAAAATAGGAGGACTATTAAGTTTCCATGTAATATTCCAGTGTAAAAGATATTCTGGCACGGTGGGCTCCCAGCAGATACGAGATTTTCGTGGTGCTATGGTCGGTAGAACAGACAAAGGACTTTTTATAACCACTGGACTATTCACTCGTGATGCCCGTGCGGAGGCCACAAGGGACGGGGCTCCACCGATAGATCTTATTGATGGAAATGATTTGGCTAAGAAAATGAAAGAGTTGAAATTGGGAGTGTTGATTCAGTCACAGGAAAGCGTAGTCGTCGATAATCAGTGGTTTGAAACCATGTAACCGTTAAAAATCGTCTTCGTAGTTCTTCCTAAATAGGGACATAACCGATAAGGAGTTCAAAAGATTGTTATGGGGTTTGAAGTCCCGCTCGAAACACCAAAAACCGAGAACACTAAATTCCACACTTTAAAACCCCATTTTGAATGTGGCGGGGATTGGTAAAATTGTTCATACCTGTGCGAATGAATCGTTTTGTGACCTCACGGGGAATCGAACCCCGATTTACGCCGTGAAAGGGCGCTGTCCTAACCGTTAGACGATGAGGCCGTATCAAAACCTTATCATTTTTGCCTTGAAATGCTAGGATAGCGAGCACGGAGAGGTGGCAGAGTGGTCGAATGCACTGGTTTCGAAAACCAGCAGGGGCGAAAGCTCCTCGTGGGTTCAAATCCCACCCTCTCCGCCAGATGTCCAAGTTTGAACCAGCGTAGAATAATAGGTTTCAAGAAAAATCGATCCAATGGGTCGATTTTTCTTTGAGTGGCGCCGCAGGGGATAAGTACCTATTGACACCTCTTATCTGCAGGTATAAGATCAAAAGCGATCCTAATATAAACAATCGTGATTAGCTATAGTTAATAATTACTAAACAATATGGCAAATATTAAAACAAAAGAGATAAATATCCTTCCCGATCGAAGCTTGATGCCTAAGATCGGACAAACCGGCTATTCCGTTAGCCAGGCTATATCAGAATTGGTTGATAACTCGATTGATGCTCGTGAAGATGGTAAGGCTCTCGTTGTCGAGATTCAATTCGATAACGAGAAGAACATGATCGAGATCTCTGATGACGGAGTCGGTATGGATGAAGAGACGGCGGCCAACAGTATCAAGCTTGCCCACTCCGCGAAAAAAAATAAACTTGGTGAATTTGGTCTCGGCCTAAAAACCGCAGCGATGAGTTTAGGAAAAAAATTCCAGATTCTCACCACACAAAAAGGGAGTGATGAGGAGTACATTTTGGAATTCGATGAAGAAAAATGGTTAAAAAGTGGAGATTGGACTAAGCACGAAATGAAAGTTAAAAGTGGAGTGGATAAAAAGAGATCAAATACAACGATCCGTATAAAAGATCTTCGTTTCAGTATATACGGAAACCTACCAGGTAATATTAGAGAGGATCTCTCTACTCGCTTCGCACCATTTATTGAGAATGGCGAAGTTAAAATAAAAGTAAATACAAAATGGTGCGAACCGAAGTCACTTGATCTGAAAACTGAATATCACGCGCCGGATGGTAAAGAACCATTCCGAATGAAACTAGAAAGTGGTAACGAGATCTGGGGCTGGAGGGGGCTGCTAAAGAAAGGTTCCAATAAAGGCGACTATGGTTTTCGGGTCTTTCGTCGCGGACGTTTAATTATGCAATTTGCAAAACTAGGTTTTCATCCTCACCCTGAAGCTCGACAGATTGTTGGTGAAATTCATCTCGATCACGTTCCTGTCACACACAACAAACGCGAATTTATTGAAGAATCAACGCTGTATAAAGAAATTGTTAAAGAAGAAGGGATCTTTTGGCAATTCATGCGAGATATTGTTCGTGAGGCAAAAACTTCTGAACGAAAAACACAAATCGATCAAGGTATTTTGGATAAAATGGAAATCCAAAAGGACAACATAATGAAGGCCATTAAAAAAATCCCTCAACTAAAGGAGTACGCATTTCCGGACTTGAAAGAAAAAATAAGGAGTAAGGCGGGGGAAAACGAAGGGCTTACAGATTTAGAGATAGAAAAAAGAGATCAGAGGGATGTCGTCACGATCGAGGAAGAGCCGATACCGCAAGATGAACAAAATCGGAAAGCAAAAAAGAATCAAGTTCGCAAAACTTACTATGTAACAGTGAATGGGAAAAAATTTAAGGTTACGCATGGGTTTGCAGATCTAAAAACCGATGACTTATTGAAAGATGTAAAAGTTGATGACGAAATTGGAATTCAGGTTTTCACGAACGTTGCCTTCCCAGCATTTGCGAGCACAACAGACCATGTTTTTTATGGGACGTGGCATATCGCGGAAGCTATAGCAGAAGTTATGGTTGAAAAAAACAACAGACCACTCAAGGAAGTTAACGAGATTCGAGATTTAATTCTTAGGTCTAGCTCTGAAATTACTCAAGAGCTCGATGAGGTTGAAAAAGAAAAGAAAGTCGCGGAACGATTGAAGAAAGAATATGAGGAGAAAATAGCGAAAATAAAAGAGATCGAGGATAGACACGGCGATATTAAAGTTTAATCCAGCCATCAGGGTGTAAAAGAAAATAAACACTATGACTACAATTACCTGTACAAAATGCGGCACAGACATTGAACTTTCGGAGGCCTTAACCAAAGACATTGAGAAGACTGTTCTCCTTGCTGAACATAAAAAACATGAGGCTGAATTAGAGAGAGTACGAAAAGAGGCAGCCATTACAGCCCAAAAGAGTGCGGAATCGACGCTGGAAATTGAAAGAAAGAAACTTGCACATGAAGCTGATGCTACGAAAAAAGCCGCAGACGCAGAAGTTGAAATTGCAAAGAAAAAGTTTGAAGCTGAGACGCTTGCGATAAAAAAGAAAAGCACAGCCGAGAATGACCTTGCAGTAAAGGAGCTAAAAGCCGAAGCTGATAGTGAGAAGAAATCCAACAAAGAACTGCGTGAAAAGCTAAGCGACTTGATGACGGAATTAAGAGAAGAGCGCAAGGCTAAAGAAAACGCCGAGTTGGAGATGCAGGAGCGAATGGCAAAAGAGGAAACAAAAATTCGGGAAGAGGCTACAAAAAATGCCGATGATAAATATCGTCTTAAATTGGCAGCGACTGACAAGAAATTATCTGATACGCAGAAAGCGCTAGATGAAGCTCAGCGGAAAGCGGCGCAAGGGTCTCAACAACTTCAGGGAGAAGTGTTGGAGCTCGACATGGAACAGGTTCTAAAGGACGCATTTCGTGACGACGGCATCGATCCCATTGGTAAGGGCGTAAAAGGAACCGATATTCGACAGATCGTTCGAAGCCCAAGAGGATCCGAATGCGGAATTATTTTGTGGGAATGCAAGAATCATAAGAATTGGAAAGAAGAGTGGATACAAACGATAAAGGAAAACTTGCGATCCGCCAAAGCCAATGTTCCCATCATCGTCAGCAATGTGATGCCTAAAGAGATTTCGGGGGATATTGGAAACGTCAACAGCGTTTGGGTTTGCAGGCCAAATTCCGTCGTGATTCTCGCAACGCTACTTCGCAAGGGTTTACTGGATGTAGGCCTTCAAAAAGCGCTTGCGCAAAATCGAGGTACAAAAGCTGATGCGCTATTCGGTTTTGTGACCAGTCATGAGTTTGTGCATCAAGTAGAAGCAATGGTTGAAACTTATACGGAAATGCGAGCACAAGTGTTGAAAGAGCGCACCGCATACGAGAAATTTTGGGCGCAAAGAGACGCGCAGGCGCAGAGACTTCTCATGGGAACAGCGAACATTATTGGGGGGATGACCGAGCACATCGGTGCCACAGCGATGCCAAAGATTAAAGGTCTAGATTTGCTAGAAGCTGGACAGGAAGAATTAAAGAATAATAGCGCAGATAGCGTACTTCATGATCCGACAGAGTAATCAACTTCATTCTTGCCCTTTGCTGACTTCGGCTTTGGCACCTCAAACCATTGGGGATGAACTTTGTAGATTGCCCTTAATTCGCGTATACTTTCATCAATATCCTTGAATTTGAGCCACGTTTTCGGTTCAAACTTCCGGACATCGTCACTGCCAGTAGTTTTGGAAAGTAGCTGTTAAAATTCCCTTATTTTGCGCTACATTTCAAAACAGGAAAGTGATAAAATGAGTGAACCCTAAAGGGATTCGAACTAATATGAGTTTTGAAAATCCAACATCTGAGCCAAATAAAGAAGCAGTACCTCAAGTAAAAATTGAGGTTGAATCTGGTTGCGAAGCTTTTGTGCCTGAAGAGTTTAAACAAGACCCGTTAGGATACTTTGAATCTAAAGGAAAGAATATAAAATCAGGAGAAATAAAGCGAGATGAAACTGGCAGGGTGCGAGAAGATCCGACAGCGGTTAAAGAGTTGCCGGTTTGGAAAAATGCAGACAACACTGAGCTCCGTGCAATTGGCAAAAAAGTAAATATCGAAAAGGGCAAAGTCGGAGAATCTGGCGATCCTTTTTATGAATACCGAATAATGGAAATCGTTAGTGAAGCTGGTTTGCCAACTCCTCGACCTATAGCAAAAGTAGAACAATCTGGAGCACATCTTATTGTGATGGAAAAAGTCCAAGGTATCGGTTGGTATGACAAAGATGCTTTACATTTGAAAGAGCAAGGGTACTCAAATGAAGATATAGAAGCACTGAAGCGACAAGCAGAGGAGCAGATGATTCAGTTGCAAGCCAAATTCGAAGAAGCTGGAATTCAGCGAGGATGGAAACTCAAAGATATGATTTTTGATGTAGATATAGAAAACAAGACTATCCGTGGTATTACTCCGGTCGATTGGGAGAGAACGAAGATAGACCAAGAGAAGTTCGAGGCTTATAAAAGAAATAGATCATAAGAATCCAAATTTATGAAAAAATCTAAACTCATAAAAAAGAATACCAGTATCTCGCCACAACGTCTGACGGAGCTTTGTCGCGCCACTCTTATTGCCTCCACCGGCGCGTCCACTCGTCTTTCAGGTTCAAAACTCTCCGATAAAGAAGTGGGGCGAGTAGTTAATACTGTTTTTGGGCAAAAGTAGGAACGTCGAATAAGGCAGGATTTTCTTTGTATATTCGCCTTAAATCACGTACAATTTTATCAACGCGACTGTAATGAAGTGCCCTAATTGGTTCTAACTTCGGGACATCGCCACCGCATTAGATTTTGCCCGTGAGTATGAAAATACGAACGTCGCAAAATCAATGCTCCGATCGTAAGCATCGGAGCCATATGTCCAAGTTTTAACTGAAGTAAAATAAATATCTTTCTTAAATGAAAAAACTCTGGTTCAAAAGAAAAACTTACGGCTGGGGGTGGACTCCGGTTACCTGGCAGGGCTGGTTCATCTTAATTTCCTTTATCGCTTTCACGCTGTGGAATTTTCAGCGGCTGGATTCCGCGTCACATTCCGGGAGCGATACGCTCATCAATTTTGTTCCGGAAACTGGGATCTCCGTAATCATTTTGATTGCCGTGTGCTGGCTCACCGGCGAAAAACCGAAGTGGCAATGGGGCGAAAAGAAAGATTAGCGCGTATTTTGCTTTTCTTGCGGCTCCGTTCTGATGTATACTTTTTATATCTATGGAGTCGCCGCTGAATGTAGAAAAGTTAGGGTCTATTCTCGAGCCAACCAAGAATCGTTTTGAAAGCAAGGCGGTGCTGAATCCTGCCTGCTATCAAGAGGGGGAATTTGTCCATCTTTTCTATCGCGCGATTGATCAGAAAAATAAATCCTCCATCGGCTACGCGAAGCTCAAAGGCCCGACGCAAATCGTCGAGCGCTGGTCCCAGCCCATTATTACCCGCGATTACGCGTACGAAAAAGCCGGCGTGGAAGACCCGCGCATCACCAAAATCGGCAATCTTTTTTATCTTACCTACGTGGCGCACGACGGCAAAAATGCCGTTTTTTGTTATGCGACCAGCAAAGATTTAGTGCGTTTCCAAAAACACGGCATCATCAGCCCGCAGATTACCTACGACGAAGCGGCCAAAATTTTTCAGCAAGAGAAATTGAAAGATCGCTATTTTATGTTCGAAGCGTATTACGACGAATTCGCGGGCAAAGACGTGCAACTCTGGGAAAAAGACGCGTTTTTCTTCCCGAAGAAAATCAATGGCCAGTTTGCGTTGCTACATCGTGTTCTTCCGGATATTCAAATTGCCTATTTTAAAAAATTTGAAGATTTGAAGAAACGAACTTTTTGGGAACGCTATTTGCGACATCTGGCCAAGTACGTCGTGCTGGAAAATAAATACTGGTTTGAATCTCGGAATATCGGCGGTGGCGCGCCACCCATCGAAACCGACGAGGGCTGGCTACTCATTTTCCACACCGTGGAAGAACTGAATAAAGCGCGGGTATATCACGCGAGCGCCGCTCTGCTCGACAAGAAAAATCCGACGAAAGTCATCGGTCGCTTGAATCATCCGCTTTTTTCTCCGACCGAAGCCTGGGAGAAAAAAGGTTTTGTAAGTAATGTGGTCTTCCCGACCGGCACGGCGATTTTCGGAGGAGATCTCTACATCTATTATGGCGCGGCGGATAAACGCATCGGGGTCGCGAAAACGAATCTCCAGAAATTATTGCAGGCGCTGAAATACAGCGGCGAAAAATAATCTATGAAATTCCCGCCCACGCAGACAAACTATATCCTCTACGTCAGCTCTTACCCGCCTCGGGAATGCGGCATCGCGACCTTTACGCAAGATCTCACGCTCGCGTTTGAAAAAAAATTCAATCCGATTACGAAGGCAAAAATTGTCGCGCTGAACGACCAATCCACGAGTATGTACAATTACGGCAATAAAGTGTTCAGCGCGTTGACCGCCACTGATTCCGCGCCCTACATTCAATTGGCGAAAAAGATTAATCGCCAAGACGATATTAAAATCGTAAACATCCAACACGAATTTGGTTTGTTTGGAGGTGATTGGGGTAATTATCTCCTCCCTTTTCTGCAGGCTTTGGAAAAACCCGTGGTCACTTCCTTTCATACTGTCCTGCCGCATCCGGAACCGGATTTGTACAATGTCGTCCGCGCCATCGCGGATTCCTCCAAAACCTTGGTAGTGATGAATCAGCATTCGAAAATCCTTTTGGAAAAAGACTATGAGATTCCGAGCGATAAAATTGTGTTGATCCCTCACGGCATCCCGCAAACGCCGTTTGAGCCGAGCGATACATTCAAAGAAAAATTCGGCTTGAAAGGGAAAATCGTGCTTTCTACGTTTGGTATGTTGAGCCGGAACAAAGGCATCGAATACACAATCCGCGCCCTGCCGAAAATCGTCAAACACTTCCCGAATATCACCTATTTGATTCTTGGCGCGACGCATCCGGTGGTACGTCGGGAAGACGGCGAAGAATACCGGAATTTTCTTACGCAAGAAGTGGATCGTTTAGGTTTGAAAAATAACGTGAAATTTTATAACAAATACCTGACGCTGGAAGAAATCGTCCAATATCTCAAAGCTACGGACATTTATATTTCCCCGACGCTCGATCTTGGCCAATCCGTGAGCGGCACACTTTCTTATGCGATGGGGTGCGGCCGGCCGATTATCAGCACCGCGACCGCGTACGCGAAATATATTATTGATGACCGGAATGGCGCTTTGATTCCGACGAAGAATGCTTCCGTGACGAGCAAAACGCTGCTGGAATTACTGCGCGATCCGAAACGGATGAAAGCAATGGGGCAAGAATCGTACGAACGATCCCGCCAGATGATTTGGCCGAATGTCGCCGCCGCGTATTTTGACGTCTACAAAAAACACGCTCACCTCGAAACCGAGGAACGGAAACTGCCGGAGATTAAATTGGATCATTTGTTTCGTCTGACGGATGAATTCGGCATCCTCCACCACGCCCGCTACAGCAAACCGGCAAAACGTTTTGGTTACAGCCTCGATGACAATGCCCGCGCGCTGATTGTGAGCGCCCGCGCCTACGCACTGACGCAAAAACCCGATCTCTTGAACCTGATTAAAATCTATTTAAACTTCCTGAAATTTTGCCAAGAAAAAAATGGGACGTTTGTGAATTTTGTTTCGTCGCATCGCAAGCGATTAATCAGTGAATTTGATGAAGACACTCAAGGCCGCACGCTCTGGGCCTTAGGCCTCGTCTCGGGGATCCAAACCCTGCCGCCGGAAATTCTTGTCGAAGTCCGCGCGCTGTTTCAATCCACGCTTAAAACACTTTCCACGCTCCAATCGCCGCGCGCTATTGCGTTTGCCATGTTCGGCTTATACTTCTGGCTGAAACATTCTCCGGACGCCACCTTACTCACGCAATTCATCGCCTTTGCCGATCTGCAATTGAAAACCTATAGCGCGGCCGAAAAACCAGACTGGCATTGGTTTGAAGATCGCTTTACCTATTCGAATAGCGCACTACCGGAATCGCTTTTCTACGCGTACGATCTTACCCAACGCAAAAAATATCTTACCGTTGCCAAAAAAAGTCTGGAATTTCTTAAAAAAACCACTTTCGAAAATAATTATTATTCCCCCATCGGCCAGAATGGCTGGTATGTTCGCCACCAAAAGCGCGCCTACTTTGATCAACAGCCGGAAGACGCCGCGGCCATGGTGCAAAGCAAAATCGCCGCATATCAAATTACCAAAAAATCCAAGTATCTAGAAAAAGCGTTTACCTCTTTCCAATGGTTTCTTGGTAAAAACCATTTGAATCAAATGGTGTATGATGAAGTAACCGGCGGTTGCAATGACGGTGTCGGCCAATACGCGATTAATTTGAACCAAGGCGCCGAATCAACGCTTTCCTATTTACTCGCTCGGCTCACCGTTCACGACATCGCCTAAACATTTATGAAACTCATTGACGAAGGTTACCAACAAGCAATCAAGGCGTTGCGGCGTTGCGCAAAATCCACGGGCTTTTTCGCGTCCGGCACACCCGGCGAATACGACGCCACATGGTCGCGAGACAGTATGATTGCGAGCTTAGGAGCCAGTCTCGTTGGCACGCAATTCAAACAACCATTTCTCCGAAGCATCGAACTCTTAAGCAAACACCAATCCCAGTTGGGACAAATTCCGAACGCCGTCGGCGCGTGGAATAAAGAACGGCATTCGAACATTACTTTTAATACGATTGATTCAACGCTGTGGTATATCATTGGCCTCTATACCTACGCGCGCGCCTACCGCGCTCCGCAGATTTTGAAAAAACACCGCGCGAATCTTGAGCAAGCTTTGCGTTGGCTGACTTTCCAAGATCCGGATGAAAATAAACTCTTGGCGCAACTCCCGACGATGGATTGGCAAGACGCTTTCCCACATAAATACGGTTATACGATCAATACGCAAGCTTTGTACTATCACGCCCTTAATCTTTTGGGTAAAAAACCGCTTGCCGAGCATATTAAAAAAGTAGTGAATGGCAATATAGAAAAATATCTGGCTTTGTATAGTCCGGAGCTGGGATATTATCTGCCGTGGGCGTGGAAAAATCATGACAGCGAACGCGAGCACGAAGAATGGTTTGATACGCTGGGCAATCTACTCGCCATTCTCACCGGCTTAGCCACGCCGGCAATCGCCAAAAATATTCTTCGGCATATCGAGAAGACCCATATCAATAAACCTTTTCCTTGCAAAGCGATTAACCCCCCGATTCACGCGGGCGATCCGGAATGGCATTCGTATTTTTCCCAATGCGATGCCAAACTACCGCTCAGTTATCTTAACGGCGGCATCTGGCCATTTATCGGCGGTTTTTACGTGGCCGCGCTCGTAAAAATGAAACAACTAAGTAAAGCGCAACGCGCACTCGAGCAATTAGCCTTAGCGGATAAGCACGGCGTGGAACACGAATGGGAATTTCATGAATGGCTGCACGGCAAAACTGGCGAACCCCACGGCCCGGCGTATCAAGCCTGGTCTATTGGTACCTATATCTTCGCCTATCAATCAGTTAAAAAGAAAAAAGTTCCTTATTTTATTTAAGTTTTAGGCGTTGCTTGATGAGTTCTGCCGTCCGCTTCGCGATGATGTGGTATTCAAATTTCTGGACTGCGTTCGCGGTGGCTTTTTTGCCCATTGTCGCGCGTAAATCCGGGTCCTTCATCAGCCGTAGCAAGTACTGCGCAAGCTCATCGATATCCGCGCGATAGCCAAATGTTTTTGGTTTTTCAAATTTAATTTTATGGTCTTCTTTAAAACCCATCCCTTGATACGCCCACTCTTCGGTTAAATCGACAGTCTCTCCCACTTTCGCGAGAAAACCAGTTTCACCGTGCACCACGGTTTCTCGCGGTCCCATGTAATCAATCGAAATCACCGGCACGCCGCAGGCCTGCGCTTCCATTTGAATCATACCAAAACCTTCCAACCGGCTGGGCGCGGCATAGATATCGCACGCGCTCAAAAGATACGGCGTGAATTCGTGCGAAAAAGAGCCTTCAAGATACTGCACTTTGTTTTGAGAATCGCCTAAGTCTTCAATCAGTTTCATTTCCGCTTCGTAATGATCGTCCGCGCTATCGCCACCCCAAACTTTGCACACATACTTCCATTTTTTAAATTCCTGATCCACTTTTTTAAGCGCTTTCAGAATTTCTTGCGCGCCCTTAGAAGTCACATCTCCGCCCATCGTAAAAATCATTATCTCGTCATCCTCAATCCCAAGCATTTTTCGTATTGCTTGGACTCGGGTATCCGTTCGCGGAACTGGCCGGTGAACTTTCGGATCAAAACCAATCGGCATCACTTCAAAATTTTTCGTATCCACTCCGTCTCGCGCGTAGGTTTCCTTCACCCACGTGCTGGTGGTCAGTACAAGCGGCAACGCGCTTAAATCCTTTTGATAATTCGCCCCCCAACCGTCCGCCACAAGCCACGGCACTGGCTGAACGCCGTACTGCAATGGATCGTGAATAATGTCCGGTGTGTAATTCCAATAGCCAATCCCAATTGCCACATCCGGCTTAAAATACGTATACAGCCATTTTTTTTCAAATTCCGAACTTAAATGACACGGTTCCACCTGCTCGCCGTTCTCGAGCATTCCTTTATATAAATAATGACCTTGTATACTTAGCCCATCCGGCTGGACCGGATGCGCGTAGAGAATAACTGATTTCATGTAAAGCTATCGAATGTCTCCACTCGGCCGGCGCTTAAAGTTTCAAACGCAGTCGCAGAGAATCCGTAGATGTCTCGAATCATCGAACGTTTTTTTTGAAAAATCTTTTCCGGCAAGAGATTCCGGATCGACGCGTGTGTACGCGGTACGCCAATACTTTTAATTGTATCGAGTTTGTAAGAAAATTGGAAGCGTTCGCGCGCTCGGAGCGCATTATGGTCGAGCAAATACTTCACAGCGCGGTGCGTGCCTTTGTGCCGCGGGTGACCATACTCCCCGTTCGCGGCGTGCGTAAAAAGATAATCAAAAGAAAGTTTTGGGGATAATAATTTTTTAATGAGCTTGGCCGCAATAGGAATACTCTTTTGGATATTTAATTTTCCTTCGTCTTCCAGATCGCCCATTTTTCCTTGTGCTTTGTACCGCACGCATGCCTGAAAAAACCGCGGCCGGCGGTCTGTGTCATTTTTCCGACACAGAGAAAGAATCGTCCAGCGCCCCTGCGGGTTCATCAGTATCGTGCCACCCATCCAAATCGTTTCATCGTCCGGATGCGCCACCACAACCAAGCCTGTGCCACGTTTTAATTTCATTCCTTTTATTCTAACCTTATCAACTACCATATGCTAGAATAGAGGCATGTCTATGTTAGACGCGATCCAAAACTTTGCCCAGCAATTTTCCTATTCGCCAGAAATTGTGAATGGCAATAAACTCAAAGCCGCGGAATCGTTCATTGTCGCGGGAATGGGCGGGTCCCAGCTTGCGGCCGGTTTGCTCAAAGATTACGCGCCGAAACTGAATGTACTCCAGCATCGTAATTATGACTTGCCGGAAATTCCTAAGGCGCTGGAGAAAAAAACTCTTGTCATTATCAGCTCATATTCTGGAAATACCGAAGAAATCCTTGACTCGTTTCGACGAGCGCGGAAAAAGAAATTGCCAGTGGCCGTGCTGACTGCCGGCGGCACTCTGTTGACCTTAGCCCACAAACATAAAGTTCCGTATATAGAATTGCCGGATAAAAAAATCGAGCCGCGATCCGCCATCGGTTACAGTTTTCAAGCACTGCTCGCTTTGACGAAGCAAACCAAAATTCTTAAAGATGCTTCGCAACTGGTGAATATCCTTAAACCTTCCCATAGCCAGTTTACTGGCCAAGCGCTCGCGCAGAAATTAAAACATCTGACTCCGGTGATCTATGCGTCTGAAGCTAATCAATCTCTCGCCTATTTCTGGAAAATTACTCTGAACGAAACCGCAAAAATCCCCGCGTTTTTTAATGTCCTGCCCGAATTGAATCATAATGAAATGACGAGTTACGAATCGCATCCGGATACACACGCGCTCATTAAACCCTTCGCTTTTCTTTTACTCCACGATTCGGATGATCATCCGCGAATTCAAAAACGGATGACGATTCTGGAAAATCTTTTCCGCGAACGGCACCTTCCCATTCACCCACTTCTCCTCGAAGGCACCCGCCGCCTACAGCGGATGTTTAATGCGATTATTCTTGCGGAATGGACTGCGTATTATACCTCACAATTCTATCGTACCAACCCTGATCAAGTGCCGATGATCGAAGATTTTAAAAAACGAATGGAACTCTAATTAAACCTATGGATACACCTCAAAAACATTCTGAAATAATTAGCTGGCGCGCGCCAGAATTCGACCACTCTCCCAAGGATGTGAGCTGGTATTGGGTGAGCATCGTCTGCGCTGTCCTGATTCTACTTTTTGCGCTTTGGCAAAAAGATGTACTCTTTGCGATTTTCGTCATTCTTGCGGAGCTAATGCTTCTGCGTCTTGCGAAAGAAAAACCCAAAGATATGGAATTTGAGCTTTCAGCAAAGGGTTTAGCGGTAGGCACGCTCGCTTTTTATAACTTTGAAGAGCTGACTGGATTTCATATCCATGAACGAGAACAAGAGCCGTACAGTGAGCTGGTTTTAAAAACTCGTAAACGCCTGCATCCGTATCTGCATATTCTGATTCGTCCGAAAGATATTACGGTGTTAAGAAATTTTTTGGGAACGCATCTTCAGGAAATCGAATACCAAACTTCGCTCGCGGAAGGCATCTCCAGAATGATTGGATTTTAGGAAACGTAAGTGACCGCATTGCTAAAATCGTCAGTGGCGGGTATATTAAAACCATCTAATTTCGGATAAGTCCCCATCGTTCAACGGATAGGACGTAGCCCTGCGAAGGCTGAAATTGAGGTTCGATTCCTCATGGGGACACCAAGATCAAACTTTCCGATTTTTGCCCGACCGATTCGGCCGCGCGAAGCGCGGCAACCATTCAGTTTGTGTCAAAAAATGTTCGAGCAGAGTTGTATAATTCCACTAGTAGAAACATTTTCAGGATTAGGAAAGAGGAGCGGATTTTGCAAAGCAAAACTATTTTTGTGGGAGGAATGCGCGGTGGATTTTTTCGCTTCCGGAAAGAAAAAGGCTCAAAATATTTTAAAACAGGGTCATAAAATTTTTAGGGGTAACCCCTTTACGATATTACCCATAAATGCTATGTTATTTTGAACCATAAAATGGTTTCGGGGGTAGTTCATTGAAAACCTAAAAACGGAGGCCAGCCATGACTTCCAAAGTATGTATGCTGGGAAGTATTAATACGGACGTGGTTGTCCGTGTTGACAGATTTCCTGCAGTAAGAGAAACGATCACGGGCTTGTCTTGCGACCTTATACCTGGCGGCAAGGGAGCAAATCAGGCCGTCGCAATCGCCAACATGGGTGTTCCGGTAGATTTAATCGAAGCACTGAACCTCAACAAAACGAAAGGAGAAACGAAATGAAAACGACAGTCTGGAATCAGGAAATCGGCGACCATACCGCGCAACTTTTGTTCGAGACGGAATCATATCTCGTGGACTTCAAGAGAAAGCGCGAGGACTGGTTCATCTGGAAGAGCGGTATTCGAGCTCCCTGCTACTGCAATTGTAGGTATCTCAACCGCTCATACCTCGCTTACGAAGCATGCACGGCGTACATTGAGACGATCATTCGCCTCAAGTTCCCGGAAACGCAGATCATTGTCGGTCTTGCTTCAGCCGGAGTTTCTTGGGCAGCACGGATTGCAACTCGCCTGACGCTTCCTATGGCCTTTATCCGAGGCACGCCAAAAGGTTACGGTGTAGGGAAATTAGTCGAGGGAAACCCCGAACAAGGTCTCAAGGCTGTGATCATTGATGACCTCTGCGGTAGCGGTGACACCATCCTCAAGGGAATCGAGGCACTTGATTGGGAATTCCACATCAAGACCCCTGGATTTATCACCATTACCAATTGGTGTTTCGAGAGTATGTGGAAGAAGTTTGAACCGCTGAATCTAGGCGGCGTCTACTCTCTCACGAGCTATCCAAACATCCTCAAGGTTGGCGTGGCGTTGGGTCATCTCACGCAAGAGCAGGCAGACATGCTCGAGGAGTTTTACAAGGCTCCCAGGGCATACAACTGGCCGCTTCTGGAGAAGCCGAACGAGGAGGGTGAAAAATGAAAAAGTATCGCCTTCTCTTTCTCGACTTCGACGGCGTGATCTCTGACAGCATGCGGATTTGCATGGAGGAGATTAACCGCCTACGAAGGAAGTTTCCGACCATCCCCGAAGTCAGAACCCGAGAAGATATGGCGCGAGTGTATAGCGTCGAGCTACGGCACTCGCTGTATCCTTTCGGACTGAACGATGAGGAAACGCGGGAATTCTTTGATTGTCACTCCAGCGCGATGAATCAGCGCGCCACTGAAGTGAAGCCATTCCACGAGGCGATGCGCGCTCTCTCGCGTTGTAGCTTGCCAAAAATCATCATTACTTCAAGCTATTCGGAGGCGGTATATACCATTCTCCGCAAGTGCGAGGAGTTTGATGAGACATTCGTGCAGGGTGTTTATGGCAGAGAACATCGTAAGACAAAGACGGAAAAAATCCGTAGCGCTCTTGCGTTGTTCAATGCCGAAGTTTCCGAAGCATTGTACGTTGGCGACCTCGCCAGCGATGTGCTTTACTGTCGGGATGTTCCGGTGGACATCGCCTGCGTCGGGTATGGATATCATCCGTCGAGCTACTTGAAAAAGTTTTCGCCGGAGTATATCCTAGAGACAGTGGAAGATTTTACAGAGTTTCTGCAAAGTCTTTCTCCAAAATCACAACCATGAAAGGAGAAAATATGACAACAGTACTGGTCCTGCTCGATTTCATCAACGAGATTGTTGATGAGAAAGGGAAGTTCGCCGGTAAAGGCTATCCGGCATTTGTGAAGACTCACGGCGTTCTCGACAACGTAAACGCTGCCATTGTGAAGGCGAGGGCGAAGAATATCCCCGTCATCTTTGTTCGGGTCGGTTTTTCGTCCGATTATCGCGAGTGGCCAGAATCCTCTCCGCTCTTTGGAGCCGCCAAGAAGTTCGGTGCACTCCAGCTCGGTACCTGGGCGACGGAAATCCACAAGTCTTTGAACAAGGCCGACGAGGATTTTCTCATCACCAAGCACCGTGTCAGTGCATTCTATGCAACATCGCTCGAAGCGATCCTTCGGACGCTCAAGACGAACACCATCCTTCTTGGTGGTGTGGCAACGGACATGGCTGTCCAATCGGCTACTCGCGAGGCACATGATCGTGACTACCGAGTGGTGGTGCTCGAGGACCTCTGCGGTGCTGGAAACGAAGAAGACCACGCTCATGCTCTGCGTCTTCTCGCTAAGGTCGCAACGGTCGCTAAAAGCACTGAAGTTCCCGAGCTGAACTAGGTTCGGCTCACTCAACTCATAGGCTCTGTGGAGAAATCCACAGAGCCTTTTTCTTTCCGGAAGCGAAAAAATCCACCGCGCGCGAAAAACAAAAGGGTGGGGAACATTTTTTCTTTTTGGGGTTGCCAAGTGAAGCGAGGCGGTGGCGGGGCTTTCTAGGAGCATACGATTTAGTTTCGCTTCACCACGCGCTCCGCGCGTGCCACATCATTTGTTTTGAAAATAGGTGCGAGCTTGGTACAATAAAGACACCATTATTTAAAATGCTTCACGTTTTTAGAACGAGAATAAAAAAAGAAATCGTTGCGGAATTTGTACCGCCAGTTCGGCGATCAAATAAAGTTATTATTCTTTGCGGTGGGATGCCTGGTTATCCAAGTAAAAAAGAGTTGCTGTTTTTTCTCGCGAAAAAAGGTTATTGGGTGTTTTCGCCGCGCTATCGGGGTAGTTGGGAAAGCGACGGATCATTTTTGAAAAAATCACCCCACATAGATGTGATTGATGTGATCGATTCTCTTTCGTCTGGTTTTTATAATCTTTGGAATAATAAAAAATATAAAATCAAGAATCCTAGTGTGTATCTTATTGGTTCCAGCTTTGGTGGTCCAGCGGCAATTTTAGCATCGCAAGATAAGAGGGTGGAAAAGGCAGTCGCCTTTTCTCCGGTGGTAGACTGGCAAGTAGAAACTAAACTCGAACCAATCGATTGGATGGGAAAATTTACCAAGATCGCCTTTGGGAATGGCTATCGTTTTCAGCAAAAAGATTGGAATAAATTAAAAAATGGGAAGTTTTATAATCCTATCACGGCAATTAAAGATTTAGATAAAAATAAAATTTACCTTATTCACGCTAAAGATGACAAGGTAGTATACGCCCGCACTTCCGTGCAATTCGCCAAAAAACTCGGTTGCAAGATAACTCTACTTAAAAAAGGTGGCCATCTCTCAACCACAAAACTATTTAATGTCGCTTTTTGGAAAAAAGTGAGTGATTTTTTAGAAAACCACCATACCAATGTACGCCGAACGCCGTAAAAAACTGAAACGGAATCTTTCTAAAAAAGATTGTGATGGTTACATTGTTCTGGATCGAGCAGATATTTTTTATTTGACTGGGTTTCATCCGGAAGGCTGTTTTGTGCTGATTACGCCGGACAAGGATTTTCTTTTCGCTCCGTCTCTGCTCGAAGCTCACGCCACGCATACTACCAAAGACGATATGGGCCTCAAAGTCCTCTCGCCAAAATCTTTTTCAAAGGAATTGGAAATGAGCATCCGCGAACAGCATCTCACAAAAATCGGCTACGACCCGAACAAGACCAAAGTATCTTTCCTAAATTTTCTCACTAAGATTAAAAAGGTGCGTTGGACTGCAATCGAACAATTGGTGCTTACCCAACGTATCATTAAAGATTTCGCAGAAATTGAATTGATTCGAAAAGCCTGCCACATCACTGCGAAAACTTATTCGGCAATGCTCAAAAAACTTCGACCGGGTTTTACTGAACAAGCAACGGCATTTGAGTTAGAAAATCTTTTTCATACCTATGGTTCTCCAGCGCTGGCTTTCGAAACTATCGTGGCTTTTAATGAACATTCCGCATTCCCCCATCACATTCCAGAAGGAAAAAAACTTACTAAAAATTCGGTTGCGTTGATGGATTTTGGTTGTTCCGTCGGACATTATATGTCTGATTTTACCCGAACTACTTTTTTCGGGAAACCAACAGCGGAATTTACGAAGATTTATAAAATAGTCCAAGAAGCCCAGCGAGCCGGCATTGCCGCTGTGAGAGAGGGAGTTACTGCGGAAACGATTGATACGGCTTGCCGAAATGTGATTAGAAAATACGATTACGAAAAATATTTCATCCATAGCACCGGCCATGGTGTGGGGCTGGATATTCATGAGTTACCGTATGTAGGCGCCGGATCCAAAACCGTACTCAAATCCGGAATGATTATTACCGTAGAACCCGGGATTTATCTGCCCAAAAAATTTGGCGTTCGTATAGAAGACACGCTCTTAGTGACTAAAAAAGGATTTGAGATTTTAACAAAATAAACCCGTTACAATTTTGGTAACGGGTTTATTGGACATCTATTTTGAGGTCGGGAGCGAGTCGTTGGCACTCTTCAGCAAGAAGCCGCCGATGACAATGCTCGGGAGTAGTTTCGACACAAAGCACGATCGCTTCCTGCGTTCTCGCAAGTTCAATGAGTTTATGTAAACTACCTACAATTTCCGGCGTGCGCAGATGCTCAAGGTATCGCTTTTCAAACTCTTCCCACGGCAGATTTCGCTTGTAGTAATCTCCCAAGAGGACCGAAGGTGGTCCGAGTTCTGGCCAATGCCATACATAATTTTTTCCTTCGACAATTTCTGGATTTGGCGTCTTTCCGTCTTCAAGGGTATGCCGATTCATAACAGAAATCAGCAAGCCTTTCAATGACGAATGTTTTACTTTGATACAGCCTGTGTGTAATGACATTGCATCACCTCCCCTTTTTATAATTTATGAGCTATTTTCAATTTGACACGAGTAGTTTAAAAAAGCAACAAAAGATTTGATTTTTAAAGAGAAAATCTATACACTAACTCTTAAGCGCGGGTATCGTATAGCGGCTATTATGCGACCTTGCCAAGGTCGAGATACGGGTTCGACTCCCGTTACCCGCTCAACTTAATAAAAGACGCCATAGTATATGGCGTCTTTTATTATTGAGGGAGTCAAACCGGAAAGAGAGTCAATAAATTTCCTAGCTTTCCAAAACTTCCACTGCCGCTTTCGCGCATTCCACGTCTTGAGTCACATCCATTGAACCGCCAACGCCAACCGCACCCACTACTTTCCCTCCTACTTTTACCGGCACTCCACCTGGGATCACCATCAATTCTCCGCCAAAGGAAGTGTTGATGCTAAAATAAGGTTTTCCATCCGCCGCGTACGCCGCGACATCTCCCGATGGCAAACCCAAAGAAGCAGACGTAAACGCTTTTGCCTCAGAAAACTTTGGACTAATATGCAAAGCTCCGTCCATTCGGGAAAACGCAATCAAGGTGCCATAGTCATCTACGATTGCCGTAGACACTGTAATACCCAATGCTTTTGCCTTGGCTTCGGAAGCCATTAATGCTTTTTTCGCTTTTTCAAGAGTAATCATAATTCACAACTTATCATTCCCGACCTTTTTACAATGTTTTCATTATACTATACAGCTCGATCTATAATATAGTAAGATCAACTTTGTAAAGGACTAGAAACTTTCTACTCTAAATTACTATCATTATGACAAAATATCTTAAACTTAAACCATTCCAAGAAACACTCAATGCTGGTATGTGTGGGCCAGCTTCTTTGAAGATCGTTCTTGCGTATTATGGAATCCAAGCGACCGAAAAAACTATTGCGAAGTGTATGGGTACTATAAAAAAATTAGGGTCAAACGATAAAGGAATTGTCCGTGCCGTAAAACATTTTGGACTCCACGCAGAAGTCAAAAATCGTAGCAGTTTGCACGATATAGAAAAATGGCTGCAAAAAGGTATTCCTGTTATCGTCAATTGGTTTACACGAGGAAGACCAGACTACTCGGATTCAAATATTGCAGATGGTCATTATTCTGTCGTAGAGGGAATCGACGACAGATTTATTTATCTTCAAGATCCAGAAATAGGGAAAATACGGAAACTGAAAAAAGATGATTTTTTAAAAGTTTGGTTTGACTTTACCGGGAAGTATATTAACCCTAATGAGTTACTGATCAGACAGGGTATTGTTATTTATCATAAAAAAGTATGATGGATAATTTATTTATTATTACTCAAAACGCAATTTTGCTGAACGAAAAAAATGAGGCATTGATTTTAAGAGACCCTCGAGGTAAGTGGCTTTTACCCGGCGGCAGAATGGAAGCTAGGGAAACGTGGCTTAAGGGATTAAAACGAGAAGTTTTTGAGGAAGCCAAGATTAAAGATTTTAAAATTACCAATATTATAGATATAGATAATTGGTACGATAAAAATGAAAATAAATATTTTTATGGCGTAACATTTGTCGGTACGGTCAGAAACATTACAAAAATTAAACTTAGTGATGAACACGATCAATATGCATGGATAAATTCAAAAACTCTCAATCAATATGAATTTTGGCATAAACATATCAAACAACGCTTAGAAAAAATCCTAAAAAAATAAGCTTGTAATATCTTTCAGTTTTGAACTTGCTATTTAAAAAATCTCCTTGTCGAGAAAAATTTTCCTATTTTCTTTATTGTCTTGATTCATCAAAATTTGTTTTAATCGAATAGGATATAACTCTATTTCATTTATTTTTGCTATCGGAAAAAATACTACTCCTTTTAATTTCGGTTCTAATCCTTGTTGTTCTGGATCGTACCCCAAAGACAAATCTCCACTAATATTCTTAGTACTAAAGATAAATTCATAAGTTATACGACCTGCTGAAAACATTTCTCGAACGAAACTAATATCCAATGGTTCAATTGATAAAGAAGTCTCTTCTTTAATTTCGCGGATCACTGCATCCCTCAGACTTTCGTTCTGATTTACTCCCCCGCCTGGTAAAAGATAAATTACTTTCCCAAAACGATTAGTTTGTTGAACTAACAATACTTTATCTTTTTGGATTATTAATGCTCGCACCCCAATCGCAATTGGTTGAGAATCAGTCATATATTAATTTTGTATTTGTTTATAAACTGTTCGTATGCATCTATTTCTTTCTGTAAACCCAAACTTTTTCTCAGCGTACGAATTTGATCAACGGTAATCCATTGATAATGGGTGTGTTCATGAGGATCTATAACAACTTCACCTTCTAGATATTCTGCAAGAAAATTTATTCCGATAACGTTTGTATCTTTATCAAAAGAAAATGAGTAACCAGAATATACATTAAAGGGGCTAAGTAAATTAATCCTTAGTCCGGTCTCTTCCAGAACCTCACGTTTCAGACCGTCAATTACATCCTCTCTAGCTTCCAACTTTCCTCCTGGAGTTTCCCACCCCACCAGCTCATCATTTTGATTACTTTCCATAGTCTTTAAAATAAGAAATGTATTTTTCTTTCTAATCAATACTTTTACTACAATATAAGATTTTTGGTACATATATAAGAGATTAAACGAATATTTTTCAGACCCGATCATTGTTCAATCTGAATCTATTGTCCATTGCATTAATTTCAACGAACTTGTAGCAATCATCAGGTATAATAATCATATCATTGATAATGCAAAATTTTAACCCAAATTGCTTAATCAATTTGAAGTACTATTCTTTAACACTGAAATGAAACTGTGGTTCAAAATTTATTAAAATTGACATAAATAAATATTTTATGTAATGTATATAATAATGAGTAAAGTTGGTTAGTACATTGCAAATTTCACATAAAAGGAGAATCACAATGAGTATTTTAGAAACTCGTCGGTTGAGACTACGGCCTATTGAAGAAAAAGATTTTCTAATTCTTCATCGGTGGCGTAATGAAAAAGAGTATATTCAAATGTGCTCCAATAGGAGAAATCCGGTTAATTTCGAAAGATTCGTTGTTGAATTAAAGCACGATCTTGGAAAAAACCGCCACCTCCAATTATTGATCGAGGTTAAAGATGGGAATACGCCTATCGGTACTATCTTCAGTTTTGATTTAAACTCGATAGATGGCTATGTCTTTATAGCTACCTATATTATAGGCGAGTATCAAAAAAGAGGATATGGAGCAGAGGCTAGTATATTGTTTCTTTGTTACTTTTTCGATCATTTTCCCTTACATAAAATCTACTTTGAAACATTCGAATATAACCAGCATTCGTTATCAACTCTACGCACTGCTGAGTTTATTGAAGAAGGTAGGTTCAAAGAACATAGATTCTTCGAGGGGAAAAGATACGATGTGATTCGCTTCGCTGCTTATCGTAGTTGTTTGATGAAAATGAAAAAAATACTGTTTCGACTTCAGGCCCTCAAATAGAATTAAGAACCCACCTTGAGGTGGGTTCTTCTATTCTACTCCTTATCTGAAATAAAAAAACTTTATAAAAAATAGATAAGGGTCTCATACTATTAACGATTCTGTTCATGGAGAAGTTCTGTCCATGTCTTAGCAACTTTCTTTATATATGCAAGATCTATTATTCTCCCCGAGCTAAGATATCCCTTGGTTTCCTCCAACATTTTACTCGCTGCGATACGAATCATAAATTCGTAGCCGATCTCAATTAAGGGCTTTTTGTGACTTAGGTCGGCATCAATTTTCTTCGTTGCGTCATCGTACTCAAGAAATTCTCCTATATATGTATTAGAACGATGACTGGCAATTGACCTCAAAATCGTTTCGGTAAAAAGATATTTCCATTTGTAGCCGCCTTTTAGTTCAGTCTCATACTGTGTTTTGAGTTCTTGCACAAAAGCCTGCTTTGCTAAATCTTTCAATAAGCCAGTTCGGTTATCAACAAGATGCAGGGATTCGTGAATAATAGTTCCAATTGCCCTATTGATTTTATTCTCTGGTGTATGAGAAATATTGAGCATTAAAAGGTTAAGCACGAGGAGTTGAGTTGCTCCGGTCGGCATCTCGCTACCGATAAAAAGTTTTACAGGAAAAATTCCTACTTTATTGCTTCCGCCCAAAAAAGTAATGGCTTGTTGAATAGGAATTTCTAATTTCTTTATATCAAATGAGGAAAGTAAGCGTTCCCATTGCTGCAGTAGTAAAAATTCCTGTCCCCATATTAATTCAAATTTTTGATTCAGTATCTTTCTAACTGAAGAATAGGTTTCTTGTTCTATATTATCTTCAATCTCACTTCCCGCATATCTCTGCCAAAGCCAAAGCCTTTGATTTCCTTCTTTTTGTAGGATCAATCGAAGCTGATTAAGTGCACTCTGCTCTTCGGGTGAAAATTCACCACTCATTTTTTTAAATAATTCAATCCTTTCTTTTTCGAAATACCAGTCCCATTTCCCCAACATTAACTGAGCCCAATATGCAAAATTAGCTTCTTTATCGATTATATATTTAAATTGTATATCCATTATCGATATAGACTTGTAAAATTATACATTCTAAAACTATAAGGTTATCAACATCTTAAACTAAAAGGGGCTAATGACTATTCATCAAAAGCCCCTTAGTGTAAGTCTTTATAATCCAGATTCGTTGGCCGAATCAGCATCGTCATTACCATCATTGCCCTGCTCACTAGCTGGCGCATCATCCCAATCGTTACTATCTCCACCGCCGGGACCACGAATTTTCATAGTTAACCACCTCCTTTCGAAATAACAGGCTCAAGTTTCTATAAAGAAAAATACTTCGAAAATAAATAATTGTCAACCATCCTAAACCTACAACTTTTCAATCGCTATTTCCAACGCGGTGAACACGCGGAAAAAATGTATACAACTGGGCGTGGGATTGGATTATATATTGTGAAAGAAATCATCCAAACTCATAAAGGTAAGGTATGGGCAGAATCAGAAGGAGAAAATAAGGGGTCAACGTTCTTTATTTCCCTGCCGCTTTGAGGTACAATACAAATTTAACACTGTGCCGCAAAGCTTCCCCCTACATATCACCCAAGTCATTAAAGGCAATTCGGAGGATTTAAGCGAATCGGAAAATCGGATTATCAATAAAATCACCAGCACTGATTGGAAAACTCACTCACTTTCTCTCGCTAAGCCGGAAGATATCGAAACTGCCGCTCACGCGGTTTCTTTGGGCGCAGTGATGGCGTATGGATTTGGCAATTTTAATGCGATTGCGACTCATCCACATAAAGAAACAGTGAGTTACGTCAATATCACTAAGGGCAGGCCAGAAAATCAAGTTGGGAGTATTACCACTACCAAAGATCATATTCTTAATTTATTTGATTGGGAGAAAGTTCCAAAAGAGATTGAGCAGGAGAATTTAATTAGCCTCATTAATGAATTATATAAATTCGGACCATTTGGCTTTCGTGGACCAGCCGCCGCTCACATCTATGAACATCTCACCAGCATCCAAGATGGAGTAAAAACCGTGCAACTCATTGCCCCGGGTTATCAATGCTCATCCAATGCATTAATAGAAAAAATTCTGGCCCAGATCAAAGAAAAATATCTGTATATTACCTCGGCGAATATTTCTCGCCATTTAACCGGCGCCAAAGAAGAACCAGCGCATTATAAAATGGAAGGGATACAGGAAGAATTCGGAGGGACACCCGGGTATTTTATGATTGCACACGAAGACGAAACAAAAATACGATCGAATTATCCTAAACACGAACCAATGTCCACCTCAATTCTAGCTTTTCATAAAGTGAATTTTGATTCGGAAGGCCGACCTCTTTTGACTCTTGAACGCCACGGTTCACTGCATTTTGATGAGATTGTAAAAATTGTACAGAAATATGGTTTTGGCCTGATTAAAGGAGAAAAAGCGCACAACCGATTGCCCATACGGCAATATCAGAAATAATCTGATATACTTAATAACGTGAATTTTAATGAATTCTTATCCTCCTATTTTGGATGGATGATTGTTGTTCCCATTTCTGTTGGATTTATCATCTACTATCTTCGCACGGTTGCTGCCCGAGAAAAAATCCACGAAGAAGAACAGAAAACCATTGCCACCCTTGATGAGCGCAATAAAGCCTTTGCGGCGACCTCTGCTTTAAACTCCATCATTCTTCAAACGCTCGATTTTGATCTCTTGGCAAAAAGGATTGCCAATTCCATCCCGCAATTTCTTGGCTATCAAACTGGCGTGTTAGCGGTTGTTGACCACACGACTCACACTTTGAAACGCATTGCGATTTCGGAAAGTAGCGGTGGAATCGCGGCGCTGAAATCTTTAGAAATTCCTTTTTCCAGTATTGCGATTAGCCTCGACGAAAAAGAAAATTTCTGCATCAAAGCGTTGGAAGAGAATAAAGTCTATACGACTACTAAGCTCTACGATGTGTTGCGGCCAGCGATTAGTGAAATTAATTCAGAAAAAGTTCAGCAGATGATGGGGACAAAAACAACCCTCATCTATCCAATTTATTCCGTAATTGATAAAAAGCCAATCGGAACTTTTATCGTGAGCGTCAATAAGCCGGAAGATCAGATTACCGAATTCGAGAAGCAAACGCTAAGCACGTTTGTCGATGGCGTCCGCATTGCGCTCGTCAACGCGACTCTCTATACTTCCCTGCAAAAAACCACCGAGGAATTGCGTATCGCCAATGAGCGCTTGCAAGAGTTGGATAAACTGAAAGATGATTTTGTTTCCATTGCCTCACACGAATTGCGCACACCAATGACGGTGATTAAAAGCTATCTCTGGATGGTGTTGAACAAAAAGAAACTTGCGAAAGAAACCAAACGCTATCTGGAAAAAGCGAAAATTGCCGTGGATCGCCTGATTAATCTTGTGAATAACATGCTCAATGTCTCCCGCATTGAAAGCGGCCGAATCATCCTTCAACTTGCTGAAATGAGCCTTCTCGATCTTGCTCAAGAAGTAGAAGAAGAAATAATGCCGAAAATCAAAGAACTAAATCTGAAGCTAGAAACGATCAAAACCAAACTGCCGAATGTATTCTGCGATAAAGAAAAAGTGCGAGAGATTTTCTTGAACCTCGTCGGGAATGCGATGAAATTCACTCCGGAAGGTGGTACGATTACGGTGAGCTTTGAAATCAAAGATAATTTTCTTATCACTTCGGTCACCGATACTGGCCAAGGTATTGCTCCGGAGGATTTGAAAAAGCTTTTCACTAAATTCGGCCGTCTGCAAAATTCTTATTCGGCGATGGCGGAAGCCCGCGGCACCGGCCTCGGTTTATATATTTCTAAATCCATTATTAATCTGCACAAAGGCGCCATCACCGTTCACAGCGACGGCTTAGGGAAGGGCTCACGATTCAGTTTTAGTCTGCCGATTGCCGGTACGGAGATTGCTAAGCAAGTAGCGGCAGACGCGCCGAAAGAGGAAGAAGACTCGACAAAATCTTTTATTAACACAACACCAATCAAATAATGAAAACCCATACTTCGAAAAAACTGCTTATTGTCGAAGATGATGTGTTGCTTCGCGATCTGTATATAGAAATTTTGACTAATGATGGCTACGCCGTTGACGAAGCTGGCGATGGCGCAATTGGTTACAAAAAAGCGCTCGAGGGCGGCTATGATTTAATTATTCTGGATATTATGTTACCGAAAAAAGACGGCTTAGAAATTCTCACTGATCTCAAAAAACACAAATCGAAAAAGCCTAATGGCCCGATCGTCATTATGACTAATCTTTCTCAAGAAAAAGTAGTGAAACAATGCCTGACGTTAGGCGCATCTTATTTTCTCATTAAATCTACTCTCACTCCCAATCAAGTACTAGATGAGGTAAGAATCTTTCTTTCTCGGGATTCTGGATAAAAAAATGCCCGTCAGTAGCCTGACGGACATTTTCGTATTTCACTTTGCGACTGGAAGGACTGCGATGAGCTCCTGACGAACACGTACATGCACTTCCCCGATTGACCCGAGCGTACTCACTTTCGTCAATATGGTTTTATGCTTGAGTTGCTGGAGGATTTTCGTCAGTGGTTCGTAGTATTCCGTGAACCGCTGATGAATCACCTTTGCATTGTCGTCCGCTCTTCCGTGATTCCGATCCAGGAGACGCCGGGCGCATTGTTCGCGCGGCAACACCAATTCCAACGTGATGATCGGGTCATACCCCATGTGTTTAAGATGGGTAACAACCGCCACCGATTGGAAGTAAGTTCGGATGGCGCCATCCAGCACGACCATTGGCGCCGATGATACTTTTTCAAGAAAGTTCTGGAGGATGTCCAGAATAGTCTTGTCATCGATAAGACTTCCTTTGTCGATGACAGCTAATCTCTTATCTTTCCCTTTCTTTTCCCGAAGCACATCACCAGTATTCAGATACATTCCACCCATTTCCTCGGCGATTTTCTTGCCGTAGGTTCCCTTTCCGGATCCTGGCGGGCCAATCAAAATGACGGCTAACTTTTCGTTCAGTCTCATCTCTGTCATCAAGCGCTCTCCTTTTTTGCTGTAATTTTATTTAGTTTTCAAATAACTTTCCCCCGTGGGACGCACATTAAAATAACACGGAATACAAATTCGCGCAAATCATACGAGTAAACAAGAAAAGTTCCTATTTTATAAATGCGTAAACGGTGTCAAACACGCCGTACAGGAAAAGTCCTCCGACAACCAAAAAAATTGCCAAGATTTTTAATTCCGCGAAAAGTTCTCGATACATAATACTCTCTATTTTAACCGATTAGGCAATAATTTTCAAAAAATTTCTCTTGCCTACTTGCACTACAATCGCTGTTTCGGATAATTGGATGATTTTATTTGGATCCTCTTGGCGTTCGTTGTTGATTTTCACGCCTCCTTGCTCGATCAGCCGCCGCGCTTCGCTCTTGCTGGGCGCTAATTGCGCTTCGACGAGCAAATCAACTAAAGATAAACTTTTCACTTTTAACTTTACACTCTTCACTTCGCTCGGCATTCCCCCTTCGGACACCACACGAATGAATTCATCATGCGCTTTTTGCGCCGCTTTCTCGCCATGATACATTCCAACAATTATTTTTCCGAGGGCGAGCTTTGCGGCCCGCGGATCTTGAGTTGTTCGTTCCGCATCCGTGCATAATTCATAATATTGATTCACCAACTCATCCGGCACAGACATAATTTTGCCAAACATCACTTCTGGCTTCTCGGTGATACCAATATAATTACCATAACTCTTGCTCATTTTTTGTACGCCATCCGTACCCACTAAAAGTGGTAGCGTAATAATGTTCTGTTCCGGCATTTCATAACTCCGTTGAATCCGCCGCCCCATGAGAAGATTAAATTTCTGGTCGGTGCCGCCCAGCTCCACATCCGCTTTGACCATGACTGAATCATAACCCTGCAAAAGCGGATATAGGATTTCTAATGTAGTAATATCTTGTCCGCCTTTAATGCGCTTTTGAAAATCATCTCGCTCAATCACCCGCTGCAGCGTCACTCGAGAGGCAATGTCATAAATAATTCCAGGTTTTTTTGAAAACCACTTGCTGTTGTAGTGGATTTCCGCTTTTTTCAAATTGATAATTTTTCCGGCTTGAGCAAGATAGGTTTTGAGGTTGGCTTTGATTTCTTTCTCCGTAAGTATGGGCCGAGTTTTGTCTCGTCCGGACGGATCACCTACGTGAGCCGTAAAATCGCCAATCACCAGCACTGCCTTATGCCCCGCATCCTGAAATTGCTTTAACTTCCGAAGCGGTACCGTATGCCCTAAATGCAAATCCGGCGAAGTCGGATCAATGCCAAACTTCACTCGAAGTTTCTTCTTGCCTTGCAAGGCCTGTTCCAAAGCACTCTTTTCAATAATTTCCGATATGCCACGAGAGAGCAGAGTCTCGCCGGAGCCTTGTGCGGAGGAGGAAAAATCCATAGGTACAGTATACCCCGTTAGAAATTTAATTTCTAACGGGGTATAGGGGGGGAAAGATTATTTTTGAAAGTCTTAATTTAGAATCTATGTACTAGACGATATTAAAATCTATTTCTTATAATTTTTAATTATCTTAAAATCATAATCTATCATTTTCATAGCGTCACGATTCAAATCACGAACTGAAACTTTAATTACTTTCAACGGCTTTACTATTTTGGACGAACGCCATTCCCAAATCGATCTTTTGGAAAATTTTTCTTTATCTACCACATGGACATATCCATGCTGATTCGATAAGTTCTCTATAACTCTTTGTGTAGTTTTAAGATTTAGTTTTTTAGTGCGGGAATTAATACCAAAAGTAGCTGCATAACTCTTACTCCGAGAAGGAAAATTTGTTTTGTTCACTATTGCTCTAAAAACAGCAATGTCCGCATAGGGCGTGGCCGCTACACAAGGCTTTCCGTGAATAAGATATTTATTTTTCTTGATATTAAAATTAACTGGCTGTCTTAATTGTAATACCGCAATCTTATGGGACGATCCATGAAAAAGAAAACCTCTTTTTTGTAGCGCAAATAATTTTTTTCTTGTTGAGGAAAATTCGTTGGTGGAGTTTTTGGTCATATTTTATATATTTAAAATTATTTTTAACCTATCACGCCTCTTTATAAAAGAAAAGCCCCGCAATGCGAGGTTTTTTTCTTACTAAGAGATTGAATTGGTTAAAACAATCTCCAATTTGAGAGAGCGATTAAAGCAAGTATGCCGTACAGTAGATATACTGTAATAAAACCAATCGTGTATCCATATAATGGAGATAGGATCGAATCAATAATCTGTTTCTTTTTAAGCAAGAAGACTACTAATAAAAAAATTGGTAGGGTGATACTAAAAGCAAAAATTCCATAAGTCCAAATAGTAAGATTGATCCCTGAAAATATATTAATTATGATATCAGCCAGTCTATCAGAGAAAAAGAATGGTAAACCAACCAATAAACCAACTAATAAACTACCTCGATGAATTTTTTTCATATCAATAATTCAATAACCAATCTATATCCTCTTTAATAAGTTGATATGTCTGGTTATTAATATTACCCTTATTATACATTTTTTCTAATTCCTTGAGAAGTTTCACGCCAAGAATCTTATCAATTCGTTTTTCCAATTTCTCAATTCGCTTGGTAACTTTTTGACCATTAGGTAATCTGGTTTCTAAAAGTTCAATTTTCTTTTCAATCTTGGTGATCCGATTCAGTTTAAGGAAATGTTAGATTGACATATACTAGAGCCATATATAAGTAAAATATTAATGAAATCAGTAATAGGATCGATGGGGTAAACCAAAACCAATTTTTTTCTTTTTTGGAGATAGTAATTAACTTAATACTGCTAACGATAGAAAATAATAGAAATGATATCTTGAAATAACTCTGATAATCTTCTAGCCAAAACCAATTACCCCCCCAATTACCAGCAGACTGGAAAAAATAATCATAAATATACATTAGAATAAAAGGAAAAGTTACTCCGAAAATCAAAATGTTTAATTTCTTCATATCTTCCATTATACCACACCCTAATAGCTCCACTTCAAATCTCCTTTATCTGTCGTTACCTTGAGTATTACAAGACCATTTTTGGTTTGTAGTATTCTACCAGTCACATCCTTACCAACTAATAAAGTTTTACCGTTAGAGTACACTGCGGAGATATTGAATTCTTTTTTGGAAACTATGTTTTGAGAGAGCGAAGTCAGATTACCTTGTCGATCTAGTCGCCAAGAAAAGAGGAAGCGATTTTTGTTCAGATTTTGGGGTATACCATTATAGGTAATAGATTGAATCTCGGCTTTCGTAATCCGACGGCGATTTTTATCTTTGAGTTTAATGATTTTTTGATTGCCCGCTTGATCGGACAGTGTGACTAAATCATCTTGATCAGAAACAATTACTGGGGAAGAAATATTGTCCGTGCCACTAAATTTCAAATCTTTGCTGACTGGATCAAATTGAAACGTAAATTCTGGCGGGGTTTTATCAATCGTAAAAGTAATCGTCTGTATGGTTTCATTATTACCAGCCGAATCAGTAGAGAAAAAGGAGAGGGTGTGACTACCTTCATCGGAAATAAGAATTCGCTGTACAGAATCCTGATACATTCCTCCATCCAAACTATATTGGGTTTTGAAAACACCGGAAGTTTTTGTTTCGTGGCCAGCAATGACTGGGTCGGTCGCCGTCATCGTAACAATTACATTGTCCCGATAAAATCCTGATTGTCCTTGAATACTAGAGATAGCTGCAGTTGTAACTGGCAAAACAAAATCTTGGGATTGATTCGCATCAATCACTGCAGATGGTTGCAGGCTT
>ORJL010080204.1_pt1 | contig 76995 bp, 69 predicted proteins | sample 1779941 | NCBI WGS metagenome assembly ORJL01 (sample SAMEA104232317, study PRJEB22302) | groundwater metagenome | biome: forest; feature: aquifer; material: groundwater | place: USA | collected 2011-08-07 | depth 5.8 m | reverse complement strand
GGCTTGCGCCAGGCTGTTCTGCGTTAGCCCCAGTTCCTGCCTTCTTTTCCTGATTCTCCCACCCAGCGTCGTATCAACCATCGTCGGCCTCACTTGCCTAGAGGCTACCAGCCACGTGAATAGGTGAGCAAATACTCAACTGCTAGTTGATATGCGGACCAGGACACTCTATAATAACTCCAAACACAGTAACCCCAGCCCTGTAAGAGAGCCTGATGCATAGGTTTGTTCATGCGGTAGATAAGGTCATATTCCTTGATGAGGATGATGTCAGGCGGCCGCCGATGGCAACGGTGTTATTCAAGCGCTTCATTAAGAGGGCTCCCCGGCTGACCCCAAAAGCTAAGGAGGACATGGTCTTGATGATGAAGCCATCCACTACGGTCATTATTAAGCCGCGACCTGCGGTATCAGAAGTCCAAATTCATGAACAATCACCTACCGTCGGGCACTGTTTCTCCAAGTGTTTCAAAGGGCTTATCAAAGGCAGAGCGGGTGATTACATTGGTGATGCCGATGGCGATGTCAAAATTGCACTTTTAGCGATGTTTGAGAATCTACCTAAGTGCGAGGAGGTGGCTGTCTAAATGGGTAAGAAGGGTAGACTGCTGTTTGAGGGTATATCCGGTGACTACATTGGGACAGTCGTCGCGAAAGTGCGCGTAGTCAACGGCGATGAGGCTAAGATTGCCCAGGTACAGGTTGGGGAAATTCTGGTTGCCAGCCGGATTGTACCGTCTGCCGAGACTATGTCGCAGGCAGAATACGATAAGCACCTCAAACGAGCCACGGCAATGATTATAGATACAGGTGGTGTGAGTAGCTCCGGCATGATAATTGCCAACGCTACCGATAAGCTTTGTATTTCAGGGACAACGGGTTACGGGGTCCAGGCGTCGAAACATCTCAAAGATGGCCAGGTAGTGCTGATGGAAGGTCACGTACGGACAGAGACCATTATTAAGCCAGACGGGACGGCCACGTCCAGACCCATCGGTGCCGTCTATGAGTACGTCCCAGACGCCGGTGAGATATTACCTAAGATAGAGGTATATTCACAGAAAAAGAAGCTAGTAGCCGCTCCGACACTTGCTCCTACCCCTTTAGTAAAAGGACGACCGCCGAAGCTTGATATTCTTAAGCTGATTGCGGATGTAGATGCTCGACGAAAAGTTATGAACCAGAATCAGGCAGACAGACTAAGAGAATTGGCCAAGAGTAGAAAATACGGCCGAGGCGAGCAACATGCCGAGGAAGTGAGTAAACTATGCTTGAGGATATACGATGAGCTATGCAGGTTAAAGTTGGTTACTGATTCTGATAATGACAGAGCGATACTCAAATCAGCCTCACTACTGCACGATTTTGGATACCCCAAGGAACCCCACAATGAAGTCGGGTTCGACCTCTTGGCGGTCGAGATACCCAGGGTCCTGGCCGGTGAGCCGTTGAGTCCTAAAGAGTTCTCAACCATTCTCTACTGCGTACTCTGGCACCGGGACAGCAACTTTGCCAAGAGGAACGATATTGAAATCGCCGATATTCCCTACACTCGGAAGATGGCCTCTATAGTCCGCGTGGCGGATGCTCTTGACCGCACACTAAGCCAGGCGGTAGATAACGTCAGTCTTGAGCAGGACCTCACATTTTGGATTTCATCGGGAAGCTCTGCTAGAATTGAGATGACCCGCGCCTGCGAAAAGCGCGACCTGATGAAACAGGCATTTGGCCTCGATAACATCCACTTCAAGAAGAAATGAAAAGGAAGCGAATCCTGTTTGTTTGTACCGGGAACACCTGCCGGTCACCTATGGCGAAGGTCATCGCGCAACAGAAACTCAAGGTCGTTGGTAGGTTTGGTGACTTCGAGATAGACTCGGCTGGTTGCGCCGGTGGCACAAATGAACCTGCTACCAGGGAAGCCCGACAAGCCATTAAAGTGGCCTACGGCGAAGACATGCTTGCCGGCCACAAATCCAAAAAGCTCAGCCCAGACCTGGTACAGTGGGCTAATCTGGTTCTGGTCATGACTGGTTCGATGAAGGGAGGAGAACTGCCAGCCGGGAAGACTTACACCTTGAAGGAGTTCGCCGGGAGTTCAGGGGATATCGCCGACCCTATGGGACATGGCCAGGCGACATACGATGCGGTTGCGAGGGAAATATCAGCTACCATAGACCGGATAATTCCAAGGCTGATGGGTGATTAGGAGGGAGTCCAATGACGGAGAACACTGAAAATCTCTTACTCTGTATTACACCTCGCATTACAATTACACCACAGGTGGATGGTGACACGATACTCTGGAAGCAATGGCCCATGTCCATTGACGAGGCAGCACAAGAGGTGTTAATTCACCTGTCTGAGGAAATGTATGAGAGGCTGGCGAACACGCCGAGAGCTGCCATGCTTTACTTTCACCAATGTTTTGGGATGTACGTTCGTAATAACCTGGGCTTGTGGGCCTATAAAGGGTGGCCTGACACTGGTGAGTCGTGCCGGAAATCTCCATTTTGGCGTTGGCCGCGAGACCCGGACGTGGCTTCATCCCTCATCCTGGACGTTCTGTGGCAGAAACTCCAGATGGAACATAGCTATGCTGGCGTGTTGAAAGACCCCTATTACGGGGCAGAACTTCCTGAGAGTTTCAGATACTTCGGGATATCCGACAACGAGCCTGCTGATATTGAGTTAGGTGCTGGCATGGGGTTGTACTTGAGGGAGATGGCCAAACTACGATGGGGTGTATTCGGTGACGTTGAACCACCATTATCAATGTGGAATCTGGAGCATTGACCTTGCCAGTCGTGCGACTGGCAAGGAGTTGTCGTGATTTCAATATATGGGAGGGCAACAGCATACGGGGTTATTGCTTATCAGGAAACTGGAAAGCCTCGTTAATGGGCACGGTTAGAGTTAGCGCTAAGAAAGCAAATGAGGTTCTGATACAGGGTATGAGGGCGAAAACCCAACGATTCGGCTTGAATGGCAGTAAGGGGAGAGAAGACGACCCTCATCACCCGGGCTGGGAGCCGCTTTATCTGACCTACTGAAAAAGAGGAGCCAGTCGGCTAGGTTAGTACCAGAGTCATGGCTACCCATAAGATTGCCGATTGCGCAATCCTCGACGAGCTAGTCGTTGCCATCGCTGATGATGAGACCTGAGGAAAAAACAATGACAACAGAGAAACCTTGGAAGAAACACCCGATGCCTATCGGGGAGGCTGCCGACACAATGCTGTCCGAATTCTCCGAGAAGTCGAGGCTACTTCTGGCCAATACCCCGAAATACTTATTGGGCACATTTAACCTTGGCTGGGGACTGTTCATCAGAGACAGACTGGGCTTGTGGAACTACTACCTTAGCTCACCAATTCCGCGTGAAGCCGTGCATCTGTATGCGGAGGGCGAATCGTCTCTAATCTTGGAAATGATGTGGGAAAAGCTGCAGGGAGACGAACGTTACCTTGGGTTACTGAGGGACCCGACCACCGGTGACCAACTTCCCGAAGAGATGCGAGACATAGACTTTGGGCAATACCTGCAAAAGACATCCTACTACAATGGTTTGGTTAAAGCATTTGCCACAGAGCGAAACGATTCAGGTGCTCCTCAGGCCAGACCCTACACATGCCGCGCGGTTGACTGTCACCGATGCAGTAAGTAAGAGTTCCCGGTTGGCATTGGACAAACCACCACCTAACGAGCTTCTCATCTTGAGTCCTGTTGCCGCGAATTAACGCTTAACATGATTAGCGATTCAGCCTCCATAGTTGCACATTCAGATTGGCGGCAATACTGACCCAGATTATATATGGGATGAGAAGTAAACCGGCTGTGGGGGACACGCCAAAGAATGTAATGATATTGACTAGTATGGCTATCCAGAGTAGAAGAATCATCACCATTCCCCCAAAAAGGGACTTAAACCCGAAGAAGATTACCGACCACAAGACGTTCAAAATTAACTGAGCCCAGAATATTACAAAAGCTATTGTTACCCCTTCTTGACCTAATCCTTTTTGCCAAACCAAGAAGACGGCGATACCCATCAAAAGGTAAAGAGTCAGCCAGATAGGCATAAAGGCCGAATTGGGTGGAGTAAAAGTTGGTTTCTTCAGGCCAGCATACCAAGTCGGGATTGCGGGTGTTGTGAAAATGGCACCAATTCCACCCGCAGCTTCGCAGACGACTATACTTATTATCAGCTTAATTATGTCCGTCCCAGTCATGCTTCAAACTGCGTAGAGAGCTACTTTTATGAAAGTAGCACCTACTCCCCCTATCAAGCTTAGTCAGTTCACAGTGAATTTGTCAAACATTCCATCCTGAATATTACGTCTTACAGGCCTATCCCCTTGACAAGTAGAACAGATGTGCTATACAATTCTAATCCCGTAGAACTAAGGTTCTAGCGAGAACCAAAATGAGAATTGCCTGTGTTTTTATTCACCATCTAGCTGTCCAGATAGCTCTGAATGAAGAGCCGGGTTTACGCGGCAGGCCGTTAATTATCGGCGGTTTGCCGTTTGAGGTTAAACCTGTGCTGGATGCGTCATTTGAAGCTATAGCGTGCGGTGTTAAGCGAGGAATGCCGTTACGTGAAGCTCGGTCACTCTGCCCGGAGGCAGTATTCTTGATGCCGGATAAGGAAGCCTACAGGAAGGCGTTCGAGAAGGTGCTCCAGGTCCTGGATACCTTCAGTCCGGTGGTTGAAGTTGAGAAACCGGGCTGCGCCTATATCGATGTGACCGGCGTTGGAAACGAACAGGAGCTTGCCTCTGAGCTTATTTCTTCGGTATCTACCGGTGCTAGCCTGAAGGGGAATGTCGGTATAACCAACTGCAAATTTTTCAGCCTGGCAGCAGCTCTCATATCAAAACCGGAAATGCTCACCATCGTGCCGTCAGGTAATGAGGAGAAGTTTATCAGACCTTTCTCGATTGATTTCTTAGATTGTAAGACAGAAATCAAAGAGCGCTTGCGGCTTCTTGGCATCCGGTTTATCGGGCAACTCAGTGAGTTCACCCTTGAGGCTCTAGTTGCCCAGTTCGGAGATAACGGACTAAGGCTCTATCAATTAGCTCATGGTATTGACCTCAGCCCACTTATTCCCCGCAAAAGAGAGGATATTATCACTGTGTCGGCTGACTTGGAGGCCCCTGCAACTCTGGAAAGCCAGCTATTAGATGCTTGCCGGGAAATTCTTGAGGAGCCTGTCCAAACAATGAGGGCACGGGGCAAGGTGTGCCGTGAGGTTCAAGTTGAGATTACATATGAATCAGGAAACTCGGAAACGAAGAGGCTGACTCTGAAAGAACATACGAGTCAGGTCAAGGTAATCTTGGATAGGATAAGAAGCTGGCTGGAAAGCGGTGCTTTTTCGGCACCGGTAACTCAAATTACGCTTTCACTCTGGCTTACGAGTGATAAAGGGATGAAACCATCGTTCTGGTCAGAGCAGAATGAAAAGACACGGCGGCTTAATCATCTGGCCGGGGAACTGAAGAAAAGGTTCGGTTATCAGCCGTTGAAAAAGGTGCAGGAACTAGACCCTGATACAATAGTCCCCGAGCGACGGTTCGGTTTGACAGATATTCCTGGCCAAAGGTGATAAATGGCAGAAATATTGGGGGATGGCCATGGAGATTACGGTAAGGGCAGATGAAAGGGGTATACCGGAAAGCTTGACCCTGAAATCTAATCGCCGCAAGGTAGTCAAGTTCTATGACCGTTGGCGCATTGCCGATTCATGGTGGGCTGATGAGGTAAACCGGGACTATTTTCAAGTGGAACTGAGTAACGGCTCAGTCTGTAATATCTACCATGACATGATAGCCGACCGGTGGTATCTGGCCAGGAGTTATGGCTAGAAATGGAGAATTACGTAGAGCTTCACTGCCACTCTAATTTCTCGCTTCTCGACGGCGCCTCACAGCCTGATGAACTCGCTACGCGGGCGGCTGAGTTGGGTATGCCAGCCCTGGCCTTGACCGACCATAACGGGCTTTATGCCGTAATCCCTTTCTATAAGGCTGCCAGAGAAGCCGGCATCAAGCCGCTAATCGGTACTGAGCTAACCCTCGCGACGGGACACCATGTTACGTTACTGGCCAAGAACAACCAGGGTTATTCCAATCTTTGCCGGCTTATCACCAAGGCACAGTTGGGCCACAGTAAGGGCGAGCCGTCAATCGATTTTTCAACACTGGCCGGTCTTTCCGATAATCTGATTTGTCTCTCAGGATGCAAGAAGGGAGAGATTACGACGTTGGTCCTTGGAGGTAAGACAGAAAAGGCAGAAGCTGCTGTCGGAAATTACCTCGGGGTCTTCGGAGCGGATAACTTTTTCATTGAGTTACAGAACAACCTTGTTCATGGAGACGGCCATCTCTGTAAGGAACTGGTTAAATTGGCCGACTGCCTGGGCATCGGGTATGTGGCGACTAACAATGTTCACTACGCCAAGCCGGAGGGACACCAGCTTCACGACATCCTGGTGTGTATCAAAAATAGAACGACTCTGGATAAGTCAGGCAGGCTGCGTCGCCCCAATGCCGAGTTCCACCTCAAGCCGGCTTCGGAGATGGCTCATCTCTTCAAAGACTATCCGAAAGCCATTGAGAACAGCCTGTATATTGCCGGTGAATGCAACGTAGACCTGAATTTTTCTTCTTACCGCTTTCCAGGATTTTCCCTGCCGGATGGTGAAACCGGTGTCAGCTATCTGGCGAAACTATGCCGCGAGAAGGCTCCGGAGCGTTACTCCATAGTTACCGACGAGGTTCAGTCGCAACTAAATTATGAGCTTGACTTGATAGAAAAGATTGGCCTCACCGGATACTTTCTCATCGTCTGGGACATTATGGACTATGCCAAAAGAAATGGCATTCCGGCCCAGGGGAGAGGCTCGGCAGCCAACTCGATTGTAGCCTATATCCTCGGCATTACCCGGGTTGACCCGATTCACCACAAATTATTTGTCGGCAGATTCATCAACGAAGAGATGTCTTCTATCCCTGATATTGACATCGATGTTTCCACCAACCACCGCGAAAAACTGATTCAGTATGTTTACCAGAAGTATGGCGAAGAGCACACGGCCATGGTCTGCACCTATATCACTTTTCAAGCCCGCAATGCTATCAGGGAAGTAGGCAAGGTGATGGGAATGCCATCGGCAATACTCGACCAGATGGCCAAGACGGTGGGGCATTACAGCGCCAGGGAGTTTGATGATGACCTGGCTGGTCTGGAAAAGTTTCGCCCCTACATAGCCTCAACCGCATGGCAGAGTTTCATTACCCATTGCAAGGAGATAGCCGACTTCCCCCGACACCTTTCGATACATGTCGGCGGCATGATTATATCGTCGTGCCCCCTAACTGAAGTGGTGCCTCTGGAGTGGGCCACCATGCCAGGCAGAGTCGTTTGCCAGTGGGATAAAGATGGGATTGAAGGTGCCGGACTGGTGAAGGTGGATGTACTGGGACTACGTATGCTATCACTCATCCAGGAAACTGTCGAACTGGTATCGCATGGCCATCATATCAATCTCGACCTGGATAAGATTCCACTCGATGACGGCAAGGTCTACGATATGATTTGCGAGGCAGATACGCTGGGTGTCTTCCAGGTGGAGAGCCGCGCCCAGATGCAGACTCTGCCGAGAACCAGGCCACGCTCGATAGAAGACCTGACCGTAGAAGTGGCCATCATCAGGCCCGGTCCGCTGCAGGGACACATGGTTCACCCCTATATTAACCGCCGCCAGGGCAAAGAAAAAGTTACCTATCCCCACAAACTACTGAAGCCGATTCTGGAGGAAACGCTGGGAGTAATTCTCTTCCAGGAGCAGGTGCTCAGGTGCGCCATTGCCATTGCCGGGTTCACACCGGGAGAAGCTGATGCTCTGCGGAGGGCGATGAGCAAGAAGCGTTCCCGCGAAGCAATCGAAAGGCTAAGGGTAAGATTCCTTCAGGGGGCAAAAGAAAACAGGGTTACCGAGGCCGTGGCAGGAAGGGTATTCGATACTCTAAAAGGCTTTGCCGAATATGGCTTCTGCAAGAGCCATGCCGCCGGTTTTGCCCTGCTTGCCTACCAGTCAGCCTGGCTCAAATATTACTATCCTCTCGAGTTTTATGCTGCTATACTCAACAACCAGCCGATGGGGTTCTACTCACCGGAGGTCATCATTGGTGATGCTAAGCGGCACGGTGTCCAGGTGCTGCCGGTAGACATTAACCTGAGTCGCAGTGGCTGCAGTATAGAAGGCGGCAAGCTCCGGCTGGGCTTCTGCTACGTCAAGGGACTGGGAGAGGCTGCAATTACCCGTATCAAGGAGGCCAGGGACAAAGCGCCCTTTGCGTCTATCACGGACTTTTACAAGAGAAGCCAACTCAGCTCTGAAGTAATTCAAAATCTCATCATGATTGGGGCTCTGGATACACTAGGCAAAGACCGCCGCCAGCTTCTCTGGGAGCTTGGTCTTCTGGAAAAGAGGGGACGTGAAGAGATGCTTTTTGAATGTCCCGGCTATCAAGTACCTCTGGCTGGCATGACGGACTGGGAGAAAGTGGCCGCCGAGTACGACATCCAGGGTCTCTCGGCACGCGTTCATCCGATGCAGTTGTTAAGAGGCAATCTTTTGGCGGATGGGTTACTTGCGAGTTCTGAGGCAGTTTCCCAAACAAATACCAGTACGGTAAAGATTGCCGGCTACGTGGTCTGCCGCCAAGCTCCGGCGACTGCCAAAGGACATGTCTTTCTCACCATTGAGGATGAAACGGGCCTGCTCAACATCGTTATTAGACCTGATGTCTATAAGAAGTACCGCTACATAGTGAGGACAGAACCTCTATTGATGATTGAAGGAGAACTCCAGAGAAGAGACGGCATCAGCAATATCCTGGCCAGTCATATTGCTCCTCTGAAACACGAGAAGGATAAGGCTGAAGTATCGCCGGCCGCCAGAAACTTTTGCTGACCTCTCGAAACTGGTAAAATTAAAGTAATGGACTACTCGTGGCTCAATGAACTTAATCCCCAGCAAAGAGAAGCCGTAACTCATGGCGAGGGTCCGCTGCTGATAGTGGCCGGAGCCGGCACCGGTAAGACCAGGACACTGGCTTACCGCGTCTCCTACCTGGTTGCACAGGGAGTTCAGCCCGAGCGCATTCTGTTGCTCACCTTCACACGGCGGGCTGCCGAAGAGATGCTGCGCCGGGCGACTTCCCTGGCTGCCGTCGATGAGTCGTTGACCAGGCGAGTTTGGGGAGGCACCTTTCACGCCACTGCCAACCGTCTCTTAAGGATTTACGCCAGGGCTGCCGGCTTATCGCCGGAGTTTACCATCATGGACCAGTCCGATGCCGAGGATTTTCTGAATGTCACCCGCAATGACATCGGGCTTTCCACCAAAGAGAAACGCTTCCCCCGTAAGAGCACCTGTCTGGCGATTTATTCCCGGCGCGTTAATGGTGATGAAAGTCTGGAAATAGTAGTCAAGAAGGACTTCCCCTGGTGTGTCGAATGGCTCGATGAGCTGAACCGGCTGTTCCGCGAATATGTTCAGAGGAAACAAAAGCAGAACGTGCTCGACTATGACGACCTTCTCCTCTACTGGTATCAGCTCCTGCAGGAGGAGTCTCTCAGGCAGGCCATCGACAGGCGCTTTGACCACATCCTGGTGGATGAATACCAGGACACCAACCCGGTGCAATCACGGATTCTTCAAGCCATGCGCCGGGACAGCAAGAATATCACCGTGGTCGGCGATGATGCCCAGAGTATTTACGGCTTCCGCAGTGCTACGGTCAGGAATATGCTCGACTTCCCTGAACAGTTTCCCGGGACGAAGGTTGTCACTCTGGAGCAGAATTACCGCTCTCTCCATCCGATATTGCAGACCACCAACCGCATCATCGCCCAGGCCACCGAGCGCTATTCCAAGGAGCTTTGGTCGGAGCGCACCGGAGGACAGCGTCCCCAGCTAATCACCTGTGTCGATGAGACCGACCAGGATGAAACCGTCATCGGACACATCCTGGAGCACTACGAGCAGGGTATACCCCTACGGAAGCAGGCAGTGCTCTTCAGAGCTGCCTCGCATTCGGCCTCGCTTGAACTGGCCCTGTCGCGTGCCAACATTCCTTTCCACAAATATGGTGGCCTAAAATTCCTCGAAATGGCTCATGTCAAAGACCTCATCAGCATAATCCGTATGGCCGAGAATCCCAAAGATGAAATTGCCTGGTTCCGCATCCTCCAACTTCTGGAAGGCGTTGGTCCGGTCACCGCAGCAGCAGCATTTCATCATTTACAGGTAGCTTCCCTGGATACATTCAAGGCTCCGGCCGGGGCCAAACAGGCCATCGCAGGACTCGTCTCGCTGATGAAAGACCTCAACAGCATGCAAGCAGAGAAACCTTCTATTCAGGTCGAGAGAATCTCTAAGTTCTATCTGCCACTGCTGGAACAAAACTATGATGACCCGGCGCCCCGTGCCAGCGACATCGAGCATCTCGGGCGTATCGCCCAGCGCTACGACACCAGGCAGCAATTTCTCACCGACCTGGTTCTGGACCCTCCACAATCAACCGGAGACCTCGCCGGTCCGCCTACCAAGGATGAAGACTGGCTGGTACTTTCGACTATCCATTCTGCCAAGGGGCTGGAGTGGGACGCCGTCTATTTGATACATGCCGCCGACGGCTGTTTGCCCTCCGACATGGCCACCGGGAATTCAGAGGAAGTGGAGGAGGAGTTGCGGCTGACCTATGTAGCCATGACGCGGGCTCGTGACTTCCTGCGTGTGCTCTGGCCGATGCGCTACTACCAGAGGTCAGCGGGGCAACTGACGGATAATCACAGCTACGCTCAGTGCTGCCGTTTCTTCACGAGTGAAGTCAAAGAAACGATGGACGTCCTGACCGAAGCCGCAGAGCCTTTGAAAGCAGATATTCCAATTTCTGAGATGCCTCATGCTGGCATCTACGACAGAATCAAAGAGATGTGGGCTTAGGCTAAGATATGGGAGACATATTGGTCGGCATCACTTCATGGACGGAGCCAACTTTGATTCAAAGCGGCCGGTTCTATCCGGAATGGGCCAATTCAGCCGAGGCACGTCTCCAATTCTATGCCAGCCAGTTCCCCATTGTTGAGGTGGATAGCTCTTATTATGCCTTGCCGAGCGAAAAGATAGCCGGCCTCTGGGTGCTGAGGACTCACCAGAAGTTCCTCTTTGACATCAAAGCCTTCCGCCTCTTCACCCAGCACGCAACACCGCCCGCGGCCTTACCGAAAGACGTGAGAGATGCTCTCCCAGAAGGAATGAAGGGACAAGCTAATCTGTATGTCAGGGACCTGCCGGCGGAGTTGACCGACGAGCTGTGGAAACGGTTCGCGAGTGCCCTATTGCCCCTGGACAGTGCCGGAAAGTTGGGAGTGGTCCTCTTCCAGTTCCCGCCCTGGTTTTACCCGGGCAACGAGCAGTGGGAGTACATTCTTTCCTGCAAAGAAAGATTACCACAATACCGCATTGCAGTCGAATTCCGGCACAACTCCTGGGTGAACGAAAAGAATCTGGAACGCACCATGACTTTTCTCAAGGAGAACAACCTGCCATATGTCTGTGTGGACGAACCACAGGGGCTTAAGTCAAGTGTGCCACCGGTCGTTCAGGCGACCTCGGACATAGCGCTGGTCAGGTTCCACGGGCGAAACCGGGAAATGTGGGAAAAGAAAGGCATTACCACTGCCTCAAGGTTTGACTACCTTTACACTGAGGATGAGCTAGAGGCGTGGGTGCCGAGAATCAGAGAACTGGCCACCAAGACACAACAAATGCACGTCCTCTTCAACAATTGCTATTCGGACAAGAGCGTTACCAATGCTCGTCAAGTAAGACTGATGCTGGATTAGCGAAACACTTTACTCCTGTGTTAAGGAGATGCGAAGCAACGTTGGGAAGTGAAGCAGGCAGATTCAGGCAAGCCACACGCAGAGAGCAACGAGACAAGGTCAGCGACCGCCTGACCGATGCGCTTATTCCAATCCACTGGCTGCATACTCATGCTTACTGTGAGTATCAACTCTATTTAGAGAAAGCGTTGGGCGTAGAAGCTCCGCCAACGACGGAGATGCTGGCAGGTGCGGCTAAACACGCTGTTCTCGATGAAGAACATGAGAGGAAAGCAGAGGTCGAGCTTACGGTCAGTGAGGCTTCTACCAGGGTGCAGTTGGAGGCAATCTCTCTAGTATCCAGGGACATTTCTGTTACAGGGGCCGCTTTATATGGCAGAATTGACGAAGTCATATTTGAGCCAAACAGAATCATTATCATTGATGATAAGCCGAGTGCCCAGCCCTATTTCACCAATAAGGTCCAGGTGTGGGGTTACTGCCAGGCTTTCAAGGAGAAGTATAGTCCAACTCTTCCTCTCTTTGGAGCCCTAAGGGAGGAGGATACGGCCAACATTGTTTGGCTAGAAGAGTTTCTGGAAGACCATGTCAAAGTGGTAAGGGATGCCGTCGACAGGATTCGGGCGATTATGAGTGGCACGGAGACTCCTCAACCAGCGGGGAATAGTCGTAAGTGCAAACCTTGCCGGTTCCACGAATCTTGCCCGGCTTATGCCAAGATATGAACGACACCGTTCTAAGCGAACTGGAAGTAGATATCAGCACAGACATTCCGACACCGAAGAGTCTATGGCCGGACCTTCAGAGAGCTTCTCTTGCCTTCCTGACCAGACAAAAGCGTTCGGTTCAAGAAACCTCCCATTTCCTGATTGACAACACAAATAGACTATAGGGGAAAATCTGCTTCTGGATTGTATAGACCGAGGCATCAACACACGAGGTCTAGATATGGGGTAGCCATTTTACTTGAAGACCAGACGGAGGCTCGTTTTTCTCATCGTTATGTGTTTAACAAAGTGAAAATGCGTCGAATCTATGTTATTCTTATGTGGTACTGTGACATTGTTGCATTAGCACCATTAGCCAGTCAATAATGATTTCTGAATGGAGGTCATGCATTGATTACAGACATCGCCGGAAGAGTCAAGAACGTTTACTTACCTCTGAGCAAACCACTTCAACCCCTGTTTGAAGCAATCGATAATTCAATAGACGCAATTGAAGACGCCCAAGAGTCAGAGGGGCACATTGAAGTGGAAGTGGTTCGGGATGAAAATACGCTCTTCTCAGAAACTACTTCCTCTGGTGACCGTCAGCTCGCTGAGATTACTGGATTTGTGGTCAAAGATAACGGCATTGGATTTGATGACAACAATTACGACGAGTTCAATAAGTCAGATACGACTTACAAGGCTGGCCGTGGTGGTAAAGGTATCGGCAGATTCACTTGGCTGGCCGCGTTCGATAAGGCAGAAATTGAGAGTATTTACAGCACCGACGGCTTGAGCAAGCGCCGCACGTTTGTATTCTCGCCCAAGAATTCAGGCATAGGTGGTCTTGTTAATCAGGAAACAAACGAGACACGAAGGGGAACTATTGTCCGGCTGATAGGGTACAAAGAAAAATACCGCAAGCAATGTCCGAAGCGATTCGATACTATTGCGGCCTACATAGTCGAAGAATTCCTTGATGTATTTATCGGTCCCTCATGTCCAAAGATAGTGTTGATTGATGGCGCCATCGGTCAGCACGTCGATTTAGACGAGTTTTACCAAGCTGGTATGGTTCGGCATTCCGAACAAAGACAACTCACGGTGAAGGGACAACCCTTTAACGTTTTGCATGTCCGGCTTTATTCAACACACATAGCTGAGCATCGAATATATTACTGTGCTAAAGGCCGGGTCGTCACTAGGGAGCGAATGACTGGAATCCCGAACCTCATTCCTCGATTTCAGGACCAAGACAGTAAGGATTTTGTTTGCGCTGCGTACGTCAGTTCCGGAGTACTCGATGGCTCAGTTAACTCAGACAGGACCGGCTTTAACCTGATTGCGGATGACGGAGATTCATTCCCGCAGGAGGTTACGTTAGGGGACGTACGAAAGGCCATTCGGGAGCAATGCAAATCGTATCTGTCTCCGCTCACAGAGCCCGTCAGACAGGAGAAACAGGCCCGAATAAAGCGATATATTGAAGGCGACGGGGCGATGTATCGACCGATTCTAAGTCGAGTTGAGAAATCATTTGACAAGATAGAACCGACTGCTTCTGATGATGAAATAGAACAAGGGTTATATGAGGCTTATCATGAGCTACAGTCAGAGCTACGAAAGGAAGGAGCGAATCTCCTCACGGCGGTTCCCCGAGATACTGACCTAGCGAAATACGAAGAGCAGCTTGGCAACTACTTTGCGAAGTTATCTGAGGTGAACCGGTCTGACCTTGCCCGATACGTATGCCACAGAAAGGCGACCATCGAATTCCTTCGGCAGCAATTGGCCCGCGGAGCAGATGGCAAATACCGTGCGGAAGACAGAATTCACAACATTGTGTTTCCGAAAGGAAGAACATCTGACGAAGTATTGTTCGAAGAACATAATCTCTGGCTTGTCGATGAACGTCTTGCTTTTCACGTCTTTTTGAGTTCAGACAAAGCCATCAAACAAGCTGGGCCTTTGACAAATGAGAGCGGTAGGGAACCTGACATAATGGTTTTCGACAAGGTCGTAGCGTTCTCTGAAACAGGTAATGTTCCATTTAACTCAATCACAATTATCGAATTCAAAAAGCCCCAGAGAGACGAGTATACTGAAAAAGAGAACCCTTTCACACAGATTGCCAATTATGTAAGGGAAATAAGACAAGGCTCGGCCAGACTCACTGATGGACGAGCTTTCCCAATCTCGTCGAACGTTCCATTCTACTGTTATGTGATATGCGATGTAACGACTCGGTTAAGTCGATGGGCGGAAGATTTCGAATTACAGACAACACCAGATGGACTTGGATTTTTTGGATATAAGCGAAATCTCGGAGCATATTGCGAGGTCATTTCGTATTCGAAGTTGGTGTCTGACGCTGAGAAAAGACATGCTGCCTTCTTCGAAAGGTTGGGGCTTCCGAGAAATTCTAGTAGAATTTAATCTCACCCGATTGGGAATGAATTCCTTCCTCATGGGGCTATAGCAGCTTAGTTCCGTATAGCCCACACATCAATTCCGGTTCGATACCCCGCTGGGGAACTGCAACACGTTTCTGCCTTGTTGGCTATTGGCAATAGTTGTATAATTGCCGTAATCTAAAAAGACTTTAGTTCACCACGTCTCTTCCGGATAATCCCCGGATTACCAGTCGAACGTCCTCATAGAGGAGTGGCATCGTGAACAACTTCAATGAAAAGGCAAGTTTCATCTGGTCGGTAGCTGACCTCCTGCGCGGGCCATACCGTCCGAACCAGTACAAGGATGTCATGCTGCCAATGACCGTCCTGCGGCGGCTCGACTGCGTTCTTGAACCAACCAAGGAAACTGTCCTGGCCCGGCTCATAACCCTGGGAGGCAGCAAGATTCAGAACTTAGAGCCTATTCTGAACAAAGTATCCGGCCAGTCCTTCCATAACACCAGTAATTTCACCTTTGAGAAGCTCAAAGGCGACCCCAATAACATTGCTGCCAACCTGACGCAGTACATCAAGGGTTTCTCCAGCCGCGCTCGTGACATCATCGAGCATTTCGGCTTTGAAGAGCACATTGCCAAGCTGGATAAAGCCGACCGGCTGTACCTCGTTGTGAAGAGATTCTGCGAAGTCGACCTCCACCCTGACAAGGTGCCCAACATCGAGATGGGTTACATCTTTGAAGAGCTTATCCGACGCTTCAATGAGGCTAGCAACGAGGAGGCCGGAGACCACTTCACGCCGCGCGAAGTCATCCGCCTGATGGTGAACCTGATTTTCGCCCCGGATAACGACACGTTGACCACCAAGGGCATCGTCAAGACACTCTATGACCCGGCTGCTGGTACCGGCGGAATGCTCTCAGTTTCGGAGGAATACGTCCGGGAGCTAAACCCCGATGCCCGTATGGAGGTCTTCGGTCAGGACTACAACGACCAGGCGTATGCCATCTGCGGTTCTGACATGATGATAAAAGGCCAGAGCATGGAGAATATCCGCTTCGGGGACAGCTTCACCGAGGATTACATGGCAGGTAAGAAATTTGATTACATGCTGGCCAATCCTCCTTTTGGCGTGGAGTGGAAGCCGGAAGAGACCATAATCAGGAAAGAATATGACGAGCAGGGCTATGGCGGGCGATTTGGTGCCGGTCTGCCGCGCATTAACGACGGCTCTTTCCTGTTCCTCCAGCACATGATAAGCAAGATGAAAGCGCCGAAGGATGGGGGCACACGGCTGGGCATTGTTTTTAACGGGTCTCCCCTCTTCACCGGGTCCGCGGGTTCAGGCGAAAGCAACATCCGTCAATGGATAATTGAGAATGACTGGCTTGAAGCTATTGTTGCTCTCCCGGACCAGCTTTTCTACAACACAGGTATCAGCACCTATATCTGGATAGTAACGAACCGTAAGGAGGAGGAGCGCCGGAGGAAAATTCAACTAATCGATGCCACGAACTTCTTCCTGAAGATGCGGAAAAGCCTGGGCAACAAGCGCAACGAGATTGGTGACGGCAAAGAGGGGAAACCAGACCAGATAGCCGAGATAACCCGTCTGCACGGGAATCTCCAGGAAGGCGAACACGTCAAGATATTTGATAACACGGACTTCGGTTACCACCGTATCACTGTGGAGCGGCCCCTGAGACTTAATTTCGTTGTAAATGAGGAACGCCTGGAAAAAGTGAAACATTCGGAGCAATTTTATTATCTTGCCGTAAAAAAGGGGCGGATATCTACAGACCCTGCTGATATTGAAGTGATTGCTGGCAAACGCCAACAGGAATCCATTGTAAATGCCCTATTGACCCTTGAATCGCAAGGGGTCGTCAGGAACCGCGAGCAATTTGAGACATTAGTTAAAGATGCCTTCAAAAGGGCCGATGTCAAAATAATCCCGGCGCTCTTTAGAGAAATTCTCAAGGCTTTATCCCAACGGGATGAAACCGCGGATATCTGTAAAGACAGCAAGGGTAACCCGGAACCCGACCCTGAATTACGTGACTATGAAAATGTACCTCTTAAAGAGGATATCCATGAGTATTTCAAGCGGGAAGTCTTGCCGCACGTCCCGGATGCCTGGGTGGATGAGACTAAGACGAAGGTGGGCTATGAAATTAACTTTAACCGGTACTTCTACAAGTATGTTCCTCCCCGTCCCTTGGAGGAAATAGAGGCTGACTTAGCGCGTACCGAGAATGAGATAGCTAAGATGCTGGCGGAGATGGCGAAATGAAATGGAAGCCCTATCCAACCTACAGAGCTTCCGAGAACAGGTGGGTTGGTAAGCTGCCAAGCCATTGGGCAGAACGCAAGCTCAAGCAAATATCGGTTGTGTCCCCAAGTAACGTCGACAAGGATTCAGTTGACAGCGAGGAATCGGTACGTTTGTGTAACTACCAAAATGTCTACAAGAATGAATACATTGTTCCTGCAATGGATTTCATGCAGGCGACTGCATCACCCGCAGAAATAGATAAATTCAAGGTAAGAGAGGGTGATGTCCTTGTAACAAAGGATTCTGAGGAATGGAGTGACATTGCTGTCCCCGCATACATAACCTCAGACATGGATAATATTCTGTGTGGCTATCACCTTGCTCAAGTAAGACCTAACCCCTCTCTGGCAGACGGAGAATACCTCTTTAGGGCTTTTTCTGCCGGAGGTGTGAACCACCAATTCAGGGTAGCTGCGACAGGTATAACCCGTTATGGCATCGACAAGTATTCTCTGGACAACTCTCTATTTCCTGTTCCGCCCATAGAGGAGCAACAGTCTATCGCAGCATTCCTGCGGACACAGACGCAGTGTATCGATAATCTGATAGCCAAGAAGCAGCGGCAAATCGAACTCCTGCAGGAAAAACGCTCCGCACTCATAAGCCATGTCGTCACCAAAGGGCTGGACCCTAACGTCAAGATGAAGGATTCAGGGGTGGAGTGGTTGAGGAAAATACCGGAGCACTGGGAAATAGTTGAAGTAAAACGGAAGTATGAGCTCCAACTAGGTAAAATGCTGCAAAACGGCCCTGACTCAACTGCTGATGTTCCTGTTCCCTACATAAAGGCTATGCATATTCATTTGGGCCACGTTGACGTCTCTGATTTGCCGACAATGTGGGCAAGCCCGGAGGAAATTAGACAGTATGCAATTAAGGATGGAGACCTACTTGTGTGCGAGGGAGGGGATGCCGGAAGAGCTGGAGTAGTGCATTCACCCCCGAATGCCTGCATTATTCAAAACGCTGCGCACCGGGTTAGAGGAAATGGCGGTGATATTCGCTTTCTCCAATACTTGCTACATGAGGTCAGCAGGGCGGGTTGGTTCGATGTGCTGTGCAATAAGGCGACCCTTGCCCACTTCACCGGGGATAAGTTCGCCGAACTGAGAATTCCCATTCCAAAGGCTCTTGATGAACAACATACCATCGCGGGATTTCTCGACTGCGAAACTACCCGGATTGACAGCCTCATCGGAAAGATAAACGAAGCCATCGAAAAAATCCGTGAGTACCGTACGGCTCTTATCTCAGCTGCAGTGACAGGTAAGATTGATGTGAGCCAGGAGGTCACCTAATGCCGGGGCAGCACACCGAAACCGCCTTTGAGTCGGCAGTAGAAAACCATCTGCTGATGGAAGCGGGATATACCAAGGGAGACAAGACCGGTTTTGATACTGAGCGTGGTCTTGACCCGGCAGTGTTGCTGTCGTTCATCAGGGAGACCCAACCGAATGAATGGAGCTATCTTGAAAAACTACAGAAAGATAAAACTGAAAAAGTGCTGCTGGATGACCTTTGCCGGGCACTGGACTCGGAGCATGAAGGGTGTCTCATGGTGCTTCGCCATGGCTTCAAATGCTTCGGTAAGCTCTTCCGTGCCGCCTACTTCGCCCCGGCCAGCGGCCTGAATCCGGATACCCAGAAGCTCTATGCCGCCAACCGGCTAACCGTCACCCGCCAACTGCAATACAGCCGCAAGCACAATAATACTCTCGACCTGGTGCTCAGCCTTAACGGTATACCTGTGGTCACTGCCGAACTGAAGAATCAAATGACCAGACAGACCTGGCGGAATGCCGTAGACCAGTACATGAATGACCGCGACCCGAACGATTTGGTTTTTCAATTCAAGAAGCGCACCCTGGTGCACTTTGCCGTGGATACAGACGAGGTACACATGACTACCCGTCTCGCCGGGAGGGCCACCTACTTCCTCCCCTTCAACCTGGGCAATGGCACCGGAGCGGGAAACCCGGATAACCCGGGCGGAGATAAGACCGCTTATCTGTGGGAACAGGTATGGCAGCGTGATAGCTTACTCGATATTCTGGGGCAGTTCATGCACCTTCAGGTTGAGGAACGGAAAGTTGGCGATAAGAAGGTTAAGCGCGAGACTATGATTTTCCCCAGGTATCACCAGTTGGACTCGGTGCGAAAACTGGTCGCCGATGCGCGCTCTAACGGCGTTGGTCGCAACTATCTTGTGGAACATTCGGCAGGCAGCGGCAAGAGTAATTCTATCGCCTGGCTGGCGCACCGGCTGGCCTCTCTATACAGTGCCAGCGACGAGAAGGTTTTCGATTCAGTCATCGTCATAACCGACCGTCTTGTCCTCGACCAGCAGCTTCAGAATACCATTTATCAGTTTGAGCATAAACAGGGTGTCGTGCAAAAGATAGACGAGGACTCCAACCAACTGGCTCAAGCCCTGGCTTCAGCTACGCCAATCGTTATCACCACGCTGCAAAAATTCCCTTTCGTCACCGAGAAGATTGGAGACCTGCCCAGACGTAAGTATGCTGTTATTATTGATGAAGCCCACAGCTCTCAAGGTGGAGAGAGCGCCACAGAACTGAAAGGTGTATTGTCGGCAGCCGCTATCAAGGAGGAAGTCAAAGCCAAGTACGCCGCTGGAAAGCCACCTGACTATGAAGAGAATATCCTCCGCACCATGGCAAAGCGGGGCCGGCAGCCGAATATCAGTTTCTTCGCCTTTACTGCCACACCTAAATACCGGACGCTGGAGGTCTTCGGGCAGCCCGGTCCAGATGGCAAGCCCCGACCCTTCCATCTCTACAGTATGCGCCAAGCAATCGAAGAGAATTTCATTCTTGATGTGCTCAAACACTACACGACTTACAAAACCTATTACCGCTTGATTAAGTCTATAGCGGATGACCCCAAAGTGGACAAGAAGAAAGCGGCCCGGGCGCTGGCGCGGTTCATGAGCTTGCATCCGCACAATATCGCCCAGAAGACTGAGGTAATGGTGGAGCACTTCCAGCATTTCACACGCCACAGGATAGGTGGCAGGGCCAAGGCGATGGTGGTGACCTCATCACGTCTTCATGCCGTGCGGTACAAACTGGCATTCGATAAATACATTGCTGAAAAGGGCTATACCGGCATCAAGACACTGGTGGCCTTCTCAGGTACAGTGATAGACAAAGACATCCCGGATAAGGAATACACCGAAGTCGGCATGAACAATGGCATCAAAGAGAAAGAACTGCCGGAGAAGTTCGCCACGGATGAATATCAGGTACTCGTTGTGGCCGAGAAGTACCAGACCGGTTTTGACCAACCCTTCTTGCATACCATGTACGTTGACAAACGATTGTCCGGAATTCAGGCGGTGCAAACATTGTCCCGTCTGAACCGCACCCACCAGGGCAAAGAAGACACCTTCGTCCTTGATTTCGTCAATGACACGCAGGAGATTCTGGACGCTTTCCAACCGTACTATGAACAGACGACGGTAGGCGAAGAAGCTCAGCCCCAGCAGTTGTATGAATTACAGTCAAAACTAGATGCCCAGCAGATGTACTACAGGAGTGAGGTTGAAGAATTTGCCAAGGTGTTCTATCAACCCAAAGAGACTCAAAACCTGGCAGACCATGCCAAGATGAATGCCTGCATTGACCCAGCGGTCAACCGGTTTAGCAAGCTCGAAGAGGCGGCACAGGAGGAATTCAGGGGATGGCTCACCGCCTATAGGAACCTGTATGCATTTCTGTCTCAGGTTATCCCTTTCCAGGACTCGGACTTGGAGAAGCTATACTCTTACGTTCGCTTCTTGCTGACGAAGCTCCCCAAGCGAAATTCCGGCTTTGGCTATGCCTTTGATGATGAAATATCTCTGAAATACTACCGGCTGCAGCGGATTAGCGAAGGCTCCATTGACCTTCAGGCTGGGAAAGGTGGCCAAGTCTCCGGTCCAACCGAGATAGGCACAGGACTTGCCCATGGCGAGCAAATCGAACTCTCGAAGCTCATCGACATTCTCAATGACCGTTTCGGCACTGATTTCAAGCCGGCTGACCAGCTCTTCTTCGACTCCATCATGGAAGATGCCATTGGTAATTCATCATTGCGACAAGCTGCTATGGCTAATTCAGAGGAGAACTTCAGCTATGTCTTTTTGAAAGCGCTGGAGGGTCTCTTTGTTGACCGGATGGAACAGAACGAAGAGATTACAGCAAAATACCTTAACGAAAAGGAATTCCGTGAGGCAGTGGGCCAGAATCTTCTGAAACAGGTTTACGAACAGATACGCAAGGAGAAACATGAGACACCGGCCAGGGTCTAGCGCCATTTCCACATCTTGACCACCGGGGAGGGAATAAGCCAGATGGAAGAAAGGTTACGTTTCATACTTTCCCTGGTTAATGACTGGCTTAAATTTGCCGAGGCAAAGAACGGCGTTCTCTTGGCCGTGGACCTGGGTATTTTGGTGGCCCTCTCTGGGTCGATTAGCAGTAGCCTTCTCCCGAAAGTTACGATGCTTTTCGCTATCGTGCTGGTATTCTTGGCTGTGGTTGCCGTCCTAGTTTCATTCATTCCACAAACGCGGCTGCGAAATAGCATTAGGGCACCAGCGACTCTACAGCAAGGCTCGAGCCTGCTTTTCTTTGCCCACATTGCTGAATATGAGCCAGACAGCTACATGAAAGCACTCTACAGTCAAATCCACCAAGACACTACGGTTGTATCGTCACTCGAATTGGACTATTCAGGGCAAATTATCACAAATTCGCGTATTGCTTTATTTAAGTATCGTTGTTTCAACATTGGTTTGTGGTTGACGGTATCCGCTATAGCCTCTCTTGTGGCCGGATGCATATTCAAACTCCTAAGTCTATGAGGAAGGAAGATGATTTCAGACAACCAGATGCCATCGCAATTCAGAGCCGTTATCGATGACCAGTTGACAGTCTACAATTCAGGACGTTCGATACAAGTTGTCAACGACATCCCTGACACCTCGCAGATTCCTATCCACGACCAAACACATTGGTTGAGAATCCCTGACGTAATCTGCGTTTACGTCGACATGATGGGTTCAACTAAGTTGAGTGCGGAATCCCATGACCGAAGCACTGCAGGGGCATACCAGTTATACACAGGGACGGCGGTGAGACTATTCCATGAGTTTGACGCCCCGTATATTGATGTTCGCGGGGATGGCGTCTTCGCACTTTTCAACGGGAACCAAGCATATACGGCTCTAGCCGCTGCGGTAACCTTCAAGACATTCGCTAAGGAAGTTTTCGTGCCCAAAATTCGTGATGGCAGTAGAATAGACGTTGGGTCACACATAGGAATTGACCAAAAGACTGTCCTGGTGAGAAAACTGGGACTGAGGCGAAGTGGTGGTCGGACCGACAGGCAAAATGAGGTTTGGGCAGGAAAACCGGTTAACATGGCCGCAAAACTTGCCTCCATTTCAAGTGATGACGAACTCCTCGCGTCCGGTCGTTTCTTTGGCCGGCTGAAGGATGACCATGCACTACTAACATGCGGCTGCCCAGACGGTATTAGGACCCAACTCTGGACGAGTAAGGACTTGGGGCAGGATAGCCGTTTTGATTTCGACATCGCCTACAGGCTCACTTCAGTGTGGTGCAAGAAGCACGGAGCCGAATTCTGCGACGCCATCCTCGAACTGGACAGATGCTGACCAAGACGCGCCCTACACATTTCGTCCCAAAGTGTGGAGGTTTTTCGAAGACTCTAACAAGACCTCTCTTTTACAACCACTCAAACAACTCTCTTCTTATAGCTTTCTCAGCAAGTGTTACCCCCTCGCTAATGTCCACCCACTTTATCCCCTGAATGTCCGATGGTAAATCAATCGGTCCCCGATGAAGAAGTATGACGCGGCCAGAAATTCTGCCTAAATACCCATAAAATAACCCCAACTCAAAGATGACGTTCTGTCTCGCGCATCGCTTAACGTTATCGTCGTCTTTATTGTCGCAGAATTTATCGTCTGGTGTGAGAAGAACAAACACGACATCCACCACATGCCGAAAACTCTCTAGACTTTCAATTATTGTTCTTCCTCTTCCCGGCTGTTTCCGCAACACTAAAGGTTCCGTAAACCTGAGTTTCCCCTTAATTAAATTCCTCAATTCATCTACCGCACTTTGGTCTTGACCGTGGACTATGAACGTCACCGGCGACCTTTTCTTGCTCTTCTTACCCGTCAATTGCTCCAAAACTTCCCTCATGGTGTTACGCTCAATGGGCTTCACCATATAGACTACGTCTGACTCCTGGCACCAACGTTGAATTTCAGAGTTCGGGTGTCCCGTCATAAGAATCGCTGGGATTTGTTTGAACCCTTCACGCAGCCTTCGCAACAAAGCAACACCTGTTTGGAACCCACCTCGAGCCTCCAAGTCTTCTATTCCGCTGTCATCGGGATAGTTGGGTAGCATGGCATCTACCAAGAATACCGCCGGATTCTCTTGCTGAGCCGCAAGGATGGCTTCTTGGGCCGTCGAGCATTCTACCACTTCATAGCCAAGGTCACGAAGTGTCTCGCATATAAGATAGCGGAAGAAGCGGTCATCCTCCACGACCAAAATTCTATTTGCGGGGAGTATTCTCTGACTCACCGGACGTCCCATTTCCTTCCTCGGCGGCTCCTCAAATCGGAATCCCTGATTATGCCGGTGACCTTAGACTCTATTACGCTGGCTGTCTTTCTTAATGAAGTTTCTCCCTTCCCTAGGAAGACTATACCCCTCTTCTTTAACTCTTTTAGCACAGCTGGGTCTTCTAACACCGAGAGGCATATTACTTGGGTATTAGGAGATACCTTTTTAATTAAATCCAGCGCTTGAAAACCTGCGAGATTGACATCAAATTGCCCCATCAGTTCCCCGCCCGGGTCCATCATAATATCCAACACAAGAACGGCCACTGAGTTCGACCTGAGCAAAGCAATAGCTTCTGCAACTGTTGTCGCCGCAAGAACTCTATAACCCATTACCTCAACCTTAATCTTGAGTGGTTCTAAATAGAGCTGCTCGTCGTCGGCGAACAGCACAATCTTCGTATTCGGCATCTGCGTATTCCCCTTGTCATTTCCTGCGTGGTAGCCAGATGTCAAAGGTAGTCTTGTTCCCATCAGCTCGGACTTCTATCCTACCTTGATGAATCTCCATAATCTTCTGAGCAATGTATAGCCCGAACCCAGTTCCTGCCGGTAGTCTCGCCTTCGCACCTTTACCCCTGAAACCTCTCTTGAAGATGTTCTTTCTATCCTCTTCATCGAGTGGCAGACCTTGGCTAGATATGGATATCACTGAAAAATCCCCGTCTATGCGTAAATATGAGGCAATTTTAGTGCCATCATTTGCATATTTCACTCCGTTGGCAAGAATGTTAGACAATACTTGGTCTATCAAATTCTTAATCCCAATAATCTGGCTTTTATCTCCATACTTGTCGAAAGACAGGTCATCAACGGTTACTGAAATGTTCCTATCCCTGGCCTGTGGCTGAAAATCATTTGAAAGGTTTATCATAAGCAGTTTTGGGTCCAGAACAGTGGCTCTTTCCCTGAACGAATCTAGAGAGTGCTCAGTTTCAAGCGCCGACATTAAGGCAAAGTTCTTTATTAGATGAACGAGGATTGTCGCTTGAGAATATATTGACCGTAATAGGACTTGCTTTCTCATCAATGGCACATCTGGGTCCTCGAGGCTCTCAATACTCCACTTCAGGTTGTTTAGCGGAGCCGTTATCTGGTGTGCGACATTCTGCAAATACTCGTCTTTCTCTCTGGTTATCTTGTCGTTTTCGGCTTTCAAGAGTTCCACTTCACTCTTGAGCTGCTCAATCTGCTTCTCCTTATCCATCATTAGTCCTCCAGCTACGCGTTGACTACCATACTATGTCTTATCAACATCTATGTCAAACAGCTAGGAACTGTTGACAGCCATTAGCTGCTTTGAACAACTCCGATGAGATGCTTTGTGGTGTTTGCATCCGAGCCAGTTGCGTCATGAATCATAGTGTGGATTGTGGCCCGCTACATACTCTTACCGTGGTGAAGTAACACTCAGCCAGATTGTGACGTTCTCGGTGGTTATGGAGAAGTTGGACGAAAGCCTTGTTCCCGCTCAAGCCATAGCCGTGTGTTGCTGCCTAGAATTGGCAATAATTTGGCAAGAATTGTTTTCAATTCAAGTGGCAAAAATGAGATAGTTAGCTTCAAAATACCGATAGGCACAAAACAACAAATTAGCTTCAAGAACAATAGGAAACAAGGCTAATTACAGACTCTTAATCAGCAGGTTCAGTGTTCCATTTGTGTTGCCCCCTTTAGCCAAATTGCTGATAACTTCTGGGTGACGTGCCCGAGGTTCCAGTAGCCGATTCAACCCACTTGTGTTCTCTCGGTAACTATATTATTATGGCGTGAAGCGGGGCATGTGGGAGCATGGTATTGTAGATTCTATTCATGAGGAGACATGAGAGCCCTTATGCAAGGCGGTCAATTAGTCTAGAACGGATTTGACGACAGAACGGAGGGATAATAGTGCAAAGACTGCTGTTCGAAAACGGCAGTGACGCTGGCAGACAACTGGCGACCAAACTGAGTGACTATGGTGACCGACAAGTGGTTGTGCTGGCCATCCCGAACGGCGGCTTACCAGTAGCAGTAGAAGTCGCTCATACCCTGAATGCACATTGTGACGTAGTCATTTCCCGCAAAATACCCATGCCACTCCATCCCGAATCGGGTTTCGGCGCGATTTCCGACGATGGCACCGTGTTTCTGAACAGCGACCACTGCCTATGTGGAAGCGAAAAAACATACATGAAGTGCTGCGAACGATAATGAGAACTGTGCCTTGGGTATGGCCATTTATACAGGCGTGGTATGCTTAGTAATAAGCTGATAGGACAAGGTGGTGAATAGTGGCTCGAACTTGTTTCGTAATAATGCCCTTCTCGGCAACGCCTTCATGTACTGAAGACGAATGGACGGCGGTCTTCCAAAAAGTATTAAAACCCGCTATTGAAGGCGCTGACTTGGGATATATCTGCAGACGTTCGGTGGCATCGAGAGGGAATGTAGTTGGGACAATATTACAGGACTTAAACGAGGCTCATTTGGTCTTAGCTGACCTGACTGACCGAAATGCTAACGTATTCTACGAGCTTGGCGTACGACACGCGCTCAAGGACAGAACTGTACTAATCGCCCAGAAGAAGGAGGATATTCCCTTCGACCTACAGGCATACGCTTATCATATCTACGATTGGAAGACAAACGAGGGCATTAAAGCTCTGGCTGAAAAGATAAAGTCATTGTTGCTTGAATTGGACGGCAATTCAGAACGGCCAGACAATCCGGTGAGTGATTTTCTGCGAGTGCATCTTCCCGTGGTAGTGCAACAGATGGATGAAACCATCACACCAACCGAAGTTGCAATTGCTCAGTCCCTTGTAGGAGAAGGGGCAATAGGGATAGATGTTGAGAAAGTGGTTAGAGGGATTGTACATCGAGGGCGGCCCAACGAAACGAAGACAATATTAAGATTGACCAAGTCCGTCTTGGTGCCATTGATGATTCAAACCTTGACCGCACTCAATGCACGAAAAGTCCCTGAGACTGTGACGACAGCCAGGATTCTTGAGAATGCGAGACCATATCTATCCGAGGTTGAACCGTTAACGCAAAACATCGAAGTCTTCGGGTTGACTTCGATAGTTGAAGGTCTGAACGAAGGCCTTGATGTCGTCTTGAAACTGGCGGGAAATCTAGTATCGATTTCGGAAAGACCAGTGGCAGGGCAGACTATAAAATTTGCCCAAGGTGCTCCGGCGTTAATGGCTTGGCGCATTTTGTGCTTATGCGGCGCCAAGGCTCTTGATGAAGAGGACCTAAGCATATTTGGACGTGTTCTGAAGGAACCTATAGAAGTTGAGGAGTCAACTGGAAAGTTTAGTCACAGGCCATTAATGGCTAGGCGTGAACTGTTCTATCCTGATGCGTTCCTCGGATATGCTGACCAACCGATGAGCTACATGGACGGCCTTTGGAATGAAACGCCGCATTTAAAGAAATTCTTCGGTACCAACGAAGACTATCAATTAGCTTTAGCAGCGTTCTTTATAGTCGCTGTCTTGGCGAGCCCATTTGAAGACGCTCATCCATTGTACCCCGGCTATCGGTTGCTGAGACAAGCATCAAAGGCAATGTCCTATGTGACCAGCAAGTTATTTTATTCTAAAAGATTTCAAAAAGAACTTGCGGATACGATGGGCATTTCATCAGACGACCTAGTTAATAAGTGGAGTGAAAGGGTAAGCGTCATCAATAGTGTTCGTACGGACAACTGGCATGAGGTAAAATTTCCGGAAGAGTTTGGCATAATTAGTGATTGAGAAAGAATAATTGGGGAATTATTGCCAACTTTTGGAAATAAGGTAGTAGCAATTGAGTGAAATTAAAGTACTAGGTGCATCGGGATATACACGACCTTGTCTTATCGCTTTGGATATGGTTCTCTCAGGGCCCTTAGAACCTCAAAAGGCAACTGTACTCACAAAGGAAACAGAAGAGCACCTTTTCGTATTGTGGGACTGCTGTAATTGGCCTTTTGAGGAAATTATAATCCCAAAGGGTTTTAAAAGTGGCTATTCAGGAGAAGGGGGGCGAGGATTTTCACTTGCTCTGTGTATGCTGTATGAGCATAATATTCCAATAGAGTGTCTGGAGGTTAATCCTGAGGTTTTTAACCGTATAGATAAAGGATATTTCCCAAAAAAATGGCAGGAACGTGTTAAAGAGACTGCCTCGAAATGTGATATGCCAGTGCCGGGATGGATTTTCGTAAATCATTGGGAACTCACTAAGGAACATAGACTATGGAGGGTACAACGATGGAGAAGTACTGGCATAGAGTGGACAGATTCAGCCGACGTAGTGGATGATTTCAGTTGGAGAGTGGGAGATAAGCTACACCAAGCTTGCTTGACGGTGAAACGGAATGCTTCTTCAGAGCAATGTCAACAATCAGGTCTTGTTCTGCGTGATGCATGGATTGAATTTTCCATAGTTGTCCGCGTAAAAGTCGGAGATATTGCAGGGCAACCCGGGAAGAATGATGTGAAAGCAGTAATCGAAGCACTAAGACTTGACGAGACTCTAACAACAAGAGCAAAGAAAGCGTTTGATTCCACGAATGTCCTACAACATGACCGAACAGCCGGGTGGGAGAAAGCCAAAGCGTGCTTTGACGCATCAGCTGATGAAATGGCCGAGATAGTCAAAGCCAGTTTCCCAAGCCACCTCGACCCTAATAGAGATAAACTAATCCGGCCGAACTAAGTCGTTGGTAGTTAAATAAAAGCTATCACCAAATGAAGCTATAAGATATTGCTATTGCGGCAAAATACTTAAAGATTCTTTTTTGGTATTTTGGTCATGGTACAAGCCAATCAGACATCCCGAAGTTTGTTCAATGATAGGTATAGCTAACTCAAGCGGAATCACAAATCGAACTAGTGCTCCATAATCCCGACTCACCAAGATTGTCCCTACTTGGTCACGAGTATCCTGAAGGGTAATAGCATGTTATTGTGCTCACGTGATGAAGAATGTCTGGCATTGCCGCAAAGTGGTGGTTGACGCCACCGGCGTGGGTCAGCCAGTAAGCTCCTTTCTCAAGCAATCTCTCGGCTCGCTCCTGGTACCTTTCACTTTTTCCCAATCATCAAAGTCTGAACTGGGTTTCAATCTGCTGGCGGCAATCAATTCCGGCCGGTTGAAGCTGTACGCCGGAGATAGCTCCGCCGAGTACCAGGAGTTCTGCTTCGAGATGGAAAAGGCGAAAAGCCAGTATCGCCCCAGCCAAACGATGAATTTCTATGTCGACCCGGCCCGGGGGCATGACGACTTCCTGATGAGCGTGGCACTTCTGGTGGAAGCAGCCAACCAATACGTGCCTCGTGGGGCGAGGGGAAGTTTATCCTAGCCAATCTGTAAGGGTGTGATATTTGGAAATCCATGCCTCTGCGCCCTCGGAGGAGGATAAAAGGGGTGAGGTTTAACAGGCAACTTTTACTTTCCCGGCTTGACATTTGGCGGGTATGAAGATACTATTTGGTGAGAGAAAAATGAAGAAAATCCTTTTGGTAATCCTGGTCACCATGCTCGCGCTGCTGGCGGCTTGCTCTTCGGCTTTATCCCTGGGCAAGGAAACCAGTGATACGACGCATTCGTTCCTGCCCGGTAGCGCCCAGATAATAGATAAGGTTGGAGGTGACATCCCGACAGAAAAAGAAGTCTACTTCGTCATGAAGTATGAAGTAACTAATCTCCTTAATCAGAACGATTCCCGGCGCCAGTGGAGTAAGCAAATGAAGCTGGAAGCAGCTAAGGTGGTCTATCAGCCTATCATGCTTAAGTCCCTGCCTGACCAGGTGTGGGAAACCTCTCTCCTGCCGAATGAAGTAAAGGCAGGTTATATTGTTTTTACGGTGAAGGAAGGAGTCACTGATTTCCGCCTGGTCTTTACCTTCCCTGATTCCGGTAGGGAAGCCACCTACGAAATTAAGCCAGTCGACAAGAGGATTAAAGTAAATGTTAATTTTGTCGCTGACACTCTGCAACAAATCGAAAGGACGAGAAGAATTCCTGTCATCGGAGGAATACTCGCCACCACGGTTAGTTCACCGATTAGATACATGGGTATAATACTGGTTCCGGAAAAAGACGTCTCCCAGCTACTGGGGCAAACCATGGGCTTGCCTGACGAGGCCAGAAAAAAAGCCATCGAGAATTATCTCTTGGCCCGCGGTGTCCTGCGGTTCGAATAACCGGTTCTTAACCACTTAATAAATTGGAACAGACCATAAGATAAGCAAAGTCCTTTTGCTCAAGCCAAGCGGATGCAATGAGTAAGACAAAGAAGGTAGCCATCATCGGTTTCGGTAATGTTGGCACCGGTGTCATCCGGATTCTCCACGAGAAAGGGATTGCCGGTCTGGAGTTGCGGCGGGTGGTAGTGAGGGACGTCACGAAGCCACGCGCGGTCACTTTACCAGCGCGTTTTATCAGCACCGACTGGCAGTCCGTAGTAGCCGACCCTGAAATAGACGTTGTCGTTGAGCTTATCGGCGGTATTGAACCGGCCCGGAGTATGTTGCTTGCGGCGATGCGGAATGGTAAAGACGTGGTTACTGCCAACAAGAAGTTGCTGGCACAGGAAGGGAGCCACATCTTTCAGCTTGCTGCCGAATTAAAGCGCCGGGTTGGCTTTAGAGCCAGTTTTGTCGGTGGGCACTCTCTGATTCATGAATTCCGTCAAGCAGGTATTGCGGGCAAGAAATTCCGCCGCATCTATGCCATTCTGAACGGTACCAGTAACTATGTCCTGTCCACCATGACCAGGGAGGGGGAAAGCTTTGCCGGGGCACTGCGGGAAGCCCAGCAAAAAGGCTATGCTGAAGCCGACCCGTCCGATGATATCGATGGCAGAGATACTGCCAACAAGATGCGTATCCTGCTGGCTCTCATCAGCAACTCCTATTTGCCTATCGCTCCCTTTCCAGTGGAGGGCATCAGGGATATTACTGCCCAGGATATCCAGTATGCCGCCGAGCTGGGTTACTCGGTAAAGCTCGTTGGTGTGATTGAGCAAAAAGAAAGCGTGTTTGATGTTAGTGTCCACCCGGCGCTCGTGCCCCAGGTATCTCTTTTAGGCTCTCTGGAAGGACCATATAATGGCATCGAGCTTGAGGATGAGTATGGTATCGTCTCAGGACTGGTGGCTCCCGGTGCCGGGACTTATCCTACCGCTGACGCCGTGGTGAAGGATTTACTGGACATACTTGAGGAGCGGCCACTACCCATGCCCGGCTCAGATGAGGAACTGGTGCTGGGGCCTACCGAAGATGTGACCAGGCGCTACTACCTGAGATTCAGTGTCATTGACCAGGTGGGTGTTCTCGCCCAGATATGTGCTATCTTCTGGAAGCACAGTATCAGTATTGCTGCCGTCATTCAAAAAGAGGCGGTTTCCAAGGACTTTGTTCCCCTGATAATGACGACACATCTGGCCAGGGAGGGAAACTTGCAGGCAGCTATCGAGCAGGTTGACCGGCTGGATGTAGCTAAAGCCAAAACGAAGATTATCCCGATACTTAAGGCGGACAGATAGCCATCAGGAGTGGTTGTTCAACAGCCGGGAGTGAATAAAAAGAGAGGGGGCATCGCCCCCTCTCTTTTTATATCTCTTCCTCAGGAGATTCCGGCGGCTTTTTTGAACTCATTGTAGCGGGCGATGGTCTCAGCCGCACTGGGTATCGATAAAGCGGAAGGGTCACGCCTCGTCTCAATTTTTAAGCAGATGAAGGTAAGACCGGCCTGGTTCATCACTTTCGCCAGGGTTTTGTCTAAATTATCCAGTGTATCGGACTCGTATGTATAACGATACCCCGACGCTTTGGCTAGCCCGGTGAAGCTGACCTTACCGGAATTGGGGGTAGGCTGGCCGCCGGTAGTGCGGTAAACACCGTTCTCAAAAACAAAGTGAATCAGGTTAGGCGGGGCTATATTAGCAATGGTGACCAGGCAACCCAGATTCATCAAAAGGCTGCCATCGGCATCCAGCACAATGACCTTGCGGTCAGGCTGGGCCAGCGCCAATCCCAGCCCAAAGTTCGCGGCTTTTCCCATTGCGGTACGGGATGGCAAGTCCAGAGGAGTCGAGGATATTTGTGGCCACTCACGGCAACAAGTCTCAGCGGTGACGACAATGGCATTGTTACGGTGGCGCGCAATTACCTTCTGAGCTTCAAAGCAGTCCATCATGGCTATCGATACTCCTTTCCAATCAGGATGGCCACCGGCTTATTTGTCTTCTGAGCTTCTTTGTAGGCAAGGGAGATTTTTGCGACATCCTGGTCAGACTCTATCAGGTAATGCTTGATGCCCCAGGTATCCAGTATCGGCTCAGTGTAGGTGGCGGCAGAATCAGTCGCCGGAGCACCACCCTTCCAGCCCCGGTAGCCCAGCAATATCAGCAGTGGTAGCTTCAGGTCGAGGGCGATGCCTCTCACCGAGTCTCCCGCCTCGAATAAACCGGTGTTCTGGTGCAATACCACCGGTTTCTTCCCCCCGACAAGAAGACCGGCAGCGATGGAGACAGCTTCACCCTCCCGGCATATTGGTACCAGGGTAATTTCTTGCTGACCCATCATGGCGTTATACATGAACCCAGCCTCGCTGTCCGGCAGCCAGACGATGTGGGTAACGCCACACTTCTTCAACTCATCAAGTACTCTGGCAGCAGTTAAATGTGTCTTTTGAGTGGTCAACGCTGCTCCTCCAATATCTTATTCGGGTAATTTTGCCGCCCGTGCGTATATTTCATTGGGGTAAGTATTAATGAGTCCACATTAACATGTCAAATCTGCTTTGTCAATCTGGTGTTGAGCTTATTTCTTAGCCCTCATCCTTCTTAGTCCCCCTTCTTAGCAAGAGCCACGGTGACTGAGATGGAGTATTATTGTCAGGGATGCTGTTAACATTTGCCTTCCTGTAGTATAATTCGGTGGGAGGGATGAACTATGAGTAGACTGGAAATGGGAAGAGACAATCAGCGAGGCTTCACTTTGCTGAACGTGCTGCTGGCACTGACCGTCGTCATTCTCTTAGGTTCGACCACCTTTGTGACTATCCGCCAGGTTTTTACCGACCGTGAGCTTGCTGTAAACCGGCTGGCGCTGACCCGGCAGACTTTGCAGGAGGTGGGGGGGAATTTCACGGCTACCATCGCGCCCTATCAAGCATTGGATATGAGCACGAAGTGGCTGAGATATGGACTGGTGGCCAGCGGCGGTGACATTACCCTGAGCGGCTCCCCTCAAATCAAATCGGAGTCGCTTCCCGGCCAAGGTCATATTTATGCTGCCGGAGATATCCATTTGACTGGCTCCCCTGTCGTCGACGGGGATGCTACGGCTGCTGGTCGTATCATCAAGAGCGGCTCAGCCGTTATTACCGGGGTTGGCCGGGAATACTTCGCCTGGCCACTGGAGTTTCTTACCGACCAGGAAATTACCAACCTGACGCAGCGGTACCTGGTAGAGGCACAGGCAGGGGGCACATTCAACGGTAATAAGAGTTTTTCTGGCGGTACCTTTGACCTGGGCCCCTTGTATATCACCGGCGACCTCAAGGTCAACTCAGCTAAGGTCAGGATAAACGGGACGGTCTATGTTGGTGGCGAAGTCGATATGACCGGTTCGGCCAGTATCGAAGGGGCGGGCAGCCTGGTGTCAACAGGTAGTATCACCATGACCGGTTCGGGGCGGCTGGCTCTGGCAGATATCCCGCTGATGATTTCGGTGAATGGTGACGTTACCTCAACGGGAAGTAATGAAATAGCCGCGGTGGTGTATGCCCCACGTGGTAAGGTCAAGTTCACCGGTACGGCCAATTTCTACGGGGCAGCACTCGGCAACCAGATAGACATCGCCGGCCCTACTGCCCTTGTTTTTACCTATCCCTTTACCCCTCGCTAACATGAATTATGGCGATAATTGAGACCTTCGAACTTGGCCGTAGCTTCGGTAATCTCCTTGCTGTGGCTGACCTGACTCTTAATGTCGATGCCGGGGAGATTTTAGGTTTTCTCGGGCCGAATGGTGCCGGAAAGACGACGACGATTCGCATGCTCGCCGGCATGATTGCCCCGACCGCGGGATATGCCGTTCTGGATGGTTTCCGGACAGATAAAGATGCCGAGCGGGTACATGAGGTTACCGGGTTTCTTACCGAATCACCGGGCTTCTACCACCGGCTCACTGCCCGGCGCAATCTCATGTTCTTTGCCGGCTTCTACCCGGAACTCGATGCGGAGAAGCAGAGCGAAAAATACCTCAAGCTGATGGGCCTCTGGCCGCGCCGCGATGATAAGGTGGGCACTTTTTCCAAGGGTATGAAGCAGAGGCTGGCACTGGCACGGGCTTTACTCCATGAGCCTAAAATACTCTTTCTGGATGAACCGACCTCCGGTCTCGACCCGGAGGCCGCCGCCGAGGTTCGCCACCTTATCGGTAAGCTCGGTGAGGAAGGACGCACCATTATTCTTTCCACGCACAATCTTAATGAAGCTGAGTCACTCTGCCACCGGGTGGCCGTGATTAATACCAGGCTTATCGCCCTGGATACGGCGGAGCAGCTTCGCCAGCGTTTCTTCCAGCGCCAGGTGGTGGTACAGCTGGAGAGTGAGGATAAAACGGTTATCGAAGCGGTGAAAAGACTCGTCTTCGTCCTCGAATTGCGCCAGGAGGGGAACCAGCTTTTCGTGGAGCTGAGCCAACCGGAGCAGAACCGTCCCGAGCTTATCAAGGCTATTGTCGAGGCTGGAGGCAAGGTGTTCGGCGTTGCCGAGAAGCAGTATCCCCTGGAGGAGGTCTACCTGAGGCTAATCCAGGAGGAGAGGGCTAATGACCGTTAAACGGATTCAGAATGTCCTCCGGAAAGAATGGGAGCTGCTTTTTACCGATATCAATAGCGCCCTTATGGTCACCCTGCTTCCCCTGCTCATTGTCGGGCAAAGCGTACTTTATATCTGGCTGGCGGTAACCTTTGGCGGGGAATCCCTCCAGGGAAATCCGATGTTCCGGACTGCCCTGGAGAAGCTGGGACAGGTGCTGCCAGGCATGGCCAATCTTGCCCTGGAACAACAAACCCAGCTTCTCCTACTCAATCAGTTCAATTTCTTCCTGCTTCTTATCCCGACCATGATTGCGATGAGTGTGGCCACTTTCAGCATCGTCGATGAGAAGCTCAGTGGCAGTCTTGAGGCGCTGCTGGCAACACCGGTCAGGACCTGGGAGCTTTTGCTGGGGAAAGCCTTGGCCGGGGCCATTCCGGCGCTGGTGATGACCTGGCTCTCTGCCGGGGTGTTTCTGCTGGCGATGTTGGGATTGGGGTGGGGTAACCTTATCGCCTACATGCTCACTCCGGCCTGGTTTCTCATTATCTTCCTCCTCACCCCGGGAGTCGCCCTGCTTAGCTTTATGCTGGGCGTCATCGCCTCTTCCCGGGCAAAGGATGCCCGCAGTGCCCAGACTATCTCACTGCTGATTATTTTACCCGTGCTCGCCGTCATCGCTCTTCAGGTTATCGGCCTGATATGGTTTACACCTCTCCTCATTCTGGCCCTGGCACTTGGCCTGGCGGTGGTCGACTTCGCGGTGCTGAGAATAGCGGTGCGACTTTTTCAAAGGGAGTCAATCCTGGTGCGGTGGAAATGACCACACCGGCCAGGGATGTCTTATGGCAAAAGCCCGTGACTGAAGCCAAGGAGAACCGCTTCTTTTACGGGTATGTGATTGTGGCTGCCGCCTTATTGCTTAACCTGCTCCTGGCCAGCGTTCATGTCACCTTCGGCGTCTTCTTCAAGCCGGTATCAATGGAGTTTGGCTGGACGAGGGCGGCCACTTCTGGTGCTTTTACGTTTTATAACATTTTTCTGGGAGTGCTTTTTATCATCACCGGCAGGATAAACGATAAGTTTGGGCCAAGGTTGCTACTTACCGCCAGCGGCATTCTGCTGGGCCTGGGCTATTTCTTAATGTCAGGTATCAGTAACATCTGGCAGCTATACTTGTTCTTCGGGGTGATTGTTGCCGCCGGCATGAGCGGTGGCTTTGTCCCTCTTCTCTCAACGGTGGCGAGATGGTTTGTCAAACGCCGCGGGTTGATGACCGGCCTTGTCCTTGCCGGCGGCGGTATCGGCCAGTCCGTATCACCGTTGCTCACCAGCTGGCTTATCGCCACTTTCACCTGGCGCACCACTTACGTTATTATCGGCGTTTCCGTTCTTGTCCTTGTTACTCTATTGGCCCAACTGTTACGGCGCGACCCCGGACAGGTAGGGCAGATACCTTACGGCATCAGAGAAGCTACCGGTGAAGGTACGGCCTGGGAGCGTGGCGGGCTTTCCCTGCAACAGGCGATGTCCACCAGCCGATTCTGGCAGTATTGCCTGGCGACAATCTGTGCCCAGTTCGGCATTGGCGTCATGATAGTTCACAGCGTTCCGTATGCTATCGGGTTGGGCATGTCACCAACGAGTGCTGCCGGCGTCATGACCATTTTTGCCAGCGTGGGAATCGCAGCCAGGATGATTCTGGGAGTTGTCACCGACAAGATTGGTGGCAAGCGTGCCCTTGTTGCCATGTGCCTTTTGATGTCAATCGCTTTGCTTGGCCTGGCCGGTACCAGGACGGTATGGAGCCTCTATTTACTGGCGGCGGTGTTCGGTTTCGGCTTCGGCGGATTTGTCGCCGTGATGTCCCCGCTGGTAGCGCAGCTATTCGGGTTGAGGGCACACGGTGCTATTTTTGGAGTGTCTATTTTCGGCGGCAGCGTGGCCGCAGGCATCGGCCCCCTTGTTGCCGGGGCGATATTTGATGTGACTAATAGCTATACTCTGGCTTTCCTTATTGCCGGGGTGCTTGGTCTTGGTGCCTTCACCCTGGCACTGTTCTTGAAACCGATGGTAAAAGAGAGCGGGTAAGGGCGAGCTATGGTAGCCTCAGATACCCTCCTTTGTAAAGCCACCCTGGGTTCTGTTTGCTTATGGTTGATGTTGGTAAAAACCTATCCCCGTCCCCTTCCCTTCGCAAAGGAAGGGGAAGAAAAAAGAGAGGGGGCGAAGCCTCCTCTCTAAAATACCTTCCCCCTCTCCTTCGAGGAGAGGGGGATACAGGGGGTGAGGTGAGGAGGTCAACCAAAACCGAACAGCCCCCCCCCTTGTTGACCTTGCGCAAACGGTTTATTTAGAGTATAATTAATTAACTGGTTCTAGTTTAGGTTAATCTCATCTCAGTAGAGTACTTCGGTATTTACCTTGTGTTGGATGACCCAAACTTCAACTAAATATTGAAAAAGGAGGTCATCCAATGAGTTATCAGGACAAATCCATCCAGTGTTCCGAATGCGCTACCGCTTTTACTTTCAGCGCTGAGGAGCAGGAACAGTTTGCGTCCAGGGGCTATACTAACGAGCCCAAGCGCTGTCCCCCATGCCGTGAGGCAAGGAAGGCAGCACAGGCCGTAAACGGTGGTGGTAGCAGCTACAACAACAGAGGCTACAGCTCAGCTCCACGGCAGATGTTTCCCGTCAAATGTGCTACTTGTGGCAAAGATACACAAGTGCCCTTTGAACCCCGTGGTGATAGGCCAGTCTACTGTTCAGATTGCTACCGCAAGACGAATCCAGTAAAAAGATACTAGCGATTAGCTGGTAACGATTAGGCTGGGTAGAGCATCCAAACGGATAGCTCTACCCAGCCTTCTCTGTTTTACCACGAAAGCGGAATACCGTCGGAGATGAATCGGGCAGCTCTATGATTCAAGGGGGAGAATATCTACCTGCCGTCTCACGGAGTTGCCCCGGCGGACATACCGGTAAATGGAGCCACCCAGCGCTTCCACTTCGCCTTCCGGGGAAACTTTGAGGCATGTCCCTGACGTGATTCCGTAGGCTCTGGCCCCGTTTTGCTTGAGTCTGAGAGCGGCCTTCAGCTCTTCCCAGTCTTCCCCCTCACCATGGGTATCGCAGATAACCGGGGCTAGCCCCAGGCATGGAAAAAGCTCTGCGGTCGAGTCATCATCCGGGTCTCTCCAGCGCACCCACTCCTTAGCCAGCAGAATGCTGCCTGCGGAAACCCCGAAGAAAAGCTTGCCGAGCTCATGAAGCTCGGGAAAAATGCTGGCGAGGCCCTTTTCTTCAAGCACCCGCATCCCCACATCGACATCGCCACCACTCATAAAAATGGCGTCTGCCGATTCCAATATTTCCTTAGCCTGGTCAATGTCCGCATTCCGGGCGTAGGTCAGGGCATGAACTACTTTACAATCTCCCGCCTGCATGATTAAAGCCCTGATTCGTGCGAAGAAATCCCGGTTATCTTCGCTGGCCGTACCGACGTAGGCAATGGTCGGGGATGGTTTGGCAACATCGTTGAGAACCAGGCGAATAATCGGGTCGGTATTAAGGGTTCCCCGTCCGGCCAGCAAATAGATTGGTTTCTTCTTATTCATTAACCCTGACTCCATTTCTTCAAAAGGATAATTCACGCAAGGTGGAAAGCACCCTCTCGATTTCATCATGAGTGTTGAACACGTGGGTAGAAATCCGGATAGTGCCTTCCAGTTTGAGACGATGGTGCAGAATATGGGCGCAATGATAGCCACCGCTGACGAGGATTTGGTAACGGTCACACAGCAGGCGAGCTAGCGACTCCTGGCTAAAACCCGGGATATCGAGGCTCAATGTGGCCAGACCGATGCGTTTTTCCGGCGGGGCCGAAGCTGCCAGGACATTGGCACCGGGGATTTTTCGCAGACCTTCGGTGAGATGAACCGCGAGTGATTGCGAGTGCTCCATGACCTTATTCATCCCTAAACTGCGTAACCATGCGACTGCCGCCCCCAGTCCAATCGCCCCCTCGATATTAGGAGTCCCGGCCTCGAAGCGTTGTGGCACGTCCTGTACTTCGAATTTGTCCTCACCATGGTAGCGTACCATGCCACCGCCGGTCTGATACAGGGCGAGCTTATCAAGCCATTCCCGCTTGCCGTAGAGAACTCCGATTCCGGTTGGGCCTAACAGCTTATGGCCGGACAGCACCAGGTAGTCACAATCCAGGGCGCGCACATCTATCGGGAGGTGACTCGAACTCTGCGAGGCATCGATGAGCACTGGAAGACCGTGGCGATGGGCGATGTCTATCCATCGTTCGACCGGTGCGATAACCCCCGTCGTATTCGGTACCTGGGCCAGGGTTAGTAATCTCGTGCGTGGTGATAAGGCACTTGCCACCTCATCGTAAAGGGGAAAACCATCATCAGTCAGTCCGATGGGGACAATCCGTGCCCTCAGGCGCCAGGGGAGATAGTTTGAGTGATGCTCAAGTGCGGTTAAGACAACTTCATCATCCGGCCCCAGCCCCATACCGCTGGCGACAATGTTAATCCCCTCTGTAGAGTTGCGCGTGAAGACAATCTCTGACGGGGAAGCGTTCAGAAACGAAGCGATTTCGCGCCGGGCGTCTTCATATGCCTCCGTGACCTCATCGGCGATAGTGTGAACCCCCCGGTGAACGTTGGCAGTACCGTTATGATAGACGTTAGTCACCGTATCAATCACGCATTGCGGCTTCGGCGTCGTGGACGCACTATCCAGGTAAATGATAGGATGCCCGTCTATCTCACGGCGCAGGAAGGGGAACTCATTGCGGGTAAAGGCGAATCTATCTACCGCTAAATAACTCTTCAAAATGATGCTCCCGTCTGGTTTGAGCTAAGCGGAACTTGCCGGATTGCTCCGGTGGTAAAGCCGAATCACGGTGAATCTCGAGCCGGGCATCTTTACCATAAACGGAGTGCATGATGTCCGGTAAAATATCAGCGGTGGGACGTTCCGTCTCCGACTCGGCAGCGTAACGTAAAACATAGCATCCCGGCTCGGTTTGCTCCACCTGATAGCCGAGCAGGCCATCCGCTGCGGCCAGGGCATCGTCCAGTTTTTTCAGTGTCACTACCCGATTGTCCACAGCAAAAGTAACGTCACGGGAACGACCCTCAATAGATTCCAGCACCACGCCTTCAGTGTTACCGCAAGAACACACGGTACCGCTGTGAAGACGGGCGAGGTCACCAACATCATAACGCAACAAAACAAACCACGGGTTATCCAGGGTGGTAACCAGCATCCGGCCTACTTGAGAATCGCCGTACTGCGACTTTACAGGCTGAATATCGACATGACAGGTGGCGATATTCTGATGAAAATTCCCGGCTTCACACTGGGTGAAGACGTGCCCGGTTTCGGTCGAGCCATAAGAGCTGACCACAGGTACGCCGGGAAAGGCCCGCCGGAGCTGGCGATAATACATCCGGGAGGGATACTCGTAGGTCAGGACAATGCACTGCGGCTGATACAACGCGTACCCGGCACGAAGACATGCCCGTGACAGGATAGCCAGGTATGCCGGGTCAGCCTCGATAATCTCAGGCTGGAAAAGAGCTATCTCATCGGCCATGCGGCGGATATTGCGATTATCCCACGAGGTTGGGTCGACAGCATGATTCAGGAAAAGCAGATTACCGATGATACGCTCCGGCATCGGTGTCTCGCCGACATGGCACAAATTAGCCGCACATAATGGCGAGGTTAGCACCGCCTCACGATGCGTCTTGCTGAAAATGCGGTCGAGCACGGGGTGCAGCCGGGCAGCCTCCCGCTCGGAACGGTCCCACCAGGCCTGATACCAGACCACGGAAAGCCTCTCTTCAGCCGTCCCGCTGGTGCTCACCATCTCAATTTCACCGGATTTGAACCCGTTCTGCCAGTGATTCTTCCCCCGGACGAAGCCGTGTGGCACGTGTGCCCGCAGGTCTTTTTTCGTGAGCACGGGTAGTGCCCTCATCCGTTCTGCCAGAGGCACTGACGGGCCAGGGTCATACTCCCGCCACCGTTGATAGAACGGAGTAGCGGCCAGGGCTTGCTCCAGCGCATCCTTTTCACGGTCAGTCATGGTAATAGTCATGACTATTGAATGACTCCTTTAACACTACTCAGTACGTCCATATTACCCGTTTTTTCACGAGTAAGCTGATGACTTTCAGGCAATGTTCTCGTTCTGGTAGATTCCCCGGTAACCTGCGGTCGCTTGCGTCAACTGGAAAAAGACAAGCTGCACGATGCGGCTGTTTCTCTGCAAGCGGAATCCCTGGGGGTTATACACTATCAGCAGGGATTGGGAACGACCGGAGTAGCCGGCATCCCAGACGGCGGTATCGACGGTTACTCCACAGCGGAGCAGGCTTGACCTGGGACGGGCTAATGCCATCACATTATCCGGCAGGTGGACAATCTCATTAAAGGTAATCAGATAGGCACCGGACACCAGGTCAATAAATCCCACCCCATCAAACACCAGCGGGGCTAAAACAGAGACGACCCTCTGGCTGTTGCTGGCAGCGAGCTGTCCCGGAGTCTGGAGCAAGGCCACTTCGCCGAGGGTAAGGTCGATACCGTTAGGCTGGAGCTGGTTTTCCAGGTCGAGGTAGCCTTCAAGGAGCGGCGGCTCTCGCTGCAAAAGCTTCTGGATATCCGGTCGGGAAATGACGGCGCTCATTGGTTTAGTATAGCGCTTTTCGGTGCGGCAGGATACTTGAGGGGAAGCAGGGTGGTTCCCCCGGGTTTTGGTTGCCTGTATGAAATGATTGTCATTGCGAGACCAGCCGCCGCAGGCGGAGGCGAAGCAATCCGGGTGGAGGACTTCGCCTGCCCGGATTACCATAGGCACTGTCGTGCCCTCGCAATGACATTTCATATTGATTATTGTCAGCAGCGAAAGGCTATTTTAGTTTGGTTCGCTCTTATCTTTGTCTTCTTTTAGTAGCTGGCGCAACCATCGCCACAGGCTGTTCGCCTGCTCCACCTGCTTGCTCTCGGCAACAACCTCACCATAGCGGACGCCGATATACAGGCGGGTAAGCTCCTCCAGCGGTGCACTCCCCTCGGGCAGACGCTGGCCGAAGCGCCGGGCGTACTCATCAGGAGTTTCGTCACGCCGGCGCCCGATGCCATAGCCCGAAGCCTCCCGTAACAAACGCCGGTATGTCTCCCTGACTGCCAGCACGCCCGGAATATCCTCGCCGGCTTGCTGTCCTGTCAACGAAACAGGTTGCGCTTTTCCTTGCTGCTTACCTCGGAAACGATGCCAGATAACGCTGAGAAACAGAAGCAGGTCGGACTTGAACCCTTCCCACGTCCAAACTGACTCGCTTATTTCCTCAATATCTTTCTCCGCCCGGGCTGACCACTGCCGGAAGATAGCTCTGGCCAGGAAAAAGACGACAGCGGTAGCGACGAGAGCCAGCACCGTCCACTTTATCGCCAGCAGCGCCTCGGGGGAAAGCCCGCGGGGAATAATCTCTTGCAGTGGTTCGAGGTCGGTAAAATTTTGCGACTGGGAAGGTTGCACCAGTCCCGCCCGGCGGAACAGGCCGATGATGAACTGGACGGCGTAGACCAGCCCGGCGACCAGGTACCCAATCGGCACGAACAGCCAGCCCACGATGCGTGTCAGCAGGTCATAACCCGCGGCGAGCAACCGCGATAGCCCTACCAGGAATGCGGAAGAGAACAGGCTGGCAATACCTACCCCCACTAAAACAATAGCTCCGACGACGACCAGCAGGATAGAAAGCCACTGCCGGCTGTGCACTGGCGTTGTTCCCCCTGTTTCCAGCATCTTTCCCCGGGTAGCCTGCAGATTGCCCAGAGCCAGCGCGACCAGGCCGGAGAAGAAAAAGCCGGCCACGTAAAGTACCAGGGTGGAGTTAAAGCTGTTTTGAGAACCCGCGCTGGCCCTCCAGACAACCAGCGACAAAACCAGGCCAATGAAACCAGCGATGAAAGAGCGGTAGACATCATCGAAATCAAGGCGAGAACGCCCATAGCTTATCCCGCGCCACCAGAGATAGGCCGCGGCCAGAATTGCCAGCGGCAAAGGGTGCGGCCGGGAAAAGCTATCAATCAGAATACGTGCCGCACCGGCAAACCAATCCCGGCTGAGCAGCCCGGCACCGGCACCGTACTCAATACGGATGACCAGGAAAACAGCGACTGTACCACAGGCGATAATGCCCAATCGTACCCAGACTAACGACCATCCCCGGGTAAGGAAAGCCCGGCTGATAAAGAAGAATATGCCCAGGAGAAAGATAACAGAAAACAGACTCAGCGGCGGGCGTGACCAGACCAGGGCTGGCCACCGCCCTATCCAGGCCAGCCACGGGTAGACCCAGAAGGCTTCCATCAGAATCACGGCCAGGGGACTGAGAATAAGAGACACCAGGTTTAGATTGCCTAGTTTATGCTTAATCGCCATTATTTTCTACTGCATTGTGATAACTACTGACCTTCCACATGAAGTGTCTCGATGTCACGCCAGGGCACATCATCCCGAACATGGTAGACCGTCAGACCGTCCTGGCTCAGCGGAGCTTCCATACCTCCGATTAATATCAATGCCACCCGGCGCCCGGCCCTTCTCATCCCGGAAAGAGCACCGATAAGGGCATCGGTAGGGATGGCAGTTATCACCACCAGCGTGCTACCCCAATGGAGGTCTCTGCCTTCATTCAAGAGCAGCTTATCCATAGACATGGACTCAAACGGGTAAATTTGTGCCAGGGTCTCCAAGATATGCCGGAATTGGTCTGGATGCCGGCTGGGAGCCAGCCTGACCATCTCGTGAGAAAACCACCGGTTTTGATTGACATACAGACCCACCCGGTAGCCCGCTTCCAGGGCCTGGTTGGAAACAGAGGCGGCCGTAATAATCCCCAGCTCAAGAAGCTGGGCGACGCTCCCCCAGTAGGCCAGCTCAGCAGTACGAACATCCAGGAAAATGCCCATATCGACCGTGGTTGTCGGTTCAAAGACCTTGGTCTGTAGCTGGCCGGTCCGGGCGGCGGCCTTCCAGTGAATTCTCTTCAAGCTATCGCCATAATGGTATTCTCGGACACCCAGGGTCAGCACCGGGTCGGGGAAAATATTGTTTTTGATCCTGATATTGCCGCAAAGCTGCTTCGAAGGAATGCCCAGCTTCTCCAGGGGTAATATCCTGGGATAAACCATGAGGTAGTCAACCTCCTTGGTTTCCATCTCCCGCCTGAAGAAACCAAAGAGGTCACCGGAGCTAATGCGGGCCGGGCCGAAGGCAAAGTAGCCTCTCTGCAGGCAGCGCAGGTGGTAGCGTCGTTTTACCCGGTGGTACCAGCTGAGCGGAAGAAGATTGGTCAGAAGCAGACGGGCTGTCTTATACGATGGGAGAGCCTTACCCTTAAGCAGGCTCACCTCCTCCGGAATTTCGTCATCAATCTGCACCCAGGGCAATGGCAGGGGTTTACGGTTGGTCACCTCAGTCTCTAGCTGCACTTCCTCCCCGAAGAAGACGCAATTGGAGCTGAGCCGGCGCCGGTATTCAACACGGCTGAGACAATAGCGGTCCCATAACCGGGCAATGCCTCCGGCCAGAAAAAACAACAGCCCCACCAGGAGAAGGGTCACCTGGTGCAGCAGCAGGCTGGCAAGGAAGAGTAGTGCCGTGAGCAGAAGCCATGAGCCGCCAAGCATGTCTTGCCCTTACCTGGCTCCGCTTTCCTCTTCGACCGGCACCGGAAGGGAATCCACTATCTCTTTCAGGATAACATCCACTTTATCGCCACGCAGGTGGCTCTCTGTCCGGGGAATGATACGGTGCACCAGGACGACAGGTGCCAGGTATTTCACGTCGTCAGGAATGACAAAGGCACGCCCCCTCAGTGCGGCCAGAGCCTGTGAGGTATGGTAGAGCGCCAGCATGGCACGGGGGCTGGCCCCCAGCTGCACGGAAGCATGCTCCCGCGTGGCATGGATGATGCGGATAATATAGTCTTCCATGTCGGCAGCCACATGTACCTCCCGGCAGTCTGCCTGAAGCTGCAAAAGCTCACTGGCCGATAGCACGGAGGTTAGCTCTTCTATCGGGTCGGCCCGGCGGAAGCGGGACAGAATCAGGCGGTCATCTTCCGCCGAGGGGTAGCCTATCTTGATTTTAAGCAGAAAGCGGTCGAGCTGGGCTTCAGGCAAAGGGAAAGTACCCTCCAGCTCAATTGGGTTCTGCGTTGCCAGCACCAGGAAAGGCCGCGGCAAAAGCCTGGTTTCCCCCTCAGCGGTGACCTGCCGCTCCTGCATTGCCTCCAGCAGGGCAGATTGAGTCCGTGGTGTCGCCCGGTTAATTTCGTCGGCGAGCACCACCTGGGACATCACCGGTCCTGGTCGGAACTCAAAATCTGCCGTCTTCTGGTTGAAAATATAGGTGCCGGTAATGTCAGAAGGAAGCAGGTCAGGAGTACACTGGATACGCCGGAAGCTACAGCCGAGAGAGCGGGCAATCGACTTGGCCAGCATTGTCTTCCCAACACCGGGGACATCCTCGATGAGAACATGCCCTTCGCAGATAAGGGCAACCACCGCCAAATCGACCACCTCGCTTTTGCCGACAATGACCTTCTCCACATTCTCCCTGACCCTGGTGCCAAGCTCTTTTATCCGGCTGACAATCTTTTCTTCCATCGGCGCTCCTTTTCCCGCTTATTATACCAGCTTGGCCGTATGGCCACCATTCTTGAGATTGTTTAATAAATCCCTCACCCTTAATCCCTCTCCCTTTCGTAAAGGGAGAGGGAAGGAAATTTGCTAAAGGGGCTTCGCTTCTCTTTAAACACCCCCTGAGTTATGAGGAGAGTTTAAGAGAGGCGGAGCCTCTCTTACCTACACGCCCACTTTCCTTTCCAAGGAAAGGGGGCAGGGGGATAGGTTTATCAAAATCTCATCATCCCCTTGCTTCTTGACATCATTGTTATAATATTTTAAACTATTATCTTAATCTTAACAATTAAAAACATATGTACCATCAATAAGGCGCCATGATAAAGATGGACAAGGCAAAGCTAATTGAGGAAATCATCAAGCTCCAGCAACAGATAAGCCGTACGATGGAGCAGCACCCCCCTGAGGCCTGGATGGACTTGAATCTGACTCTCGGCCAGTTGAAGAGCCTGTTTTTTATTGATTTTGACGAAAGCACCAATTTCAAGAAGCTGGCCGCCGCTCTCGGGGTGACTCCCCCGAATGTGACCGGAATCATAGACCGCCTGGTGGAGCAGGGGCTGGTGAGCCGTGAGGAGAATCCTGATGACCGGCGTATGCTGCTCCTTAAGACTACAGACAAGGGGAAAGCTCTGGTGGCCAAACTCAGAGAAAGCAAGATAAGCAGCATGTCCGGTATCCTGGCACAGCTGAATTCAACAGAGCTTTCCGCCCTGGCGGAAGGCCTGAGCGCCATCGCCAGGGCAGGCCGGCGCAGTGAGGAGAAACATCAAGATGAACATCATCGAAGTCGAGAACCTATCGAGGAACTTCGGCAAGCTAACGGCGGTAGATAAGGTCTCTTTCCAGGTTACGGAAGGCGAGATATTCGGTTTTCTCGGGCCAAACGGGGCAGGCAAAACCACCACTATCAACATGCTCTGTACCCTGTTGAAACCCACCGCGGGCCGGGCCACCATCAATGGATTCGATATTGTTAGACAGCGGAGTGAGGTGAGACGCTCTATCGGGCTGGTCTTCCAGGAGCCGACTCTTGACGAGTATCTGACCGCCGAACAAAATTTACGCTTTCATGCGTATGCCTATAAGATACCGGGGGAAATCAGGGAGAAGCGCATCAGTGAACTTCTGGAGCTGGTTGAGCTGGCAGACCGCCGTAAGAGCCAGGTACGCACCTTTTCCGGGGGAATGAAGAGAAGGCTGGAGATTGCCCGGGGACTGCTGCACAGCCCGCGCGTCCTCTTTCTGGATGAGCCAACACTGGGACTGGACCCGCAGACCCGCCGCCATATCTGGGACCATATTCTGGCCTTACGTAAAGAGAACAATTTGACCATTTTCTTAACCACTCATTACATGGATGAAGCTGAGAACAGTGACCGCATCAGTATTATTGACCATGGACACATTATCGCCCTGGATACGCCGGATAAGCTCAAAGACGCCCTTGGCGGAGATATGGTGACATTGAAGGCGGAGGACAACAATGCCGCCGTCTTGGAGTTAAAGGAAAAGTATAGTCTCTCTCCCATTCTGCAGAATGGGACGATTACTTTCAGCGTCCCGCAAGGGGAAAAGTTTCTGCCCAAGCTGATGAATGGCTTCCAGAATCGTCTTCTTTCCATCGGTATCAGCCGGCCTACTCTGGAGGACGTATTCCTCAAGCTGACCGGTCGCGCCATTCGTGATGAAGAGGCAGGGATAAAGGAGCAAATGAAAGGAATGGTTATGAGAATGAGGCATGGGAGGTAACCAGGGCAAACTATGGAAGATATATTTCGGGGAATGTGGGTTGTTGCGTACCGGGAGCTAATCCGTTTCGTTCAGGAGCGCACCCGTCTCTTTTCATCCTTCGCCATGCCACTGCTATTCCTGGTAATCTTCGGCGCCGGTTTTAACCGGATAATCGGCGCAATGACACCGGGAGTCAACTTCATCCAGTTTATGTATCCGGGCATTATCGCGATGACCGTGCTGATGAACTCGGTGATGTCAGGCTTATCCGTGGTCTGGGACCGCGAGTTTGGTTTTTTGAAAGAAATCCTGGTCGCCCCTTTGGGACGCAGCGGCATCGTCCTGGGCAAGGCTGCCGGCAGTGCCGCAGTGGCAGTGGTACAGGGCATCGTGATGCTGGTGCTGGCCCCATTTCTGGGTGTCTCAATCAGTCCTTTGATGGTGATTGAGCTGATACCAATATTAATCGTTATATCTCTATCACTTTCCGGACTGGGGGTTTTGATTGCTTCTCGCATGCGGTCTCAGCAAGGGTTCCAGATTGTGGTACAGCTTGTCATCTTTCCTCTCATCTTCCTCTCCGGGGTGTTTTTCCCGGTAAACAATGTCCCTGTCTGGATGGCAATCATCTCCAAGATTAACCCGCTTAGCTATGGTGTGGATGCCATCCGCCAGCTCTTCCTGGGAAAAGAGCTGGCCGCCATGGGTGGAACGACGGGTCCGGCCGGTAATGCCATCGGGGTGACCGTCCTGGGACATACGATGACAATGGCCGAAGATATTCTGGTAGTGGTCGCTTTCGGTGTTCTGATGCTGTCACTGGCCTCCTGGTCTTTCAGCAGGCAGGAGTAAGACCTGCCTTGCCTGTCATCTTTTGAGTTTGGGCTAGTTGTCAGGGCTAAGCCAGTATGCTAATATTGGCGTGGCGAAATAATGCTTGTAACCTTGATGTTGTTCTGGTGATACCCCTAATCTGGCCAAATAAATCAGCAAGGAGGTTATCATGCCTTATTTTCTGAGTCCAAAGGTGCTTTTTGGGAAGGGTATCTTGAGGAGGCTGGGCGCTGAGCTTCAAGGTAAGGGTAATAAGGCGGTGCTTATTACCGATAAAGTCATGGCGAAGTACAGTGACAAGCTGGTCGAGGTGGTGAAGAGTGCCGGGTATGAAGTGAAGATTTGGGATGGAGCGGAGCCGGAGCCGGCCATCGAAGTCGCCCGTGCCGGGAGCAAGGTTCTCCTCGATTTCGGGCCGCAACTGGTCATTGCCTTTGGCGGGGGTTCGTCTATCGATACGGCCAAGGCATCATGGCTCCTCTACGAGAGACCCGACCTGGCCAATACCGAGCTGGATAAATCAGTTACCCCGAGGACTGCTTTGAACCTGCGCAAGAAAGCCAGGTTTGTTGCTGTCCCGACGACCAGCGGTACCGGTTCAGACGCTACCTGGGCAATCGTGCTCACCGATACCGCGCAACACCGGAAGATAGCTTTTGCTAATAATGAGATAGTCCCGGATATATCAGTTATCGACCCTGAGTTTACCGTGGGCATGCCGTCGGCATTGACCGCAAGCACCGGGTTGGATGTTCTCGGCCACGCTCTGGATGGATACACCGCCAGGCAGCAAACCGATTTCAGCGATGGACTCTGCTTGCAGGCGGTCAGAATGACCTTCGACTGGCTACCGAAAGCATATAAAGATGGCAGTGACCTGGTGGCCAGGGAAAAAATGCAGAATGCGGCCACCATTGCGGGATTAGGCTTCGGCAATAGCAATACCTCGCTTTGCCATGCCCTGGCTCACACTGCAGGCGCTACTTTCAAGATACCGCACGGGCGTGCCGTAGGTATCGCCTTGCCCTATTCACTGGAGTATATCTCGTCCAATCCCCCGCTGCCTAACACCCCTGACCCGGTGACGAAGCTCAATACGGTGGCTAAATTCATCGGTATTGAGGCCGGCTCAGACAAAGAAAGGGTCCAGCAGCTTATCCGGAGGGTAAGAGACCTGGCCAGGGGAGTCGGTGAGCCGCTCAGCCTCAAGGAAGCCGGTGTCAGCGAGACACAGATGAACGAAGCCATGGCTACCCTGATTCCCCTCGCCACCACGGATGTTAATATGTTCTCCTCTCCCTGCGAGTGCAAAGAGGAAAAACTCAAGCAACTTTTCCAGAGCATGTGGAAAGGCTAAAATAAAAACTTGGAGGGAGACTGATGAGCAAGGTTAGCGGCGGCCGGTTAGCGGTGAGAGCTCTCAAGAAAGAGGGAGTCGAATGTATTTTCGCCCTGGCGGGAGGTCACATCGACCCTATCTTCCAGGCTTGCATTGATGAAAAGGTCAGGATTATTGACGTTCGTCATGAACAGGCGGCAGCACTCGCCGCCGAGGGCTGGGCTAGAGCCACCGGAAAACCGGGGGTGGCGGTCGTTACTGCCGGTCCCGGTGTCACCAATGTCATGACCGGTCTCTGGAACTCTTTTGAATGCCAGGCGCCGGTAATCGTGTTCGGGGGGAGAAGCGCCGTCTCACAATTTGAGATGGGTTCCCTGCAGGATTTAGATTCGCTATCGATGGTAACATCGGTGACCAAATGGCGGCGGGCGGGCTATGAGACCAGGAGAATCCCGGAGTACATCAGTATGGCCTACCGCCAGGCCCTCGGGGGAAGACCGGGGCCGGTTTATCTGGAGTTTCCCAGCGATGTGCTGGGCGCGGAAGTAGAAGAGGGGGAAGTAGTCTTTCCTACCAACTATCGCACGCAAGCGAGGCCACAGGGTGATGCCGCCCTGGTAAAAAAAGCAACTGACCTGCTGCTGGGGGCGAAAAGACCGGTGGTGATTGCGGGGAGTGGAATCTGGTGGTCGAAAGCAGGGAAAGAGCTTCAGGAGCTGATTGAGCTTATCAAACTTCCGCTGATATTGATACAGATGGGACGGGGTTCTGTCCCTGAGGACCATCCTCTGTGCTTCGGCCCCACCCGTGTTGGCACCAGGCAGGCTGATGTTGTTTTGCTCATCGGCACCCGGCTCAACTATGGGCTTAATTTTGGCCGTCCTCCTCTGTTTAACGACGAGGCAAAGTGGATTCAGGTTGACATCGAAGCGACCGAAATTGGGCGTAACCGGTCGATTGATATCGGTATCACCGGGGATGCCAAAGCCGTCATCCAGCAGGTGATTAGCGAGGCTAAAGACAGGGCAAAAGGGCGGAAGGAATCACCCTGGGTGGAGGAATGCCGTGAGTACGTGAAGGGCCGGCAAGAGCAACTGAAGGCGGACACAGATTCAGACAATGTTCCCATCCATCCTGCCCGGTTGTGCAAGGAGATTCGTGACTTTCTGGACAGGGATGCCACCGTTGTCATGGACGGAGGGGATATTACCGTCTGGGGAGCAGCCGTCCTGAAGGGTTATGAACCCGGCCACTGGATGGATAACGGCCCCACCGGCTGCCTGGGTGTGGGGATACCCTTTGCCATGGCGGCTAAACTGGCCCGGCCGGATAAACAGGTACTGGCGCTTCAGGGCGATGGCTCTTTCGGGCTGAACGGCATGGAGTTCGATACCATGGTCAGGCATCACATCCCGGTGGTTTGCGTCATCGCCAACGATGAGGCCTGGGGAATGACCATGCACGAGCAGCAGGCCAAGGGGATGGACCGTGTCATCGGGACGCGCCTTGGCTTCAGGTCGTACGATAAAGTAATGCAGGCTTTCGGAGGCTACGGAGAGACGGTTGAGAGACCGCAGGATATCCGGCCTGCCTTAGCCAGGGCTTTTGCCTCCGGCTTACCCGCCTGTATCAATGTGAGGTGCATCTGTATTGGCCGGGAAGCGCGCCGGCGGCCTCGTGTAGAGCACTAATTTCCTGTCTGGCAAACAAGTAACTATTCTACTGAGACAAAGATACCCCCTTGCTAATGAGACCTCACCCCCTTAATCCCCCTCTCCTGTTAGGAGAGGGGGAAATAAAGAAAGAGGGGCTAACGCCCCTCTTAAACACTCCGTAGTTTACCTCTCATTAGGGAAGAGAGTTAAGAGAGGGGGCGTAAGCCCCCTCTCTTTTACTTACCACCTGGCCACCCGTACCGTGATGGGCTTAGCCGCCGTCAATAATCGGGAGAAGCAGGACGGTATCGCCGTCCTGCAAAACAGCCTCCAGGCTATTGACCGATGACGAGAGCTGCTCGTTGATAATGATACCTACCGAGCTGTTGAGCTGATGCGTCTCCGGTTCAAAAAGTACCTCGTCAAAAGCCTGAGACCTGGCAGTCAGCTTGCGGAACAGGTCGCCCAGCGTCGTGCCTTCGGCTATCTCCTCTTCCAGCACGGAGTTTCCCCAACCCCTGGCCACGAGAACTTCACTCAGCCATGGCCGGATTTCTAATCTAACCTTGCCCATTGCTGATGCCTCATTTACTCAAAACGGCCACCTGTCGAATACACCGAAACGGGATTGGTTAGCAACCCCTCACCTTGTATCCCTCTCCCCTTAGCAAGGGGAGAGGGAAGAGATTGTAGAGAGGGGCGAAGCCCCCTCTCTTGATTACACCCCTCCTTCCCTTCGTAAAGGAAGGGGGCAGGGGGATAGGTTATTAGGCAATCTCGCGAAACGCCGGTATCACCCCCAGAGGTCGCCGATGATAGGCTCAAGACCGAGCGTTTTCAGGGTTTCCGGCAGCGGCTTCCCCGTTTGCCTGTCCCAGCCCATCTCCTTGTAATAGTTCTCCACCATACTGTCCCAGTGCGGGGCGATAGTGATGCCTTTGGCCGGGCCATCAACCGGCGCAGATGCCCAGCGTGGCGAGGGACGTTCGGTAGCGATACTGACGCCATGTCTCAGATTAAAGGCTCGCATCGTGTTTGCTACCCGGAAACCGACATCCTGGGCTTCCTTCGGCGTAAAATCCCATCCGGTAACGGCATTGAAGGCTTCGATGAGAAGGCGGAGCGCGACGCGGGTGGTGAAGGTACAGGTACCCGTGGTATCTTCAAACTGGCGCCTGCCCTTCGACCTGGCAGTGTGACTGGACACCTCTGCCGGTGAAAACCGGTTGCTCAATGAGTTGCTATCAGGGTCAGCCGGGCCCATGTAGCCTGACTCGTAGGTGCCGATGTCAGAGGTGGCCGTATCGAACATCTCGCGCCACATCGCCCGGTGGTCATGACCCCGCGGAGAATGTCCCTTGAGGGTATAGATACCGCATTTCTGTGCTTCCGGCCCGAACTTGTCGGCAGCGGCTTTGGTGCCTTCGGCCAGTATCTTGGCGAACTCACCCTCCCGGTGGGCGATGCGCTCAAAAAGGGTGCGTATCGCTGCGGCGTTCCCCCACCTCAGGTCAATCCCGCCGGTATGCTCACCCGTCAGCACTCCTTTCTCGTAGAGTTCCATTACCATGGAAACCAAAAAGCCGGCCTCGTTACCTTCCAGTCCCAACCGGGTCAGCAGGTGAGCCAGGGCGATGGCTTCGGCAGGGTCAGTGTTACCCACCAGGGGGCCGCAGGCGGCCCACAGTTCATATTCCGGCTCTTCCATCGTTTGTCCTTTATAAGGCCCGTCGGTGAAGGTGACCATACTGCAATGATGCGTCCGGCAAGCCCAGCACGGGTTCCTCTTCACATCCCAATGCTCTCGGGCATACTGGTTAGTCATCAGACGACTCTCCGGGTAAAGACTGGTCAGGTAGTTTTTGATGGGGAGTGTCCCCACGGTCATGCGCTGGTCGCCGCCTTCATAGGTGCCACCTGTGCCCCAGTCGAAGATGCGTTTTCCCATGGGGTCGGCCTGCATGGCTGTCCAGATAGCCTCAACGGCAGGAGCAAGCTTGCCTGGCGAGGCCACTTTGAGAGAGGGGGTACCACGGGCAGCACAGAAAGCCTTGAGTTTTTTGTTACCCATCACCGCACCGACACCGTTGTGACCGGCAGCATGGTCTTTGTCTCCAAAAATACCGGCGAATTTTACCAGGTTCTCACCGGCCGGGCCGATACAGAAAACACTCATCGCCTTTTCGGCGTAGCCCAGCTCGGCTTTGATGGCGTCCTCGGTCTGCCAGGTATCTTTCCCCACCAGGTAGCGGGCATCTTTCAGCTCAGCCGTACCATCGTGAAGGTAAAGATAAACCCAGCGTTTGGCGATGCCTTCGAAGATGATGGCATCATACCCGGAGAACTTCATGTATGCTCCCATAAAGCCATTGGCCTGGGTAGAGGTGGCGCCGTTGGTCAGACAGCCCTTGGCACTGATGGAGATAGTGCCTGAGCCGCCCACCCTTGTTCCCCCCAGCGGGCCGGTGGCAACGATGAGGCGGTTCTCAGGGTCGTTCCACTGCACCTGGGGAGGCACCTCGTCATAAAGATACTTGGCTCCCAGCCCAACCCCACCAACCCACTTTCGTAACGTGGGTTCATCCAGCACCTCTTCGCTAAAATGCTCGTTGGTGAGGTCGACCCGAAGAATTTTACCGGCATAACCATAAACATTCCTGGCTGGCATAGAAGCACCTCCTTATCATCTTCCGAGTAAACGGTATCAGGGATTCAGCGTCTATTGTATCACACTGCCGGGAATTGGTAAAAGAAGTATCTTGCTTGCAGGTAAATTACTTCCGTAGCATAATGAAAGATAGAAATCAATCGGCTGGAAATGAGATTTCTAATAACCTATCCCCCTGCCCCCTTCCCTTCTTAAGGGGAGAGGGACAAAGGGTGAGGGGTTAATAAAATCCAGAATAAAGGAGAAATATGGCATCTTTACCGCAGGACTTAAGTCAGTTTGAGGCGCTGGTGGAAATCATCGCCCGGCTGAGAGCACCCGGTGGTTGTCCCTGGGACAGGGAGCAGACCCATGCGTCTCTCAAGCCATACCTGCTGGAGGAGAGCTACGAGGTGCTGGAGACTCTGGACAGCGGGGACTCTGGCAAGCTTTGCGGCGAGCTGGGTGATTTGCTGCTGCAGATTGTGCTCCATGCCCGGATTGCAACTGAAGCCGGCGAATTTAAGATGGGAGACATCCTCACCGGCATCAACACCAAGCTGATTCACCGTCATCCCCATGTCTTCGGGGAAACCAAGGTGGATAATGCCGGGCAGGTGGCTCACAACTGGCAGGTGCTGAAGCAGGAGGAGCGTGGCGCGGATAGCTCCATGCTCGCCAGCGTCCCGAAGCAGCTGCCCGCCCTCAGCTACAGCCAGGTCATCCAGCGCCGCGTGGCCGAGGCTGGCTTCGACTGGCCGGATATTACCGGTGTCATCGATAAGCTGGTAGAAGAGGTTAACGAGTTCAAGGAAAGCACCGGGGAGGAGAAGGTAGGCGAGTTCGGTGATGTGCTCTTTACCCTGGTCAATATCGCCCGCCGGATGGGGATTGACTCCGAGGCAGCACTGAGGCAAGCCAACGAGAAGTTTTACCGCCGTTTCTCCGCTATGGAAGAGTTTTGCCGCCAGCGAGGCCTCACCTTTGGCCAGCTAACTTTCGACCAGCAAAATGCCTTGTGGGAAGAGGCAAAGAAGATGGTGGGAGGTGAGGAAAAACAAAACCTTGGGAGAACACGATAATTGCAGATGGAATGCATATCGCCACTACTAAGAACTGATTTTCGAGAGTTTTGCGTAGGCAAATTTGTATTACGTCAAATTCGCGATATTTTTGATATGGCAGGCGTGAAGCAAGGGAAATTATCGCCCAGCCGTATTATTAGCGGTCAGCGCCGAACACTGGTGGAAGAATACTACGCATCAATAAACTGGAATTCCGAAGAAGATACTAATAGATTCATAAAAGTCTTAGAATATGCCTTTGCACAAAGTTATCTTACAAATGAAGATAGAAAGATGTTTCGGGAATGGTTCCAGCGAGAGGGTTTGCTTGTAGATGGCATTCACCTTTATCGGAAGACTGAGCCGCTGCCCCAAAAGCCTGCCCATAGTGTCGATGTATCAATTCTGGCGGTACTAAGAGATGAACTGCTGGGATTAGAACAGTTGGAACCGCATCAACGTGGGTTTGCTTTCGAAAAATTCCTGAAACATTTCTTTGAAGCATACGGTTTATCACCACAAGGTTCTTTTCGCTTAACTGGAGAACAAATAGACGGCAGTATCCAATTTAATTCTGATACTTATCTACTTGAAGCAAAATGGCAAAAAGAGCCAACTTCTCAGAAAGATTTGCTCGCGTTCAGGGAGAAGGTGGAGAGTAAATCAACATGGGCCCGAGGTCTTTTCGTTAGTCACAACGGTTTCAGCATAGAATCTCTAGAGGCATTTGCACGCGGTCGAGCAACTAACATTGTCGGTCTAACGGGGCAAGACTTGTACTTTATTTTGGAAGGGGAAATATCACTCCCCGAAGCACTATTACAAAAAGCGCGAAAAGCAGCGGAGACAGGCGAGTTTTATGTTAGTGTTTTTGAGTTAACACGCGGTTAGGGGTGTGTTGAGAGGGGCTTTGCCCCTCTTTTTTTATTTCCCCTTCCCCTTGCCAAGGGGAAGGGGACTAAGGGGATAGGGTTACTGACCTTTCTTCATTGCCAGTCGCCTCAAATCCTCCGGCATCTTCTCAATGGCATACCTCAGTGCCGTCCTGGGCATCAGTTCTTGATGATTCACCACGTAGTCAAAGACCTCTTTTTGATGCACCTTGCTGGCTTCCTTGAGCATCCAGCCGTAGCCTTTTTGTACCAGGTCGTCCTTATCCTGCAGCAAAATGTCCGCTATTGCGAAGACATCCTCCAGAAACTCTCCCCGCCGGGCCGGGATAATTAACGTTACTGCCGCAGCCCGCCTGAGCCACCGGTTTTCCAGCTTTGCCCATCGCTTCAACTCCTTAATATACTGGGGATATCGCTCAATAAAGGCACCAATGGTATGATTACACAGCGTATCGCACTTCGCCCAATTATTCACATATTTACTGAGCCAGCTTTCAAAAAGAATGAAATCGCCGGGTTCATACTGGTCACGTAAGCGGTATGCCCAGTCGAAGGCGATAAAGGCCTCTTCCATATAGTCCGACTTCAATAGCTCCTCGCACCGTGAAAATATGTCCCTTTTGCCCAGATGCTTTATCTCCGGGAAATGCTTCCTGGCAATTTGCGTGACGATTGCTGATTTTACCCCGTAGACTTTGATGCCCTCTTTAAAAAAAGACCGGGCGCTGCTCTTGGTTTTTTCATCCGCCTGTTCGCTTAACTCTCCTCGTATTGCTGATAGCAGATTTGTCTCCATCTCGCACTCCATACCATAACTTCAAGAGCATTATAAGAGCACTGCCGTCAGCGAGCAAGGGTACAGACTCATGGACAAGAATAAACGGAGAGGGCACTAGGGACAAGATTCTCCACAGCATATAGACATATCTATGCTTGTATGTTACCATTAGTGAGAGGTGAGAACAATGGGAACAAGCCTGAAACGAACGACTATCTTCCTGACCGAAGAGCAGCATGAGAGGCTGCGCCGCCTCGCCTTTGAACAGCGAACCTCAATGGCGAAACTGCTCCGTGACGCTGCCCTTGAGGTACTGGAGGACGAAGAGGACATTCGCGAAGGGCTGAAGGCTCTTGAGGAAGGAGACAAAGGCTCCGTAACCCTCGCAGAACTCGAACGCAGCAGGGCAGAAAGTAGTGGCAGGGTGTGAGTTATCAAGTCATCATTAGACCCGTCGCTGAGAAATTTGTTCTCCGGCTGGACGAGTCAGATTACGAGACAATTGTGGAACGTCTCCATTCTTTGGCGGAAGAGCCGCGCCCTCAGGCGGTCAGGAAGCTAGCCGCTACTCAGCTTTGGAGGCTCCGTGTTCGGGATTTCCGTATCGTGTATTCGGTGGATGATAAAGAAAGGATTGTGAGAATACTCAGGATAGTGCGCCGCAGCGAAGATACATACAAAAGATTATAGAAAATCGGGGCGAGTGGATTTGAACCACCGACCTCAGCGTCCCGAACGCTGCGCGCTAAACCAAACTGCGCTACGCCCCGTGAAGAATACAGTAGATATTATAGGCGGATTTAAGCTATTCGGCAAGGACGAGATTAATGAGCAACCTATCCCCCTGACCCCCTTCCCTTACCAAAGAGAGGGGATAAAGGGGATAGTATTGAGCTAAGAGTATGAAATATTGCGTTTTGATAATGGATGGCGCCGCCGGTTTGCCACTACCAGACCGGGGTAACCGGACCTGCCTGGAGCTGGCACAAACGCCAAATTTGGATGCGATGGCGAAGGAAGGAGTCATCGGGCTGGCTCGCACGGTACCGCCCGGCATGGAGCCATCCAGCGCCTGCGCCTGCATGTCCGTACTGGGCTATGACCCGCAGGTCTACTATCGCGGCCGGGCCAGTATTGAAGCCCGGAGCATGGGCATCCCCATTGCTGCCGGCGAGGTCGTTTTCCGCTGCAACCTGGTGGCAGTCCGTAACGGCAAGATGTGGGACTACAGCTCAGGGCACATCAGCAATGAAGAGGCAAGACAACTTATTGACGCTCTGAACGGAAGCCTGGGCAGTGACCAGGTTCACTTTTACCCCGGTATCAGCTACCGGCATATTTGCAAACTGAAGGGTCAGGAGGACACGCTACAGGCTATCTGCACCCCACCCCATGACATACCGGGTAAGCCGATTGCCGGATTTCTGCCCCGTGGTGATGGCAGCGACCTGTTGTGCCAGCTGATGAAACGCTCGGAGGCAGTGCTCCGGGAACATCCGGTAAACCAGGTCCGCCGGTTCCGGGGTGATACTCCGGCGAGTATGATATGGCTCTTCTGGGGCAGCGGCCAGGTACCGGAGATGCCGCCATTCCGGCAGGCCTATGGTCTTTCGGCAGCGATGACCTCCGGGGTTGACCTTCTCCGCGGCTTAGCCCAGATGGCCAGTATGGATACGCTGGATATTCCGGGGGTGAGCGATGGTCCGGACAATGATTATGCTGCCCAGGCAGATGGCGCCTTGAAAGCAATCCAAAACCATGACTTAATCGTTATTCATATTGAATCACCGGATGAAGCGGGTCATGCCGGCTCAACTGATGATAAAATAGAGGCGATTGAGCGTATTGACAAAGAGGTTCTAAGTCGGCTTCGTTCCTGGCAGCCAAATCAGCTACGGGTGTTGGTGATGCCTGACCATCCGACACCGGTCTCAATCCAGACACATAGTCCCGAGCCGGTGCCTTTTCTACTCTGGGGCAATGGCTTCACGGCCAATGGTGCCCGGAGATTCAGCGAAACTGAGGCAGTAAAAACGGGCTTGTTTATTGACCCAGGATATAATATTATGAAGAGCTTAATCAAAAAATAAGGTGTTATAGGGTTAATATAAGTAATCTGTCTCGGAATTAAGAAGATGGCTCTGGTAGTTCAAAAATATGGGGGGACATCGGTGGCTGATGCCGGGCGGATTCAGAATGTTGCCCGGCGCATCGCCGCCCGGAAGGATAAGGGCGACCAGGTGGTGGTCGTCGCTTCGGCGATGGGTGATACCACCGATGACCTTATCAAACTGGCTTATCAGGTCACGAAGCATCCCAGGGAAAGAGAGCTGGATGTGCTCCTTTCCACCGGTGAGATTGTGGCCAGCACCCTCCTCGCCATGGCTCTCAAGGAAATGGGCTACGATGCCATCAGTCTCACCGGTGCCCAGGCGGGGATACAGACGGACGCTAACTACAGCCGTGCCCGTATTTTAAAAGTTGACCCCAAGCGGGTGGTGAAAGAGCTGGAACAGGGCATGGTGGTCATTGTCGCTGGTTTCCAGGGTATTACCGACGGGATGGATATCACCACGCTGGGACGGGGCGGTTCTGATACCACCGCGGTGGCACTGGCTGCCAGCCTCGGTGCCACCGCCTGTGAAAGATATACCGATGTCGACGGGATTTACACTGCCGACCCCCGGCTGGTTCCTGAAGCGCGGCCGCTGCCGGAGATTAGCTACGAAGAAATGTTGGAGCTGGCGACCTATGGCTCGAAGGTGATACACCCGCGGGCGGTTGAGCTGGGGGAGCTGTATCATATTCCCATCCTGGTAGCTTCCAGTTTTAGCGATAAGCCCGGTACTTTGATTCATGGAGGCGTGTTTATGGAAGTGCGCAACAAGGTGAGAAGTATCGCCTATGACCTCGATGTTGCCAAGGTAACCGTGGTTGGTGTTCCCGATAAGCCCGGTATTGCCGTGGCTCTCTTTGAAGCCCTGGCCAAAGCCGGTGTCAGCGTTGATACCATCGTCCAGAATGCCAGTATCAATAAGATTACTGACCTGACCTTTACTGTGGCCAGAAGTGAGCTCAACAAAGCTTTAGAGGTGGTGACACCCATTGCCAAATCCATCGGTGCCCGGGAGTGTGTGAGTGATGCCAAGCTGGGCAAAGTCAGCATCATCGGTACCGGGATGCAAAACACCCCGGGCTATGCCGCCAGGATGTTTGCCACGCTTAGCGAACAGGGTATCAACATTGAGCTGATTACTACCTCAGAGATAAGAATAACCTGCCTGATTCACGAGTCCAGGGTTAAGGATGCACTCGGCGCCTTGCATCACGCCTTCAGACTGGATACGGAAGATAAACCCGAATAGGAGTTAGTGAGGGAATAGCCGATGGCATATCAGGAAGAAAAACGGACTACGGCAAGACGCCAGGCCACCCGGCAGGCAATTGCCTTGGCCATGCAAGGTCACTGGCGGGAGGCAATTACCGCTAACAAAGGCATACTGGAGAATTTTCCCAACGATGTCGATGCCTATAACCGTTTGGGTCGGGCCTATATGGAGCTAGGCGAGTATGCCCTGGCGAGGCAAGCTTACCAGAAAACCATCGAATTTGACCCCTATAATACTATTGCCGGAAAGAACCTGGAACGTCTGGCCCACCTGGCGGAGACGGTGGCGGCTACGGAAGGTGAGCTGCAAAAAGTCGAGCCGCAACAGTTCATTGAGGAAGTGGGTAAAGCCGGTATCGTCAATCTACATCACCTGGCTCCACCGGAGGTACTGGCCAAGATGATTGCCGGGGCTAAAGTGAATCTGAAGATTGAGGGGACTGGTTTAATCGTCGAGAATAGCCGTGGCGAGTCTCTGGGACAGGTGGAACCCAAACATGAACAAAGGCTGATAAAACTGATTGAAGGTGGCAATAAGTATTCGGCAGCGATAGTCAAATCGACACCGGAGGCAGTAACTGCCATAATCAGAGAAGAGTTTCAGCACCCCTCCCAGGCAGGACGGCTCTCCTTCCCGGCCCGGGCCTCCGAGCCTTTTCGTCCCTATGTTGTCGATAGGGTAATCCGGCGTGAGCTTGATTACGAGGAGACGTTGCCCGGGGAGACCAGCTATACCATCGTCGGCGGGGAGCTGGGAGGGGAAGAGGCCGAGCTCCTGGCCGAAGAATCCCCTGATGCCGAGGAGGAGAATGAGGAATAGGAGGTTCTAACCCGTTATGGTTTTGGGTAAAACCCGGCCAGTAAATATTGAAGATGAGATGCGTAGTTCCTATCTGGACTACGCCATGAGCGTCATTGTTTCCCGTGCTCTGCCCGATGTCCGGGACGGACTCAAGCCGGTGCAGCGCCGCATTCTCTATGCCATGAATGATATGGGTATGACCCATACCAGCGCTTACAAGAAGAGCGCCCGCATCGTTGGCGAGGTGCTTGGCAAGTATCATCCCCATGGTGATTCCTCGGTTTATGAGGCGATGGTACGCCTGGCGCAGGACTTCTCCATGCGCTACATGCTGATTGACGGGCAGGGCAACTTTGGCAGTGTGGATAATGACCCTCCCGCCGCCATGCGTTACACTGAGGCACGCCTGGCTGAAATTGCGGAGCAGATGCTGGTCGACATTGATAAGGATACGGTGGACTTCGTCTCTAACTTTGACGATAGTCTCAAGGAACCATCAGTCTTACCGGCGCGATTGCCCAATTTGCTGGTGAATGGTAGCTCCGGCATCGCTGTGGGTATGGCCACCAACATCCCTCCACATAACCTTAGTGAGGTATGTGAAGCCATCGGCTATCTCATTGACAATCCCGAGGCCACGGTTGAGGCACTCACCCAATTTGTCAAAGGCCCGGACTTTCCTACCGCCGGTATTATCCGGGGGCAGGAGGGAATCAAAAGCGCCTATGCTACCGGTCATGGCCGGATAATCGTCCAGGCCAGGACGCAAATCATCGAAGGTGAAGGCGCGGGACGCCGCCAGATAATAATCAGCGAGCTTCCTTACCAGACCAACAAAGCGGCACTGGTGGCGAGAATTGCCGAGCTGGTCAGTGATAAGAAAATCAGCGGCATCAGCGAGTTGCGTGATGAGTCTGACCGCCAGGGAATGCGTATTGTCATTGACTTAAGGAGAGAAGCGGAGCCACAGCAGGTGCTCAACAACCTCTACGAGCACACTGCTATGCAATCCGCCTTCTTCGTTAATATGCTCGCCCTGGTTGATGGCCAGCCGCGTGTCCTCAGCCTGAAGGAAGTCATCCAATACTATATCGATTTCCGCCGTGAGGTTATTACCCGGCGCTGCCAGTTCGACCTGAAAGTGGCGAAAGCCAGGGCTCATATCCTCGAGGGGCTTAAAATCGCTCTCGACCAAATCGACAAGGTGATTGCCACCATCCGCCAATCTGAAAATGCCGAGAAGGCCCGCCAGAGCCTGATGACTGACTTTGGCCTGTCCCAAATTCAGGCGCAGGCAATTCTGGACATGCAGCTACGCCGGCTGGCTAACCTGGAACGGCAGCGGATTTATGACGAGTATGCCGAGGTTCTGAAAAACATCGCTTACCTGGAGGATGTCCTGGCCAACCCGAGACGAGTAATGCTGCTCGTCAAAGAAGAGGTAACCGAGCTAAAGTCCAAGTATGGTGACTCACGGCGGACGGAGATAAGCGAGCAGGAGATGACCGAATTCCGTGCGGAAGACCTGATTCCTCATGAAGAGATGGTCATCACGCTCAGCGAGCGAGGGTTTGTCAAAAGAGTCCCCTCCCGTCTCTACACGCTACAGCATCGCGGGGGTAAGGGTATTGCGGCCATGCCAACCAGAGAGGATGATGTGGTCAGGCTGCTCACGGTGACCGATACCCATACCAGCCTGCTCTTTTTCACCAACCGTGGCAAGGTTTTCCAGCTTAAATGTTACCAGCTCCCCGCCGGTAGCTCGCGGACGTCTAAAGGGACGGCAGTGGTTAACCTTTTCCCGATTGTCGGTACGGAGAGAGTGACCGATGTGGTACCGGTAGCTGAGTTTCTACCCGGCACTTACCTGCTGATGGGTACCCGTCATGGTGAGATAAAAAAGACGGCTTTAACCAGTTTTGCTTCGGTGCGCAGTAACGGTATTATCGCCATGGGCGTGGAGGAGGGAGATGAGCTTATCGCCGCCCGTATCGCCAGGGACGATGAGGATGTCATCCTGGCGACTCAGAAAGGGCTGGCCATCCGCTTTGTTGTCGCTACCCTGAGAGCCAGCTCCAGAACCAGTGGCGGCGTGCGTGCCGTACGCCTGGCACCCGATGATGCTGCCGTCAGTATGGATAAAGTTAAGGCAGATGCCTTCCTGTTAATGGCTACCTCGGCTGGTTTTGGTAAACTCACCCAGCTCACTCAATACCCGGCACAGCACCGTGGCGGTAAAGGAGTCAAGTCTTTCCGGGTGACTCCGGAGACAGGCGATATCAGCGCTGCCAAGGTAGTCTCCGCAACTGACGAAGTGATGATAATCTCCGCTGAAGGGCTGGTTACCCGCACTCCGGTGAGGGAAAAAGACCCCAAGCAGGGTATTCCCATCCAGCGCCGGGGTACCAAGAGGAAGGTAAGGCTGATGAGGCTCGATGCCGGTGACCGGGTGGTGGCGATAACGTCCTTTGACCATTCTTAGCCAGATTGTCGGCTAACCTCACCCTTTTGGAGGAAAATACCCCTTAGTCCCTCCCGTGTCAAGCACGGGACAGGCTCTTTGCCAACGGGGGAGAGCGAGAGGGGATTTAGTAGGAGAGTCCTAGAGGGGCGAAGCCCCTCTTTCTCTATTTCCCCCTCTCCTCTCAGGAGAGGGGGATTGAGGGGGTGAGGTCATCCAGGTTATCAAACAACCTCTTTAGCCAGGACATTCAGCCGTTTCTGCTGGCACGCCGGCTGCGAATCTTCCAGTCCGCAGGCATTGCAGAACCGGGTCCGGCAGTCACCTGTTTCTGTGCTATCCAGGGCGCGCTGGTACTCCCGCTTGAGGAAAGCAGTCGTTACCCCCACATCAAGATGAGACCAGGGGAGAACCTCATCCAGGGAGCGCTCCCTCCGGGCATAGAACTCCGGGGTAAGCCCGCTCTCAGCAAATGCCCGCCACCAGTTCTCAGCATTAAAGCGCTCGTCCCAGGAATCAAAGGTGCAGCCCAGCTTCCAGGCGCGATAGATAACCTGGCCTAAACGCCGGTCTCCCCGTGAGAGAGCGGCTTCAAGCAAGCTCACTCTGGGGTCTGACCAGGATAGCTTAATCCCCCTGCGGTGTACACCCTGCCTGAGAAGCTCAAGCTTGGCATTCACTTCCGCTTCATTGTTCTGAGCCACCCACTGGAAAGGGGTGTGGGGCTTGGGCACAAAGGTAGACAGGGTGACCCTTATCTCCCCTATCCTGCCCCTCGCCTTCATCCCAGCGGCACGGACTTTAGCCAGCAACGCAGCGATGTCGGCGATGTCATCCATTGTTTCCCCGGGCAGGCCAAGCATGAAATACAGCTTCAGGCCGGTCCACCCCCTGGCAAAGGCCGCCGCCGCCGTTTCCAGCAGCTTCTCCTCGGAAACGATCTTGTTGATGCCCCGGCGCAGTCGCTCGCTGCCTGCCTCGGGAGCAAAAGTCAGCCCGGTCTTCTTACGCTGTGCCAGAGAGTCCAGCAAGTCCAGCGAAAAAGCATCAATGTGAAGACTGGGCAGCGATATGGCAACATCCGGATATTGATGGGCGATACCGGCGACCAGCTCATCAACATGAGGATAGTCACAGGTACTCAGTGAGACGAGAGATACCTCACTATAGCCGCAGTTAGTAATCAGCTCCCCTATTGCCTGGAGCACTTCTGACTGGGGGCGCTCCCGCACGGGACGGTAGATAATGCCCGCCTGGCAGAAGCGGCAACCATGACTGCAACCACGCTGAATCTCGACTGCTCCGCGATCATGGATGACCTCAATATAAGGCACTACCGGCCGGGTAACCGGTGGCGGAAGCCGGGCAATGATGCGGCGCTGAATCCGGGCACTGGCTTCAGCCGCCAACGGGGTAATGCCCTTCAGTAAACCATCCGCCTGGTATTCTGGCTGGTACAGGCTGGGGACATAGATACCGGGGATGACTGCCATCCGTCTTAGCAGTTCCTTCCTGGTGGCTCTTTTGCTACCTCCTTGCCCATCCCGGAAGGCATCAAGCAGCTCAAGGATTACCTCCTCGCCATCACCAACGACAAAAAGGTCGATAAAGTCAGCCATGATTTCCGGGTTGAGGGCGCCGCTGCCCCCGGCGATGACCAGGGGATGAGAATCACTTCGCTCCGTAGCCAGCACCGGTATCCGGGCCAGGTCAAGCATGTTCAACACATTGGTATAGGTAAGCTCGTAGGCCAGGGAGAAGCCAATAATATCGAAGTCCTGCAGAGGGCGCTTGGATTCAAGGCTGAAAAGAGGTATGCCCGCTTGCCGCATGGCGGCTTCCATGTCTACCCACGGGGCGTAAACCCTCTCTGCCAGCACGTCCGGCTGCCGGTTGAGCAGGTCATAAAGGATGGGTAAAGCCATGTTAGACATGCCTATTTCATACAGGTCAGGATAGGCAAGGGCAATCTTGATTGGGGTTTTATCCCAGTCCTTGATGATACTATTCCATTCACCGCCGGTATAGCGGGCAGGCTTGGCAACTTGATGTAGAATGTCGTCGAGAAAGGTCACTTTGTTCCTCCAGCTAATCATTATAAGTGAAAAGGAGAAGAGTTACCAGATAAAGCAATTGCGGTTTTTGCACAAAGAACCTCTCATAGCATCGGTTGACAAAGATATTGCCGGAGAGTATAAAGAGTAAGGCAGACTAACAGCCAGGAACCAACTGGCTTTCAAAGCTCAGGCGAACTACTGATAAGGATGTGAAACATGAATAGGAGATTGGTGATAACGGCACTATTACTGGTGGCATCAGTGTGGCCACTTGCCTTGACAATGCCAGCCACCACCCAGCTGTTTGCTGGCACACCGCCTTCAGGCGCTACCGATAATACCGTGCTCACTGATGCCTCCCTGGTTTGGTCAGTGCCGATGACGGCCGGCACGCTATCCGATGGCAACAACCCTAACCTGGGCTTTGGTATAGATACAGTGTCTACGGACGGGCTGGATGCTAATGATGTAGCATCCCCGCCGCCAGCTTCTAGTGGAAAATTTGATGCTTATTTCGCAATCGTGGATGACTTCTTCCCCAAATTGAACACAGACATGCGTGGGCCGGGAGCGACGGTGGTCTGGACGCTCGTCATCGCCGGGACAAGCACACAGAGCAGGGTGGTAAGCTGGAATGCGAGCGCTGTCCCGAGTAATATCTTACTGACGCTGGCGAGGAGCGGCGCGGTAGATACTAATATGAAAACGACCAATAACTTAACTCTACCCGTAGGGAGTTATACTTTGACGATAGCCGCTAGAGTGATTGTACCACCGACGGTAGCCACGATGTACGCCACCAACATCACCGGTAGTTCGGCTCGTCTTGGCGGCACCTTGACCAGTCTTGGTACAGCAACTTCAGCCAATGTCTCCTTTCAGTGGGGGACAAGCTCCGGTAGCTACACCAATGAGACTATACCTGTATCCATGAACACCGTTGGTACTTTCAGTGCCAACATTAGCGGGCTTAACCCAAGCACTAGCTACTACTTCCGAGCAAGGGCTACGGCGGATAATATGACTGCTTACGGCACGGAGCTTAGCCTCAGGACGGTGAAGGCGTTGTGGTCAATAGTGATTGCACCGGCCAACTCAAGCGTTCCGGTGGGCAAGACTGTCCAATTCAGAGCCACCGGCGCCTACTCCGACAACTCAAGCGAGAATATAACCAATTCAGTCACCTGGATGACCGATAATACCAGTATCGCTACCATCGGTGCACATACTGGCCTTGTCCAGGGTCTGTCTCTTGGTCAGACAAAGATAACGGCTACTCTGGGAACAGTAAGTAATAATACCATGCTTAATGTTGCGCCCTACACCTGGTTGGTGCCAATGACGGCGTCCACACTAACCAGCGGCAGTAATCCTAGCCTCGTTTTCGGCACCAGCATCAACGCTACGGATAGTTTTGACAGTGGTATCGATATACCTCACCCACCCATTCCGGAGCCCAAGTTTGATGCCTACTTCGAAATCATTCATGACGTCTTCCCGCAACTGGACAAAGACTCCCGGGCACCATCCGAAAGGCTCAAGTGGATGCTGAAAGTAACATCTCAGACGGAAAATATCACCATCACCTGGAATGCCAGCGCCGTACCGGCAGAGCTTTCAGCCTATATGAACACGGGAACAAGCACCATTGATATGAAGTCCCAAAATAGCACTCTCTTGTCTCCCGGCACATACAGCCTGCTCATATCAGTATCTACAGATCGCGCCGTTGTAATACCGCTCAAGGCAGGTTGGAATATGGTTTCATTACCGGTTGTTTCCGATAATACCACGGTGAAGTCAGTATTCCCGGCCGCTTTGATTGCGTACAGCTGGAATCCGCTGACTAAATCATTCGATGCGGTAACCAATATCGAGACGGGTAAGAGCTACTGGGTAGCCGTTCTATCCGATACTGCCGTCACCGTGGTGGGAGCACCCATTCTTACCTGGTCAATTAATATCACAACGGGCTGGAATATGGTTGGCTCAATATTTGGCACGGCTGGCTTCACTACACCGGAGGACAACCCTGACGGTAGCGTCATGGCGTTAACTTACTGGTGGAACCCGGTTACAAAGTCATATGTCTATGGCACGACCATAGATGCCGGCAAAGGCTATTGGGTAGCTGCCACCGGAGAGTGCACCCTGACTTTATCAACGGCATCAAAGTGATATTGTTTATAAACCGTTCTCATGTCTTTCCCCCGGTAAGGGAAGGGGGGAAAGTAACAGAGATGGCTCAAAACGGTGAAGCTGAAATGAAAGGTCTATTACCCGGTTTGCTCGCTGGATTTGGTCTTCTATTGGCTGGCGCTGTTATATCCTGTGCCCGGCCGGCGCCAGTCCCGGCACCACCGGTACCGGCACCAGCACCGGCTCCCTCTCCGGCACCGTCAGCACCGGAGCCAGCCAAATTTACCGCCAGTTCGCTGACCATATCGCCCCCCAGAGCCGGTATTGATGAACCGGTAACGATTGATGTCATGGTCGCGAATACCGGTGGGCGGTCCGGCAGCCACATCGTGACTCTCAACATCGATGGTTTGAAGGCGGCGGCCAAAGAGATAACCCTGGCCGGGGGCGCCAGTGAGAAGGTAAGCTTTACGGTACGTAAATATGTTGCCAGAGACTATGCCGTGAATGTTGATGGTCAGCCCGGCATGTTCACGGTAAGGGCACCGGCCAAATTTATTATCCCCCGCATCTCGGTGTTTCCGGGCAAAGCTGAGCCAGGTGAAGACGTTACTGTCTCCGCCATCGTGACCAATAATGGTGGTAGTGAAGGCATCTACAACATCGTCTTCAAGGTAAACGGCACCGAGGAATCACAGAAACAAGTCAAGCTGACCTCCGGTGCCAGCGAGAATGTGAGCTATACGCTAAAGAAGACAGTTATGGGTGACTACAATGTTGACGTTAATGGTACGGTCGTCCAGTTCGCCGTAGCCCGGCGGCTTATCAAGGATTTGGCCTATATCAAAGCGTATGGGGTGCCGTATAGCGATGATAGCGACGCGGACTGGGAGGGCGTCTCTATCAGCATCGGCTACTTCACTGCCAATGGTGAGGGGATTCAGTTCAAGGATGTCTCCGTCAATACGACGGCGCTACTGTACTGGTATACCGGAGCGGGGCCCATCTTCCAGAGAGAGGTCAAAGTATATAGCTCGGAGGTCAGCGAGGGAGAGGTAATGAAAATACCTTTCGCGGTTGTGCCGAAAAGGCCTGATGCTTTGCCTAAAGAACAGAAGCCGCTACTGGAGGTGGTGGTGACCACACCTACCCAGGGCAATTTCGCCGACCGGAATGGTCACCTGCAATACTGGCCTTGAAACTGAAAGGGCTGGTAGAGCAAATTGTACGATAGATAGAACTTTTTACTTGGTATTCAGTATCAGCTAATGCTTGCTCACTGTTTCACAGGATTCAATCGGTTAGTGAGTACTTCTAGCCCCCCACTCTCCGGCAAGACCTTGGCTAGGCGGCCATTGCTGTGGTATAGACATTAGTGGCCAAACTTGAACAAGAACTTTATCCCAAGGCCCCTCACTGACATTGTATGTTATAGTGGTTCCTCTTGATAAATTCGTGCTAGGCCTTATCGACACAACCTGAAGAGCGAGAGAGCCAAAAGCCATGGTAGTAGCGTAGGCATGGACTTCATTCTGTCCGGGTGCAGTCCATAAGTCCTTTGCGGCGCTGTAAATATTACGCTGGTTTACACATTTGGCAATCCATACGGATGTACGTTCTGGAATAGCAGATACTATTAACTCTCGCCGCTGGTCATTGGTATAGAACCGTTTTCTATGAGAATCAAAGGCTTCAAAGACCATGGCTGTCTTAACGGCCCAAACTGCCACTATTGCTTGAGATTTGGCATCAACTGTTTTCATCTGCTCACCGAGTATTGATTCTATAACCGGCTTGACTTCACTCTCGATTTTGCTCATCCAGCCATTGTTGCAATTCTCACACACGCATCCCACCCTCAATAATTTGGTTGTTTTGTTTGGCCAGTTACCGAGGTTGCGCCCGCCTTTTTCTGCTTCCATACGTGACTTGTCGGACAAAGGGAATTGCTTGGTCAACCATTGCGGCCAAACATCTTCTTTAGTGGATGCTCTTCCTTGACAAAAAATACATTGACGCATAAGTCACTTCAGACGTCCAATAATTGCCGAACCGTTGGTTGCATTATACTACTTGATGCCGCGAATCGGGAAAGGAAGGAATTAGAAACCAAAAAACCCAACCTTTTTGGCTGGGCTGAGTTCGAATCCATTGGTAGCGGGGGGTGGATTCGAACCACCGACCTTTGGGTTATGAGCCCAACGAGCTGCCACTGCTCCACCCCGCGTTGCCATTCAAGTATAAGCCCGTTAAAGCAGAGTGTCAAGCTGAAGGTTATCAAGGTTCCAGGTTTGACAAACAAGCCCCCAGAGTAATATCCTTAGAGTAGGGACTTAGTAGTGGTCCGTGTTGAGGTGTAGTTTTGAAAGTACTTCTGGTTTATCCATGTTACCCGGATACCTTCTGGAGCTTTAGATACGCTCTGAAATTTATTGCCAAGAAAGCTTCTTTCCCTCCCCTGGGTCTGCTCACCGTGGCCGCCATGCTCCCCGGAGACTGGCAGAAGAAGCTGGTAGACATGAATGTAACTCCCCTGCGGGATGAGGATATCAAATGGGCTGACTACGTATTTATCAGTGCCATGGTGGTGCAAAGAAGCTCCGTGAAGGAAGTTATCGCCCGCTGTAGTAAGCTCGGTACCAAGATTGTTGCCGGCGGGCCTCTCTTTACGACCGGACATGAAGAGTTTGTGGGGGTAGACCACTTTGTCCTGGGTGAGGCTGAGGTTACTCTGCCCCGGTTTCTGGAAGATTTAGCCAGAGGACAGGCACAACCTGTCTATGCCTCCGGGGAGCGACCGGAGATAAGCCAGACACCAATCCCGTTGTGGTCGCTCATCAATATGAAGCACTATTCCTCGATGGATATTCAGTGCTCCCGGGGCTGCCCGTTTAACTGCGAGTTTTGTGATATCGTCATTCTCAATGGCCATAAACCGCGTACCAAGGAGAAAGCCCAGATTGTGAATGAGCTGGAAGCTTTATACCGGCAGGGGTGGCGGGGCAGTGTCTTTATTGTCGATGACAACTTTATCGGCGATAAGCGGAAACTAAAGCAAGAGACCCTGCCGGCGATGATTGAATGGTCAAAGGCAAGAAGGAATCCCTTCACCTTTTTCACCGAGGCATCAATAAATCTGGCCGATGACGAAGAGCTGATGCGGCTGATGGTCGAAGCCCGTTTTGAGACGGTCTTTGTCGGTATTGAAACACCCAATGAAGACAGCCTGGCGGAGTGTAACAAGCTGCAAAACAAAGGCCGTGACCTGGTGGCTTCGGTGAAGAAGATGCAGAACCACGGGCTGGAGGTGCAGGGGGGCTTTATCGTCGGGTTCGATAGTGACCCCCTCTCTATCTTCCGGAGCCAGATTAATTTTATCCAGAAGAGCGGCATCGTGACTGCCATGGTCGGTTTGCTCAATGCTCCGCGCGGCACCGGCTTATACCAGCGTTTGAAGCAGGAAAACCGCCTGGTGGACAGCTTTTCCGGTGATAATACCGATTGCACGATGAACTTTGTCCCGAAGATGAACCACAAAGTACTGATTGATGGCTATAAAGATGTGGTCAGTACCATCTATTCACCCAGGCATTTCTATGAGCGGGTGGCCACGTTTCTCAAAGAGTATCGACCCAGGAATAAACCCAAGGTATCAAGTCTCCACTTCTATCACCTGGGAGCACTGGCGAAGTCGGTCTGGTTTATGGGTATCAAAGAGAAGGGCCGGCGTTACTACTGGAGGCTTTTTATTTCTACCTTGCTGAAGCGTCCGCGCCTTTTCCCTCTCTCTGTCAGTCTCTGTGTCTATGGCTTTCATTTCCGCCGCGTTGCCGAAAAGCTTAACCGTACACTGGCGGTAAGTAACGTTGTGCCGGAGTGACCGGAGTTCAGTCCTGGTAAACGGGGGACTGCATTTTCCGATGGATTATGTTACAATGGTGACGCCCGAGGGAGTGTGGTGAAAAAGGATATCGAACGTTTCCTAAAGTATTTGATGGTCGAGAAAGGCTTCTCCGGAAACACAGTCGCTGCGTATCGCAATGACCTTAATCATGACCTGGCTGCCTTTGCCGAGCAGGTTATCAGTAAACGTACGGCGATGCCGGCGTGGGTTAATTTCAACCGTCAGGATATGCTCGGCTACGTGTTAAGTCTTAAAGAAAGGGCTCTTGCTCCCACGACGCAAGCCCGTAAAGTGGCCGCCGCCAAGTCTTTTTTCAGGTTCATGGTGGATGAGGGTGGCTTAAAGAATAATCCTACCGAAGGTGTGGGTGGTCCTAATATTGCCCGGCCATTACCCAAACCGATTTCACACCGGGATGCGATGAAGTTACTGGAGCAGCCATCCAGACTATCTACCCCGGAAGCCAAGAGAGACAGCGCCATGCTGACACTGCTCTACGCTAGCGGCTTGAGGGTAAGCGAGCTGGTATCGTTGAACCTGGATGACGTCGATACGAAGGGTGGTTTTGTGCGCTGCCTTGGCAAAGGACACAAGGAACGCCTGGTGCCTATTGCCGGTATGGCATCTCTGGCAGTGGCTGAATACGTCAAGGGATTCCGTCCACAACTGATGCATGGCAGCGATGAGAAAGCCTTGTTTCTGAACCGGCGTGGTGACCGCCTGACCAGGCAAGGTTTCTGGCAGATACTAAAGGCTTACGCTAAATCAGCCGAGCTGGGGCTGGAGGTTACCCCACACACCTTGAGACACAGTTTTGCCACCCACATGCTGAGTGGGGGTGCCGACCTGAGGTCAGTCCAGGAGCTGCTGGGTCATGCTAATATTTCCACCACTCAGGTTTATACCCATCTTACTAACGAGCATGTTCGCCTTACCTATGAGAAAGCCCACCCCAGAGCCAAGTAGCGAATAGAGAGTGTTTAACAACCTATCCCCCTCACCCCTTCCCTGATGGAGAATCAAAGAGAGGCTTCGCCTCTCTTCAAAACCTCTGCCCCTCTCCTTTAAGGAGAGGGGCACTAAGAGGGTGAGGTGAAAAGGAGTTTAATATGCCGGGTAAATCACGCAACAAAAGAGGAAAATATTCGTCTCAGAACCGGGCAGGGAAAGGCCGGGTTGACCAGCCGGCCGTACTGACTCAGCCATCGGCAGTAGCGGCAGGTAATGCCGCTGCTTCTCCCACAATAGTCCGTCCGGTGATAAGCAAATCCAGCCCGGTGGCTAAGTCCCTGCCTCTCTATCATGGTAACGTGGCTACGGAGCTTCGTACCATCGGCATACTAACCGGAGTAATGCTGGTTATTCTCATCGTGCTTGCCCTGGTTTTGTCCTAGATTATGGACTTTGAGGCAAAAAAGCCTGCTTAGTTGGGAGCCTTAGAGCCACCATTAAGGATGAGCGGGTACTGGCGGCGATGGCTCGTGTCCCGCGTGAACGTTTTGTGCCTGCCGAAGCACGGCTTCTGGCCTATCAAGACAGGCGCTCCCCCATTGGCTTCGGCCAGACCATTTCGCAGCCCTGTATCGTTGCTCTGATAACCCGGGGCATGGAGCTATCGGCCGTGAAAAAGTGCTGGAAATAGGTACGGGCAGCGGTTACCAGGCAGCGATTCCGGTGGAGTTGGTACGGCTGGTAATTACCGTCGAGCGTGTATCCCCCTGGTAGAGACTGCCAGAAGGTTATGGTGAGAACCTGGACGGCTGCCGCTTTGTGGTGCTCATCAGCAAGGGTGCTCGGGATGAAGAGGGGCTAAGAGGCAGGAACATCGGCGATAAGCTGCCGTTAGAGACAGTGATGCACAGCAGGAGGTAGTCATGGATTTTAGTCTTACCCGTGAGCATGAGATTCTGCGAGACATGGTACGGGAGTTTGCCCGGAGAGAGCTTGCCCCGAAAGCCCTGGCCTGGGACGAGAAGGGTGAGTTTGTCCATGACATTGTGAAGAGAGCCGCCGCACTGGGACTGGTCGGCATTATCACCGCCCCGCAATACGGCGGCAGTGGTATGGGGCACCTGGCGAGGATGATAAGCATCGAGGAGGTCTCCAAGGTTTATCCCTCACTGGGTTTCTTCCTGCAAACCGGGCCGATCGGCATATATATCCTGGAAAATATGGGCACTGCGGAGATGAAGCAGAAGTACCTGCCCGGGCTGTGCCGTGCCGACCTGATAATTGCGACGGCCGTGACTGAATCCGGTGGTGGCTCTGACCCGGCGGCAATAACCACCACGGCGGAAGCGGCAGGTAATGAGTATGTGCTTAACGGGAGGAAGGTTTTTATCAGCGAGGCTCCGGTGTGCGACCTTGCTATCGTGGTGGCTAAGACTGGCGATAAGTTTAATGCCTTCCTGGTAGAAAAAGGCATGCCCGGCTTTGAAACGCCGAGAAGGGAAAATTTCTCCGGGTTGCGCGGTATCCCGGTGGGTGACATCGTTTTGACTGATTGCCGGGTTTCCAAAGCCAATCTTATCGGCCAGGAAGGGCGGGGTTTTGCGGCGGCTTTGGCCGGTATCGGCGCTGCCGGGCGCCCCGGTGTCGCCGGTGTTGCCCTGGGGATAGCCGAAGGGTGCTATGAGGCAGCCGTCAAGTATGCCCGGGAAAGGAAGCTCTACGGACGCCCTATTGCTGAGCTTCAGGCTATCCAGTTCATGCTGGTCGATGCCAACGTTGAGATTGAGGCGGGGCGCTGGCTTTCCTACTATGCCGCCTGGCTGCTTGACCAGGGGAAAAGTCCCCGCGATGCCAGCAATGAGATTGCCCGCGCTAAGCTCTACACCTGCAATATCGCCAGCCGCATTGCCCTGAGCGCTATCGAGATAATGGGCGGCTATGGCACTATCCCGGAATATGAGATTGTGCGACGTCTTAATGATTCCCTGCCGCTGCTGGCGGCGGCGGGTACTCAGGAAGTGATGAAGACGACCATCGGAAGGAGCATCATCTCTTAGGATGGCCTGCGATATTATCGTCTGTGTGAAGCAGGTCCCTCACCCGGATTATCTCGGCAGGGTTGCACTTGACCCGGGTACGGGGAGAATCAACCGTGAGGGAGTGCCATCGGTCATCAATCCCGGGGACAGGCACGCCCTGGAAGAAGCCTTAAGAATCCGGGAGAAATTTTCAGGCAGGATTACGGTGCTGACCATGGGGCCTCCGCAAGCAAGGCAAGCCCTGGAAGAAGCATTAGCGATGGGTCTGGATGTGGCAATTCACCTTCGTGACCCGGCTTTTGCCGGCGCGGATACGCTGGCCACGGCCCAGGCACTGGCTTACGCCATTGGCAAGCTTGAGCACTTCGACCTTATTCTCTGCGGTAATACTTCCATCGATAGCGGTACCGGTCAGGTAGCGGTGCAGCTTGCCGGGTTACTTAACCTTCACGGCATTACCGATGTTGCCGAGCTTGTCTTCGAGGATGAGTACCATCTGCTGGCGAAACGGCTCTGGGAGCGAGGCTGGGTCAAGATACGAGCGAAGCTTCCCGCCGTCATCGCCGTCAATGAGAAAATCAATCAGCCCCGCCTCCCCACCGTACCCGGTATTATTGCCGCCACGCGGAAAGAAATAAAGCATTGGACGGCGGCTGACATTAGCGCTGATGCCGGCCGTATTGGCGCCAGTGGCTCGCCCACCCGTGTCCTGGCGATGAGCCAGTTTCATGCCCGGCGCCAAGGGGAGATACTGAAAGGCTCATCCGAAAAGGTGGTAGACCTGGCTATCGATAAGCTGGTGCAGCAGGAGATACTGTGACCACAGGGGAGGTCTGGGTATGGGCGGAGCACTACCATGGTGAGCTTGCCCGCGTTTCTCTCGGATTACTGGGTAAGGCAAACCAGCTCTGCCGGCAGCAAGGTGAAGGTGCGGTAGCGGCAGTACTGGTCGGAACCGGCTCACCACAACTGGTGACGGAGCTTATCGAGCATGGTGCCGATAAAGTTTACCTGGCTGCCGACCCGGCACTGTCTCCTTTTGATACGGAAGTCTGTGCTCATTTGATGAGTGGTCTCATAAAAAACTACCAGCCGGAAATCGTCCTCTGGGGTGCCACCGGCTCAGGACGGGAGACGGCTGCTCTTACCGCCGCCAGGATAGGTACCGGTCTTACGGCTCACTGTATAGACCTCAATATCGAGGAGGTAGAGGGTAAGCTCCAGATGGTGAGCACCGTCGCCGGGTGGGGAGGCAACCTGGCTCTCAAGATTATCTGCCCGGATATGAGACCGCAGATGGCGACAGTTAAATCCGGCCTGTTTCCTCCCGCCGAGCCGAGCAAGCGGAGCGGCCAGGTTATTCCAGTTAAGGTGGAGAGCCAAACCCCTCGACTTGAGATTATCGAGGAGGTTGAGGAGCACAAGGCATCGGCTGCCCTGGAGGAAGCGGAAGTGATTGTGGTGGGAGGGTGGGGTTTGAGTTCCCTGGGCGGTTTTCAAGTGGCGAATGACCTGGCGGAGGCTATCGGCGGTACTGTCGCTGGCACCCGCCCGGCTCTGGATGCCGGCTGGATTCCGGCGGAGAAGGTGATTGGGCAGAGCGGCAGGACGGTAGCTCCCAAGCTCCTGGTGACCCTTGGCGTCTCGGGAGCGACCCAGTTTGCCAGTGGCGTCCTCGGTGCCAAATTTATCCTGGCGGTTGATAAAAACCCGGATGCCCCCATCTTCGAGATGGCTGATATCGGCATCGTCGGCGACCTTCGGGAGGTGCTGCCGCAGTTAGTCAACAAGCTCAGGACGATAAAAGGGAAGAGGCAAGAGGGGCGTTAGCCCCTCTTAATAAAACTTCCCCTTGACAAGGGGAAGGGGATTAAGGGGATAGGGTTGTTGAACAAGCTCATAGGCTTTAAGTGGTGGCTTTTCCTTGCTGGTTCCTTGTTTGCTGCCGGGCTGGTACTGGGACTGGTAACGCCGGTCGGCACCTCCGGTTCCCTTACTGAAGATATCGCCGCCATTGAGAAGATGGCCGAGTTCCTCAGGCCGCTGCCGGCATCGTCACTTTTCCTGTTTATCTTTGCCAAGAATGTATTTGCCATCCTGATAAGTTTTATACTGAGCCCGGTATTTTGCCTGGTGCCGGTGCTGGCGCTGACTCTCAACGGCTGGCTGCTGGGCTGGATTGCCCCCCGGGTTATTGCCGAGCAATCCGTTGGTTATCTCCTGGCCGGTCTGCTCCCGCATGGTATTATTGAGCTTCCCGCTCTGATTATCGGTGAAGCGGTGGCACTCAGTTTTGGGGCATCCGTGATGCTGGCAATAGTGAAAAGAGACCGTACCCGGCGACCGCTGGCCAGTCTTATGCCCCACCTGAAGTATCTCGCCCTGTCCCTGGCGTTGCTTCTCCCCGCTGCCCTTATTGAGGCCTATATTACGCCATTGTTCTTGAAGTGAGGGGGTCAATAAATAACCGGGAGCGTTTATTAACCCCGTTCGCCTGAACATTGTCGAAGGGCGTTCATGGTTCCCTTCGGCTTCGCTCAGGGCAGGCTAACGGCTCACCACGAACGGTTTGTATGAGTTGCTAAACAGTCTCATAGCTCCGGTTCTGTTCGGTTTTGGTTGACCTCCTCACCTCACCCCCTGTATCCCCCTCTCCTTTGAGGAGAGGGGGAAGGTATTTTAGAGAGGGGGCTTCGCCCCCTCTC